>OGDN01001207.1_pt1 | contig 45218 bp, 39 predicted proteins | sample 1570271 | NCBI WGS metagenome assembly OGDN01 (sample SAMEA4384481, study PRJEB24528) | human gut metagenome | reverse complement strand
TATGACTATTTTGAACTGTTTATTTAATAATACCACGTTCTGAATTACGGATAAAGTTAATAATATAGTCTATTTCCGGACTAGATTCAACTTCATCTTCAATCTTTTTCAATGCATCTGTCGTATTCAATCCACTTTGGTAAATGATACGATAGGCATTGTGGATACTTTCAATCACTTCATTGGAAAAACCACGGCGACGAAGCCCGATGATATTGATTCCACTGAAAGCGATAGGCTCGCGTCCTGCAATGATGTAAGGGGGAATATCTTTACTGAACCGGCTTCCACCCTGAATCATGACGAAACCACCCACGTGACAGAATTGATGCATCAATACGGCACCGCTGATAATAGCGTTATCGTCAATGATAATTTCACCTGCCATTTTGGTAGAATTGCCGATAATACATCCATTCCCGATTATGGCATCGTGAGCTACATGTACTCCTTCCATTAATAGATTATTGTTTCCAACAATGGTACGCCCTTTGGCTGCTGTACCACGGTTGATTGTAACATTCTCACGGATCAGATTGTTGTCTCCGATCTCAGCAGTTGATTCTTCTCCACGAAACTTGAGGTCTTGTGGAACTGCTCCGATGACAGCACCCGGAAAGATCGTATTTCCATTGCCAATACGCGAACCATACAAGATGTTCGCATTAGCCATAATCTTATTATTATCGCCAATAACTACGTTTTTATCAATAAATACAAAAGGCGCAATTTCTACATTTTCTCCGATTTTAGCTTCGGGATGAATATACGCTAGAGGACTTACCATGTCTTTAGTTTGGGTTTATTTATTTTTTACTATTTGTGCCATGAATTCTGCTTCACAAACAACTTTTTCGCCGACGAATGCATAACCTTTCATTGTAGAGATGCCGCGACGGATCGGAGCTAGTAATTCTACACGGAAAAGCAGTGTATCTCCCGGTACTACTTTCTGGCGGAACTTCACACCGTCTATTTTCATGAAATAGGTGGAATAGCGTTCCGGTTCGTCAACAGAATTGAGAACGAGCAAACCGCCCACCTGTGCCATAGCTTCTACCTGAAGTACGCCCGGCATCACTGGTTCCTGTGGGAAATGTCCCTGAAAGAAAGGCTCGTTTGCTGTGATATTTTTGATGCCTACTATATAGCTGGCACCCATTTCAATTACTTTGTCTACCAATTGAAAAGGATAACGGTGCGGCAGCAGTTCGCGGATACGATTCACGTCCATCACCGGTTCGCGGTTGCAGTCATAGGTCGGTGCCTGAATTTCGTGCAGACGAATCTCTTTCCGCATCTGGCGTGCAAACTTATTGTTGATCGTGTGACCGGGGCGGGTGGCGATAATGCGGCCTTTTATCGGTTTACCAATCAAAGCAAGATCGCCGATAACGTCCAGTAGTTTGTGACGGGCACATTCATTCGGCCAAACCAATGGCTTGTGATTAATGTAGCCCAACTGGTCTGCGTCCATGTGAGGAACTCCCATTACGTCAGCCAGTTTATCATAACTTTCCTGTGACATTTTGCGCTCGTAAATAACGATCGCGTTGTCCAGGTCTCCACCTTTAATGAGGCCGGCAGAGAGAAGCGGCTCTATTTCGCGAACAAAGACGAAAGTACGGCTGGCAGCCACTTCGTCTTTGAATTTGTGCATATCCTCAAGCGTTGCAAACTGGTTAGGAATAATGGTTGAATCATAGGAAACCAGTACGTTCAGACTAAAATTCTCGTCCGGTAGTACGATGATAGAAGACCCTGTTGATTCATCCCGGAATTCAATTTTAGATTTGATGATATAAAAATCCTTGACAGCACTTTGCTCTTCTGTTCCTACACGCTCTATTTCTTGTACGTAATATTGTGCACTACCGTCCAAAATCGGAAATTCCGGACCATTTACCTGGATGAGGCAGTTATCGATGCCCAATGCATAAAGGGCTGCCATACCATGCTCTACAGTGCTTACTTTGACTCCATTCTTCGACAATACTGTGCCACGGGTTGTTTCCGTCACATTGTCGGCTACTGCATCGATAGTTGGTTGTCCTTCCACGTCAATACGCTGGATTTTGTATCCGTGATTGTCCGGGGCAGGATTAAAAGTTACAGTGAGATCAAGTCCAGTGTGAAGACCTTTCCCGCTCAGTGAAAAGCTATCTTTCAGCGTTTTTTGTTTCAGCATTGGTTACTTATTTACTTATTTAATAGTTGTTTTAATTCTTCTACTTCTTTGCGCAGAGTGCGTAGTTCTTTTTGCATATCCGGCAAATTTCTTTGTGCGATAGATGATTTGAAATACTGTTTGGGTTCCATTGGAGGAGTTCCGATGAGCTGGCTGCCGGATTTGATATCTCCGGGTACGCCTGATTGCGCACCTAAACCTACTTTATCGCCAATGTTGATGTGTCCGGCAATACCTACCTGACCACCAAACATACACCATTCTCCTATTTTGGTAGAGCCTGCTATACCGACTTGTGCCGCCATTACTGTATGTGAGCCGACTTCGTCGTTATGGGCAATCTGTACCAGATTATCTATTTTAGCACCGCTATGTACAATCGTAGCTCCCATAGTAGCACGATCTACACAGGTGTTGGCACCTATATCCACTTTATCTTCCAAAATCACAATTCCGATTTGCGGAATCTTATCGTACCCGTTCGGGGTAGGAGCGAAGCCGAATCCATCGGCACCGATTACTGCACCCGAATGCAGGATGCATTCGTTACCGATGCGGCAGTCATGATAAACATTTACATTTGAGTAAAGAAGGCAACCGTTGCCTATCTTCACACCGTCTCCAACGAAAGTATGAGGGTAAATTTGGGTATTATCTCCGATAATGACGTTTTCGCCGATATAGGCGAAGGCACCGATATATACGTTCTCGCCAATTTTAGCACTGGGGGCAATAAAAGCCAGTGAATCGATACCTTGTTTCTTGGGTTTACTCATTTCATAGAGATTGAGCAGCTTCGCCAGGCTTTCATAAGCATTGTCTACTTTGATCAGAGTAGCATGAATCTCATGCTCAGGGACAAAATCTTTATTAACTAATACAATGCTTGATTGTGTCTCGTAGATATAAGGCGTATATTTAGGGTTCGACAGGAAAGAAATAGCTCCGGGCATTCCCTCTTCTATTTTAGCGAATGTGTGTACCGTTGCGTTTTCATCTCCAATGATTTCCCCTTGGATAAATGCTGCAATTTGCTTAGCCGAGAACTCCATGTCTTTATTTTAAATTAAATTAGTTCACAAATAACGGATTTTTTTTTCAGATTTCCGTGTTATTGAATGAATATTTTATACTTATCTATGCAATCTCTGGTAGCAGAGATAGTATTTCTTTACCTTTTTGGACAATAATGAGATGTTCAGCATGTCCGATGCTTCGGCAATATTTTTGATAGTGCCGTCTTTGTAGATAATATCAATACTGTCATCTGCCGGGTCGTACATATTCTTTTCGATGCTGGGGGTAGAGACAAAATAGTTCGCTTCGGAAAGGGTTATGCCTAGTTGTTGGCTGATTTGCAAAGTTAACTCTTTTATTCTGTCCTCGCCAATAGGTTCGGAAGAAATTTCCACTTTAAAGATATTTCGGTTAATCATGCCCAGGCTGAGTGTGGAAAGAACTTTGTCCGGATGATTGCTCCATACTTTCAAGGCGGTCCAGATATCATTGTCATCCAATTGGATGAAGTTTTCCAGACAATCGGGATTGTTATAGAACTCCGTATGATTAATGTCATTATATAGAAAGAAATGCAATGCCGGTGAGGCAAATAATTCTACTCCCTGCGATGCCAGTTCTTTGGCACGAAGCAGCGTGCTGATAAGCATTCGTTCATAAGCTACCGATGTTTTGTGCAGGTATACCTGCCAATACATCAGGCGGCGTGCCGTCAGGAAATTTTCGATGGAGTAGATGCCTTTGGATTCAATGACAAGTCGGTCATCGGCTACATCAAGCATCTTGATGATGCGGGCAGAGCCGATGTTTCCTTCTGTAACACCGGTATAGAAACTGTCACGGCGAAGATAATCGAGGCGGTCCATATCCAGCTGGCCGCTAACGAGTTGATGCAGGAATCGCTTCGGATATTCGTCCTTGAAGATCTGGATGGCGAGACTAAGTTGCCCGTTCATCTCTTTGTTCATTCGTTCCATCAGCATCAGAGAGATTTCTTCATGAGAAACTCCCTGTACAATCGTATCCTCAAGTACATGAGAAAACGGACCATGTCCGATGTCATGCAGCAGGATAGCTGCCTGTACGGCTTCTGCTTCACTGTCGAAGATAAAATTGCCTTTGGAGGTTAGCTGAGTGATCGCTTCGCTCATCAGGTAGAAAGCACCTAATGAGTGCTGGAAACGAGTATGTTGCGCGCCGGGGTATACCACTGACGAGAGACCTACCTGCTTGATGCGGGTAAGACGCTGCAAAAGGGGATGCCGTACGATGTCGTACAGTAACCCCTTTGGGATATTGATAAATCCGAATACCGGATCGTTGATTATCTTTCTTTCGTAAGGCATTCCTTTTCTTTAGAGAATCGCTTTCAGTTGCTCTGCCATTTGTGCCTGTACTTCTTGTGCAGCGGTGCGGGCAGCTTCGGCAAACTTTTCTGTTTTATCAACGTAGATAATTCCACGGGAAGAATTAACAATCAAGCCGCAGGTACTGTTCATTCCGTATTTGCAAACTTCTTCAAGCGAACCACCTTGTGCTCCGACACCCGGAACAAGGAGGAAATGGTTGGGGACAATTTTGCGGATATCCTCAAAAGCGCGTCCTTGAGTAGCGCCGACTACGTACATCATACGTTCGTCATTTGCCCACTCCTGCGATTTACGCAACACTTTTTCGAAGAGGCGTTCACCGTTTGCGTCTTCTGTCAACTGGAAGTCGTGAGAGCCTTTATTGGAAGTCAATGCCAGCAAGATCACCCATTTGCCTTCGTAAGTCAGGAACGGAGTCACACTGTCTTCACCCATATAAGGAGCTACGGTTACAGAATCTATATCCAGTTCTTCGAAGAAAGTACGGGCATACATGGCAGAAGTGTTTCCGATATCCCCACGTTTTGCATCGGCAATGATGAACTGGTCAGGATAGTTCTCCTTGATATATTTTACGGTCTTTTCAAATGCGATCCAGCCTTTAACGCCCATGCTTTCGTAAAAAGCGAGATTGGGTTTGTAGGCGATACACAAGTCGGCTGTTGCGTCGATAATCGCTTTATTGAATGCAAAGATCGGGTCTTCTTCTTTCAACAGGTGTTCAGGAATCTTCTTGATATCAGTATCAAGTCCTACGCAAAGGAATGATTTCTTGCGTTTTATGTTTTCAAATAACTGTTGTTTATTCATGTCTATACTATAATTTTTTTAGAGTTCACTTTCTTTCAGACGTTCCGCGTTTTCTGCTACGATCAGATGATCGATACAATCTTGAATGTCTCCGTCCATAAAGGCGGCAAGATTATAGATTGTATAGTTGATACGATGGTCGGTGATACGTCCTTGAGGATAGTTGTAAGTACGGATTTTGGCCGAACGGTCGCCGGTAGATACCATTGTCTTACGTTTGGAAGCTATGTCGTCGATATACTTCTGATGCTCTTTGTCGTAGATAAAGGTACGCAGACGTGCCAGAGCACGTTCTTTGTTTTTCGGCTGGTCACGGGTTTCGGTACATTCAATCAGAATTTCTTCTGCAATACCTGTGTTAGGGTTCTTCCAGATATAGCGCAAGCGCACGCCGGATTCTACCTTGTTGACGTTCTGGCCGCCTGCACCACCGCTTCGGAAAGTATCCCATTTGATTTCCCCTTCGTTGATGACCACGTCAAATTCTTCAGCTTCGGGAAGCACGGCTACTGAGGCGGCGGAAGTATGCACACGTCCCTGTGTTTCTGTAGCAGGGACACGTTGTACACGGTGTACCCCCGATTCATATTTCAATATTCCGTAGACGTTGTCTCCGGTGACGCTGCAAACAATTTCTTTGTATCCTCCGGCAGTTCCTTCATTCGCGTTGGATACTTCCATTTTCCATCCTTTGGTCTCACAAAACTTGGCATACATGCGGAAAAGGTCGCCGGCAAAGATAGCGGCTTCGTCTCCTCCCGCACCGCCTCGGATTTCGAGGATTGCATTTTTGCTGTCTTGCGGATCAGCAGGAACAAGCATCAGCTTGATTTCTTCTTCCAATACCGGAAGACGTTCCTGACTATTGTCCATCTCCTCTTTAGCCATTTCACGCATGTCGGCGTCCGACTCATTCGACAGAATATTTTTGGCTTCTTCGATATTACCCAGCAGTTGAATATATTCTTTGCGGGCTTTCATCAAGTCATCCAGATCCTTGTATTCTTTAGTCAGTTTGACATAACGTTTCTGGTCGGCAATTACTGCCGGGTCGGTGATAAGGGTAGATATTTCTTCAAAACGGGCTACAAGTCCGTCCAATTTTTCTAATATGGTGCTGTTATCTGCCATTCTTTAATATCTGAATTCTCCGAACTCGCTTTTAATAATTAATTCTGTCTGGTCACATGCTTCGATACGTCCTACTATCTGTGCAGGGATACCGAATGATTCGGAAATAGCGATAACCTCTTCTGCATGTTCCGGTGACAGGTATACTTCAAGACGGTGTCCCATATTGAATACCTTGTACATTTCTGCCCAGTCTGTGCCGCTCTGTTCCTGGATGGTCTTGAACAAAGGAGGAACGGGGAAAAGGTTGTCTTTTACTACACGGACGTTTTCTACGAAATGCAGAACTTTGGTTTGCGCACCACCGGAGCAGTGAACCATACCGTGTATTTCCGGACGTAAGGCGTCAAGCAACTTTTTCACTACCGGAGCATAGGTGCGGGTAGGAGAGAGTACCAGTTTGCCTGCGTCAATTGGAGAATTCTCTACAGTATCTGTCAATTTCAATCCTCCGGAGTAGACCAGTTCTTCGGGGACGGCGGCATCATAACTTTCCGGATATTTTTCAGCGAGGTATTTGCCGAAAACGTCGTGACGTGCACTTGTCAAGCCGTTGCTGCCCATACCGCCGTTATATTCTTTTTCATAAGTAGCCTGTCCGTAAGAGGCGAGGCCAACAATGACATCTCCCGGACGGATATTGGCATTATTGATGACGTCTGAACGTTTCATACGGCAAGTTACGGTAGAGTCTACGATGATTGTGCGTACCAAGTCGCCGACGTCAGCAGTTTCTCCGCCGGTAGCATATACACCTACCCCCATTTCGCGGAGTTCAGCCAGCAATTCGTCTGTGCCGTTGATGATAGCGGAGATTACTTCGCCGGGAATCAGCAGTTTGTTACGTCCGATAGTTGAAGAAACGAGGATGTTGTCTACGGCACCTACACAAAGCAGGTCGTCGATATTCATAATCAATGCGTCCTGTGCAATACCTTTCCATACAGACAGGTCGCCAGTCTCTTTCCAGTACATATAGGCAAGGGAAGATTTAGTCCCGGCACCGTCGGCATGCATGATGTTGCAATATTCCGGGTCTCCACCCAGTATGTCAGGAATAATTTTGCAGAATGCTTTTGGGAAAATTCCTTTGTCGATGTTCTTGATGGCGTTGTGCACATCTTCTTTTGATGCGCTTACACCCCGCATCATGTATCGTTGATTACTCATGAGTTAAAGAATTATTTTTTGTATACGGCTGCAAAAGTACTGCTTTTTTTTCGTACAGCCAACTATTTGTTTATCAAGCTTCGTTCGGAAGAGGAATAAAACCTAAAAGTGTTAATTGGTGACTTGCCGTTTTTTTAGCATTCTGCTGATAAAGAGAAGGATGAGAGAAATCGAAGCGTTAAAGGAACGTGGGCTAAAGTTCCTTTTTAACGCTCTTTTATGGAAGTGCTGTTGTGGCAGTTCTTCCAACTTTTGCTAAGAAGCTTTTTAAGAAATCATTTTTTTAGAATTCTACTTTCGGAGCCTTTTCAGTCCCTTCTTCCGCCTCAAAGTATGCTTTCTTATCGAATCCGAACATTCCTGCAAATATATTCTTGGGGAAACGGCGGATATTTGTATTGTACGATTGTGCTGCATCATTGAAGTTTTTGCGAGCTACATTAATACGGTTTTCAGTACCTTCCAGTTGAGCTTGTAGTTCAAGGAAGTTCTGATTTGCTTTCAGGTCAGGATAACTTTCGCTGATAGCGAGCAGTTTACCAAGTGCGGAAGTAACAGCGCCTTGTGCTTTTTGATATTCAGCGAGTTTTTCCGGAGTCAGTCCGTCGGCGTCAACTTTGATCTGGGTAGCTTTGCTACGTGCTTCTACCACTCCTTCCAGCGTCTCTTTTTCATGCGAAGCATATCCTTTCACTGTGTTTACAAGATTAGGAATCAAGTCTGCCCGACGTTGGTATTGAGTTTCTACATTCGCCCATTGACCGGTTACATTTTCATCCATGGTAACAAGACCGTTATATACACTGACTGCCCATATAACAAGGATAGCCACAACGGCTAAAATGATGATAATTGACTTTTTCATGTTTCTTACTTTTTTATGCGTATTTGATTATTTAATATTATCTGTTGGGGTCAGAACCGTGAACCGGCTCCTCCTCCGCCACCCATTCCTCCGCCGAAGCTGCCTCCGCTAAAGCCTCCGCCGCCACCTCCGAAGCCACCGCCGCCTCCGAAGCCACCGATGAACGGGCCGCTTCCGCCGCCACCTCTGTGGTGGTAGTCGCTGTCATAGCTTTGCTGACGGCGTATGATGGTATTTCCACAGTTCTTGCAAGTATAGGTGACATCTTCTGTCTTTACTCCATTAACCCGTGAGACAACTCTGCTTCCGCTCCTTTGCAGCGTATGTTTTCCGCATTTGGGGCAACGGCTTTGTTTTCTTGCAGCAAAAAAGGCGATTCCTACACCGATTACGGCAAACAGGATAATAGAGAATATGAAATCCATTGATTCATTATTCGATTCGGAAAGCGAGTCATTTTTCATCGAACCGTCAAGTCGCTGGCAGGTTGCCTTGATACCGGCTACCATCCCTTCGTTCCAGTTACCGTCTTTGAGATAGGGAATCATGTATTTAGTCTGAATGCGTTTGCATATCGCATCGGGAAGTACCCCTTCCAAACCATATCCGGTATAAAACTGAATACAGCGCTGGTCCGTAACCAACAGGATGACCAATCCATTATCTTTCCCTTTCTTGCCTACGCCCCATTGGTTGAGTAGCTGGTGGCAGAAGTCAAAACACTCCATATCGCCAATAGAAGGTACTACGGCAACTACCGTTTCAATCCCTGTCTGTTGTTCCAGTGCGTAAAGCATAGAATCTATCGTGTCGCAAGCTGCTTGAGAAAGTATCCCTGCCGGGTTGCATACATATTGCATTTTATTCTGCAGATGTACTTTCGGCAAGTTGTCTACCGTATATACTTTATCTTGGGCTTGCAGTGGAATCAGTAGAAAAATAGCAAGTATAAGTGTTGATATTGATTTCATATAATAGGTTTAATGAATATACTGTCCGACAAAATCCCTTACTTTGTCGGTGTATTCCTGTTTATTCTCTTTGTACGAAACAGCATGGGCTGCTCCCGGTACGATCCAGAGTTCTTTGGGGTCCGGTTTTGCTTCATAGAGTGGATAAACCATCCAGGTAGGTACGTATGTGTCCTTGTCTCCATGAATAAAAAGCATGGGTAGTTCACATTTCGCCACTTGCTTCAGTGAAGAGGCTTCTTTGAAATCCCATCCGTATTTCTTTTCGCATAGCCAGCTTGTAGTATACATTAATGGGAAAGCAGGCAGATGGAAAGAAGACTTGAGTTCGTGCGAGAATTCATCCCATACGCTTGTGTAACCGCAATCTTCTACAAAACATTTCACAAAGGGCTTTTGCTTTTCGCCCGATACCATCATTGTGGTGGCACCTCCCATGGAGATGCCATGTACCACCATTTGAGTGCTGTCTCCAAAGATTTCATTCGCAATGTTCATCCATTGCAGAACGTCGAGCCGGTCTTTCCATCCCATTTGAATGGCACGACCTTCACTCTCTCCCTGATGTTGCAGGTCGGGAAGCAGAATATTATATCCCAGATCACGATTATACAGATACCCGATCATAAACATACGGATTGCATTGTCGGTATATCCATGCACGATGACAGCCGTTTTATTGGTTGGTGCAGGTGCAGCAACATAAAAGGCATGCAGCTGAATACCCTGCGGATTGATAATGAAAGTATCCTTCAGCGCATCTGCTTGTCTCAGACTATCCACCCACGGACGCAGGAAGGGATAGTTTCTGTACATAAAAGGATAAGAATCGGCATCTTTAGACAATATTTTGGCATTCGGTGTCAAGGAGAAATTCAACATATAAAAACTCCCGCCGATAGTACAGCTGGTAAACACCAGCATGATAATAATAATGCTATAGACTACTTTCTTTTTCATCATAAATCCCCTTAATTGAATACACGCCTTTATTCTTAATTTACCAGAAAACGGATGTCGGCACCTTTCTTATCGGTGCCATATTTCCCAAGCGGCAAATGCCTGTAGAAGCAGCATTTCCAAACCGTTTTTCGTAACAGCACCTTGTGCTTCTCCCTTTTTCATGAAAAGAGTGACGTTCGGATTATATAACAAATCGTAAAGCAAATGGTTTGGAGTCAGTAGCTCGTAAGGTATATTGGGACAGAAATCTACTTTGGGATACATTCCTACCGGAGTACAGTTGACAATTACGGTGTATTCTTCCATAATTTCCGGAGTCAGTTCTTCATAAGTCAGCATATCGTCGGTTTTGTGGGTCCGTGATACGAATACGCTTTCGATGCCAAGGTTTTTAAGTCCGTGGTAGACAGCTTTAGAGGCGCCTCCGGTACCAAGAATCAGCGCTTTTTTGTGTTGTGGCTGTAGCAGTGGCTGAATAGATTGTGTAAAACCGATAATGTCGGAATTGTAGCCGACTAGCTTTACTTTCCCTTTCGGTTGGCGGATAATCTTGATGACGTTTACCGCACCAATTTTAGCAGTATCCCGGTCTAGTTCGTTCAGAAAAGGAATCACTTGTTCCTTGTAAGGGATGGTAACATTAAGCCCACACAAGTTGGGATTCTCTTCGATAACTTCCATAAAGTCATTGATATTGGGAATCTCGAAATTCACATATTCCGCATTGATGCCTTCGGATCTAAACTTTTCGTTAAAGTAGCCGATTGAAAACGAATGTCGCAAAGGGTAGCCGATTAAACCGTATTTTTCCATGACACGAAAGGATTAAATTAATTATTCATCATTCTTCATTATTTAGTCGCCGTATAAAGTGTGCAGATACCAAATGTTAACCGTCGGAAATGAACTTCGCCGAATCCGGCTTTCGATATGACTCCTTTCATGACTTCCCCTTGGGGAAATACTTTGATAGTGTCCGGCAGATAATGGTAGGCACTGTTGTCTTTGGAGAGGAGTTTGCCTAGCAATGGGATCACTACTTTCGAGTAGATGGCGAACAGTTGCTTCATGGGGAAGCGGTCCGGAGTAGTCAGTTCCAGGATAACCAGATGTCCGCCCGGTTTCAGTACGCGGCACATTTCGGAAAGCCCCTTGTCCAGGTCTTCAAAATTGCGGATACCGAATGCTACGGTGATAGCGTCAAATCTATTGTCGGCAAAGGAGAGAGAAGTGCAGTCCTCCCGGGCAAAAGAAATTTTGTCCGAGAGTCCTTCCTTCTTTACTTTTTCACGACCCACGTTCATCATGCCTTCCGATATATCCGTACCGATCAGTTCGTCGGGTTTTAGTTCGCGGCAGGCGAGGATGGCAAAGTCTCCCGTGCCGGTAGCGACATCCATGATGTGCTGCGGGCGGAAGGGACGGAGCCATGCAATAGCTTTACGACGCCAGCTGCGGTCGATACCCAGAGAAAGGGTATGATTCAGTTTGTCGTAGGCATGTGCGATGTTGTCGAACATGCGTTCCACTTGCTCGGTCTTTTTGCCGTCTTCGTTGTAAGGCTTGATATGTTGTTGTGGGTAGTCCATTCTAATTTAATTAAGAATTAAGAATGAAGAATGAGGAATGAAGAGTTAGCGGTTAATGCGCAGCCAAATTCTTCATTCTTCATTCTTCGTTCTTCATTTCAAAAATGTTTCTACGTTTTTGAATATACGTTCAGCAATATTGCTGGTATCTTCTTTCACAAATTTCTCACCGGTGATGTTTTCGAACAACTCGATATAACGATCGCTGATGCTCTGTACGATAGCCGGAGTCATTTCAGGTACTTTCTGACCGTCTTTTCCCTGGAAACCGTTTTCCATCAACCATTCACGAACGAATTCTTTAGAAAGCTGTTTCTGAGGTTCACCTTTTTCGAAGCGTTCCTGATAGCCGTCTGAGTAGAAATAACGGCTTGAGTCCGGTGTATGGATTTCGTCCATCAGGTAGATTGTACCGTTATGCTTACCAAATTCATATTTTGTATCAACAAGAATCAGGCCGCGTTCAGCAGCGATTTCAGTTCCACGTTTGAAAAGAGCCAGTGTGTATTTCTCTAGAATTTCATACTCTTCGGGAGTAGCGAGTCCTTGTTTCAGGATTTCTTCCTTAGAGATATCTTCGTCGTGCAGTCCCATTTCGGCTTTAGTAGTGGGAGTAACGATCGGTTCGGGGAATTTCTCGTTTTCGCGCATACCGTCCGGCAGTTTCACACCGCAGATTTCACGTACACCGCTTTTGTAAGTACGCCATGCGCTACCACACAGATAACCGCGTACAATCATTTCTACCGGGAAACCTTCGCACAATACTCCGACAGTTACCATCGGGTCCGGCGTAGCCATTTTCCAGTTCGGACAGATGTCAGTAGTGGCATCGAGGAATTTGGCTGCAATCTGATTCAGCATTTGGCCTTTGTAAGGGATACCTTCAGGTAAAACCACATCGAAAGCCGAGATACGGTCGGTTGCTACCATGACGAGTTTTTCGTCGTTGATGTTGTACACATCGCGCACTTTTCCGTGGTACACGCTCTTCTGCCCCGGAAAGTTGAAATCTGTTTTTGTTAATGCTTTCATTGTCTTATTATAATTACAAATTACAAGTTACAAATCACAGAAACGATTAGTTGTTGACTTGCTTCACCGGTCGTTCGCCGTTGATAATCAGTTGTTCATTCTTTCGTTTCTCCCTTTCGGCTTTCGCCTCCTTGTCGAATTTTTCGTAAGCATCTACGATGCGTTCCACCAGTTTATGGCGTACAATATCTTTTTTGTTCAACTCCACAAAGCTGATTCCCTTCACACCTTTCAGGATACGGAGTGCTTGCACCAATCCCGAGGTTTGTGAGGCAGGGAGGTCGATCTGTGTCATATCTCCCGTCACAATCATTTTGGTATTCATACCCATGCGGGTGAGGAACATTTTGATTTGCTGTGTAGTGGTATTCTGCGCTTCGTCGAGAATCACGACTGCGTCATTCAGCGTACGTCCGCGCATAAATGCTAACGGGGCAATCTGAATAATGTTCAGTTCCATGTATTCCTTTAACTTGGCGGCGGGTATCATGTCCTGTAGTGCATCATATAATGGTTGCAGGTACGGGTCGATTTTATCTTTCATATCTCCGGGCAGGAAACCGAGCTTTTCTCCGGCTTCTACAGCGGGGCGACTGAGGATAATCTTCTTGATCTCCTTGTTTTTCAGTGCACGAACGGCGAGGGCAATGGCAGTATATGTCTTTCCCGAGCCGGCAGGACCGATGGCGAATACCATATCGTTTTTGGCAAAGCCTTCCACCAGCTTCAGTTGGTTTTCGCTTCGTGGGATGATAGGTTTGCCGGTAACGCTGAAAACAATCACATTTCCGGTCTGTTCCGCTTGCGGAGCATTCCCTTTTATAATGTCGATGATGACTTCCTCTTTCAGCGAATTATATTCGGCACAATATTTTTCGAGTTTGGTGATATTTTCTTCGAAGGCACACATTTCTTCCTCATCGCCCAGCACTTTGATGACATTGCCGCGGGCAACAATACGTAGCTTTGGATATAAAGCTTTAATTAACTGTATGTTGGCGTTGTTTACGCCGTAAAAAATAACCGGGTCAATATCCTCAAGAACAATCAGTTTCTCTATCATTGAATCGTATTAAAGAAAAATTTCTGCAAATTTAGTGAAACGTTTTGGATTCTTCGGCTGTTTATGGGTGAATTTTATTGCAATTATTCTACTATCCACTTCTCGATGTTTCTTGTTTCATTGCTGAAGTTTACACCGATCTTGAATAGTTTTCGTTCGTCAGCGGCAAATGCTTGTGCATAATGTTTATCATTGATTTGTTGCAAGGCCTCTTCGGCAGTCCCTTCCAGTTTGAACTCCATAAGGTAAATGAAGTGTTCGGTTTGCAAAATAAGGTCAATACGTCCGTGGGAAGTATGATACTCAGCTTTTACATAAAAATGGAAGGAGGTATTTTACAAAACCTTCTTCTACTTCACGATTGGGAAATCCTAATTTATAAATTCCGAAGCGTTTATCGAACCCTTTAATAGTAAGATAACCACTCTGATAAATAACTGGGATTGGATTTCTGGAGGTTGAATCAATACTGTTCAGTACGTCTGCATCCGTTTCTTCATGTGTGATACGCTGAAGATTATAGTTCGATCTTTTCAGCAATTCCACCAGATAAGTCGGGGTACCGGTCTCGAACCAATAGCTACCGAATTTCATCTTATAAAATGTATTCAGGAGACTGAATGGGTTGTATATTCCAATGGAGTCTTCTACGAAATGATAACCATCATAACATTCTTTCAGTTCTTTGCTGACTTCCTCATAAGTCATATTCTGTTTACCGGCCAGAGTTTTCAGGTCCTCTTCCATGTTGTCGTGGATCTCTTTTTCCGTGATACCACAAAGTTCTACGTACTGTTCATCCATCGAAATATCGATCAGATTATTGAGATCGCTGAATACACTAACTTTCCCGAATTTAGTGACACCTGTCAGAAATCCGAGTTTGATGCACCCATCCTTACTTTTTAATACTCCATAAAAGGGTTTCAGTGTATTTCGGTAATATTTTTGCAACTCTTCATTACCGATAGACTGTAACATAGGCTTATCGTATTCATCGACAAGAATGACAACACGTTCTCCTGTTTTCTCATAAGCGCGTTGGATAATGCCTGCAAAACGTAGCGAAAAGGATGCTTCCGAAGGGCGGGTTCCATATAGTTCTTCCCAGTACATTAGATTGTCATTGAGTATCTTGTCCAAGCTTTCGGGAGTATCATATTTTTCAATATTCAGATCCAGATGCAATATAGGGTGCTTTCTCCAGTCTTTTTCTAATTGCTCGATAGCAAGTCCTTCAAAAAGTTCTTTTTTCCCTTGGTAGTATGCTTTGAGAGTGGATATCAACAAGCTTTTTCCGAAGCGACGGGGACGACTTAGAAAATAGTAACGTCCGGTTTTTACCAGTCGATAAATCAAAGCGGTTTTATCAACATAGAAGTAACCGTCTTTTCGTAGACTTTCAAAATTCTGTATGCCAATGGGGTATAGCTTGTTCATGATCTGATTCTTTTAACGTTGGATTCATACAAAGATAGCCGTTTCCCGTTATAACACAAAATTTAGTTTGAAGGTTTTGTGTTTCCCTCATTCAAATTTCCGGAAATACAGTTCATCTTGCTGTGATGTGGAAGCATCCCTGTTTTAATTCATATTTTATGTAGCATTTATCGGCTTGGCGCAAGTCTCTCAGTACCTCGGACAGAACGAGTTTCAGCGTGTCGGCATTGACATCCTGCAAGGGACGTCCGTCTTTGTCTTCCACCTTTTTGAATCGTTTCCAGCTAACATCGAAGGTTGCACCATAACAATGGGCGGAGTTTGCGGAAGCATTTCCATTGCGGCGGCGCAGGCGTTTCACATCACTTTGTGAACGTAGTACGGAAGTGACGATTATTTGGTTCGGGTTCAAACCTTTTGCTGTCAGTGAATCAAGGAAGTTGGCACCAATGGTATCGAGTAATTCGCTGGCACGGGGTATAAGGTAGGGGATGGAATGCGTCAGTGAGTCTACCGTATAAAATTGATTGTCGGTGATATGAATAAGTTTTTCTTTCATCTTTTCGGCAGCATCCCTGTCTTCCGGCGGGCAGATGCCGATGGCCTTTGCCACAGCTAAGTGCGTGTCGTTTAAGTCGGGGAAGGAACGTTTGTAACTGACCACACCGCGGATGTTACGGGGCTCATTCAACTTGAGAGACATATCTTTCTTTTTGCAGCCGGCAGTAAGCGTGATAAATCCCGTGATCAATATAAATAAAGGCAGAAAGTGAAGTTTATAGCGGTTCATTTTTAATTTTTTGCCTGCAAAGATATATTATTTTGCTTTAGTTTTCCTTGTGGATAGGCAATAATTCTCTAATTGTATCCTATTGGGTATAATTAGTGTGATTAAAACTACAAACTGCCGATAGATATTAAGATATTCTATCGGCAGTTCATCTGTAATGTCAGAAGATTTATTTTTTCTTCTCTTCCGTCTTTCCGGCAGGTTTCTCTTCCGTTTTACTTTCCGGGCTGATGATTCCCTTTACTGTTTCGCCGATTGGCAGTTTGTCCAGTACACCGAGGCTCGGTGCTACTGTTTTCACCAGCGTATTGAGGAAGTTGCTTGTTCCTCCGTTTCCTCCGTCGAATACGGTGATATTGCCCAAGTTTATGTGTTCGAAAGCCTTCACTTGTTCTCCGGCTATTTCCTTCCACTGGTCTACCATCTTGTATTGGATGGCGATGGCAGGATTTGATTCGGCAGCTCTTACCATTGCCTCAAAACCTTCTGCTTCTGCAAGTAATGACTTTTTCTTACCTTCCGCTTCCGCTTCCAGTTTCAGCTGGATGGCTTTTGCTTCCGCTTCCGCTTGTGCCAGAGTTGCTTTTGCGCGTGCTTCAGCTTCACGGGTGATTTTTTCGGCGATGGCGTTTGCTTGTAAGATAGCCTCTTGTCTGGCGATTTCTGCAGGAACTATTTTTTCAGCTTTCAATGAAGATTCTACTTTCTTCGCTTTTGCCTCTTCCACCTCTTTCTGGGCTATTTCCCGGGCAGTTTGTACGGCAGCTTCCGATTTTGCGGCGGCTTCACCGGCCTGCTTGTCGGCATTTGCCTGTGTGACGGCTAATTCGGCATTTGATAAAGCCACTTCCTTTTGCGCGTCATTTCGTCCGATAGCTGCTTTCTTTGCAGCTTCTGCCTGTTTGATTTCCATGTCGGAGTTCAGTTCGGCAACGCGGCTTTCTTTTTCGGTATTTGCCTGTTCGATACGGATGTTCTTTTCCGCTTCTGCTTTTGCCACTTGCGATTCTTTGTCTGCGTTGGCAAAGGCTACCTGAGAGATTCTTTCCTTATCCGCATTTGCCACAGAGATTTCCTGTTGCTTTTTGGTTTCGGCAATGGCGATATCCTGGTCCTTGCGGGTTTCTGCAACCTTTGTTTCGCGTTCCTTTATCTGATTGGCAATTTTGATAGCACCCAGCTTTTCCTGTTCTTCGATGTTGGCTTGTGCTTCGTTCAGCGCCTTGCTTTCAGCTTCCTTACCTAGGTTGACAATGTAGTTGGCAGCGTCGCGGATATCACTGATGTTGATGTTCATCAGATACAAACCGAACTTGCGGAGTTCCGTGTCGATGTTATCTTTTACTTTCGATAAGAATTTGTCCCGGTCGGAGTTCAGTTCCTCAATTGTCATGTCCGCAATGACCAGACGCATTTGACCGTATACTACATCAGTAATCAGGTTTTGTTTGTCGTCCATCGTCAGTCCCAGCATACGTTCGGCAGCGTTTTGCATCACTTCCGGGTCTGTGCTGATCGCTACGGTGATGGTGGTCGGTACGTCCACACGGATATTTTGGGCAGATAGTGCTCCTGTCAGTTTACAGTCAATCTGCAATGGTTTCATGGAAAGGAATTCGTATCCCTGTATAATCGGCCATACGAAAGCAGCTCCACCGTGATATAACTTGGCTGATTTCTTTTCTCCCCCTGTTTTACCGTATACTACGAGGACTTCGTCACTCTTACATTTACGGTAGCGCGACAGGATGCCGATAAAGGTAAGTAGGATGACCGCCACTAGGATAGCAGCCATGATTAGCATTTCTTGTGTCATAAAATTGTGTATTTGAATAGTTATTTAATGTATAAAGTTCCGTCTTTGTAGCTGCTGATGATCGTTCTGTCTCCGGTCTGATATGCTTTGCCGGTTTCGGAAATCACGTCTACTTCGCGCATGGCGCCGTCCCGGCTTGTCTGTACTGTATATTTGTTGTCGGTTTGCTTGAAGTAGATCGTACATTCACGTCCTACCAGCTGATCCGTTTGTTCAGACCGGTTCACTTGTTGCAGCTGATAGGCTTTCTTATAAAGAAACCATACGGCCAGGACAAAGAACAGACCTACCAGAATCCCGATTGCATAACTTGCTATATCGGCATTTCCTGCCAGATACATATACCATCCGAATCCGATCCCGAAGTGGGTGAGACCTTTGAAAGATACTACACTGCTGATGTCAGCATCCACATCTACATCTGCATCCATATCTCCGAAGAAGATCGATAATACGAATTGAATAAGAAAAATTCCTGTAGTGACGAGGGCGATGATTAGGAAAATGGTATGGCTCATAGTAATTCTGTATTAATATAAAAGTATCAGTTATAATACTCCAAATATACAGGTTTATAGGAGATAAACAAAGATTATTAGTCAAAAAATAAATAATTTCTATTTGCGGGGTGTTATCAGCATCAGGTTACGCTCATTTTGCAAAGAAGAAATCATTTTTCTGTTTTTTGGGGTCGCAGAAGTATTTTGGCTATTACATATTTTACGTTACACATTTTATGTAATACGGAGAACGTGATAAATTTTAAAAAGGAAGATATACAAGATATTGTTTCCACTTTGACAAGTTAAAAGGCTTCTACGGGTTGGAAGCCTTTCTTATGCAATGCAATCTGAAGACATTTCGCGAATTATAACTTACGTTTCCATGTTTTTCTGTCAAAATCACCAAATCGTGAAACTTATTTTTCGTCCCAATCCTTGGAATATTTTAAAAAGAGTAGACAGTTGTATGTCGGCATGTCCATTCTCAATGCGAGAAATATAGCTTTTCTTTGTACCGATTTTAGCAGCCAGTTGTTCTTGCGTCATGCCCGCTTTCAATCGTTCTGCTTTCAATCGTTCACCTATGATAAAGGCTTCGCATCCTCGTTCGAATTCATCTCTTTCGGGGGTTCCTATAGCACCAAAATCTTCGGTGATCAAATCTTCTATAGGAGTACATCCATTAATCTTCATTTTTTCATTTGTCATCATCATTTGTTCTCCTTTCATTCTTTTTTTGAGCAAAATATTCATTCATGATTCGCAGTGCTCTTTCTATTTCTCCAACAGGTGTCTTTTGAGTTTTCTTTTGAAAACCATTAAATAATATCACCAAGTTTTCTTCATCCATACAGCAAAAAATGCGATATATATTTCCTCCTTCTTCAACACGTATTTCAAAGAGACCTTTTGTGTTTGCAATAGCTTTCAGATACTTTACCGGCACTTGCTCCAATGTCATGATATAAATAAATATCTGATAAACTTTGCACAATACTTCTTTAGATAAAGTCTTTTTAAACTCCTTGAAGTAACTGGAATATGCTACGACTTGGCGAACATATCTTCTTTTCTCTGTCATCGATCTGTATTTTAGATAACAAAGGTAACTAATCCGTGAACAATAAACAAGACTTTTTCATTTTTGTTTGCTCATTCTATTATAATCAGTTTATGTTATTCCGTTTTCTTTTTGCACAAAAAATCCCCACCCACTCAGCGCTACTTTCACAAGCTGCCTCTGAGTGGACTGAGGAACACAAACAAAACAAACAATATATTGTGTAATTATATTAAATAAGAGTTATGAAACTTATACTCTTCTACAGCTTTTATGCTGCAGGACAATCAAGTACAAGCAGTGAATCTTCACACAGTGTGATGGAACACTTTTCCAATACACTGAGATCTATTTCCACTTTGATTCGACCGCAGACATCTTGCACCTTGTGTTTGAAGTCTACAAAGCCTTCTACAAATTTGTTGATCCGGTGGGCTGAATGCTCATAAGCGTACCACCGCCCATTCTCTTCAAACAGATAGGCTTGTCGCGCATCTGATGATTCTAGTTGTAGGATGTCTTTTGGTTCCATAATATTATAGTACTGGTTTTATATTTATTAATACATCATTTAGAAAATGATACAGTAATTACTTTTCTGATTTTACCGGTAGTTACATAAAAATCGAAGTCTTTTGTAACTTTGGTTTTATCTATATATATCCACACTGTTTCCACTTTTCTTTGTTCGTCAGAATTAGCCAATCCTCCGGTTGTTCCAGGGTTGAATGTAACGCCTTCAGGTGCATCTACGATGGCCCAACCTTGAAAGACATTGTTCGTCAGAATCTTTAGTTTAGCAAAACAGAGACCTCCATCGTTTACAGTTGATTGAAGTGTGGATGAGTTTACTCCTAAAAAATATTCATCATCGGTTGTAATATCCAAAATGTCTGCTTCTTCTGCATTGAGAGTCATAAGGCGGGCATCAAAAGCTTTATTATCAGGGTCTCCTTCCATAACATCAGATTCAGTGCGTCCTAAGAAATTCACATTTTGAAGGGCGAAAACATACTTATAGTTGCGTTTTAGAATTGTAATTTCATCCTTTTCATTCTCTTTTATCATGTCCAAGCGATACCAGCAATCTGTTCCCTTATATCTTCCATGAACTAATATCTGAATCTTATTACTTTCATTATTATTAGTTTCGGCAATATAAACAGAAGCTGTTTTTAGTTTACTATTAATGGAGACAGGATCAGCAACTACACTTTTTACAGATGTTTGAGTAGGGATTCCTAAAGATTTAACATATCCCTTTGCATTTGTATTCAATACTTTAATACCTAAGAAAGTGAATTCTTCCTCTGTTTGTGTAGAACTATATTGTATTTCTATTTTGGTAAGTGCACGAACTAGTTCCACACTTGTGTCGTACGAGTTGTCTCTATTGATATTTTCAAATTCTACTGTTTCTCCATACATAGGAACATACTTAAGAGTCTGGGCATTATCAAATGTAAGTTTCTGTAATGCAACTTCTTTTTCTGTACCTATATCTAAACTAGATACGTTTTGGTTAGCTACTATTGATAAAATAACCGGATGCTCAGTTTCTTCAATAGCAATATAAAGACGCTTGCCATTAGCGTTATTATATTTTGCTGTAATGTCTATTTTTTCTTTTAGAATATCGTTTTCAAACTCTAATACCCACAATGAGTTTACTTCTGATTCACTGACAACACGGGTAGGAGGCAGTTGCTCGTCAGGAATAGACAAACTAAGCACAACTTGTGCAGTTGCTGTCTCGTTACCTGTTTGGTTGGGACAGTCGTCAAGCACATTGTCTGCTACGCAGGAACTAAATCCTGCGACCAATAACAGACTGTATAATATGTTATGAATGCGTTTCATATCTTTATTGTTTTAGTTTGTTTTACCAAGACCACCCTTTTTGATTGACTGTAATTGTTTTGACTATGCTGCCATCAGATGTTTTTATTGTAATGTAACCTTTACGTTCCTTTGCCGCAACTCCGCTATTGGTACTGCATTTTACGGAAATATTATTTCGATTTCCATTACCTGATTTTTCACCGACTGTAATCCAATTTGAAGAAGTAATTGTCCATTCTGCGTTGGATGTAATAGTGAAGTACTTGGTTGTATTACCTGGATAGCGTTCAAACTCCATCTCTTTTGGTGAAACATCAAGTTCATATTTTCCAGCCTGAGTTACTGTTATGGCTTTGGTCTCTCCGTTGCCAAAACGTACAGTCAATGTTGTAGAGCGCGCATTATTTGATGTATTTGTCTCAGTCGTTCTATAAGTAACGTTCGACGTTCCACCATTATTTAGAGATTCGCTTCTCATTGGTGATATTTCTAACCAACTTACTTTGCCACTAATGATTTCCCAAGAATCATTGATAGCGACAATATTTCCTTTTGCATCATTGTTACTTGCACTTGTAAGATTAATAGGAGAGGTAACAGTATGATCATTAAGATTTAGACCAGCTTGGGTTACTTTTATAGATTTAATAGTTCCTTCTGTATCATTAAATTTAATCTTAATATAAGCTGTTCGCGCGCCTCCAGTATTGGATTGTGTGGCCTTAAATGTCAGCTTTTGTTTACTGCCCGTAGAACCTGCGTCTGGTGTCATTACAAACCAAGTAGCTCCTGGGTCTACAACTTCCCAACTATCCAGAAGGGAGGTTAGCTCTTTTGTTTGAGTACTACCAGCCGTTGCTTCTAAATAAACATCATCTGGCATTTTAATAGCATTTTCCTCTCCCATATCAACCTTGACGTCTCTTACGCAGCGTAGAGCACCGGCATGTTGAGGTTTTGCGTAAAGGTTACTATTATTTCCGCTTTCTTTTAGTTTGTGGAAGTGATTTCCATCAATTGATGAAGATGCTTGTACACCATGTAAGAATAATCCAGCCGGACGGTCGTTACCGTTTACGGTAACAGAAGAATTGGTCCACATAATGCTATTAGTTAGTAGTGAATTCTGATTATCGACTAATGCTAGTTGATCTACATCTCCATCATAAACACCACTTAAAGGTAACCATGTTATTCTGTTATTTTCAGTGCTTTGCTGGTTATTCTTTTTATTAGTATCACTATATTGAGTAATATTAGGTTCACTATCTTGTTTATCATATCTTAACCAAAAACCATAAGAACTTTGACCTGTTACTTGCTTATACTTAGTCCAGCCACCTTCTGATCCATTTGTTTTCAACGGCCAAAATTCATTATTGGAATACCAATTGTCGTCTTCACTAGTTGAATTACTTGCACCTGAATATGGTTTCCCTTTAAATATAACAGCAGCTACATTAGGTACACGGTATCCGTAAGGACATGGATCGTATATTGTCTTATTACCGGCATTCGTTTCACCTTTTAGTCCCGTAGCAGTTCCCCAAAGAGATGCATAGTCGATACCTGTAATAATTCCATTAATTAGGGTGGTGGGTGCTTTAGTCGTTTCCCCAATAGTCATATTCCCTGATGAATTTTTCCAAGAATAGCCGTGATTTTGAAGGGGAAGATGTGTGTACATTCGATTGTTGTCTCGATTGGTATTAACTTTCGCTGCTCCAATGAATGGATCTTTACGTCCCCATTGGTAAAGCAGCCCTAATGATGGTACTCCCGGCTGATTACTCAGTGCTCCCATGTTGCGATCCATAAATGTATAGCCAGTAGCCCATTTTTGATCTATAGCTGCTAATTCCGTCTCTTCAATATAGCCATCTTTGTCTTTATCAATATCCGGACATACCCAGATATGCCATGACCATAATAAATCGTTATAGTTCACGCTACCATCCTGATTCTTACCGAAAGCTCCGATTAATGCATTCCCACCTTTGTAGTTTTGACTATTCAGAGTGTTGCTAGCTTCAATATCAGAATTTTTACGGGCTAAGTTAACTTTATATTTAATAGTGCCGCTTTCCATATCCAGCTTGGCTTTACCATTTTCTTCTACGATTGTAACCAATCCATCAGCTGTCTCCCAAATAATTTTAACATCGCCAATGCTTTCTGCTGCAATATAGGGATCTTTTTCTTCTAATGCTACACCGTCGGCAACAAGTCCAACCTCGCCATTACCTTTTACTGTAACGATTAATTGTTGTTCCATCTGGTTTCCATTGTCGCTTACAATATAGCTGTTAGCAGTGCCTTTTCCTCTTTGGCGGATGGTGATAACTTTTTCTAAATTACCACTTTTTACTATTATTGAACCGCGCCGTTCACCACCGCTATTCTCAGTAACCTTAATAAGGATTCCTTCTTCTGTTTTCGTATAAGTAATCCAGCTTGATAGACTTTCGGCATCCCAACCTTCATTATGTGTTGTATTAATAATGAGCGGGCTTGATGAAGCTCCTGCTGTTAATACAAATCCACCTGTACTTACATCCAAAGTATATTGTCCACCAATACCTCTCATCCATTCTGTAGTCCAATCTTTGATAGTTACATCCATGCCAACCACCACATGATCCAAAGCTGGGTCTGGTTCATCTGTACCAGGACGAGTCACATTGTTGATGTTGAATGTATATATATGGTTACGGATTGCATTATAGTACTCACTTCCTTTGTTCCCTTGTTTGAAGTCTACACGGTAATAAGTTTCTTTATCACTTCCCATATAGTAACCGCCTACAACAAGGCACATTGGTTCCTCTGTATTCTTCTGATCAGATTCAGGAACATATATTTTATTTTCAATAGCATAGCTACCACCTTCTTGGCTTTCTGTAAACAATAAGTTATTTTCCGCATTTTCGTTATATCTAGGGAAATAGCTTACGTCTTCAGGGATAGAAGGGTTGGTAATAGTATTTGAGCCTTCCTCATTATGCTGTGGTGCGTACAATGAACCTACTAATCCACTAGTACGGGCATAATATACACGGACGCTTTTCAACTTGAATACTTCTACTCCATCCTCTTTTCTACCTATTCCATTATTAACGACTACATTAATTTTAGATATGGCACGATACAAATTGACTTCTCCAGTTGCAATGCTGTTTCTTACCGGAGTAATGTCTGTTTCTCCCCACATCGGAAGAGGACGACCGTTAAGGTCCCATATCTCGTTGAATGTATATTTGAGAGACTTCAGTATTTCTTCCTTTGATTGGGCTCCTTTTTCAAAAGCATTGATTTGACCAATAATTTCGTAGCCATTCGTCAACTTTTCCAAATTAGTTAAGACTACGATGGTTAATTCTTTAAACTCATCTTCTGTTAAATTGACGTTTGCAATTAATGTATTATCAGTTATATATGATTGGAATTTTCCTAAATACGACTTACTTTCTTTGTCAAAAGCCAAGACGTATATATCTTTTATTTCGCTTTCACCATCTACTGGAACCTCGTCTGGTCCATAGATTAATCCACGGGTCTTTCCGTTGTCTACCGGAACATTAAGTGTTATCTTTATACTGCTTTTACCATCAGTAGGTGATTCATAGATTTCTTCATCCGTACAAGAGAGAACTGTCGCTTGTATAAAGAATAATATGAATATGTAGAAGTACCTTTTCATACTGTTTGTCTTTTAAAGTTCAATATCATTGATTTGGATAATCCAGTCATTTACATCGATTACAGTTTTAATCAGTGCAAGCTTTTCGTCTACAAATATCTTTATTGTATATTCGTCTTCTCGGTCTAGATATTCCTGAAGTGTATAGTTTCGATTTTTATATTTTTCGGCATCTACTTCTTTGAAGTACTCTATGAGGTCTGAACTGTGGAATAAAACTTCTTGTGTTGTTGAGTTTCTTATTGTTAACTCTGGTTTCTGACCTTCTACAAGTCTTGCTATACTCAAATCACTACTAACCCCATTGTATTCTTTTGCGGGTTCACCAGTTGTGCTAAAAGCATGAGTGGTAACCATCTCTGATTGTATATTGTAGGGCTTGTACGTCAATAGATTATCTTCGAGTAGTGAGTTGTCATAATTCATGTAGCCATTGTCATCATAAATTGCACATTCAAATGTTTTTTCTGTCAATGCTTTTGTTATCGGTCCCCCGGACTGATTGACTTGTGCAACTACGATGTGTATAGTATTGGTGTTTTTTACTAATGACACATTGGTGATCTGCTGTTTTCCGCTACGAGTGGTAACTCCTTTTTTAACTTCGCTGTGCCAAAGTGAATGGAGGCTGCTTTCTACAATATATTGTCCCTTTTCCTCTTCAGTGTGGCTTCGAGTGGCTTGTTTGCGTAATGTTTTTACATTTAATTCTTCAATATTTGATTGGTTAGGGTATAACAATGGATATGCAAATGATTCATCATTTAACCCGGCCCATACAATCAAACGATACTGGGAGGGATCTATGTCTACATTCATAACATAATTTCCGTCACCCAATTGTTCACCTTCATCTGTTTTCAGATAAACAAGATTGTTATTTTCATCAAAAGCGTAAAGAGAAACCGTTCTTACTTGTTCTGCAAAAACGTCTACTTCTTCCATATTATAGTCATACTTGAATTTTACACAATATTCGATGTCGCAATCTTCATTGTAATTCAACACTGAATCGCAGGATGTAATTGCACCAGCCAATATTGCAAGTAACAATACTTTGCTTGCTTTTTTCTGTATGGTAGTTAGTGTTCGTTTCATTATCTTTTCTTTTTATGCTTTTGTGGAGAAGCGTATGTTTTGTTTGAATATGATGCTCTACTTTTGATGTAGAAGGAAAAATATTTGGGGAGGAAAGAATCCCTCCCCAAATATGTATAATTAGATTAGAGATCGAAATCGTTAATGTTTACTGTCCAAGGCTCTACGTTAGCATTGATAATCAGATATGTCTTTTTATCTTCCGGTTCTTTAACTGGATCTGGCGTTCCTAAATCACTAATGGTTCTAACAGACAATTTGTACCAGTTGTTGCGGATGATAGATGCTCCTTCAGTTGCATGCAGGATTTCTGCTTCATAGTAGCAACGACCTGATTTATATCTTTTCACTCCATAAGCTTCTTTCAAAACTTGATCATTTGTTTTAAATTCTTCTGGAATTGAAACAGCAGCTGTCAATGTTTCCCAATTTTTGTATGCTGTAACTACTTTAGCAGCACCTTCAAATCTAGCCCAAACATAGAAGTCTGTTGTAATAGCTTCACCGTCGAATAATACTTCTCCTACATAATGAACGCGAGTCGGAGTTTCATTACCAAAGTTTTCATAGCAGTATGTATTGCCAGCTGCAATCCACTTGTAACTGTCGTATGATGCTGTATTATTTTGTGCAATATATGGTTGTAGATAGCTGCTAGTGATAGAAGTACTTGCTTTCAGTGCGTAAGAATCATCAGATAAATTTGAATAAGAATGCTCAGTAATCTTGATAGTGATAGCATCCTTGTTAGTCAGTTCAGAAGTTTCAGAGATAGAATATACTTTTGTTGCTTCTGTCATTTCATCTAATTTGGCAACAACTCTGCTAACAGTAATAGGAACAGTAACAACTTCTCCATAAGTCAATTTTTGATTCATTGCTGTACCGGTCATGAGGAAACTGTTTGATTCAGCAGCTAAACCAGTTCCAGTCAGGTAATCCAAAGTTGCAGGTAATGATGCTATTTTATTTACTGCCAACTCAGTCAGGTTTGCAGTTTTAAGGTTAGCTATCAATGCATCACTAGGATTAACGAATGCGTAAATATCAGTACCACCAGCACTACCATCTACTTCAAATTGTTCAGTTGAATATTGTGCAACGTCATTGTCAGCAGCAGGCGCTTTTGTCAGTTTCAATTTTTCTGTTACAATACGCTTGGTCCCACGATCATAACTAAGTACTACAGTGATATTTGCTGCTTTCCATTCAATTTCTTCACCTGCGTCTTTACCACCATCTGAAACAGCTCTGGTTCCTGTTCCTGAATTAGCGAATGTGAAATTGATTTTCATGCTCGCTTTTTCACCTGTTGTCGGTTGAGTACCGTTATCAACGATCTCGTCAATGTCATTGCTGCTACAAGCTGTCATGGCTGCTACTGCCAAACCTGCTAATAATAAATTTTTTACTTTCATTTTCGTTTTGATTTTAATGTGTGATGCAATAATTCTTTTTTATGGTTGCATATACTATATAATATGTATAGCAATGCTGTTTTTTTGTTTTTTTGATTTTTTTGGGGTGAGAGTCATCCGAGAGATGAGGGTCGTTTGTTTTGTTAAACATCAGTTCTTTTGGTTGGAAGTCCCTATTATATGATAAGGAATAAGAGATACTTCCGAGGGGGCATTCTTTCTTTTTTGTTTGTTCTTTATAGGCAATGTTACTTTTATTTGTTTGTTACTATACTTGTTTGTTTTAATTCTCTTGTCTTTGGCTAAGGAACCTTTGTCCCTTATCGACATTGCAAAGATATGGGGGAAATGCGAGATCGCTAATCGGTGTTTTTTTCAAATTTTAAGGTGTTTTTGTCAATCTTTGAAATGGTCTTTTTTGATGGGTGAATCAGTCGCTTTTTGAACGATTTTCAGCTCGGATGAATGTTTTGCCACCCTTATTTTGCTTTTATCACCGTTATAAAATCCGATCTTTTTTTGTTTTATTTCTTTGTTCTTGGCTAGAATATGCAACTATTTGTGCTGATTGAGCAAATTAGCCCTTCTGTCTTCGACTTTGAATGATTCTGCCATCATCTCAGATTGGGCTTTTAGTGGCAGGTGAATCCACTACATGAGAATAATGGTAATCGACAGCAAGAATGAGTATCAAGAATGGGTGCTGAACAGGGGAGCCATAGCAGATAGAAAACAATATCTTTGCAAATCGTTGCTTAATCTCATGGAATAAACTAACTTTGTTCATGTTAATTATAAAAAGGTCAGCCAATATGAATCGATTGAAAGGAATACCTTATGGAATATCGGATTTCAACCGGTTGAGGAACGACAATTTTTATTTTGTGGATAAGACCATATACCTGCCTCTTATCGAAAGAATGCCGAGTTATCTTTCCCTTACCCGTCCCCGTCGCTTTGGGAAAAGCCTGTTCCTGAGCATGATGCGTACTTATTATGACCTGTTGCAGCGGGACAACTTCGACAGGTATTTCGGTGATTTGTGGATTGGCGCTCATCCCACCGATCAGAGAAACCACTATCAGGTACTTTATTTCGATTTCTCGAAAGCCGGTTGTTCTGTTCCGGGAGATGGCATGATGGCTAGTTTCAATGAATATTCCAGTCTTGTCATCAATCAGTTCGCAGATGATTACGCTTCTTTCTACGATCCGGATTTCAAGTCGACTGTCGAAAGTATAAGCAGCGCCAAGGCAAAGTTGTCTTATATCGAACTGAAGGCAAAAGCCAAGGGGTATCCCTTATACCTTATTATAGATGAATACGATAACTTCACGAATGTCATATTGAGCGAACACGGTCAGAAGATGTTTCACGATCTGACACATGCCAGTGGCTTTTATCGTGAATATTTCAAGCAATATAAAGGTATGTTCGACCGTATATTCCTGATGGGGGTTAGTCCGGTCACGCTGGATGACCTGTCCAGCGGATACAATATAGACTGGAATATATCGACTGATGAAACATTTAATGCTATGATGGGGTTCAGTGAAACGGAAGTACGTGAAATGTTTCAGTATTATCAGGAAAACGATGCATTGCCCGGTGATATTGAGGCGATGATAGCGGAAATGAAACCTTGGTATGATAATTATTGTTTTGCACGAATGAGTTTGGGGGATGATAGAGTTTTTAATTGTGATATGACTTTGTATTACCTGAGCAGCCAAGTGCAAAAACATCGTTCCCCCGAAGAAATGGTCGACAAGAACATCCGTACCGATTACAGTAAGTTAAAGATGCTTGCCCGTATCGACCATGACAGCACTCACGAAGGAAGTCGCATGAGTACCATTGAGGAGATAGCGGCGAAAGGAGAGATTTTGGTGAACCTCCATACTTCGTTTCCGGCAGAACGGGTAGCGGATGTCGACAATTTTCGCAGCTTGCTCTATTATTACGGATTGCTCACCATGTGTGGCACACGCGGAGACTTGATCCGTATGTGTATTCCCAATCATTGTGTGCGTGAGCAATATTTCGGTTTTCTGCGCGAATATTATCAAAAGTATAGTTCTATCGACCTGCATTACTTGAATGTGATGTTGACCGATCTCGCTTACGATGGCGTTTGGAAGCCATTTTTCGAATCCATCGCCTGTGCTTATCGCGAAAACTCCTCCGTTCGTGACGGCATGGAAGGAGAGCGAAATCTGCAAGGCTTCCTCAAAGCCTATCTTGCTCTTGCTTCCTATTATCTGGTAGAACCGGAACTGGAAATGAACTATGGTTACTGCGATTTCTTCCTGTTGCCCGACAAGCAGCGCTATCCGGACATTGAGCACAGCTACATCATCGAACTCAAATACGCTGCCCGCACCGCTACCGATGCGGAACTTGCAATGCAAGCCGACGAAGGGCATCGCCAACTTCTTCAATACAGCGAAGATAAAGTGGCCCGACAATTGGCGTCAAGGACGACTTTTCACCGGTTGCTGATCCAGTTTCGCGGCTGGGACATGGTGCGCTGTGAGGAAGTCTGAAGGATGCCACCTGTTGGGATTCAGCTTGTTCAGCCTTGCCGTATCCTTCTGTTTATCGGCATTCCGGCTGAAAGCACTACCGGGAAATAAAAAATATTGCTTTCAGTGCTTTCAGCCGGGATGTTAAAATTGACTTATCGGCGTACCACCAAATATACATTTCCGTATTCCGTGTGCTTCCGTTCTACTCCTAGTTTTATTAAGACTTGTGCCAAGTGGTTCGGATTGAAACCTCGTAGAGCGGCAGCATTCCGTTTCTTCAGTTCTTTATAAATGTCGGCTGCGGAAAGTTGCACATATTTCTCTTCTGCCGAGGCATCCATGCGGAAACAACTGAAAAAAACATCTTCGGCTGAGCTGGTGCGATAAAAGGGGGCATTGTTCTGTTGAATTTCCCGCTCCGCTTCTTTGCTGAACCAATACGGATACTCGTCGGCAAGCTCCGCCTTTAGTTGGGCAAAAATCTGTTCGTGCTCGATTCCTTCACAATCTATCGGCTTTTCTACTTCCACACAGAAGAAACGACGGCTGCCTGTCGGATCACTCATCAGATCGAAACGGTTCGAAGTTCCGATAAAAGAAGCGATACGTGGCAAGTCCCTAAAATTACGTTGGTAAGCTTTGCAAACGTGGAGGCTTGACATCTGCATCAGATTTTTCAGAAGCGGCATCTTCTTTTCCGCATATTTGTCGAATTCATCCAGATTGATGAGTCCCATTTCCGACAGGAGGCGTTCCGCCTGTCCTTCCGATGTCAGTTTCAGATTGTCCATATAGTAACGTTGCAGTACTCTGGGCATCAGAGACTTGCAGAAAGTTGATTTCATCCGTCCCTGTTCAGCACTTATCAGGATGGGAGCTACGCTGTTGGCATGGACGCCCGTTTTTCCTGTCCATTGGGCGGCAAGTCCCAGCATCCATGTGTGGAATCCCTTTATCCATAAGGGCAGGGCAGATACACGCCGGGCAAGCGGAGTTAATCGGTCGATGCCGTCCCAGGGAGGCAGTTCGTCCATGTAAAGCCGGAAGGGATGGTACTCTCCGATCTGAGTGGAATAGATGTAGCGGCTCACATCTTTATCCCAGCAGGAGATACCTTCCGCATGAGCTTCCATGCAGAGCGTGTTCAATTCACGTTTCCCGATGGGACGGAATTCTTTGTTGGTTCCGCTTAATGGGCGAAATTCGGTTTCTTCCGTCAGTCGGTTGTAGCGGAAGTCATAGTTGGCCCGCAAAAAGGAGTTTACCCGCTCCGTCAGGCAGGCGGAACCGTTGGAGGGCTGCTGTTTCGCTTCGGGCATAGCGGGGACGGGAGGTTCCGGTGCTGCCGGCAGGGGAGGGGCTTCCGGAGATTTGACTTCAGTGCTGCCGGTAATGGCTGCGGTGTTTGGCATAAATACGTTCTCTGTTTTCCACGCCTTTATCAGCATGGCAATCATTTGGGTTACTTTTTCCATCATATCTGTTGTTTTTTATAAGTTTCGTGCATCAAAGTTACCATCTGAGGATAGGGGTTTGCAAGTGTTTCCGTAAGAATCTTCCAAGTACTTCTGTTTATGAAATAGCGTAGGAAACATTAGGTTTTCCTGCCTTTATGTTATAACTTTGGAGCCGCAAACATCAGAGGCTAATGAAGATTAGCTGAACAGCTATCCTTCATTAGTCAATCGGCTAATCTCCATTAGCCGGGCAGTCATAGTTCGTTAGCCGCTGAAGATGAGGCTTCTTTCATCGGAAGTTTCTATAGGAATAACAGATCAGAAGTACTTATATAAAAGAAAAGCTATGGCTATATTATTTGACTGGTATGAGAATCCGGTATCACCGGACCAACCAAAGAAAAAAAGATTCCACCCTCGTATTGCTTACAATGGTCAGGTCGATACGGACGAAATCAGGAGTAAGATTCAATCCCGTTGTACGCTGAACGAGGTAGATGTGAGGGCAGTGCTGGATGCGCTTTCGCAAGTAATGGGAGAGGAATTGGGCGAAGGAAGGCAGATTCATCTGGACGGCATCGGGTATTTTTATCCCACGCTGACTGCTACGGAAGAGATCGCTGCCGATACCCCACGCCGGAATATGAAAATAAAGTTGAAAGCGATCCGCTTTCGCTCGGATCAGAAATTGAAAAACTCAATCGGATTAATTAAGGTAAAGCAGCTGAAGAAGAATTTTCATTCAGCCAAACTATCGGAAGTGGAAATTGACATGTTGCTGAAGGGATATTTCAGTACACATCAGATGATGCAGCGCAGCGACTTCCAGGCATTGTGCGGCATGTTGCGTTCTACGGCTATGATTCATATCCGGAGAATTTGCCGGGAAGGTAAGTTGCAGAATATTGGTCTGCGCAATCAGCCGATCTATGTGCCTGTCCCCGGATTTTACGGGACATCCAGAGATCAGCCGACGCTCCGGTGATTTTTCGGCTGAAGAGGCTGAAGGCCGGAAGGTGTCTTTTTCGAGGGGTGCTTTCAGCCGCTTTTGCCTGTTGGCAGGCGGTTGTGGAGTGTGGCTGAAGAGGCTGAATCATCTGAATATAAAAAATGCACACTATGAATATTCATGTTGGTGAGTGTTAAATGCTATAAATAAGGGAATTGTAAGTTGTTATATATGTAAACTTTGACTATATTTGTATGATGAATAGCGAAAGAGAAATTCTATATTATAAAAAATACTTTATAGACTTCTTTATGTCATTAGATGATGGCGCAAAGAAAAAAATTGCTTATGTACTTGATATGCTTAAAACTCAACAGCGGTTAAATAAAAACTTTGTGAAGTTAGTCCGTGATGGTGTGTATGAGTTAAGAGCAGGGCACAATGGAAATATTTACCGGGCTTTTTTTATTTTTGATGAAGGCAATATCGTGATGCTGTTTAATGGCTTTCAGAAAAAAACACAGAAGACGCCCGAAAGTGAGATTGAAAAGGCAGTGAAACTTAAAAATGAATATTATGCAAGTAAACCCTAACGTTGGAAGTATGGATGCTGTATTAGATAAACTATACGGCAAAGTAGGCTCACCGGAGAGGGAGGAGTTTCGTAAAGAGGCATACTCTTATTGTGTGGGACAGTTGATTTGTGATGCACGAAAGCAGGAAAGAATGACACAAGCTCAATTGGCTGAGAAAGTAGGTACTGATAAATCCTATATATCCAGAATTGAGAAAGGGGCTATTGAGCCGGGAGTTGGACTTTTCTTTCGTATCATTGATGCGCTTGGTTTAAAAGTAGAGATTGTTAAACCAATGATATAATAAAAAAACGCACTGCCTTCTCAGGTGGTGCGTTTCTGTTTGTTTTGGGGTTTTAAATTATTAATAATAAAATCATTGGGGTAAACAATGTTTGTCTGTGTCTTAAATTATTTTACGGGATAATTTCTTTTTCTCTTCAGTTCTTTCAAGTTTGCGTCAGCCTGAGTAGTCAGACCCGCTGCTTTGGCTGCATTGAAATACTTCTCCGCTGCATCATAGTTGCCTTCCAGCAGAGCGATGACTCCCAGGTTATTCTGTGTTTCTGCTGCTTTCTGATCAGCTTTGGCTAGATGCTTCTTGGCTGCTGTCAGGTCACCGCCTTTTTGAATCTCCATGGCTCCTGCGTTCAGGTTGGCAATAGGATCGTCCGGGAACATGGTGGCTGCTACTTGGAATGAATGGTTGAACTCTTCGCTTCCCGGCTGGCAACTTTCTGCGATCCGGTAAATTTCCTGCAGGCTCAACAGTTGCGGACGTGTCTTGATAATCTCTTTGGTCTCTTCAAGATTGAATCCGCGTACGGTATAGTTGACCGTGTAATCTGAATGGCGCAAAGCCGGATAACATTCTTCCAATATGTATTTATAGGTTTGCGGACCTGCCAATTGGGCGATTTGGCGTTCTTTCTTGTCTATATCCAACGTGGAATCATCCATCAGTTTCAAGATATCGTCTTTCTTCTCCAATGAAGATGCTACGATAAACTTGCGGAATCCGTCCCAGTCTTCGGGAGTATATTCGGAAGTAATCAGTTTCGTATCGAACTTGTAATAACTGGTCACATAATCTACCAATGCTTGTGTACGACCTTTCGCCAGTCGGGTATTGTTGGCATAACTGCCTTCCGGTGACGCATAACCGTGAATTCTGATGCTACTGAGGGTAGTCTTGTCATCATTGCGCACGCTGTCGATGGTAGCGCGTATCTTGGCCAGCTCTACTGTGTTGCGACGGTACTCCGGACGAATGATAATCTGGTTGACCGGGAAGTCGAGGAAGGCACTTCCTTCGATGGCACGGTGCTTCACGGCTTCTGCCTGTGGGGTAATATAAGAAATAGACGGCTGTATTTGCAAGGGTGAAATGTTCAGGCGGGTGATTAATTCACCGCTGGTCTCCTCTTTTAGGTCACAGCAGCCGCATACATCAATATTCAGTTTCATTTCCGCATCGCGCATCCATGCTTCGAACTGAAATTGTTGTCGGTAGTTTACAATCTGCTCTTTGTTATGTTTACGACGGATGGTGCTGTAAATGCTTTCCGGAGTCGGAGTTATATTATTGCGCCGATTTACTATTTCACGTTTGCGTCCGTAAACTACGATAGACGGCAATATCTTGGTACGTCCGTTTGATTCGAGAAATGGAGTGAGTGTAGCTACATGATTGGAGGAGAGTTTCAGATTTTCCTGCATCACGATATCCATATCGATGCTTAGCACATTATTATCTTCATTACGCGTGATAGATTCTTTTTCTATACGCACCTGATCTCTGTAGAGTGTCTGCGCTTTCCCGCCCAATACAGGCAGCAGGCAGAAGAGTATGCATAATATCTTTTTCATATTTGTTTTGTTTTAGAATAAATAGATTAAACTGATAGCAGCTTTTGTAGGACCTACATAGTTCTTATGTCCTTCGCTTACTTTCTCACCGCATGTCTTGCATTCGAACTGCTCGTACTTGACGCGTGCATAACCTACACCGATATTTCCTTCCAGATTCCAATGCTTGGCGAGAATCCATTGGTAACCGTAGGAAATGCCTGCACCATAGAAGTGTCCTTTGAAGCGGTGGTCTTCCAGTTCCGGCCAGATGCCCCAGGGCATATTGATGGCGGCAGCCTGATAGACGCCTCCATGTACATGGAATCCCACGAAATGTCCGTTGAACTTGTCGCAGAACCAGTAGCGGAGTTCCGGCTGGATGGCGAGCATCTTCATCATCTTCTGATCTTTGTATTTCCACGGATTATAGTTGGCATACAAGTCCAGAGTTAACTTCTTACTCAGACCGACTTCGGCTCCGAGGTTGATCATTTTCATCGCGTCCATTACAAGATTCGTTTTCACTCCGACTACCTGGCTATATAATAAGGTAGAAGCAAACAAGGTAACGAACAAAAATAAGATTCTTTTCTTTTTCATCGCATGATGGGTTTTGTTTGTTGATGCTACAAAAGTAGCTGTTATCTGAATAGACGTTAATTGGTGGATTCATCTTTCTTTTCTTCGCTTGCAATGGAAATTAATAAGTGGGCCGGTAAATCATTCTTTTGTAGATGGTATATAATTCATTGCTGGTAGATGGTGTTTTTATCGCCTGTTTTGAATGATTTGCAAATGAGTGGTATTTTAATACTTGCATATCTTATTCAAACGCTTGAATAAGCTGTATTTCCTTCGTTAAAGAGTGGTAATTCATTCATTTTTCCTCCTAAAAAGTTTTTTCTATTGAATAAAACACCTATGTTTGCAATGTACAAACAAACAAGGAAAGACAAATAAGACAACTTAAGTTTAAAGATTCCCTCCTAAGGAACATGAGCAAATAAACAATAAAAAGTGTAAAATGACCGCGAACTGGCAAACAACAATTCGCAAGCAAGTTAAACAAACAAGTAATAATTAGGAGGAACTAATATGAAATCAATTAAATTCTTTTTCGCATGTGTATTGGCATTAACTTTTGTAGCATGTTCTAATGCTGAAAGTGATAGTTTTGAAGACAACTCTTCAAGCTTTGAATCCATGATATCTTTATATGGTATACAAACTGCAACTACTGATTCAAAAGTAGGCGATGTACCTTCTGTGACTGCAGAAGAAATGGCAAGTGTACTTGAAGCACTTCGTCAGAACGGAAATACAGTTCGTAACTGTGAGTCTGAAACTTTCGAAGGATACTACGGTACAGGTAGTGACAGAAAAGAAGTAAAGATGACCGCCGAATATCAGGCCCGTACCAGAAGCGGTGCTTTCGTAGAACAATTCGCATTGTGTGTTTCACTCAACTTTAATATAGATAAAGATGCCGTATACTATATAGGTACTACATATTCTTCTTCAACTGATCTGTTCAACTGGCAAGGTTACGGAGCTTCTTTATCTACCACTGCCGAAGGCAGCAGCGTATTCAGTTCAACTTCTTATCTTTATTTCCGTGTGAGCGACCAGAACAATTGTCTGGTAAAGGTTCCGGTAAACTTTAAAGGCAATTACAACTTTAAAAACAATCAGGGAACTTATAGCTTTACTCTTTCCAAAGCAGCCAATTAATACAACAGGAATTGATTGATTTTAGGTATTACGTTACAATATATACAACTATATAAAAGGACTCCTTGCGCCGTGCAAGGAGATTCCATCGAACTAAAAGAGGAACCAAACAGCAAACAATAGTATCGCTTTAGTTATTCAGACAATTAAGAAACAAACAATGAGGAGCCCCGCCGATTCTTTTACGGATCGGCGGGCTTTTATTTTATTGTGAATTATTGCTAAAAAACAGTTGTTATACGGTTTGCTAATGATTAAATTATCTATCTTTATCTGCCAATACACATAAACAAAATACAATTAAGATATGAGGAAGTTCTTCTTTCTGTTGCTACTGCTGACGGGTTTTCTCCCGACATACTCTATAGATACCCACTGGGACCTGGAACCGCTAGTCATTAAAAACGGAGTTGGAAATAATACAATTTATCATGTTTGTTACGGAAGCGAAGGCTTTATGTGGTTCTCCACCGACAAGGGAATCTCTCGTTATGACGGCTTCAGATTCCGCGATTATCCCCTCATTATGAGCATCGACTCTCTCTCTGTTCCTCTGCATCAGGCTGTAAAAACGCTGAAGGAAGCTCCCGACGGTTTATATTATGCTTTACTTTATCAGGGAGGAATGACTTGTTTTGACAAAGAGATTGAAAAATTTTTGCCTGTACGTTTTGACCGGCCATTGAAACTTAAAGAGATTCATGATTTTTGTTGGTATGACGGAAACTTGTATCTGGCTACTTCGCAAGGATTGTTTGAATCACGCCCCATCCGTAAGAAAGAAGGAAAAGATGATTTTGTACTCTGTACATTGAATTCCGAACCTTTGATAAAAGGGAAAGTTGCCAATCTTTGTACGGACGGAAAAACAAATCTGTATTTTTCTGTTGATCGTGAAAAGGTGATGCATTATGATTTTGTAACGAAAAAGAGTGCTCTGATCAGAGAATATAATGTAGTGAACAGACTCTTTTTGCGGCAGGGATATTTGTGGGTTTGCAGATTATGGAATGACATTGTATGTTATGACCTTAAAACGCATAAGGAACGGGTGGTCTCTCTCGAAGGAGGTGATCAGTCGGATTTCTCCAATTCGTATGTCACGGATATGGTGATGAAAGATAAGCAGACATTTTATCTGACTACTTGGGACGGATTATACAAATTGCATTTTGAGAACCAGCATTTGTGTGAGAGTCCGTTTACTTTGGCATTATTGACGCAGAATGAGAAAGCATTCCATTCGAGAATTGAAAATAAGATGACCAGTCTGCTATGGGATAATAAACAGCAGATTCTCTGGGTGGGTACCTTTGGCGGCGGAGTGGTGAAATTTGATATCAGCGATAGTATGTATAGCCGGGTGCGGCAGATTTTTAAGTCCAGAGTAGACGGTATAGTCGAAGATTCGAAAGGATATGTCTGGCTGACAGTGACCGACGGTGGCATTATGCGAAGTACTACTCCGGCACTTTCGATGGATACACATTTTGAGCCTTGGAAAAAAGGGTCCGGTTTCTCCGGACGTTACCATATATATAAAGGTAAGAACGGAAATATCTGGCTGGGCAACAATTTCGGAGAAATTGTCGCTGTCAATCCACTAACGGAAGGCATAGAAACTTTTCAATTGAAAAACAGCGAAGGCGGGAAGATGGAAACAATTATTCATTGTTTCTGCCTGGACTCCTGGAACCGTTTGTGGGTAGGTACTTCGAATGGATTGATGCAGGTTGACCCGAAAACTCACGGATGTAAGAGTATAAAACTGCCCGGTGAAATCAAGAGTGTATTTGCAGTATCCGAAGATAAGGAAGGTAATGTGTGGATCGGTACAGACAAAGGACTGAAAAGGGTTGAAACGACCGGTAACCAGATACGGGTGGAAGGAAACTACGAAAAGGAGAACGGGCTGGAGGAAGCCGGTGTCCGTACCATCTATGTGAATAATTATAATCAGATTTATGCGGCTTATCTGAATGTCGTTGTCCGCATCGACGGAAGAGAGAAAGAAAAAATAGAATCGGTCTATACCCTGCGGAACGGATTGACAAACGGACATGTCAGTTGTATGGTCGATGATCATATCGGAAATACCTGGGCAGGAAACAATGTCGGCGTGATGACAATCAGAAACGGACAGGAAGCTTTTTACAATTATCTGTCAGCGGGAAACTGTAGTGCGGTATGCCGTTTGAACGACGGACGGTTGCTATGGGCGAATTCATGGGGACTGATTTTCTTTGATCCGTCTGCTACGAAAGGGGACAGCGGCAAGAAGCACCTGATGCTGACCGACGTGGAAGTCGGCGGGGAAACGGTGCTGGCCGGAGAGAAACGGAACGGGCAGATAATTCTGTCTGTTTCTCCGGAAAGGCAGGAGAAACTGGCGTTCGCTTCCGATAATAATGATTTTCATTTGTTTTTCTCTGACCTGCGCTATGGATTGGCCCAGCGTAAAATCGCTTATCGTCTGCTCCCTGCAGACAAAGACTGGAAGATGATACCACTTGCAGAAGGTTTGTGGTTCAATGGATTGTCTGCCGGAAAATATACTTTGCAAGCTAAACTTGTTTTTCCGGATGGTAAAGAAGGAGAGCTGATTGAGATTCCTCTGGTAGTGGAGGGCAAATGGTATCAGACGATATGGGCTTACATCATATATGGTCTGTTGGTGGTCGGATTATCCTATTTCTTCTATTCCTATTTCAGAAAGAGAGACCATCGCAAACAAATACATCGTGACCGTGAGATGATACTGAAGGAGAATCTGAACATGGAAAAGTTGAGACAGGAGCAGAAGAAAGAGATAGAAGCGATGAGGAACCGTTTGCTCATGTTGTTTGTGCAGGAGTTGCGTACTCCGTTGTCGCTCATCATTGCTCCGCTGAAAGATTTGCAGAAAGATGACTTTCAGATTTCGAAACTATCCTTGCAAGTGGCATACCGGAATTCACTTCGTATGGTGGATGCTTGCGACCAGCTAATGTCGGTATATGGACAGGGAAATCTGGAAGATAAACTGGAAGTTGCTCCGTACTCGATAGATAAGATGGTCGATAGTTTTCTTTTTGGTATCCGGGACTTGTTGAAGGTATATACCATTGATTTTCGTTGTGAGAAGAGAATCAAGAAGGAGATGGAATTTTATGTGGATAAAAAGAAAATAGAATTTATTGTTCATAATCTGTTGACGAATGCTTTCACTCATACACATTATGCGGGAGTAGTTTCCTTATCTGTCTGTGAGGTCGTAAGTGACAACAGGCACTATGTCAGTCTGGTAATAGAAGATAATGGAAAAGAAAAAGTGAGAACCGCCGAACAACTGATGAGAGAGGATGAGGGATTGGGGCATGATTTATCAGCTGCACAATTAGGGTTTACTATCATGCAGCAGATGGTGGAAGCGCATTTGGGAACGATTGTTCTTGAAAGTACCGAAGGAAAAGGAACGAAAGTGACGGTGAATCTTCCCGCTGACAGAGATGTTTTTGAAAATAATCCGAATATTCAGTTTACCGATCCGGAGGAACTGCCGGATGTGGAAGAACGAGAACCGGAATCGGCTGAGGAACCATCGAAACAGGAGGTGATAATAGAGGATGCGGAAGTAAAACAAGATCAGCAATTACCACTTTTTACGGAGGGGACGCCTGAAGAAGCAGCACCCTCTGCAGTGGGTGGAAATAAAAAGACGATATTGATTGTAGAAGACCATAAAGATATCCGCCTCTATCTGAAAGTGCTGTTTGGCAATGAATATAACCTGCTGATGGCAACGAATGGTCAGGAGGGGGTAGATATGGCAACCAAGGAGATGCCCGATTTGATTATCAGTGATGTTATGATGCCGGTTAAAGACGGCTTTGAATGTTGCCGTGAGGTGAAGGAGAATCCGGAAACATGCAGTATTCCTTTTATTATGCTGACAGCGAAGGTGGAGGATGATGACATTATTCGCGGATTAGAGTTGGGGGCGGATGATTATGTGCTGAAACCTTTTACTCCGGGCATTCTGAAAGCGAAAGTCAGTAATCTGATTAACGGTCGCCAGACATTGAAGCAGATGTATACGAAATTGTTTAAGTTGCCGGGAACAGATACGATTGCCGCGAACGAGCAGGAACAGACGGGTGAGGAAGTGAAGACGGAAGATCCGTTTATCACAGCCGTTATCAAAATTGTAGAAGAGAATATTTGCGAGGCGGACTTCAGTGTGAAGAAACTGGCTGCGGAAATGAATATGAGCCAGCCCACTCTCTACCGAAAAGTGAAGCAAAGTACCGACTATACCATTATAGAATTGATCAGAGGGGTACGTATGCGTCGTGCCGGAGTACTGTTGAAAACGAAACAATATGCGGTGCAGGAAGTGGCCGAAATGGTGGGGTACAATGATATCCCGACGTTCCGCAAACATTTTGTAGATGCATTTGGTACGACTCCTTCGACGTATGAATGAAAAAAATGACTACTTTTGCACTCGAAAACCCTAAAATAAGGAATCGGCGTGCAAAGGTATTTTATTTATTTGGCTTATGATGGAACCAACTATCACGGTTGGCAGATACAACCCAACGGGAGTAGTGTGCAGGAATGCTTGATGAAAGCTTTGTCTACTTTTCTGCGTCGTGATGTGGAAGTGATAGGTGCCGGGCGAACAGACGCGGGGGTGCATGCCTCGCTGATGGTGGCACATTTTGATCAGGAAGAAGTGCTCGATACAGTGACCGTTGCCGACAAGTTGAACCGTCTGTTGCCTCCCGATATTTCTGTCTACCGTATCCGTCGGGTGAAACCGGATGCGCATGCCCGCTTTGATGCGACTGCCCGGACGTATAAGTATTATGTGACGACTGCCAAATATCCTTTCAACCGTCAGTATCGTTGCCGTGTGTACGGGGCATTGGATTATGACCTCATGAATGAAGCGGCACGAACGCTGTTCGAATACAACGATTTTACAAGTTTCAGTAAACTGCATACGGACGTAAAGACCAATATCTGCCACATTTCCCATGCCGAATGGACAAAGATGGAAGGGGAAGATACCACTTGGGTATTTACCATCCGTGCCGACCGCTTTCTCCGTAACATGGTGCGTGCCATCGTAGGAACACTGCTCGAAGTAGGACGCGGCAAACTGACCGTAGAAGGTTTTCGCAAAGTGATAGAACAACGGGACCGTTGCAAAGCCGGAACTTCCGCTCCGGGAAATGCGCTCTTCCTTGTCAACGTGGAATATCCGGAAGAAATATTTATAGGTATTAAGTATTAGGTATTAAGTATTACCCAATGCTTATTACCTGATACTTATTAATACCTAATACCTAATACTTAATACCTAATACTTAATACCTGATACTTAATACTTATTTCAACATGTGGTTATTATTAGCTTTTCTCTCGGCTACTTTGCTGGGATTTTATGATGTATTCAAGAAACAGTCGTTGAAAGATAATGCGGTGTTGCCTGTATTGTTTTTGAATACGCTTTTCTCCAGTCTGATTTTTCTGCCGTTCATTTTGGTATCGGCATTCGAGCCTGATATCCTTGGGGGAACCATTTTTAATGTTCCCGTTGCAGGATGGGAGCAGCATAAATATATTATCATCAAGTCGTTTATCGTGCTGTCATCGTGGATATTCGGTTACTTCGGAATGAAGCACCTGCCTATTACCATTGTGGGGCCCATCAATGCTACTCGTCCCGTGATGGTGCTTGTCGGAGCGATGCTGGTATTTGGCGAACGTTTGAATCTTTACCAATGGATCGGAGTGATGCTGGCAGTAGCTTCCTTCTTCATGTTGAGCCGTTCGGGTAAGAAAGAAGGAATCGATTTCAAACATAACAAATGGATTCTTTTTATTATCTTGGCGGCAGTGATGGGAGCCATCAGCGGACTGTATGACAAGTTTCTGATGAAACAACTGAATCCGATGCTGGTGCAATCGTGGTATAATGTCTACCAGCTCTTTATCATGGGAACCATTGTGTTCCTCCTCTGGTGGCCCAAACGGAAGTCAACGACTCCTTTCCGCTGGGACTGGACCATCATCCTGATCTCCGTTTTCCTTTCGGCAGCGGACTTTGTCTACTTTTATGCACTGAGCTATGACGATTCCATGATTTCCATCGTTTCGATGGTGCGTCGGGGAAGTGTGATTGTGTCTTTCATTTTCGGAGCGCTCTTCTTCCGTGAAAAGAATTTAAAAAGCAAAGCGATTGACCTTATCCTCGTGTTAATCGGAATGATATTCTTATATTTGGGGTCTAAATAATAAGTACAATATGAAATCAAATAAGATAACTCTTGCCATCGTATTTTTCGCCATCGGTCTGTTCTCTTTTACCTCGCTGCAGGCACAGGAAGCCAAGACTCTTTTTATCAACGTTCCGGATTCACTTTGTCCCTTACTTACGAAGGTGAATCGTGAAGACTGCATCGACTTTCTGAGTAGCAAGATGAAAGCACAGGTGGAAAACCGCTTCGGACAGAAATCAGAAATGACCGACCTGAGCAAGGACTATATTCGGATGCAGATGACACCGGAAACCAGTTGGCAAATGAAAGTATTAGCTTTGAATGATACGACAAACGTGATTTGTACAGTAGCTACGGCATGTGCTCCGGCATGTGACAGCAGCATCCGCTTCTATACAACGGACTGGAAACCGCTGACTGACCATTCATTCATTACCCTCCCGGTCATGAGCGATTTTCTGATAACTCCCGACTCCACTTCCATATATGAATTTGATGAAGCCTCCCGTTCGGCAGACATCTTATTGATGAAAGTGGAACTGAGCAAAGAAAACACAGAACTGACCGTCACTCTGTCCACTCCCGACTATATGTCAAAAGAAACGGCAGAGAAACTTAAACCGTTTCTCCGCCGTCCCATTATTTACCAGTGGAAGGATGGAATGTTTACCAGATAAACTCCCCTCCATCCTCACATTTATTTTTCATTCTTCATTCTTCATTTCTCAGACAGTTGTTGATGAATGCGGTCATTTCCGGGGTATGTTCTTCTACACTTTGGAGTAGTTTGAACTGTGCTTTGGTACGAACCAGATTATGTTCGGGATATTTGATTTTGTAGTAAGTATCACCGTTGATGTAATCGGCAAGGAACCGTACGCATTGCATATAAGGGAATAAGGCAGCAGCATAAGGCAGATTCTCTATTTCAATAGGAGTGAGGAAAGACTTGGCACCTTTCAGATATCCTTTGGTGAAGGCCTTGAATATCTCCATATTGAAGTTTACACGATCCAGGTCTTTGTCATCTTCATCGCCGGTATTGGCACCTGTACGGAGGAAATCGCCGTAGTCGGAGAAGATGAAGCTCGGCATTACCGTATCCAGGTCGATGACGCAGAGTACTTTTCCGTCTTCATCAAACATCATGTTGTTCACTTTCGTATCGCAGTGGCATACACGTTTCGGGAGCTTTCCTTCGCGGTACAGGCGTTCTGCCTTACACATTTCGTCCGCACGTTTTTCTATCTCGTCCAGATAATACTGTACTTCGGCTACTCGTCCGGCAGCGTTGGCAGCGACAGCATCACGTAGCTGCTTGAGACGGAATTCCATGTTATGAAAGTCAGGGATGGTTTCTTCCAGCGTTTCCGGAATGTCGGCAAGCATAGCCTGGAAGTTTCCGAAAGCCTCACCCGCATAATTGGAATATTCGGGGTTTACGGTCTCATACGTTTGGGCACGCGGGATGAATACCATGACACGCCAGTAGCTGTCTCCGTCGAACCAGTAAGTCTTTCCTTCTCCGGTTTCGAGGAAAGAGAGAACTTTGCGGTCGATATCCGTTTCTCCGGCTTCGGTCAGTTTCTTGCGGATATGTCCGGTGACTGCGGCAATATTGGCTTGAAGCATTTCTACATTCTGAAAAATAGCATGGTTGATGCGTTGCAGAACATAGTCGGGGGCGTCTGCTTCTTGTGTATTCACTTTGTATGTGTCATTGATGAGTCCTGCTCCCAAAGGCTTGATTTCAGTGATAGTGCCTTGGGTGTTGAACTTAGCTACAATACTTGATAAATCTTTCATGAGTCTTTTCTTTAAATTTATACTAAGGTTATCGATAATCATATTGGGCGGCTTCGGCAGCCTGACTGCCCGAGCGAACCGGTACCAGGGTGAATCCCCAGTTATATTCGCGGTTGGCGGGAATCTGGTGGAAAGGTTCGGGACGTGCTCCCCAACTGTCATAACCGCCTACTCCCTGCTGCTTCATGTCGACACAAACTTCGACGAAGTCTC
>OGDN01001206.1_pt1 | contig 45223 bp, 37 predicted proteins | sample 1570271 | NCBI WGS metagenome assembly OGDN01 (sample SAMEA4384481, study PRJEB24528) | human gut metagenome | reverse complement strand
CCTTAAACATCTCCGGGTTTAATCCAAGAATGTAATCGTTTGAGTACCAGTCTGCGTTGGAATCCAACAAACTGTCAATCGTTGTTACACCTGCCTGAACATTTGAAGGGTCAACATAGGTATTATAAAACTGCATTACCTGCTCGGTACGCTGCAGTGATACACCGGTCATTGCCTCTGCAAATGCATCATAACTTTCATAATCCCATGTGCGATCAGCCGTAAACTCTTCCTCGTCAATGACATCAGTGAAATCCTTTTCGTCCATCTCTGCCATCATTTCTTTGATGGAAAGATAACGACGATACTGCTCAAATGTCATGGACTCAATAAGACTATACAGTTCATCCTCAGTCAGCTTATGAACATACTTTGCAATCTCAAGGTCACTTGAAGCATCGTAGTCAAAATCAAAAGTAGATGCAATAACATCCTCTTCTGAGCCAAACTGGGCAATCCACACGAGCTGATAATCGTCCTCGCCAAGTCCACCCAAAAACTCATAGTAGGCATCGCTTTCGGTTCCACCGATAGCTTCGATATAGGCAAGGATCTCGTCCTTTGTTGCCGTGGACAGATCGATCAGAGCTTCTTCTGTGGAAGCTTCCGTCTCTTCTTCAGATGCGGCATCAGTTTGCGCTTCTGTTTCAATTTCTGTCTCAATTTCTGTTGTTAATTCTTCGTCCGGACCGCGGGTCTCATTTGCTTCTGACTCTTCGGTATCTTCTCCGGACGGATCGACCTCGGCAGAAAGAGTGGTTTTCTCTTCCTCGTAGGTCACTTCTGCGGTTGTTTCAGCAACAGTTGTCTGCACTTCGTCTGATACCTGTGTGGCATCCGTGCCTGCCGCTGCGCTTGAAGTTTCCAGTGCGGTGCCTGTCTGTGTTTCAGCTGCTGCCTGTGTGGCTGAAACAGACTGAACCTCTACAGACGAAGCTTCTTTTGTTGTCACTTCTTCGATCTGGCTTTCCACTGCTACCGACGACTCTGCTTCTGATGCCAGTGCAATATTTGGCATCTGGAATGTCGTTGTGGCTGTCATGACGATTGCCATTAACGTAGAAGTCAACTGTCTCGCATTTGGCTTCTTTGAACTTCGCATAAGTTTTCCCTCCTTGTTTTTGTTTTTATGCAAACGGGTTTTACCCCCGAAAGCAATCACTGTTATTGCCCTTTACGACAACAAAAAACACCTCTCAAACAAACCGCTTTTTCGCAAATCTGCCTGAAAGGTGTTTTTTTCTATGATTGAAGTTAATCTTTTTTAGAATTGACGTTACTTTGTAGCACCGCAACCAGAGCATTTGTATCCGGTTGTTACCGTTTCATCCCACGCTGCCTGTGTCACTACGGTTTCGTAGTGTCCGGTTGCTTCATGATGAACAACTGTCGTCTCGGCATCATGATGGACTGTTGTATACACGGCATCGTGATGTACGGTATTGTATACCGCATCATGGTGAGTCGTACCGATCTGACGCGGTTCAGTATGCCATCCTGACCAACAACCAGCAGCCATATGTTCGTTAATATCATCACTTGGGTCCCAAAATTCATGACCACAGTTATTGCAGATATCAACACGACCATACACCGGCTCATCATATGCTTCTGACACCAGCACCTGCTCATCGTAGGCCGCCTGAGAAAGAACCTGTTCGTCCCATGCTGCTTTCGTTACTACAGTCTCATCCCACGCTGCTGTATCCTCTTTCCACACCTGGCTTGTAACTGCATCATGGTGGACAATTTTTGTTACTGCTACCCAGTTGTGTGTATGTGCTGTGGTAGTCGGTGCAGTTGTTTGAGCGGCAGTAGTCGTTGTTACTGTCGGTGTTTGTGTGGTAGTTGGAGCCGGAGAAGTAGTAGGGGGTGCAGTTGTTGCAGCAGTTGGCGCTACTGTAGCAGCTGTCTCCGGTGCTTTTGTGGTTTGAGCCGGCTTCGTCGAAGCAGGCTTGGTTGTTTCAGGTGCCTTTGTCGTTGGCTTTGTTGGCTTGGTTGCTGATTCAGAAGACGATTTTTCCGATGGTTTTGATGGTTTTGTCGGGTCTGTCTTTGCGACGTCTTGAGATGTTGTTTCAGAAGTATCCTCATCCACTTTTCCTTCCAGTGACTGGGAAGCTGCTTCATCGGTTTCTTCTTGATTTTCGCCGGCAGCACTTGACTCGTCTGGTGTCAAATGCACGATTAACCAATGGTTAGTATTTGCATCCAGACTGACAGCCGGAGCACCGTACTCATTCACGTAGGAATCAACAGCAGTTTTCTGAAGTGTTCCGTCTGACATGCTGTAATGCACGACATCGGCTCCCTCCTCCTGCTGCAACAAAAGTCGGTACATTCCGCTTTCATCTGCCTGCTGTAAAGAGGCTGCTTCGCAAAATTCGACGGCTGAGTATGTATCATACCCGGCATACTGATCAAGCAGGTAAGAAATCATTGGCTCTCCTGCGCAAATGTCAGAAACGGCATATGTCAATGTACCGGCAATATCAGGATCAGTTTGGGACAGACTACTCTCCAACCCATCCAATTTGTCAAAGTAAGCAACTTTGGTTACATCAATTGATGAGAGGGACAAGTAATAAGGGAGTGTTTCTTCCAGTACGGAAGACTCCGACTGATCCGCCAATTCCGTTGACATTTCAAACTCATCCTGCTCGGACAGGCTTGATGAGTCTTCTGTTAACTGCGTATCGTCAGGAATCAGGGCATCCACGTTGTTTTGAGCCTGGGCAAGTGGGATGTTTTCCAAATCAATAATCATGTACTGATCCGCTACCTGTGCTGTAGGCTGCATTTCCTGTGTTGCAATCGCCTGAGTTGCAAAAAAAGCAGTATTACCTGCAAGGGCTCCTGCAAGTATTGTAGTGATTGTAGTAAATCGTCTTTTCATCATAGAAATTTCTCCTTTCTCTTGTCAACACTGCGCTTTCGTGCCATAATACCAGTAAGAGTATCGCACCAAAGGCGTGAGATTACTTTTCTTCGGCATCATCATAGCAAAAAAGAAATACTGATGCAAGCGGGAGTCAGTAGTAATTTCTGTTGGAATGGAATGTTGCCAAGAGGAAGGTAATTTGCGAAAATATTCGGTTTTCAAGGTGCACATTGAAAAAATTGTAATATTGCTATGCTTTAACCGTTCTGCTCAACTATCTCTTTCAAGCTTCTAACTTCAGTCCGGAGTGGTTGACAGGTCGTCCAGGCGGGCCTCTAAAGCATCCGTGCTCAATCAATATCTTCATTTTTTACGCACCTCCGTCCTTGTCAAAAATTAACCATGTATCGACAACTGTTTGGATCGCATTGCGAACGTCTTTGCCATCGTCCGGTAAGTCCGGGCGACACGCGAAAAAAATCTTGCCATCTGTCGAAATAGCAAGATCATATATATCGTCAAGGCTAGATCCTTCTTCTGCGACCAGATAGTTTGCAAGATCATTATGGTTTTCGCTTCGTTTACCCGTGATTGCCAGACGATTTTTTTTGATATCGGCTACCGCTGGGATCAATCCTTGTGTTACATCTTTCGTCCCTTCGCTGGTCAACAAACCGGAAAGGGGATATTTTTTGCAAATGATAAGCATATTGACTCCTCCCCCAAGTGTGTCGTTTTGCTCCTAAAATCTAGCCACAAGATTAGCTATAATTGTAATTATATTGATAGTTGTTGTTTTTTCCTCGATTTTGGCATATAATAGATTTATAGTTAGACAATTTTTATCAAAAATTAAGGGAGGTTCTGCATGGCTGATTTTCGACAAGACCAATACAACAAATATTACACGAAATTAGAAAAATATAGGAAAAAGTTACCATCATTCGTTAATGAATACATAGTATCATTGGCTACAAAATCAATTGAGACGCAATCCGATTACTGTTACAATATAGTTCAATTTTTTGAATACTTCGTCCAAAACAATCCAGCTTTAAATGGCAAGCTTACCAACAAAGTCAGCAAGGACGCGGTAAATCAACTTCGTCCACAAGACATCAACGAATATATTGCCTACTTGATCAACGAGCGTCGATATGCTACAGCATCGGTTCAAAAAACCGTGACTGTTTTGAATTGCCTATTTTCTTTCCTTGAAGATTCAGAGCTGATTGACAAGAATCCAATGCGAAAATCTATGAAACCTCGCACCAAGGAGCAGCTAGACATTGTACATTTGCCGCGAAAAGATATGGATGAATTACAGGATGTGGTTGCAACAGGTAAGAATTTGACCAAGCATAGAAAAAGTTATCACGAAAAAACACGCCTACGCGATGAAGCTATTGTCACACTCTTTCTCAAAACAGGTATTCGTGTTTCTGAATGTGCTGGAATCAGGATGTGTGATGTTGATTTTGAAAAACGTCAATTCAAAGTACGGCGTAAAGGTTACAGTGATAAAAATCAGCAACCTATTGACATGAGTAAATCAGTGTATGATGCACTACTAGCGTATTACGAAGTTCGAAAAAAAATCATTCCCCTCGCTGGTCACGAAGAAGCCTTCTTCTTGTCTCTCCAACGTAAGAGAATGAGTATTGCTGGTATTCAAAGAATGGTTAAGAAATATGCCTTGGATTTGTCTGCATCTAACGACAAAATTAGTCCACACAAACTACGAGCATCGTATGCGACTGCTTTGTATGACGAAACTAACGACATCTATCTGGTATCTGCCGGATTGAACCACAAATCCGTCGATGTAACGGTCCAGCATTATACAGCTATGGACGCCGAACGCAGAAAGAAGGCATACACCACTCTTTAAATTGTATACACAATTTAAAGTAAAAAATTAAAAACTTGTATTTTTTTGAGAAAATTTAGGCTGCTTATTATACAAATAAAGCATCGCATTAACTTTAGTTCTGTATATTTGCCTTGCAAGTCCATAATATCACATTTTTATAAAAAGGTCAATAGTTTTGTTCATATAATTTTGCACTTGCGCAAAAAAAACACCTGTAGCTAAGAGCATATTGCTCTCCACCACAGGTGTTTTTCTTGTATCTAGGCGGTTTCGCAAAACCGCCTATACAACATTTACGAAGCCTTACGTCCGCCTTCAATGACGCGGAACTGTTTCTTTTTCTTCTCCCTTCTTTTTTTTGTATTTTCTTCTCTCCATGTCGTCTGAAACGCCCATGAGACTCGATGGAAAAACCTTCTTACATTTCCAAATGTGTCATTTTTAATCGCTTTTACTAGGCCGTAGCCCAGTAACAACGCTGAAAGAACGCCTATCGGCGTTAAATATAATAAAATGATTAGCGTAAATACTACTACGCTAATTATTAACATGATGATTAACAGTAATAATGCTAGCATAGCCAATATTGTTACTGCGCAACTCAGCCATGCATTATTTGACACAATTTGAATAAAATCCTTCCAGAATTTCACTGTGTCTTCCACCATTTTTTTTAATGTAGCTACACTACATTTTATGGAATCCCCCACAAATGTAGGGTTCCATACTGCCCAGCTCATGAACCAAGCAACAATTTTTTCAATATTCATACTTCTCCTTCTGGGCAGAGGATGCCCTAACCAATTATGAGGCAAGCCGCTCTGCAGCTCACCTCTCTTTTTACCAACAAAGTTACACTCCGTAAACGCCGTCCAAAGATGCCGGATTTTTCCGACACCTTTGGACCCCGAAACTAATCTGCAAACGATGGATCGATGCTTTTGCGAACTTTTGCAAAAGCAATTACAAAAGCTCGATCCTTTCTAAGATCGTTTCCGATCTTAGAAATTGCCTGTTCTACATCCTGCTCATTTTTTACATAGCGACGCAGGATATACTCCCACGCCTCAACCTTTTTAATATTGTTCATATTATCTCCTTCCGGGCCTCTGCCCTAACCAATTATGAGGCAAGCCGCTCTGCAGCTCACCTATTCTACTTGTTACCAACAAAAAGAGGCAAACTATTAAATAGTTTGCCTCTTTTCTTCTCCTGTTATTTGCAATTACAAGCCCCTCATCCAGAGATGATCGAGCTTGCTCAGAGACCTAGCTATCTTAAAAGCTCAAAAAGCGCCCACAAGCAATCGGCCTCTTCAGCGATCTCCTCTCGCTGTCCGAGAACATAATCATAAAACACATTCTCGGTTCCGTAGTCTTCGACTATTTCTTTTACATTAGAATAATGTGTCTTATGACTTTTGTTGAATGAATCCACTACTTCCTTTTCAAATCTGCTCATATTATTATCTCCTTCCGGGCCTCTGCCCTAACCAATTACGAGGCAAGCCGCTCTGCAGCTCGCTCTTTCCTACTGATCAAATTTACCGTTAGATGATGCTATGGACATCGGTTGATGCCCATTCAGGTTCAAGATATGGTTTCACGTACTTCGCCGTTGTTTTCCCCGGCTGCACATTCATTGTATACATCGCCTCTACGAGGTCGCCCACGTAGATCTTTGAGATTCCCCAAAGTTTGTCATAGCACGATACATGCAACAAATGTTTCCCTCGGATCTGCAGTCCATATTCGTCATAAAAATTGATGTAAACATCCTGACGACCGGACATGCCACTGCTGATATTAATTGCATATCTTTCGATACGCGATGAGTTTTGATAGTTACGGATTAGACGTCGAACGTCCTTATCCGCTAAAACAAAATTCAACAGATCCTTATACCACGGGTCACAGCCTGAAAGCATTTTGACCTCGATAGTCTTCTCCTCTGGCCAGATTCGAAGAACGCCTTTGCTTCTTCTCTTGGCCTCACACCAAGAACTTTCACCATCAATTTCGAACGGTTTCATAACAAATTCACTTCTCATAGTTTTTTTCTCCTTCTGCCGTTCTTAGCGGCTTTAAAAAATTTTTTTGAAGCCTTCAATGAAGATGCTTCTATAGAGCATCCGCATTCCCAACTTCTTTTTTTACAATTTTGAGCAACAAAAAAAGCACTCGAAATCCGTCGATTCCTAGTGCTTATACTCAAAATAAATAACTAGACTCCTCACATATCTGCACCTAAAAAGAGTGTAGAAAACAAACCCAGCTAATTCCGGGATTTGCCAATTAGAAAAGCAAGCGTCTGCTTCTCTTTCCATATAATTCGTCATCGTCATCTTATGACTATAAGATAGCACAGATTTTTAAACTTTGCAATAGGAAAATAGCCTATTTTGAGAAAAATAGGCTATTTTCTCTTACAATGATCGGGTGGGAAAGCCCACGGTTAAAACCGTGAGAGTACGTCAATCTTTCTCCTGTTTTGCATCCTGTTTTGCATGAAGTAAGGTTGCTTCCTTCTGCGCAATGATCTGTGCATTAAGAAGTCCTGACGAGCTAATGTCTTCTGTGACGCAAGCTAAAAGTGTCGAATATCCACTCTCACTGTCCTCATACAAATAACCGATAATATATGCTTCTTTTGTTTTATCATCCACACTGCATGATACATCGAAAACCACATAATTAAACTCTCGACCATTCAGATAACCTCGATCCGACTTAACTAGCTCACCACTTGCATCCTTACTTCCAGCCCCAGTAAGTAGAATTGGTGCTGTCTCAGAAAAGACAGATTCTGCGAAACTGGCACGTTTCCCTTCGGAAATGTAGATGTAGAATCCATCCGCAATTTTCCAAAAAGTACCGTTTCCCATGGTGGCTGACTGACGATCCGGCACATCCACCACATCACTTAAATGCTCAAATTGATGTTCTATCGAAAAGTCAGCATCTGCCTCATACACTCCATTCTGTGCATCAAATATAGAGTCGCTTAACCCACTCTCAGGAATGACAATATCTATCGGCATGGATGCCTTTGCAATCTGTGCAGCAACAAGACCAACTGTGCAAGCTACACCAAGTAATATACATATTACAATACCAGCTATCTGACCACTGGTAAAGAAGCGTTTTTTATCCATTCAAAAAAAATCCTTTCAAAAAATTTTCGAAGCAGCGACATATCTGTATTTTTTCTTAGAACCAGGTCTTTTTAATGGCTTTCCATCTGGCCCAAGTACTGGCTTTCCATCTTTAAGCACCTCTTCTTCAGGGTAAAATGGAGTGATGTTGAAGATACCAGTTGTAAATGGTTGTCTTTCAAAATTCTCTGCGTAGACGGCAAGCTTTTCTGTTGTAAACATGTACTTTAGACAATGGCTGTCATAATATTCGGCAGTATTCTTTGTTTGTATATCGCATAATGCCTCACGCATACTAACTGCAGCATCTTTTGTTTCGCATACAAAAAGGATTTTAGCCTCGCCCTTCTTTTTGACCTTTCCCTCTTTGATTACGAGGAATTCCTTCGATATGTTTGCTAAGATCTTGTAGTACTTGTTTACCTCACCCTCTTCATCAACTGTTGCTCTTGCCTTCGGGTCTGGCACAAACTGGACCATCAGATTTAATTTGGCTTGTTTTGAAGGATCAGAACTATCAGGAACTTTAAGGACAATATTGTAGTCGATGTCGAAGCGGGTATCGTAGGTCTGCTCTTTTACATAGGTGTCATTATGTACAAGATGCGGCTTCTCAAAAGATTCAAACCGTGCAGAGGTACAGATCCTTCTAATGATCTCGTTTTCGCTCAGACGACCTAGTATCTCATTTGGAATAGCTGCTGATGTGAATGGATATGACTTGTATATGCTAATTGATACACTGTTAAGAAATGCTACCCCGGCTTCTTTAAGCGAATAGGCGCTCAGTACATTTCTTTTATCATTGTGATCCACGATTTTGTATTTCCAAAGGAGCCCTTCTTTTGCTAACCATGTAAGCCTTTTTTTAACATACTCATAATTTGGATCTTTTGGTACGCAAAGCTTTGGATTGCACTCTTTTGATTTGTGTATCACATACATACATTGCCTTACAGTTGCATATTTCAAGAACCAAATAGCCCGTAACAGCTGAGAGTCCACATAGGGATTTAAACTATCAGGATCATCCGACCTGGACACCTCTGATTCAAGCGGATATCCAGTGACATCTCCATCCACCATATACTCCCCATTGTCTGTTTCATGGAACTCCACATTCTTAATCCGAACCATATCGCTGTATTTAATTACATTATCGCATGGCTCGACTTTTACGTCATAGTATGCCGTAGAAAATGTCTCGATCTGAGCCGCAAACCCTTTTTTAAAGGAGAATTTCGTAGCTGTTTGCAAAGTGGCCGCCTCTGATTTTAAAGAATCTTTCGTATTCTCCATAGAAATCAAGGGTCCCCGTCACTGCAGACGGGGAGAGCTTACCATTTTAGCCTCTGCCTGAAACATCCAGTTTGAATATCAAACAGATCCTGACAAGCTCTATAACCCCGTTCCCCCTTTCTGACATTTTTATCGAACCGGTACCGGCTTTCCGATCTTGACATTCGTATCTCGAACAGCACGATAGAGTGCTATTGCAATTGATTTTGTTTCGCGATTATACTGGGCTACCGTACTTAGATAGACCTGACCAACCTGCGGGATGATGGCATTCTCGCCGCTTTTATAGCGTCCAAACAGCTCCATGCCCTTCGGCAGAGGAGTTGAAGCCTCAGCAACTGTACCATACCATGTACGCCTACCAACGTCTACAATCGTGCAACGCACCGGAATGGTAATATTTCTCAAATCAACATCAGCCGGAATCATGCTCCATGGTGAAACAGAATATGGCTTATGATCGAGCTGGAAGGTTCTGCCAACACCCCTCTGCGTCATGTCGATAATATCAAATGTGTAGGTATCACCCGGATTCATGATATATGTCATGTCTCTGGTGTAATCATCAGACCAGTTTGAAATATGGACAAAACCGATAACGCCCTTATTAACGATGTTAACAATTGCATATCTCGGATATACACGCATAATGACACCTGCAACCTTCTCAACTCGCGCTGTCGTACCGTCCTTCTTCGCATCGTTAAACAGTTTGGTCAATTCCTCGTTAATCTGTACTCTTGCTGTAGCAGCAGCTGATGCGTATACCATGTACACGATATGATTCTCAACATCAATCTCTTTTACTCTTGCAGTGATTTCACGATTGATGAATGCACCTGGTACTAACTGACGCTCTGGTGCGAAGTTTCTCGCCGCTGCGTTTGGATATAAGTCTTCTGGAAGCATCTTGAACGAAACATCATCGTCTGCATCATAGTATACCAGAGCATCATTCATATCCTTGGATGTAAATACCATCTTGTAGACAACTCGATTTGCTGCCTCTTCCTTCAAAGTATTCAAGTAAATATCGGCTGCCTCGCTCTTCTGGATGCCGTTTGCCAACTCCTGCTTCTTTAAAAGTGCATCCTTATCAAGTGCCTTGTTTTCCAATTCGGTTGAAAAACGATTGAGTGTTGTTAACTCTGCCATAGTAATACCTCCTGTTTTGAATAAGTTTTTTAATATCATCACAATTATATTCCTGCCGTTGCTGCAATTATTTTTGCAAGCACATATAGGCAGATCGTGACTAATGGCACTCCAATGATCAGCCCTGTTATGGCATTCTTTCGAATTCGCGGACTATTTTTAATTGAAAAAACAATCACAAAACCAAGCGCAATGCTGAATATTGAAATGACAAATACATATTTAGCGACGTATAGCACAAAGCCCACCGCAATGAATTGAAGCGGTGTCAGTTCGCTCATTAACTCAGCGTATACCGTCATATCTGTTTCTGCTTTGGCAAACTCGTATGTCTCTTGACCACCGCATCCGGTAAGCAGAAAACACATCATACCTGCCAGAGCAAGTTGAATCCTTTTTCTCATAACTAACTTTCCTTCTGCCAGTTAAAACCTCTGCCAGTTAAAACTTGAATTGAATCAGAGCTAGTACAAACAATTTGACAACCAGGCACCCACACCAAGATCAAGTGCAATCATAATGACTGGAATCAGTATCATAAAAGAAAAGATTGCTAATTTGCTCATTGACTTGCTGTTGTGGAAGAAAAACAGCATACAGCAACCCAAGATGAAAGATGCCAGAGCAATCAATGTCGCATACGGATCAAACGCTTGATAAAGTGGTAAGATCATACTGGCAACCGTATTTACTGTTGACTGTGAAATGCCTGCGATACTTGTCGTACCAGACGAATTAGAACCAGATAATTCAAAGTCACCATTCATTGCAGAATTTAAATCTGCCGAACCACATCCACATAGCAATACAAACGAAAGCAAACTAACTGATAATACAATCTGCTTACCAAAGTATATTTGGCTTGCTGCTTTTTGTTGGATTTCCTTTTCCTGCTGCATCCTTCATCCCCTCGCTTTCTTTCTTTGTATTGGTTGCTTTTGCATTGGTGTCTGCAGCTGCTCGATTGGCTTGCCTTCTCAGATCCTTTGCCTCTGTGACAGGTTCGATAGGTTTTTTTTCACTGGCACTGTATTCATCTATAGAGTCAGTGCCTTCTTCTCCTGCACTATCTGTCGCTATGCCAGACACATCCTCATCTTCAAACTGTGCCGTTTCTGCTGATTCGAACGCATCTTCTAAAACGGATTCTGCTGTGTCAAATGAAATGCTATGATCATCGTATTGAGGTTCCATGACCTGTGAATCATACGGATCATCACTCACTGAATATACTTCTTGAGGTGTATCATAATCTGCTTGCAAGTTGTCACTCTCAGAAATATCATCGTCTTCTTCATGCAAACCTTCCTCGTCTGGATTATTCTCATCATAATAAGATGGTGCATTTGCTGGCTCTTGATATCCGTTTCCAGATTCATCCCAATCATTATCGACATCAGTTTCAGTATCATTTGAATCAGTTGTTTGATATGGCTCATCGGATTCATCTGAATCCGATGTTTGATACGACTCGTAGGATTCATCGGCATCGCTTACAGTTTTATCAACGACCGTTTCAGCCGTAACCGGTTGCTGCTCATATCGAATCACCTGTATCTCCTTTTTCGGCATATATTTCTTTAGGCTGCCGTCTGGTATGATACGCATTTCAAGCGGGTCAATATCTTGTAACTGATATTCTGCCACAAGCAATGTCTCAGCGTAGTTGCCACTGTAAGGGACTGCAACGATGCCTGCTGACATTCCACACTGGTCATATAGAATATTAACCAGATTGTCCGCAAACTCGGAAAGATCCTCTGCGTCTTCCTCATATAGCACTACTAATACGTCTGGACTGTAGTAAAAAAGATTGTCTGAGGATATCAGAGTACGCATGTATTTCAGACACTTTCTGCGCATATCATCTGTGAGGTCTGGTAGTTTAATCATACACCAGTATGTCGAACTTGCTACAGCACTGTCATTGCTTTTGGCTAACTGAATCAACCGATCTTTTGATGGAATCAGGTTGTTAAAGTAAATCATTCTGTCATTTGCCTGAACAATGTTGTAGGTCTTGATGTAAAGACACATATTGTATGCGATCTTCTCTGGAAATACCGTCTCCTTTGCATTTTCCACGGTAATCAAGCCGAAATCCATGTTGTAGGTTTTTAGCATTTTCCAAAGAATCTTTCTTTTTTCAAAGAAAACGGAATCTTTTAACAGCTGCTCCATTGTTAAAAGATTCTTACCGGAGTCTTCAAAAGTCGTTTCCAGTTCATCTTCTAGCTCCTGTTGCTTTTCCTTCTCATCGTCAGTTTCAGAATACTCGGATGATGCCATCACGGTAAGCGTGCCAACGATGCGAAAGATCGTAACATTGCCACCGAAGTAATCTGCCATGATGCAGGCAAGTTCTTTCGATGATACTGGTGAAAATCTGGACTCTGCAATTTCTTTCAGCATATAGTCCAAGTGTGCATTCAGCTTTTTAAGCTTTCGCTTTTTCAAAAAGCCTAACATGTTTTCACCTCCCTCTGCCTTTTGGCTTAGTTTTGTGATCTTATATCTTGTCACCCTTAATTTTCAAAAGTACTTGACTGTGCTTCTGGAAGTGCTTCGGCTTCGGATGCCTGTTCCTCTATAATTTCCGCTACAGTATTCTGCTCATTTTTCTGCCAATTTGCTATTTCACCATTAGCAGAGGCACTAAGTTTTTCCAACTGAGCTTGTGAAACAAGATAGGCAGAGGAGTCACCCAAGATCCCAGTATCCCAATGGAGCAGTTTTCTTCGACTCTCCCAGTCAGTAAGTAACTGCTGCAATGTTTCCGGTGTTTTAAGCGTTGCCGGTAAGAACAAATTTGTAATTGCGCCGTAATCTGTCTCTTCCGGCATAACTGCCTCGGATGTAAACTCAATGCTTTCTGGCTGTGTACTTTCAATTTCCAACTCAGTTGTTTGTGATTCGCTGCTCTCTATCCTGCTTTCTTCAAAAGTCGATTCCCATTTCTGAGAGTCCTCTTTTGCTTCTTCTGTAAAAGCTTCAGCCGATATCGTTTCTTCCTCACTGTCTGTCTCCTGAACCAGTGTGTCCGATCCTTCTTCTATCGTCTCTGTTACCGCTTCCACAGTTTCAGATTCCTCTTCAAAAGCAGCTGAGGTTAAAGTAGCGGCAGAGGTTGCTTTACCATCATTTGCCACTTGTAAATCAGCCTTGCTAAAGTCACTTACCGTTTCACCTGATTCCCTAGATTCATCAATCAGCGCTGTAGAATGAACAACATTCTTTGAATCCATGTAATCGGAACCTTCAGAAGAGGCAGATTTCTTTAAAAAGATTGCGACACCTGCTACACCGACGATTGCTGCGCCACAAACGGCCACTGCAACAATCCTCTTGTATGCAGTCCTACTTTCGACCTTTCCGCAAACCTCGCAGGTTCTGGTATCCTTAAAGCCTGACATTTTCCATTTACCAAATGCATGACCTGCTACTGGGAGCGTTTCAACCAGCTCCGTCTTTCCACATCTCATGCAGACACGCTCTAAACGTCCCTCTGCAATGCAGGTCGGCAATGTCTTTTTGTCTACCCACTCATGACCCAGTTTTGAAATGGTCCGAGATTCCTGTATTCCGCATTTCTTGCAGGTACGCACCCTTTCTCCGGTATGTTCACAGTCAGCTGCCTTTTGAATTGTCCATTCAGAAAAATCGTGATCTAACTCTGGTATGGTTTCTTCTTCCGATACCGCTTCACTACACCTTTCACAAATCATTTGGTATTTTCCGCTTTCTGAGCAGGATGGCGGCACAAGAACAATTTTTTTTGGTTTATGTCCAAGCTCAGGTGTAATATGCAAGATCTTCTTTGCCTGACATCTGTTACATACCTGATATTCCTCGCCTTGTGTTGTACAGGTTGGTTCTTTTTTAATTATCTCAGATCCATAATCATGTCCAAGGGATTCAATCTCGCCTTCCTCTGTTACCATCTGACAGTTGCGACAAAGGATTCGGTATTTACCCGGCTTATGGCAGGTAGGCTCTTTGACAATCTCTTTGTACATGTCATGTCCGGTCGGATCTAATACACCAAGCTTCTTTTTGTACTGGCAACGTTTACACATCTGATAAACCTCACCACTTTCTGTACAGGTGGCTTCTTTTCGAATGATTTCTCCATACTGATGTCCGGAGGCTTGAATCTTTTTTGACTTTCTGGTTGCACCGCAGGTTGTACAGATTTCAATCGCGCGTCCGTTTTTATCGCAGGTTGCAGGCATTTCTACAAACCATTCATAGTTGTGCGAATTGTTTGATGGTGATTTTTCCTGTTCTGTCTTTCCGCATATGGTACAAACTCTTTCTTTAATGTCCGGCTCTGCGCAGGTTGTCCCACTTTGAATACGAACCCATTTTCCATAGGCATGCCTACATGGAATAGGTACCGTATATGTCTGTCCGCAAACCGCACAGATATTTTCAAGTGTTCCCTCTTCCGTACAAGTTGCCTGCTTCAATAAAACACCCTTTCCTCGTGGCTGATGAGCTGCTGCAATCTCTTCCCTTTGAACCAATCCACATATAGAACATCTCTCTTCGCAAAGTCCAGGATTTGTACAAGTGGCTACCCGTATCAGTCGTTTGACAAAGTTATGTTCTTTTGGTGCAGGAATTGTTCCTGCATTCCTCTGTCTATCACCACAATGAATGCATTCCAGATCATACACACCATCCTTTTGACAAACAGCTTTTTTGATAATGATTTTTTGATATTCGTGTGTCTTTTGTGGCAAAGAAACGGCTTCCTTCTCACCACATGCAGTACAATAGCGTTCCTTTAAGCCATCTTCCTTGCAAGTAGCAACCTTAACGACTTGCCAATCAGACCAGACATGTTGCCCGGTTGACGGTATTGATTCAACATTTTCCTGTACATGGCCGCACTTAGTACATTTTAAGTTGTAGTAGCCATCTTCCTTGCAAGTAGGCTTCTTGCCAATGATTTTTTCATAAGAATGCTCAGTAGTAGAAATGCTTTGTTCCTCTTCGAATCCACATACCTTACAATGATGCTTACGAACCCCTTCTGTGTTACAGGTTGGCTCAGCTTCAATTGTCCAATCAGACCAGATATGTTGCCCCGTAGGTGGAATCAATTCGTCATTCTGAATGACCCCACATCTTCTACACTTTAAATGGCACGTGCCCGGATTATTGCAGGTGGGTTCTGTTTCTACAATCTGCTCATAATCATGTCCCAGTGCAGGGATGGGTTCTTCCTCGTGCTCATTGCAGAGGACACACTGGCGAACTTGTAGCCCTTCTGCCTCGCAAGTGGCAGGCTTTTCAACAATCCATTCACCATATTGGTGATGCCCATTGGCAGGAATTGGCATTCTTTCTTCTTGTCCGCATACGCTGCAGATGCGAATCTGTATGCCTTCCTCGCAGGTTGGTTCTTTTTCAATTGTCCAATCAGACCAGATATGTTGCCCGGTCGGTGGAATTGTCTCTCTACGAAGTTCCTTACCACAACGCGTACATCGAACAAGCAAAACTCCTTCATGCGCGCAATCAGGTTCTTTTTCAGCCTTTGTTTCTTCTATGTGACCTAGTGGGGGAATCTCGCATACAATCTGAATGTTGCCATTGTTGCCTCTTTTGAATACCCTGCCTGCCTTTTCACAAGTAGGCTCCATACGTTCTTCTGGTCCCCATGATACTCTTTCCTCTTCTTCCTTTTGAGGAATTGATGCTGCAGTTCGAGGAATTGTTCGTGTTTCTTCGTGTCCGCATACGCAGCGACGACGTTCCTCGCCCTCTTCCTGTTCAGTTGCCGGACGAACCACTTCCCATTCTCCAAACTGATGATGGTGATATTGTTCGACCAACTGATTGATCGTATCCATTAAGTTACTGCTGCCAGACAGTGCAACTTCCGTTCCTGCAGAATCTTCTTGCGGTTCTTCTTGCTTTTTTCGAAAAAAGCCGCCTTTCTTTTTCCTTTCCGGTGTCATGGCCTGCTGATAGAAAACACTATCTCGCAGGAGTGACTTGATCGGAACTGGAAGAGTACGCGCCATTTCGCTACGTTCCTCTGCCGGAAGCATTCCAAGAACTTTTTCAAAACGAACATCCAGTTCACGGGGATCTGTCTTGTCAAGAAGGTATTCGTACAGCATCAGTAATTGTTGTTCATTCTTGATAGAAAGCTCTCCACTGAAGCATGCAGGACGTTCCAATGGTGCGAATCCATAATAGACTCTTGCCTGTTTTTGTGAACGCTCTTCGCGGATAATATCCACAATTTCCGTTCGTAGGTTCTTTGAATGAGAGCGAAGCCCTGCAAATACAATATTGTTTAATCCAGAGGAAAGAGCTTCCTCTATTTCCGGTGTCCCGCGCATTCCGGCAGTCACCAGTAAGATCAGTGTTGCATTCAAATCTCTTAAATCTCTCGCCTTCTCCAGTTCCGACATGGTATTGCAACGCATGATGATCGCATCAATTGGATTGTCAGCTGCATACTGTACGATAGACGAAATACCATATTTAACGGTTGACACCACTTCATACCCTTGCGCTTGCAATGCACGTTTGATGAAGGATTCCAAATCATCGTCATGAAATCCGTACAAGATACTTTTTGTTTTTTGCATTTTTCTTCCCCCAAAGTAACTTATTTAACATCCGCCACGCGATAGTAGACCTTTGCGGTCTCATGACTTCGACCTCTTAGAATCAATGTAACAAGCACATCTGGCAACTGGCTTTCTGTAACTCTGCCAGGAAATTCAGCTGTTAAAATACCACCGCAGTAAAGATCCCTCATGTAGTCGGTTCCAATCCGTTCAGTTGTTAACAGTGGAATAATATTGACGTTATATTCCTCATGCAGCCAAACCAAATCGCTTGCTTTATATGGGCCGGATGGCATACGTTCTGGAAGAATGAGCCAGTCACACTTTTTTCGGCTGGCCAGATATTCCATCAGCCCTATCTTTGATCCACAATAGTGCGGAATCAATTCAAAATCTCGCGCGGCAAGTAAAGCTGTCATGCGCTCACAAATGCTTGTCGCATCGTATCCAAAAACAATGTCTAAACTCGTCATGATTCTCTCCTGTTCGGTATAGCAATAGATTTTTGGCAGAGGATTCATTTTCTATAAATTTTCTACAAAAATCTATTGCCATACCATTCTCATTTTTGTTGACAGAACGCTTACCGTTTGCTTCTAGTAACAGAATCAATGTTGAAGTACCTATGCTGTAAATTTCATACTACCTCTGCTAAAAGTCACTAAATTTTCCACTTTTCTCTTGCAAATAACACTTATCTATGGTATAGTACATATACAAGATTGGTATGTTTAGCCCACTGATAATAATGTGGGTTTATTTGTGTTCTTTTAAAGCGCGTCATTCAAAATTAGTATATCACAAAAAGCCATATAATACAAAGCTTTCTGGCATTTTTTGGCAAAAAAATAGACCCGACAGTTTTAACACTGCCGAGTCTACTTAGATGCTAATCATAGTCGTCAATTGGTTTTTCATCAATAATCGCTGCCGTGAATATTACAGGCTTAGATAATATAGCAGCTACTACTAGCAAAGTTATATTATCTTGATTGATCTCCGATATATTTTTTGCCCCGTTAATAAACGATACAGCTTTTGAGCAGTCTTTAATCGTAATTGATAATTTTTCATTTGAAACAATTTGGAATCCATTTCCATTAAAAGGTTTGCGAAATGAAGGAAACTGTAAACCATTTCCTTCCATGAAGGAACAAATTTCGTCTTCGAGTAAACTAGCTCTATGCCACAAGAAATTTTCCACTTCGAAAAAGAAAAGGTCATTCCATTCAACATCGCACCCTCTATCAAACGAATGAAAACAGCTCTGAATATCTATGCTTTTGCCACTTTCCTCTATGCATTGCAATTTTTTACGAAGGAGTGGAACTGCATCATCTTTCCAATACTGATCACATAGATCGTAAAGTTCCCACAACGCGTCACCAATTGAAGAAGTCGTCGAATCCAGATTCTCCTTCATCTTCTCCTGAATATTCTTCTCCATCTCCATTTGCTTCTGGATCAGCTCCTCCAGAGTTTCTTTCGGAGCTTGTTCTTTTGGAAGGCACTTGATTTCCTTCACATCCAAACAGAGAATTGATGTCTACTGCCCCCTCTTCATCAAGCGTTTCAAATCCATCATCAAAAGACGAAAACTCACTCTCGTCCTCTTCAACTTCATCGAAAACTGGTTTTGCTGTTTCAATGACCTCAGATTCAGAAGGTTCCACCTCAACTGTTTCTGGTTCTTCTGGCATGGGATTATCAAATCTTGTTTCCTCGGTTTTGGTTGCCTCTGCCTTCGGCTGATTCAACTGTGCCTTTGTTGTAACAAGCTCCTTTTTCGCCTGCTCTAGCAGTTTGTTGACTTCTGCTAGTTGCGCCTCTGCCTTTTTCAGTGTCTCGTCAAGCTTACTTACTTTTTGAGACTCAGACAGATAGAATACCATTCGCGCCATCAGGCTGGTGTATGGCGCAATGTCTGCAATTTCCTTTTTGGCTTCTACAAAAACTGCCATACAAGAAATTGCTGTCTCCTCGTCCATCAGCTGGCAGAGGTTTTGCAGCGTTTCTTGATATGACGGAATGTTGTATACACCATCCATCCCTAAACTGTAGTATCGGATACAGTCAGCCAGAATCTCTTGTGCGTTTAACACGATCTGACCAGGCGCATATCCTTTATGCTCCATCAGCTGAACGGAAGATACCACTGCGGCAGTGTCTTTTTTTGCCAATCCATGCAGCAGTTCAAAGACTTCCGTTTCCTGCGGAATTCCTTGAAGCTCGCGAACCAGATCCTCGGTGATACCCTCTGCACCTGCATCTGACAGGCACTTGTCCAAAATGGAAATGGCATCACGAACCGAGCCTCTGGCCGCAATTGCAATTAGAATCATTGCAGTTAATTGATAGGATACCCCTTTGTTATCCAAGGTTTCTGCCAAAAGATTTGCAATGGTATCATTGTCTACGGTACCGAAGTTAAACTTTTGGCATCGAGAGATAATAGTTGCCGGTACGCGATATTCTTCTGTGGTGCAGAGGATAAACGTGCAGTACTGAGGCGGGTCTTCCAGTGTTTTCAGTAACGAGTTGAATGCTTCTGTCGAAAACATATGGACCTCATCAATGATAAACACTTTCCGCTTTCCAACCTGTGGTGCATACTGCGTCTGTTCAATTAACTTTCTTGCATCCTCAACAGATCTGTTTCTTGCCGCATCCAGCTCAATTACGTCTGGGTTAGTCCCGTTCATGATTGATTGGCAATTTGGACAGCAACCACACGGTTCACCGTTTGCATCCTTATTTGTGCAATTCATTGCACGTGCAAGAATTCTTGCAGACGTTGTCTTTCCAGTTCCACGCACACCTACAAATAAGTAAGTGTTGCTGAACTTTCCCGACTTTTCCTGCGCAGCCAACACCCCTGTTACCTGCGGCTGGCCGACTACCTCTGCTAATTTGACGGGTCTAATTTCGTTATATAACATTTATTTCACCATGAGGAGCATCGCATTTAATAACTGGCTCTGCATATAGCCGGGTTTCTTGCACTCCTCTTTTTCCTTTCCTAATAGTCTAATCTGATACAGCAGCGCATCTAATGTGTAAGCCGACGGAATTTCGCTTGTTACCATTGCATATGCTGTCGTCAACAGCATCGTCAAAACACCGTGAATTTCATCACGGTTCTTTTGATAAATGCTGTTTCTGTCCTTTTCTCTGAACAGCCCTAATGCTTCAAGCAGGGCTTTCAAATCATTACTACAATATGCCTGATAAGTAGCACGATACAGAGCTGTCTTTCCCTCTGCACTGATTTTGTCCATCTTTCCCGGACAACCACCACTGGCACAATACCAGAAGTGCTTCTCATCTTCACTAACTAACTTTGATGCCATTTCTTGCGAGAATTCCGGCAAAGATAGCGGAACTAACGTGTACGGAGTACACCGACTTGCTATGGTTGCCCGAACCTTATTGGCATAGGCAATACATACATAGCGTACCACATTCCCGTCTTCCATGTTTTTAAGGATCATATTTTCTGCCTGTTCAGATGCAGTTTCGATCCCTTCAAGCACGATTACTCGTGTCTTGCTGATTACTGGATAGCACTCAGTAAAGGTTTCAATAGGTGATAATTCATCAACTGAAAGCGAAGCCTTCTTTGCTTTGATCCAAAGTACATCTGGATTCTTCTCAATCGTACTCTGACATGCCTTACAGGTACAATTTTCTGAGTGGTCCCCAATACATGTATATCCATGCACCGCCTTTCTTACAAGAGTTTCCTGTCCCAGCCCCGGTTGGCCGTACAGGATAATATTACCTGCGCCCTTTTGCGCATACCGCAAAAGGCGCAACTTTGTCTCTTCATTTTTCATAATGACAATCTGCGAGAACCGCATTGTAGCGGTCCCCGCACTCTCCTTTCTTAGTGATCATTCATCAAGCACAACTCCTTCTGGAAGCTTTGGTGCTGACGGCTTTTGCTTCGGCAACCAGGCATAGACTCTCGCATCGAGTCCATCGCCTGTCTCGTTTAACCAAGCAAGACCTGTCTTTGGCTCGTTAGACATCGCCCACACTACAAGAGATGGGTTCTTGTCCAGATCAACAAGATCCCTACTGTCAATCGTTGCGACCTTTCTGCCAGTGCGCTCACCATTTTCGCACTCGGAATAGATAAGTGTAACAATGTAGATTCCGGGTTCCGTTGGCTTTCCAACCTCGTCAACATAGTTCCACTGGTCTGTCTTTGGTGCTTTCTCTGTGACTTCCGGCTGTGTTGTTTCCTGCGATACATCTTTTGGGAGCAGGCTTTGCAGATTCTCAGCTATCGTAGTCAAAGTATTTTTAATCCAACATGCCGTGAAGTGTTTTCGACAAACAGATACATATTCCTCTACGCTAAATGTGTTTGCGTAATTTTGAAACTTTTCTATAAAATCACGGTCAGTTCCATTATAACAAAAATTAACGCAAGCATCCCAATCTGAAGATGTAGTGAAAGGTGCAGAAAATTGAAATGTAGCTTCAAATTTTTCTCCACACTTCTCGCTGGATAAAACAAACAAGCGAAACTTTGTACAATTAAAAATAACATTAGTGATATCCTCTGATACAACAGAAGTCAACTTGTATCCACTATGGCAAAAGCCTACTGTATCTGACAAGTAATCAGCAATTTCATCGTCTCCAAGAATTCCCTCTGGAATATCTACTGTTGACGGTAATGCCTGAAATAACTTCTCATTACCATCGGTATCCCACTTAATATTTGTTGCCTTTAACATTTGTAATTCCTCCTACTATATTATATTATATTATATTTTGAAAGGGCCGCATAGCGACCCCTTGCAATCTTTCAAAAATCCATGCAATCGGATATCACGGCTCATATGGCATTACTTTGATTCTGCTGCCCTGCTTAAAAAACAGCTCAGGCAGTCTAAACAAAGTCTTATATTTCTCTGCCAATTCCTTAGGTAAACTCAGAAATTCTCCGCTTTCGTCCGAGGCGTAGCAGATAAAAAAACTACCATGAATGATATCTACTAGCTCACGGTTCTTTCCCTCGCCTAAATAAAGTGCACGATTGAGAGGTAAATTCGTTAATCTGCCTTCTTCGTTGCAGACAAGAGCAACTTGACTCTCATACGGCATAATGACTTCAATATAGCCACCAACCAATTCCTGCATTGCCTCAAGGGAATTGTCGATCTCTACCGTCTGAGGATACTTACCCGGCTCTACAAGAAGCACCGAGATCTTTGCTTGATGTTCACTGGTTGGATCTGTGTCTGCGCTACTATCATCTTCCTCTGATTCCTCTGAGTTGAAATCTATCTGCTTAAAGCCCAACATGTCGCAGAAATAAAATCCTTGCGGCACAGTGTCGCTTTCGCAGACTTCTACGACATCCGAAACAGACATCGAGCGGCAGCGATAATCAGAAGGGTGATCAATATGTAGCTTCGCATACACCTCTTCCAGACTGCTACATGAGAGATCGCTTTCGTAAGCCAGATCATAGATTTCGCTATTAACCGAATCAATCATGCCATATGGCATAAACATCGCCTGCTTGGTGTCCTTTTCAGGATTTATTTGATACAATCTAATTTTCATTTTAACATTTCTCCTTCTAAAAAATATGTTTTTGAAAGGTCCGCATTGCGACCCTTTGCAATTTTCTTGGCACTCATCCATGGAATGATACGGACAATTGCTGATCTTCGCAATGTCCACATCAAGACCATTTCTTAATCTTCCACAAAAACACCCCCTATTTCTCGCTATTCTCGGCAATCAGGTTATCGAAGTACGAAGCCAGAAGGCTCATGTACTCGGAATCCGTTGGATACTCCTTACCCTCACATTTACCAAGCAAAGCATTCTTGTATCCACGGACTCTGCTGAAATAGATTTCCAGAGAACGAGCGAAAATCTCTGTTGGTTCAAGAAAGTAGTCGATATTGTATTTTCCCTTTCCGAAACTGCCAGAGGGCAGTTTTTTCAACTCCTGCTCATACGCGTGACGTACTGCGCCAAATTCAGGTTGCAGTGAAAGATCTCCGTACAGAGAATCAATCATATGCCCGTATTCGTGGATAAAGGCAGAGGGTTCAACTGCTGATACGCAGAGACACCGTATATCCGGATAGTACAACCCAAGAGCTTTGTGATTGCCCAGCCTGCGAAATCGTAGTGATACCGTCTCTGACCCTTTGACCCACCAAAGAGCAGCTTCGTGGAAGGCAACAAAAATAGAGTACGTTTCAGAGATCTTTTCCAAATCGCACTCTTCATCCACTTCCACATAACCGAAGTAATTATTATAGCCTGATTGCTGCATATACTCCAAAGTTGCCTTTGGAATATTCTTCTTGGTTTGATAGGACAATGCATAATCTCTTGATTGGCGGCGAGTTTGTCTTGCCTGATCAACTGCCGGAAGTAATGCATGCACATAGGCTGCTGCAAAGCCTACATAATAAGTAGACATAGAGAGCATATGTTTTCCGGTTTCATCCATATGTATACATATATCCGATGGACCAATGCCATCATGCAACACACGCATATACCTACACATTCCAGCATCGACAACTTTTGCCCAAGGCAGTACCCATGGATTTAATTCCTGCGTCTTTATCGTGTCCAGTTCTTCTTCCGACACGGCTTGAAGCAGAAACTTGTAATCTGACACTGCCTCTGCAAATGGTCGAACTAGTGGGTTAGAGTCCAAAATGTACGCCATTTTGCTACCAGAAAGCTGTCGCAATTCATTCCATGCCTTGAACCATTTTACACGCGCTCCCTCGCCGCCAACCTTATCTTCAATATAGCATTCAGCAAGATTTTGAGTCGGCTTATCAAACGGAAGAAATGCGTCTAGCTGTCCTCTTTCCTTTAGCTCCTTTTTTCTGGCTGAAAGCTGCTCCGACAAAAATTGCAGGGATGCAGCAACCGCACATACCCATGCAATATCGTCAGAGAAGAACTTTTCATTACTACCCAAACGCCATCCATGCGCACTGTGAACAAGTGACTGTTTTAAAGCCACATTTGCTCCATAGCACACTTTGTCATCACTAACGGCAACAATGGGAACTACCTTCGCCTTATCTTTCGCATTGACGTAAGACTCAGGGTACGTCGCAAATTGCTCCTCTGTGAACGGGCAACCATCAGGAAGTTTCCCGATGTTGTTCTTATCACAGACCAACAGACGAACATCTATGTCCGGGAAGTACATGCTTTTGATCACATCTACTCTTGACTGCTTTTCATCAAGAGTCATATCAGGTGCGATCTGTGTCAGCATCGGACGAAATAGATATTTCGTTAATGCTGTTGCCAGTGCTGCTCCAGAATTTGTCGCAGCTGCCTTTCGAACCGAAAGGTAATCAGCACACTGCTCCAGAAAGTTACTGTATATTTTAGGCTCTTTAGTAGCCTTCAACATCAGCTGTTCTCCTTTCTTCAGGTAACTGTCCAAATCAGCTGTAATCTCGCGCTTGGACAATTCGATTGAAGCGTGGGCATCTGTCAGCTCTGTCTCAACATCTTCGCCCCAAAACCAATCTGGTGCGTTCGCTTCTTCAATAATAGAAAAGACCTCTGACTTTTTTGAATCTTTCTTCTTTTTTGTCGTCTCTGGAATTGTCAAATTTTCCAGTAACGATAACTTATTATTCCTATTCATTTTTTCTCCTTACTGCACACAAAAAAGTCCTGTGCATGTGCATAGGACTTTTCACGTTAACATAAATTTTCCACGCGCGAGATACTGACTTTTCCGCCATGAATCAGGCAATCATCTAGCCCTTTTCCAAAGGCATGATTCCAATGGGCAAACTCCGGGACAAAACCATTCTCGTTGATCAGTCTCAGCGTACCCATTGTAGCATCGCGCACCATGGCATTTTCCATCATATCCGCATCATTTGCAACAGCGATGCGTTCAATGCCAAGCTTTTTTAACCACTCCAAGCAACTGCAAGATTCGCCAAGCAAATCCTTTCCCTCACTTGACATAGCCATAGGATCAGCCAACAAACGATAGGTTCCTACGCCTGGAAGTGTAATAACTAAATATCCAAGCTTTGTGCTGGCCACAATACCTTTCTTTTCTCCCTCACAAACAAATACTCTTTTTATTTTCATTTTGGGATATCTGGTCTTTAGATAATTCAGACCGTAAAAAGAAATTTGGCTAGTTCCAGCGCATCCGTTCAGATATCCATTGGACGACATTGCGACATATTTGCCAAATCCTCTGCTGATCTTAGCGATGATTGCGGCCTTGTCGCTAACAGGAACATCAATGCTCTCAGCTATCTGCTCCCGCTCAGGGTCGTCCATTCTTTCGAATCGCTGGCGAGCAGCTTCGTCTCTGGCTGCCTGACTGGTACGGATACGCAGTCTGTAGATTTTGCCTTCTGCGTTGTACTGTGGAATTAAATATCCATCCATTCCAGCCATTGTCCAGGTGCCGTCCTTCTTCGTATAAAAACCAGGCACACCAGACAAACCGTTTTCGCCAAACTTTTCTTGCAAGTCTAAAATCAGTTTCTTTCTGGTTTTATTCTGCAAGTAGCGAAACTGCTGATATCGAATGCCGTCCTTATTGTAGCGATCCCAGTCGGAAGGTGGCAATGATCGAAATGGATACACTGAAAAGATTGAGCGCATCAGCTCATCCGACCAACCGTCATGCTGGATCAGTTCCATGCGATCCCCTCCCTCAAGAACCAATTGCGACAGCAGTTCTCGATATACCCTATCAAGATAGGCTACGTCACGAATTGGTTTTTGATTTGCAGGAATATCCCTTGTTCTTGATGAGGTCATTCCTTCATTCGGACGCATCTGTTTAGCCGTCGGACGCATTAAATTTCCTGTTGGGGAAGGCTTTCCTTTCCAGTCGCTAGACTTTGGCTGCGATCCGGTATGTTTGTCCTCCCAATCTTTATTTCGTTTCCACGAGTCATAGTCACGAAACTTTCCAAATCCATCGGCAGTAACACTAACAAAAACAAACTTTCGACCATCCTCAAGCGTTACTTCGTTGCCAGAAAACACCGTTTGCTTCTTTTTATTGGGCTTCAAGTATCTGTGGCAATACAGATACAAGGTTTTGGTGTATCCAATATAGCCACACCAGTCAGGACTGCCACAGATTGGGCAAACTTCACCTTTGCCGTAATGGATAATAGTTGCCATTTTAATCTTCTCCTTTCTTAAAATAAAAAAGAGCACGGGCAAATGCCTGCACTCTTAATCTCCATACGATAGCTGTCCTTTTTTGGGTACAGCAAACAAACCCAGCAATCTGGGACTTTGCCATTTAGAGAAGCACCCTCTGCTTCTCTTTCCAAAAAAGTCGTTACCTGTACGACATTAGTGTAGCACAATTTTTTTGAATGTGCAAGGCAAAACTACTACTTTGGCACAACCGCACGGACAACTTCTGGAGAAGCACTTTCAACCGCATTTCCGTTAGAATCTTCTTTGTAGGCGCGAACCACATATTCATAGGTACTGCCTTTTTCAATGGACGCATCCATAAACAGATTATTGTTTTCTCCCGCATTGGTTCCCATCAATTGCCAGTCGGAATCCTGAGAATCTCTTCTGTAAATATAGTATCCATCACAAGAATCTTTAGTATTTTCATTTATGTCCCATCCGATTTGAATACATGGCGTATCAGATGCCAGATAAGAAGCAGTTAACATGGTAGGCATATTCGGCAAGGATTGAATCTCAACTCCGTCTTGCTCGTACCAACCACCAACCGCCATACCAGATTGGTTTAAGTAGGCTCTTACTGTATAGAAATAAGATTCTGTAATCGTGGTATCGGTATCTATATAGGAACCATGCCGTATCTCATCTGGATCGGTAACTGTCTTGACAACTTTAAAGCTTCCATCCGGATGTGTCTTTCGAAGTACTTCCAATTTTTCAGCGCTACTACTTAAACTGATCCAATCAATTTGATTCCCCTTTGTGCCATTTGATACCGCATTGTAGATACGCGCGGTTGCACCTACGGGTGTTCCACCCTCTATACCAAGTTCGTCGTAATCGCTGTACACGGTTTCTCCAGATGCAGTACAGTATGCAGATCGAACCGTATACCAATCACCTGCCTCTGCATTGTCGAGAACATATTGGGTCTCTTTCTTATTTGGCTGTCCCTGTGTGCTCGCGAGAAACTTCCATGTAAGATCTCCTGCTTTTTTAATGTAGATTTCAAAATAGCTCACCGTATACAAAAGATTATTTCCTGTTGCATCATTTTCGAGATCCCATGACAGTGTGATATCTCCCCCCTTTTCTCCCGGACTTGCCTTAATATTCTTTGGCATAGGCGGAAGAATTGTTCCCTTTGCCATTTCGTCGTCCATCCAATACACTTGCCTGTCGTTGATTTTAAATGGTCGAATGGAGTAGGTATAAGTGATTCCTTCCTCTGCACAGATATCCGCATACTTCGTTTCGTCCAAAATATCTGCCAGTACACACCACTCTCCACTGTCACGTCTACAGATTCGGTATCCGCTCGCCTGATCGTTCCTATCCCACGTTAGTGTGATCTGTGATGGATATTCTTGCGTTGCCGTTACTTTTGCATCTGCCGGATAGCAAAACATAATACTTGCTGCTATTGCCGCTATAGAAAAACTTCTTTTTTTCATCCAATTTCTCTCCTAAAAAGTATGCTATGTATGATATACTATTGAGTATACCAATCTGGACAACAGATTGCAAGGCAGAATCAACTACAATGCACAACGAGGTATATCATGAGAAAATTTAAAAAAACTTTATATTGCTTACTCTCCGCTGTCGTGCTGACAGGCTGTGCAAGCTCCAGCAATCAATTACTTAAAGAGCGAGAGAATCAACCAGACAATGTTTTTGGAACTGAAGAAGAAAGTACAGTGGCTCAAATCAACGGTGTTCCGGCTGATTATATTTCGGATGGCGAGCCTAGCTTCCCATCCGATACCCTGTCCATTCCGGCATTGCACACACTGGCACTATCAGATACCACTTTCTGCTCAATCTTTCTTTCCGGTTCTAATGCGATTATTGTAGGTACTGGCACGAATGATCAAGATGCACAGACAATAGTTTCCTATTTGGATTCGCTATCAGTAAAAGAATGTGTTATCTTGTTGCCTGATCTTGCCGCATCTGAGGCCGGGGGCATATCTGCATTGTTATCGTTAATGGAAGATCGCATTGCTACTGTCATTTTACCTATTGTTTCAACAGACGAATTTACGGCAATTGTATTTGATGATGTTGCCGCGCTTTATCCAATCCACATGCCGACCGAGTGTAAAACGTATCAGTGTTTCGGTTATGATCTGACATTCTTCTATCCTTATGGCACAACCCCTGCTACATCTGACAGTGGCTTTGCAATTCAGATCGCAACCGATACTGTCAAAACATTACTCCTGTCAGGGACAGATACTGATATGCTGAATACTTTTATTTCTAATAAGAATCTGTCTGCAGATATTGTAATTAACTACTCCAGTGCATTCAGTGCCACCGTGTACAGTGAGCTTGGCGGACGATATGCCTATTCGCCATTTATCAATGACAGCGTTCTCGAAGTGCGTTCTCAGTACCAATTTGCAAGCCAGTTCCAAAAGGCCGGCTACTCGCTTTCTTGCCCGGATACTGATGGAACCTGTGTGTACTTACTTGGAAGCACAATCTCTGTTCGCACTCATGTAGGGTCAGATTCTTCATACACTTTACTGCAAACGCAGGAAGAAACAACCCTAAGTGATGATGCCACTGTATTTTGGGATGGGGTATACTATCATAAGTCAGCAGGATGTATCAACATTAACACGGATGCATTACTCAGAGAAATTACATTAAAAACGGCAGAAGATAATGGCTATGACATCTGCCCGAATTGTTGGAAAAATTAGGGGGTGATTCTATGCAACTGGCAGAGGCAATTGCTTTATCCAAAAAAAACGAAGAACTACTGCAGCAGCTTATCAACCAAACGAATGCTCAAAACCTGCCACTATGCATTCGACATTTAACTACTTTACAAAAATTTGATATGCAACACTTAGTAGGCATCCTTCTCTCAATTCCATCGCTACAAAAAGACACATTGATTGATCTTGCTGCGGATGCCTTATGTAATGCCGACATCATATCAGATCGCTTTCAAGCAGAGCAGCATGTAGCTGATGCTCTTGAACAATACAAAACCACGGACGCATCTTGTCAAGAATTCCTTACGGATCTTCCAACAGAGGTATTGAAAGAACTATTGTCTATGTGTTGTTGCTGCTGCCCGGTTTGCCAAACGGTAAATCCCGATCTTTATCAGGCAAACCTACATCGGCAATCAGATGAACTTGAACTTATTCGTTATTTGATTGCATTTCCAGAACGATGCGAACAGTTAACGTCGACATTCTCGCTTGATACCCTGTTTCGCTCTCGCATTGATACTGGTGCTGATGTAGGAAATTGCATCATGCCTTCTGTCCTACAGGCAGTTCAGTCACACACGCCACCAACTGATCCTACTATTAGCAGATATTATCAGTTGCTTTCCGATGCTTCAAATCAGAATCCTATTTCAATGGAGCAAGTTGAACATCTACTGGACTACTCTGGCAAAACGGACATTATGACATATCCTCAACTTCCTGCAAAACTACTTAATCTGCAACCATTGTTAATTACAAACACCGATCATGCAACTCGGATTATAAAAGAAATTCAAGCTTCGAGGATCATGCCAGTAGAATCCATCCTTCTGGATGGACATTTAACATTGGTAATTTTTCGCTTGGCAAATCATCAGTTCTACCAGGTAAGTCCAAAAGTGGTATCTCTCTTTTTACCGATGTTTTCCAATCGTGCCATCAAAAAGTATGCGCTCGCGCCGCAAGCATTAGTTGCCAGTTTACGAATTTGGCAAAAGTCTCACCTTTTTTCACGTGAGACAATCTTTCCCATTAAGAATATCACTCCACTGGTAGATCAAGAGGGAAAGATTACAAATGATTATAATATGTTAGTTAATATTAGTTTTGGTATATCATTTGCAGATTTTTACATGTTATTGTTGAAAAATGTTTCTAATAGTCATATTAAGATTACATCATCCGTTTTACCTTCTGACTGGCTCTTAAAGGCGTGGTATTACTATATACCGGATGCAGAGGGTATGGTTACGGCTAGTAATTCGCTTAGACTTCTTGAAAATCCCACTGAGGATGCCAAAAATCAAGTACTTGTGCATGGTGCAAGACCGATTGTAATTCATTTTTTGAGCGGTCAGCCTGTGTCGGACTGTTGCAAAGCTTTTCTTTCTCTCGCTGAGAAAAGTGGTATTCAGAAATGGAATTGTCTGGCACTGGTGCAGTTACTAGATGATGGTTTTTCCTTTGTGTGTGTGCCTGATAGTTTCGATTACTTATTTGATCTGCTACACTCATGGGCTGAAAAAGCGGTTGTCCTAGCCAACAGGCAGAATGTGGAAATCCAATTAACTTGTTAGTTAAATTGTTAGTTGATTAGTTGTTAATGCTACAAAATGTATCAAAAAACCTTATGTTGACTACATTCTGTAGCATTATTTTTTTTGCAAAAGTACCCTTGTTTCGGGCAATCTCATAGCGTCCTTTCGAGGTAAGTAGCAGAGGTTGGGCAGAATGTGTGGAATTTGACAAGCAAGTGTTTGAATTTTTTGGTCTGAGTACATTGATTTTATCGCGATTCGCCCTCGCAAATTGTTAGTTAAAGTGTTAGTTAAACTGTTAGTTGAATTGTTAGTTAAACTGTTAGTTGAATTGTTAGTTAAACTGTTAGTTGATGAAGACATTGATTGATTTTTAATCAAAACTATGATATAGTTAATGAGTAACCCAAAACGGTTGAAAGTTCCTTGAATTCACTGGATTTTTCAGCCAATATTTTTTTGCAAATATCATATGTTTTTGAGGTGTTTTATGTTTTATAAATCTGAATTTAGGGATTTCTTTTCTTATGCGGCAACTACTGTATCCAGTAAGGCGTATATGAAAACTGTACTGCAAGAATTTTTAGGAATGGGCGTGGATTTTGATTTTCAAAGTGTCAAATTGCAGGATATGGTACTGCTGTTAGTGTATCGTTCAACTGTCACTTCGAATGCTTTGTGTTCAACTTTGCTTTCATGGCGGTCTGACGATATGGTAAAAACAATAGCTTCTGTATTTCCACGACTTGTTAAGCTTGGATTGGTAGTACGATATCCCCTAACACTATATACTTCACAGTCAAGAAGCATTTGCGATACCCGTTATGTTTATACTCTCAGCAGTAAAGGTGAACGATATGTTTGTGCTAAATTTGATTTGCCAGAACTGCAGCCATGGGAAAGGACAAGCGCACCTTTCTGCTTACATACATACCAAAACACATTGACCATCTTGCAGCTGATTCTTCAACGTGTCATTGACGCAGACAGACATCGCGGAAAGGCATATGTACCCTTATGGAAGCTAGGTACAGATCAATTTGCCAGAGAGTATATGCTTGACAAGCAATCCTACAAGACGGTTCGTCAGACAGTCGGAAAAACTCAACGCAACTTGATTGCAGATGCAATTTATACAATCTCTGACCCTATGTATAGCAATAAAGACTACTATGACGACAACTACTCCCGGTCTTACTATCTTGCACCATTCAATCCGATTGTCCTAGATGATTCTCGTGATATCCAGTTGCCACTTCATATTTTTATCGAAGCGGATATGCGCACAGAACGAAATCCTGTAATCATAGAAAAACTGGCCAGATATACCGATGTACAGACCATCTCTCGTACTGGATCATACTCATACAGGGACAGTTGCATCCTGTTTTCCTGCTATGACACTCCTGCTGTTCCATCTGAGCCATGGCTGTTTTCAAAGCCTTCACTTGCAAACCTCGTTCAGAGGGCACAGGATGCCTCAGAAGACAATCGGCCCGTTTTAAGGGATGATTTCCTTGAGAGGATAAGTGACCTTCCAGAAGCCATCCAGAAGGGCTACAGAGAGGTTAATGAGTTTTACAGAAGAAAGGACTGTAAAACGGTCCTTCAACTATTGCAACAATACAGTGCAGATAGGACGAATATGCGTCTACCACTGCTCTCTCAGTATAAATCCGAGTTTTTGGCAAAGCGATGTCGGGCAAGAATTGCTCAGATTTACAAATGTCTATATGCCGATTTGGATAATCTGCAAGCAAACGGTAACATTAGCTATGTATCGAATCAATCCAATTGTTGCAAAGTAATTCGTGAGTGTCTGGAAGGACTTCGTTGCTATTTCTTCTCAGCATCGACCATTTGGCAATCTTCATCAAGAATCTACCACAATCCTGACTTCCTGTCTTGGATTGTCTCGACCTACTACGCGGGAGAATATGCATTACTGGCTGATATTAAGCCTCGCCTTAATGCATCAGAAAATGGGGTACGAGTAATCTTGTCAACCTATGAGCAGACCCCTCCAGACAAAGTACCTGCTTTTGACAATGATCTTGGCATTCACTTTTCTCAATGTCTGACTTTGCGAAGAGATGATACGGACACTGATCAATATACATTTGTGTTTGAAGATTTAAGCGACCTTGGTTCATGGGTTCGAATTACAGAGTATTTCAGAAGATATCCAAACGGAACAGATACGCTTCGAATTGTCTGCCTTTACGAGTCTGAGGAAGATGTTAAGTCGTTTGCAAAAGCTACGGGAATATATGGAATCATTGAAGATGATAAGACTCTATTTCAATCTCCTACCGGAATTTCTTATATCTCAACCAAAGGATATTTTTCAAATAGGATGTCGTTGGACAAGTGGAATGAAATGGGTGATAAGGACAAGGTAGCCTGGTCGCAGAGGGCGCGATCCTATCAACTACGTGCAGTCGCAGAGGGAGATGTGATCGTGTTTAGGGATGGAAATTATTGACATGGTTTGCTGGTGTTGGAAACAATGCCAGCATTTTTGCAGCCCTTCATTTTAGGTTGTTGTATACAACAACCTAAAAGTTGAGCAGAAGTCGTTTCTGAAATGGGTCTGTGGTCTCCTCTGCGTACTATGTATGTTTGCGACTGAGGAGCTATTATTAACTTGCAAATTCTGAACGTGCCAGCAGCTATAGGTTGTTGTATACAACAACCTAAACATGCAATCAAAAAAAATAAGCAGACACACATCGTTAGATGAATGCCTGCCCAAACTCTTTCCCGCCTTTGTTACAACTTGCCTTGCCAGTCCCGGCAAAACATAGTCAAAGGTCAATCATAGTAAAAATGCAGTTCTCCGTCAATCAGCTCGTACTTCATACCCTTGACAGCAAAACTAACGTAATTCCAATCACTAGAAACATAGTATGGCTTTCTGGTGTATGTTTTCTTTACCCGCACTTGACCATACTTGTTTTTCTCATATGTGGACACGGTATCGATCAAATGTACAAACTCCTTCTGGAATCCGCACACTCTTACGACAATTTCCACCGGGTCAAACGGTTCTGCGTTCTTAACAAGAGAATCCTCAATGTCTTCCAAGTAGTTATTCTGCGTCAGATTAGTTCCCATCGTCTTGTCTTGTGTCCATTGCAATTCCTCGTCCAGTTTTGCCTGTAACTTGTCAATTTGCGTTTTCGCTGTTCTAAGCTGCTTTGAGAAGCTTTCCTTAGCATCTGCAAACTGCTTGGATAATACATCTAGGCATTGATGATCATTCTCCAGCTTTTGTTCTGTTAACTTGAGGAAGTTTTCAAGCACCTTATCGTTGTTGCTCATGTAATCTTCACAAAACTTGTGCTTGTCAATCTCTCCAGATGCCATATACGCATCCTCAATCATGCTATACACTTCTCTTCCTACAGATAATCCTGTAATTTTTTCAAACTCTGCATGCATCATAATAATTTGGGGAGCCATGCTTTTGGCATGACTCCATCCTCCTTCCATTTTTTTCTTCGAGTATTAGAATAGTTTTAAATATACGGTAGATATACCTTATCCGAGATAAGACCATCTTCCTTCAGCAACTGACAGCATACGCGAAACACGTTCTGCTGCAATGTACGATGGATCTGCACAAGGTACAGAGTGATCACTACTACTTCAATCTCTGCCTCAGTGAATGTGTCCATACTCAACTGCATTCTGTTGTAGATACGCTCACAGTAATGGAAACACATCTCCTCTGCTCCAAGTGGAGTAAAGAATGGTGTCAGCTGTTCCATCTTTTCAGCAAACTTTGGATTACTCATGAGCTGTTTTGTCAGCTCAAATGACGCTCGATTTCTGTCGTCCATCATTGCGCCATTAAAATCATCCTTAGTCTCACGATATATCTGGCGAATTAAGCAGCCTGCAATAAGCTTCATCTCCTCGCAACCAACTAATTCAATTGCTCTCTGTAAATGAATGTCACTACCAAAGCTGTTTACAACAGCCTCTAACTTTTTTGCCTTTTCAATTATTTCTCTATAACTTTCCATACCTATTACTTGGGTGAAGCCTATGCTCCGCCCTCTCCTTTCTTATTTTTTTCACCTGATACAGCACCTTGTATCCGCCATCTTCAAGCAAAATGCCATCAGTGCTGATATTTTTTCTCTTCACCCATGTTGACCCCATCACGAAGTCTCAGCATCTGCGTGATAACCAGGGCAAGCTGCGAAGTATGTCTCCTTTACCTGACGATACTCATGTTTACCGTTAGGTTCCGGCTTTCCAACATCAAACCAGTAGCGTTTTCCTTTATAATTTCGGTTATAGTAGTCAATTGCCTGCTTCTCATCCTCTGCCAATATAATTATATAATCTGTATAAGACTTTTTCGCATAATGGTCATAGGATTCAAATTTGATGCCAATTGGCTTTGGTCCCTTTGTAATCTCTTCAACAGCTGCATCCGTATACCGATCCCTATTCTGCAACTTTGCATAGGCGAATCGGAATGCCTGATCACTATCTTCTGCTTCTACGTCACAAACATGGCTACCATTTGAACTACTAAAGGTGACTCTATACAGTAGCATATGAACCCTCCTTGTTGTAATCCGTATGAATTGCCAGCTGGATCTCTTCGCCTTCGATAAGAGTTATTTTCTTCACTCGTGCTATAGCATGTGCATCTTCTTCTAAAGAGATGTCGACCGCTTTTACCAAGATTACTATCGCATTTCGCAGGTACTCTAATCTGTCGTTTGCGTAGACTCCGTCAAGGTATACACCTTTTCCATAGGTTTCACCTGCTGAATATTGTGATTCATCCCAATCCAGACAGTGTTCTTTTTCTTCAACTCGAACCCAAACAGCTTCTACACATTCATCTGGGTTATTACCATCAAATATAATTTCAATTCTCATATTTTTTTCTCCTTTCTTTGGCTGATATCACTATCTCTTAACATGGGCCTCCAGCAGCGCCGTGGAAGGCTCCGGCTGGATAATTCCATTCGCCCTTAACATATATCTGTTCAGGCGTGTATTGGCCCGTCAGAAGGCTCTGTACGGCATCATGATCTTTATGGACAACGCATGACTTCGCATCACCCACAAATGTATTCAAATCACACTTGTTATCAAGCGTAAAGCCCAGGATCTTTTCATCCTGTACCAGAGCCTCATACTCTTCTGGATACAATTCTTTAATTCCGGCAAACAGTGTGGGTGTACTAAAGATGCACATAGCACAGCTGCATCTATTCCACCCTGCTCGATAGCACGGGTGTGGATTGATGTTATGGCGTTTCATGCACTCCCAGATATCTCGTTCAGACCAGTCGATGACATTGCGCCACTGATGGACTAGACGAGACCTTGTATTGGTTCGATGAACCTCCATCTCGTTATAGTGGCTACGGCCTGGCGACTCACCACGCCGCTCACCACTTACAATGAGCAATTTTGCATGCTTCGTTTCTAACAAGTTAGCTGTTACGCTATCTTGAACAGAAGCCTTCAATGTTCCACTGCACCATCTGCCTTGATGAGTGCTGCCTTTTGCTGGAAACTTCTGACGTTTTCCGCCAAGTTCTTCCAGTTCTTTTAAGTGTTCCATCTGATCAATGTTTGCAATCACAGAGGATGCAACCATGACCTTTAAGTATGCAGAACACCAACGGCGACTCAAATCAGCGCTTTTTGCTGGGAATCTGTAACGATGCCCATACTCTTTTAACTTCTCCTCCAACTCTTCTGTGCAAGTTTTCTTCAACTCTTCGCACTTTTTGTAGGTTGGAGACTCCTTGCACCGAAGAACCTCACCTGTGTCTGGATCAATCCATTCAATAGGCTCTGATGCTCCGAGTCTGTATAGTTCACCGAAGAACCCATTGACTCGATAGGAAACTACCAACTTGATGCCCATAGCCTCTGCAAAGCTTTTGACATAGGCAGAGGTGCATCGCCAGTCCATACGTCTGGATGGATGACCACCATCGATGTCATGGTGCCACAGCTCAATTTTTTCTTTTGGAACACCAAGCTCCAAAAGATTTAGAGCCGCGCATAATGAGTCCTTTCCACCAGAAAACAGCACGATGATCTTATCGTACTCTTCTAGTGGTAGCAGCTCCGGCAAGTAGATTTCCTTGAAATGTTCGGAATCTCTTCTGCCGGGCACTCTCGGTTCAATGCATACACCCGTACCATAGATTGGGGATGCAGGTTTTCCAAAGACTACCGGAGTCTGCATGGAGCAGTCAACGTCTCTCACAAAATCAGCAACTGAGTCATCGGAGTGAGGAAATAGATCCTCAAACATATCGTTAAAACTCAGCTGGCCTTTTACTTTCTTTGCCATATCTTCTCCTTCTTCATAATATAAAAAGGAGCATAGACCGCATACGCTAGCCCATACTCCCTTCAAATTTATGCAAAAAAGCACTTTATGCAAAAAAGCACAGACTGCATATGCTCGTCCATGCTCTTTTAGCGTTTCTTAATGATTCCTGAAAGGAAATTAAGATTTAGCATCTCCCTTCCATGGCTCAAGATTTCGATTTGGTACCCATGCAACAACCTTGACATGATATTGTGCATCCGCGGCAGTTTTGAAATTTTTATCACCCCAATAGAATCGGGTATCGATACTCCGTTCTCCGTGAAAGTTTTCTATTGTTACGGTGTACTCATCTCTGTACGTAGGGAATCTCACGCTGCACGGAATCCAAGTGTAATCATCTTTTTCTCCTTTTTTCTCCTTTTTTTCATCGTCCTTATCCTGTAAGAATGATTCAATGTCAAACCATCTATCCTGCAAGATATTTCCGACGATTTTAGGCGAATTGCTGCAACCTTTAACAGCAACTCTAATATATCTTCCCTTAATATCAGAAAAAGCCTTAGCTCCGATTACATCCATTATTTTTAAAATGGACTCCAAACCTTCAGCCCCTAGATATCCGCCATATATGTAGTGATGGTCGGTACTTTTAACGACCATCTGCAACATAGCTACAGAATCCCTCATGACAATATCGACATTCTCAACCATCATATTGAGGACTTTGTAGCCCTCTTCCTGTAAATTCTTTTGTGTCCACTTCTTCATATTTCAAACTTTTCTCCTTTTCTTTTTTCTTGATCCTATCTCTTTTCAACAATCTGTGGAATCACCATGTTTCTCTGATTCCATCTGGTCGAAGATTCCAGATCTGCTCACGAGTAACCTCAAATCCCAACACGTCAGTAAACATCACAATTACAGCTGATGCATATAGTCGCGCTGGAGTTGTGTACTCCTCACTGCAGAATCTAGCCATGAAATCTTCCAGTTCTGAATTTGACAGGTAGATCGCCACATCCAGTTCCAGATGCTTAGAAGCATAGATATCATGTTCTTTAATCCATGCCCACACATCCTTAATTTCCTCGATCTGGTCGCTGCTCAACTCAGGCTGGGGCTCTGTGAGAAGCTTTGAATGGATTACAATGTTAAGTTCCTTCCCAAGTTTCTCATAGCCCTTCTCCGTTAAGGAATAGTTGACATGCCCACCAGGGTAATCCATGGCTGTTGCAAGGCCATGACATACCCAGTCATCCCAATCGGCATTTCTTTTTGCATCCACATAGAAATTACGCGTGGATACGAAATGTGTCTTTCCAAATTTCTGGAAAGTAGGTGCATCGTCCATTCCAATTGCATGAGCTGCCATTGATAAGATTCCATCTTCAATAATCATCGTAAATTCTCCTTTCTCAAAAGGCAGAGGGTTCGCAGTTCCCTGCAAGCCCTCTGACCTACTAACTCGGGATCAGTTTTTTGAGGTGTAACAGAAAACGCATTATACATTACGCAATCTGTTTCCTTCTTACTTACGCTTTCTCTTCTGTTGACTCAGATTCTTCAACGTCTGCCTCTGCTGACTCGTCCTTGTATGCTTCCTTGTATGCGATAGATACGCAGTACACCGTAATGGATTCGTCATACATTGGTTTTCCGTCTTCGCCCAGAACAATCGGCTGCATACGAATCAGCGAACCGTTTCCACCTGGTGTCAGACTGAAGTTTGCAGAAAGATAAAGCATGTTTCCAAGCTTTCCGATTGATCTTTCAAATAAATCCTGGTCAACCGCAACCTTGAAAGCAGCCTCTTCGGTCTTCTGGATTTTCGACAGATTGAAGATCACCTGACTTCCATCCTTCAGGCTAAGAGTCACTGTGTTGTCTGTGTACTCCATGTACAAATACACGGCATCAGATTTCTGGTTTCTGATGATTGACGTTGCAGCTCTCATCGGTGCCAATGCCTGCATCAGTTCATCATGCTTAATTAAGCACTGGCATGCAGGGGATTCACCAAGCTTTTCGACATTACTGATCGATGCACTGTTAAACTTCGGTGCTGCAATAAGCTGGCTTTCATACCACGAGTAGCGATCCTTAACAACAAGCTTTTCCTTCATAAGACACAGAGTAATCTCCGATCCCTTGAAGAAATTGCTTACCTTAGCCAATGCTGATGCAGGTACTGCAATCTCAAGCTTTGGATCTTCCTTGAAAGTGCCCTTGCCAGATGCTGCCTTCGGGTCGATCAGCACCTTTACGAACTGCGTAGCTGCCGGATTACCACCATCCAGCATCAATTTCTTGCCGTCGTAGCACAATCCAGTGCTTAGACCGCTTAATGCATTCACAGCGCGACGGAACTTCTCACCATCCACAGTCAGCTCCACACAGTTTTCAAGCTTTGCCTTGGAAAATTGCATTGGCTGACGCATGGATACTCTCAAGCGAATACCACCGCCCTGAGAAAACAACCACACAACCTGCTGCTCCTCATCTACTTCCAGAGTGACACCACCAGAAATATTTGCGAACCCACCGACTGCTGTGAAGAAATCACTTGCACAAACAGTTACAATGGTTTCCTTGCCTGGGTAGGTCTTCATCTCCTCAGCATACATGCTGTGAATTTCAACCTCGCCGTTTTCGAATGTATACAGAGCAATTGGTGTCATTGCCTGCTTCTGTACCTCACCATCAGCAGTTCGAACCTTTACTGAAACTGCCTTTGATGCGATGCGAATTCCAAGTGAATTGTTCTTGCCAAGAAATACTCTCGACAAAGAAACAACCTCAGCAACAACCTTTTCTGACAATCTTAATTCAACCTTACTCATATTTTTTTCTCCTTCTGCCTCTTTGGGCCTTTAATTTTAATATTTTTTTATTGATGGTTCGTGCAAGAAAACTCCTGACTTTAGTCAGGAGTAAGTTGACTTGCTCCGCCACCAACATGGCAGCGAGAGCAATCATAACGAAAATCTTTGTGCGAAACCAATTAAAACTTGTACTTCTTGCGTCGGGACTTCTTTGTGTAATCAAAGACAATATCCTCATCCGAATCCTCGTCTGAGTTGTCGTCTGATTCCACAAATCCATACCAACCGCCATCAGCACTGTCCCAATTGTCCCAGTTATCGCCGGAGTCCTCAGATTCCTCAGAATCCAAGATTTCTACGACGGCAGGTTTCTTAGGCTTTTCAACTGTTTTCTCAATTGCTTCTGGTTCTCCCTCTGCTTCCAGTTCTTCCGTTTCCTCTGGAGCGGTCACATCGGTCTCATCCTCCTTAACGGCTGACTCCTCTTCTGCCTCGTCAATCTCCGTGAATTCAGCATCAAAGATATCATCACTTTCATCACGATCAAGACCAAGATCGTCAACCAGTCCGGTAAGCGTATAGAAGTCAGGTGCCGGATCAATTCGTTCTTCGCTCGTGTGATCAACGTAGTTTGCTTTCGCAAAGACTGCATTGATCTCATTTACGTTACCGTAATCACCGTTTTTCAGTGCCTGCGCCATACGCATCTTCGGGTCGACTATATTTGCCATCGCTGACAAAGCTCCGGCGGAAAACTGACCCTGTAAGATGCTTGCCGCATACTCCTTGTTGGCAATGCTCTCCAAACACGGAATTGCTTGTGTCTGCTCATATGCCAGATAGTATACACGACACGGCTCTCGCTGGATCAGACGATAAGATCTTCTCGAAGATTGCCACATAGTCGCCAATTTGTCTCCAATCTGATAGTAAATCAAAGTTGGGAAGTTGTACAGTGTTCCTTCTTCCTCGAAGATGAAATCAAGACCTGTTTCAACCAACTGTGGATTTGTAATTAAGCAACGCATACCTCTGCATGCCTGATCCTTAATCCACTGCTCACGATTGATTGGCTTAACCTTCATCTCCAAAACAGCGATTTCTCGCTCCTTCAGAGTACCGCTCGAAACAAGCACATCTTTGAGACGCTCCGTCACGCGTCCTTCTCCTTTGCCTGTACACTGAATGTAGATAACAATGTTTCGGTTTTGGGAAAGCTCGTCAGAAGCAATCTCAATAAGCTTCTTTTCTTTGTTTGTAAAATGTCCATCTGCCATTAAAGACATTAAATCCGGCAGATCAAAGAGTACTCTGCCGTTTCTAGGATCAATGACTTTTCTGGCATTTGGCATGTCTGGCCAGTACAAACCATGCTGGCGATGTGTACCACCAAGCTTGTAGGCAAGTACCATATCGCTAAAAGCACACCGATAGCTGCCCTCCATCTGACCATAGGCATTTGCCAGTGCATTTTCCATTTCGACCGGAATAACCTGTTCCTCAAAATCAGGCAGGATTGCACGAAAATCCTTAATTGACATCGTGACTGCTTTCTCTGCAAAGTAATCCAGGTACAGCGAGATTGCAATACCTGGCTTCTCCCTCTTCTGGCCGATTCTAGCACCCTTGTCCGTGATTGCAAAGGTTGTGCTATCAACATTGCCGTAGAAGGACTCTTCAAGAGTACCATATTCCTCAACAAACTCGATGCTGGAATCATAGGAATACTTTTTCCTCATCTTCTGAGGGTCGAGCATCCAAAGAAGTTGAAAAGTGTTTCCCGCAGTACCATTTGCAAGGGTTCCAGTAAGCCCCAACACATGCTTGCTAATCTTGATAAGACAATGCGCTGCATGTGTCTGAACAGATTTATTGGTATACTGATGAGCTTCATCCAGGATGAGAAAATCAAAGAAATCCGCATTCAGATGTTTCTTCATCCATACCGCAGGACTCATCTTTCGAGTTCCTACCGGATCAAAAAGACTCACGGATTCTCTAGGTACGTTCTCCATAAGCGTTAGATTCCAAATATCAGGATTGATGTTTGCCTCTACCGTACCATCCATCAATCGCTCGTACTGCGGAAGTACATATACGCTTTTTGTGGTCTTTCCTGTATGGGTTGCAAAAAAGCTCATACGCTTCCACTTAGTTTTCGGAATCGTCTGCTTGTCCTCCTCTCCTACTTCGAATAATGGTGATTTCTCCCCCATTGGAGAAGCTTCTGCACCCCAAAGAGGTGTTTTGCAATAAGAACAATATTGATTCGAAGCAGTTGGCGTCATAAAATCCAGATCGGTTAATGGAACCACCTCTCCGTCTCTTTTGGTTGTCAACATTTCGCCACATCGAGGACAGATCATACCCGTCCAGATTTCCGGCTCTTCATCGTCAAATCCTTCAGGAAGCTTCCAGTTGCTACCATTACACCGAGGACACGTCCTCTCATCATCTCGATAGACCTCGACTCCCTCCTCCAAACAATCCGCACAGACATATCTCATCTTGCGGCGTGTCTTTAAAAGGGTAGGCACTGGACCATACATGTAGTTACCTTTTGCGAAATCCTTACCAAAGATCAAGAACTCTCTGCCTTGCGGCTTTTCGTTCTTGAACTTTGCAACCTGCGAGAAGGAAGTGATGATTCTCACATTCGCATACGGAACCACCTTTCTGATCTCAGCAGCCCATTTCTCTATCATATGACCTGGACCCATGACTCCGACGCGATAGTTTATTGCATCTTTTGTCATGTAGGCATCCTTTACGGTTTTGCCTGGGTGACTTTTCAGCCACTTACGCACTGCAAAAGACTCCGCAGTACAGATACCCATTAAAGTCTTTCCGGTACCCATGTCACATAGCTCGAGAGCATACTTTGAGCCACTTTCAAAAAGAGAGACTAAACCGTTAATGGCTTCTCCCTGCTCGATGTAGGGAGTTTTCGCCTTACAAGCCAATGTATCAACACGTCCTGGTCCCTTACTTAACACATTCAGAGAGTCCAAAACATGCTGAATTAAAAAGGCATGCTGCTGTGAGAAGTAATTGTCCATCGACGATACGTCAATCGGCAGCATCTTCTTATCCTTTTTGGCTGTTGTAATTGGTGTCTCCCCAGATGCTATAAGATCAGATACGATGCGATCAAACTTTTTTTCTGCCGCACCAATACGAATGAGAATCATATCAGCCAGGCATATTTTGCGCTTGCCAACAGTGATCTCGCGATCCACTGTCTCAGCTGCGACCATAAATGTGTTTTTGTCTGCATTACTGACAGCCTGTGTCGTTCGTCTATCGTAGACAGTGCATACACCTTCCGCCATCAGCTGCTCATATATCTTCGGAATCCACTCTTTTTTTAGCGGTAGATCGTATCGTCCCATCAAGTAGCTGTACAAATCTGCATCTCTTACAGACTCCTCACAGCTAGTGATGAGGAAGTCGCCATCCGCCTCTGCAACACTATCATGAACAATCTGATACTTCAAGATTCTGTCCTGATCGAAAAAAATGGTTTCCGGCTTTGATGTTACATAGCCACCCTCTTCCTTAGAAGACTCGGAGTGACCAATCAGCAGCGTTTTGTCATCTTCGTCTCTTCTGATAAAGACTGAGACATATGCTGACGACTGCAAATGCGCACAAAAATTGCGCGCTTCTGCTGTACGGCTAAAAACGCTTGCCGCCAGCAGTTGCTTACTACTTGGATCAAAAACAGCCCAGTCGAGAAACGGCCGGACTTTTTCGTTCGTAATATACATTTTTTCTCCTTTCTTTGTCAATCAACAGCAGAGGCTTATTCTTCCTCATCGCCCTCTGATGCTGGTTCTTCTCCGGTTAAACGCGAGATGGCTCCATTCGCCTGAATCACGGTAATTGTCGCACTATGGAAAGTGCGAACCGTGACCTTACCGCGTCTGTCTTCTGGATCATCACTTTTAATCGGAGTCCAACTGTTGACACTGTTCTGCGTAACGCGACCTCTCTGCATATGACGATGCAAATCGTCTCCGCATATTCCGCCTCCGACCCCACCTGCCATCATCATATAGATACTATCGGAAGATGGCATCTTGGGAACCGTGATGCTTTGTTTCTCATCGTAAGGTTTTACGAAAAGTCCTTCCACACCACTGTTTTTTTCGTGCGCGAACAATGCTGCATATGCCCTCACTGTATCAACCTTGATCAGTTTGAATTCTTTCAAGCGTAGTGTAGGGGCTGCAGTAACATGGATTCGCTCTTCTGGACAAGTTTCTTCCGGCAAATACGGAAGTTTTTTTACTTCGTTCTCGTCAGAATACTTGCTAAGTAGTACCTTAGAACTTGGATGTACCAGATCTCTTCTCATGATAAGTACAACCTGATGATACTTGGCATACTCCTTATCGTCGAATCTATACATCCGCTCAATGTGATACTGCTTTTTAATCAGGTTATTATGGAGAGTATCTTCAAACAGAACTCTCGGAATAACCCAGATCAATACACCACCAGAACGCAGCTGAAGACTTATCTTTTTCAAGAATTCCGTTTCCATGCGTCCTTTTCCATCCGGCATCATGCCGTATGGCGGATTTGCAAATACTACATCAAACCCACCGTGTGACACTCTAAGATCTGTTAAGTAGTCTCCACAAAGGCAGGTTTCAATGAGCGGATTCTTTGAAGTTTCTTCTGCAGCGTTTCTCTGCAGCTCACACCCGTATACCTTTAAATTTGGGTGATCTTTCTTGTCCAGCGCTGTCAGGATTGCTCCTGCATCACCGATAGACGGATCGAGTGCATAAATTGTTTTCTCGTCGTCGATCTTCAATTGCGCTGCGATTCGTCTACAGTGTGACAAATCGGTGTAAAAAGCTCCTGCTTTCGCATGATTCATCACCTGTTGATTGACGTGTTTCAAAAAAACATTGCCCATTTTTCCTTTTCTCCTTTCATTTTGGGCACAAAAAAAGCGCCTTACGATCTTTGTCGTAAAACGCTTATCAGTGCATAAATTTGAATTTTTCTCGGTAGCTGTACAGTAATTAAAAAAAAGGTACAGCAAACAAACCCAGCTTATTCCGGGATTTTGCAATTCGAAAAGCACCCTCTGCTTCTCTGTCCTTTGAAGTCGTTACCTGTACACCGACAGTATAGCAGAGGAAATAGGCAAATGCAAGCAGATTCCTCGCAAATGATACAAAAAAGATGGGGAAAACTTGTATTATCGGCATGACTGTGGTATATTTAGCATGACTGTGGTATATTTAGGTTGTTAAATACAATAACCTAATGAGAGGAGGAGACATATGCCAATCATACACACACCACTACAGATATCTTTTTCGTCAACAGAGGTACTTCAGAAAGCACTTAACACAGAGTACACAACTACTCTTCAAGATGCCTGCAAAATTCTTCAAGTAACGCATTCGTGGGTTCATCAATTTATTCGACCATTTGTTCCCTATGTATATGTTTCTCCAAAGCAGGGAAAGGAGCTTGATGTTGCCAAGAACATCTTTTTTAACACACAGGAATTTCAACATCTCATTTTGAACAACACTTCTTTCTCAAGAAGAACAATTCAAATTCAAGTTTGCCGAAATATATTTCTAACTTTCCCTATTTTACAGGCTTTCCA
>OGDN01001205.1_pt1 | contig 45262 bp, 54 predicted proteins | sample 1570271 | NCBI WGS metagenome assembly OGDN01 (sample SAMEA4384481, study PRJEB24528) | human gut metagenome | reverse complement strand
AGAGAGCATACCTGAAAGGGCTTGCAATGAAAATGGAACCGATCATGCAGCTTGGTAAGGGTTCTGTCACACCGGAAAATACAGCGGCTGTTGATGAGGCACTTGCAGCACGTGAACTGATCAAAATCAGTGTACTTCAAAATTGTCTGGATGATCCGCGTCAGATGGCAGAAGTTCTGGCAGAGAGAACACATTCACAGGTTGTTCAGGTGATTGGAAGAAAAATCGTTCTTTACCGTGAAGGAAAAGACAACAAGAAAAAAATCATTCTTCCGTAATACGAGAAGGAGTACAGAGAACAATGGAAACCAGACGTAAAAAAATTGGTATTATGGGAGGAACATTTGATCCGATCCACATCGGTCATCTGATACTGGGGGAGAAAACATATGAACAGCTTGGCCTGGATAAGATATTATTTATGCCGGCCGGAAATCCTCCTCATAAACAGAACCGGATTGGACGGGCCACAGATGCTCAGAGAGTATCTATGGTAGAAAAAGCAATTTCCGGAAATCCACATTTTGAACTTTCGTTGACCGAAATGAATGATAAAGGATTCACATATACCTACCATACACTGGAAACACTGAAAGAACAAAATCCGGACACCGATTATTATTTTATTATCGGAGCGGATTCTCTGTACGATTTTTCCTCATGGAGAGAGCCGGCAAGAATATGTAAAGCCTGTACGATTGTTGTAGCAGTACGTGATCATGTGCCGGTTGAGAAACTTAATGAACAGATGACATATTTGTCTGAACGGTATAATGGCCGATTTATCAGCCTGAATACACTGAATATAGATATTTCAAGTCAACTGCTGCGCAAGTGGCATCAGGAGGGTAAGAGTCTCCGGTATTATGTGCCAGATGCAGTAGCTGATTATATAGATAAAAATCACATTTATCACATAACAGAGGGAGTTGGCCACAACAATGTCTGATTACGATTTCATAAAAATGCAAAAAAAACTTGCCAAATATCTTGATGAAAACCGCTATGAACATACTTTAGGAGTTATGTTTACCTGTGCTTCTCTTGCGATGGTACACGGATATGACCTGAAAAATGCTCAGGTGGCCGGCCTGCTTCATGACAGTGCAAAATGTATTCCAAATAAAAAAAAGTTAAAGATATGTGCAGAACACCATATTCCGGTCAGTGATTTTGAAAAAGAACATCCGTTTCTTCTTCATGCTAAACTGGGGGCATATATTGCAAAGGCAAAATATAATGTCATAGATAAGGAGATTCTTTCTGCAATCACATATCATACAACAGGTAAACCGGATATGACTATGCTGGAAAAAATTGTTTATATTGCAGATTATATCGAGCCGGCACGAAATAAAGCGCCAAGGCTTACAGAAATCCGCAGACTGGCATTTGAAGATCTGGATGAGTGTATGTATCAGATTCTGAAAGATACGTTGTCTTATCTGGATGAAAATCCAAATGATGTAGATTCAGCAACTAAAGATGCGTATGCTTATTATACAATGCTACATGAGGACAGGCTGAAAATTCGAAAACAGGCCTGATCCGGAAAGGAAACATGTTTATGAACAGAGAACAGGAAATGGTAAGCATTGCCTGCAAAGCAATTGATGATAAAAAAGCACTGGACATAAAGGTAATTGATATCCGAGAGGTTTCTGTGATCGCGGATTATTTTGTGATTACAAGCGGAAGCAATCTGAACCAGGTGCAGGCAATTGTAGATAATGTTGAGGAACAGCTTGGAAGAGCTGGATTTGAACCAAAACAGATTGAAGGAACAAGAAATTCAAACTGGATTCTTATGGATTATGGTGATCTTATTATTCATGTGTTTGATGAAGAAAATCGTCTTTTTTACGATCTTGAAAGAATCTGGAGAGATGGAAAAGAACTGGATGTTTCAGAATTTTTGAAATAAGTTAACTGTAAAAAAAATATGTAAACCATAGATGGCGAAAAACAGGAGTATATCGGAAAATAATCTGATATACTCCTGTTTTTTATTCGTATAAACGAAAAACACCAAATACTTTACCAAGAATTTTGAGATTATCATGTACAAGAATCGGTTCCATTGAATCATTCTCCGGCTGCAGGCGATAATAGCCGTCTTCTTTGTAAAAAGTCTTAACTGTGGCAGAATCTTCTACCAGTGCAACTACAATATCGCCGTTAGAAGCAGAACTCTGTTGTCTGACTAGAACCTGATCACCGTCAAAGATGCCGGCATTGATCATGCTGTCGCCTTTTACTTTAAGCATGAAGCTCTGCGCATTTGGCATATATTCTGCAGGAACCGGAAAATATCCTTCGATGTTTTCAACGGCAAGCATAGGCTGACCGGCTGCAACGGTTCCTACCAGAGGTACATTTACAACTTCTCTGCGGACAAGGTTAAAATTATCATCAATGATTTCAATTGCACGTGGTTTCGTGGCATCTCTGCGTATATAACCGTTTTTTTCGAGAGCTTCCAGGTGAGAGTGAACAGAAGAAGTAGACTTCAGATTAACTGCCTCACAAATCTCCCTGACTGCTGGGGGAAATCCTCTGTTAAGAATCTCATTTTTTATATAATCCAGAATCTCCTGCTGTTTCTTGCTGATTCTGCCGTATGCCATAGAAAATACCTCCTGATTCACGATCATTCTGATTAATAAAAAGTATAACATACCTTTTTCGTAATAGCAAACAAATATTCGGAAAATATGTTCGCACTGAATAATTTCCCCTTTTTCTTGTCAGATGAAGGTGAAAATGGTACAATATCTTGGTATGTAATTTAGTTAAAAGAATAAAGGAGGCATTTTTTTGCCTGATAAGGATAAACATTTTGCAGATAATGCAGGAATATTAAAGAAGATCAAAAGTGTGTTGGGGTTGAATATTGGTACAATGCTGTTTGGAGCTCTGTTTCTCTATATGCTGTTCAGTGTTGTTTTGTATCTGACATCTTCCAACATTGAATCATATCTGGTCATTGCCGGACCTCTTTCCAGAAATGAAACCTATACGGGACTTGCGATACGGACAGAGAAAGTATATAAGGCAGAGACAGGGGGATATGTCAGTTATTATGCCCGGGAAGGTAGCAAGATTAATGCCAACGGCGTGGTATATGGTATCAGCAGTTCACAGAAGACAGAATCGTCTGCTGAACTGAGTTCAGATGATCTTTCTGCAATTCGCAGTCAGATGTTGAGCTTTTCAAAGGGATATAACCCGAGCAAATTTAATAATACATACAGCTTTAAATATAATCTTGAGGGAAGTATCTTACAGTATGCAGGGGTAAGTGGTACTTCATCGGATTCCGGGGTTGTAAGCTATGGAGGGCAGACACTCAGCAAAGCAGAACAGGATGGAATTATTTTGTATTCGACAGATGGATACGAAAATAAAACAGCGGATACCCTTACGGCAGAAGACTTTGACCAGAATTCTTATCATGAAACAGATCTTAAGACACACGATGCTGTTTCAGCTGGGGACAGTCTTTATACGTTGGTTTCGGATGAGAACTGGAGCCTGATGATTCCGTTGAGTGAGAAGCAGGCGGCAAAGCTCGCTGACCGTACGGTTGTGCGTGTGAAATTTCTGAAAGATGATATGACTCAGAGTGGAGATTTCAGTATTGTTGAGATTGATGGAGCTAAGTATGGCAAGATTGATTTTAACAAGGGTGTGATTCGCTATGCCTCAGATCGTTTCCTGGAAATAGAACTTGTAACAAATACAGTCACTGGATTGAAAATTCCATTGTCATCAATTGTTACAAAGGAATTTTACCTGATACCTTCTGATTATGCGACAACAAATGAAGACAGTCAGGAAACAGGTTTCATGGTCCTTGGCAAAGATAAAAGCGGAAACGAGACACGTACATTTGTAAATCCGTCTATTTATGCAAGCATAGAGGATGGAAGCCAGGATACAGAGGATGAAAGTAAGAAAAAATATCTGTATTATGTTGATCAGAAGTCATTTAAAGAAGGTGACGTGATCATCAGCCAGAAAGATCAGAGCCGCTATGTAGTCAGTGATGTCGGTGTACTTGAGGGTGTATATTGTATCAACCAGGGGTATGCCGTATTTCGCAGAATAGAGATACTGGATCAGAATGAAGAATATGCGATCGTTTCAAAAAATACAGCATATGGTCTGGCGAGGTATGATCATATTGTACGAAATGCTGATAAAGTAGATGAGGAAGAAATTTTATATTAAAAGGTAAAATGATTAATAAAGAATTTTATACGAATCAGGAGGCTTATAAATTATGATAACAGAAAATCTTGAACAGGTTCGCAAAAACATTGAGGAAGCATGCAGGGCAGTAAATCGTGATCCGGGAGAAGTGACGTTGATTTCTGTAAGTAAGACGAAACCGGTGTCTATGCTTCAGGAAGCGTATGATGCAGGTTCAAGAGACTTTGGAGAAAATAAGGTTCAGGAGATCATGGATAAATATCCACAGCTCCCGTCAGATATTCGCTGGCATATGATCGGACATCTGCAGAGAAATAAAGTAAAATATATTGTAGACAAGGTTGCACTGATTCATTCTGTAGATTCTCTGAGACTTGCAGAAACAATTGAAAATGAAGCTGCAAAACATAATGTGACAGTTCCGATACTTATTGAAGTAAATGTAGCACAGGAGGAGAGTAAATTCGGCCTGAAAACAGAAGAAGTTCTTTCACTTGTGGAATCTGTGGCAGCATTGCCGCATATAAATATAAAGGGCCTGATGACGATTGCTCCATATGTCGAAGATCCGGAGGAGAATCGTGGGATTTTCCGCCAATTGAAGAAATTAAGTGTTGACATTGCAGCCAAAAACATTAATAATGTTAATATGAGTGTTTTGAGCATGGGTATGACCGGAGATTATCAGGTTGCCGTGCAGGAGGGCGCTACGATGGTTCGGGTTGGAACGGGTATTTTCGGTGAACGAGATTATTCGCATTGAGCCATAAGACAAATAGGATTGGAGATTAAAATGAGCGTTTTAGATAAACTTTTGGATGCCGTAAAACTTAATGATGATTATGATGAAGATGATTATTTAGATGATGATCTTCTTGACAGTGATGACGATGATTTCCTGGATGATGATCAGGAGGATAAGCCTGTAAAGAAATTTTTCCAGAAATTCTCTAAAAAAGCTGATGACGAAGAGGTTGATGATTTTGATGATGAAGAACCGGTTGCAGCTGCACCGAAACAGCCAGTCAAAACTGTTTCCATACCAAAAGTATCTGTCAAACAGGACAAGCCGGCACGAAGTACTTCATCCAAGATCACTCCAATGCGAAGCAGCAGAAAGGGATCACAGGCAGCAAATATGGAAGTATGTGTAATCAGACCTACATCGATGGAAGATACTCGTGAAATTGCAGATACATTAGTAGACAATTCTACAGTTGTATTGAATCTTGAAGGACTTGATATGGAACTTGCACAGAGGATTATCGATTTTACATCCGGTGCATGTTATTCTCTGGGTGGAAGCCTGCAGAAGGTATCCAGCTATATCTTCATTCTTGGACCTTACAATGTGGATATTACTGGTGATCTTCAGAATATTCTTGGAAGTAATCCGGTACCGTCTGTAAGAGCAGGATATTGATTAACACAGGGTATTGATTAACAATGGAAAAAGACGAATTCTTTATCAAGAGAATCCGGGAACTGGCAAATCTCTCTTATCAGAGAGATATTGTCACTTTTTCGGATTTTCTTAATTTAAATGAACAAAATATCATAAATGACCGTAAAAATCAAATGCCAGGCGTAGTTATGGAATGTTTTGGCGGTTACGAACAGGCAGAGCGTCAGATGGTAGCATTTCATCCTGATGCTCTTTTATTTCCATGGAAGTATCCTATTAAATGTCTGAAGGCAGAACCACTTGCTGCGAAATTTTCAGAGGACCTGACGCATCGTGATTTTCTGGGAGCAGTTCTCAATTTGGGAATCGAGCGTGCTGTGATAGGAGATATTCTTGTACAGAAACATACTGCATGGATATTCTGTCACGAAAAAATTGCAGATTATATCATAGAAAATCTGACCAGAGTACGCCATACGACTATGAAACTTTCTATGGTGGATAATCCGGAACATATACCGGAGCCGGAATTTCAGGAGATCAATGGCACATGTGCTTCCGTACGTCTGGATGCACTGATTGGACTGGCTTTTCAGACTTCAAGAAACAGTATGGTTCCTTTCATAGAAGGCGGTCAGGTATTTGTAAATGGAAAATTAATTACATCGAATGGATATGAGCCAAAAGATGGAGATATTATTTCGGTACGTGGTAAGGGGCGATTTCGGTATGAGGGCGTTTCCAGACAGACAAAAAAGGGACGGAACAGTGTGAAGCTGCTGCGTTACCAGTAAGGATCAGGAGGACTAAGATATGGGCACAGATGCATTACAGGTCAGAAGAAACGGAGATTTTTACTATCCGATCTATTTTGAGGATGGGTTTGAGAAACTTGCAGACGCAATTCGGACAGAGGGACTGGAGAACAGAAATTTTTGTATTGTAACAGATACGAATGTGGCACCGCTTTATGCGGCAGAGGTACAGAAAGTTCTTTCACCAGTAGCTTCCAAAATATCTGTGTTTACATTTGAAGCAGGTGAAAAAAGCAAAAATCTGAATACAGTACAACAGCTTTATAAAGTACTGATCGAGGAAAAACTGGACCGTAAGAGTCTGATCATTGCGCTTGGAGGCGGTGTGGTAGGTGATCTTGCAGGATTTGGTGCGGCAACATATCTTCGCGGTATCGATTTTATTCAGGTTCCTACAACACTTCTTTCTCAGGTGGACAGCAGTGTTGGAGGTAAGACCGGAGTAGATCTGGAGCAGTATAAAAACATGGTAGGTGCTTTCCATCAGCCTCGTCTTGTTTATATGAACCTTCACACATTGCGTTCTCTTCCGGCAGAACAGTTTGCCTGTGGCATGGGAGAAGTCTTGAAGACAGGGCTTATCTGCGACGGAGACTTTTATCAGTTTGTGTGTGCGGAGCAGGAAAAAATACAGCAGTTGGATACAGCGCTTCTGAAGAAAATGATTCGTCGCTGCTGTGAGATCAAAGCAGGTGTTGTAGAACGTGATCCAAAAGAGCAGGGAGAACGTGCATTGCTTAATCTTGGTCATACGATTGGCCATGCAGTAGAAAAACTCATGGATTTTAAACTCTTGCATGGCCAGTGTGTTGCGATCGGGCTTATTGCAGCTGCAAAGATTTCTCTGAACAGAGGACTGCTTACAGAAAAAGAATATCAGCAGATCATACAGGGCTGTGAGTCTTATCGGCTTCCAACGTACATCGAGGGATTGCATGCGGGAGATATTCTTGCTGCGACTAAAAAGGACAAGAAAATGGAACAGGGACAGATTAAATTTGTTCTTATGAAGGGCCTTGGAGGCAGTTTTATTGATCGTACCGTGACAGATCAGGAATTGCTGGAGGGAATTCAGGAGATTCTTCGATGAATAAAAAGAAAGCTTCTTTTATCTGTTTTTTGGTGTGGTTTACTGGAATTATATTACTCATAGTGGCAGATCAGGCAGCAAAATACTGGGCAGTATCAAAATTAAAGGGCACATCCGGGATGACGCTTATTACGGGTGTGCTGGAGTTGCAGTATCTGGAAAACAGAGGAATGGCATTTGGCATGCTTCAGGGACGTCAGATGCTTTTTCTTGTACTGTGCATAGCTTTTTGCGCTGTAATGTTGTGGCTTTTCTTCAGAATTCCCAAAACAGGATATTACATTCCACTGATTCTGGCAGGTGGTATTCTGACAGGAGGTGCGGCAGGAAATTTTATTGACCGGGCATTTCGAGGATATGTTGTAGATTTTATTTATGTTTCTTTGATCGATTTTCCGATATTTAATCTTGCAGATATCTATGTTGTATGTGGAGGCATTGCATTGGTGATGCTCGTTCTTTTCCACTACAGAGATGAGGATTTTGATTTTATTAAAAAATAAAGGATGACTTATGGAAAAACTAGAATTTAATATAGATTCTTCAGAAAAAAGCGTCAGAATCGATAAGTATCTGGCAGAGTGCTGTCCGGATCTTTCGCGTTCTTATCTGCAGAAGCTGCTGAAAGATGGAGCGGTTTCTGTGAATACCCGTATTGTTAAGGCAAATTATAAAACACAGCCGGGAGATCATGTTATTTTAAATATCCCGGATCTGCAGACACCGGATATAAAGCCGGAGAACATTCCGTTGGATATTCTGTATGAGGATCAATGGCTTATGGTTGTAAATAAGCCTAAAGACATGGTCGTACATCCAAGTGCAGGACATATGGAGGGAACGCTGGTTAATGCTGTAATGGCACATTGTGGAGATAATCTCTCCGGAATCAATGGAGTTATGCGTCCTGGTATCGTTCATCGTATCGATAAAGACACTACGGGGGCTCTTTTGATCTGTAAGGATGATATGGTGCACAGAAACCTTGCAGAACAGCTTAAGGAACACAGTATTAAAAGACGATATCGCGCAATTGTTCAGGGAAATATCAAAGAAGATGAAGGGACTGTAGACGCACCGATCGGGCGTCATCCGATCGATCGTAAGAAGATGGCGATCAACCATAAAAATGGAAAAGAGGCAGTTACACATTATAAAGTCCTGGAGCGTTTCGGTCAGGCCACATATATTGAATGTCGTCTGGAAACAGGTCGCACGCATCAGATTCGTGTACATATGGCAAGCCTGGGACATCCACTCCTGGGAGATACGGTCTATGGATCTTCTAAAAATCCTTATCATCTTCAGGGACAGGCACTTCATGCAATGATTCTTGGATTTATACATCCGGTAACTGAAGAATATATGGAGTTTGAGGCTCCGATTCCGGAATATTTTTCAAAACTTTTGGATAAATTGAGAAAATAGTTGGAATTCTTTTGAAAATATTGTATAATAGTAACATGATTTTTGCAGAAGGGAGTGTATATTATGAACAGTACGAGCTCAATTATTACAATCGGACGTGAATATGGAAGCGGCGGAAGACAGATTGGACAGGAGGTTGCTAAATATTTCGGAATTAAATGTTATGATAAGGAACTTCTGGAACACGCTGCAAATGACAGCGGAATCTGCAAAGAGCTGTTTGAGCATCATGATGAAAAACCAACCAATAGTTTTCTGTATTCTCTTGTAATGGATACATATTCTTTTGGATATTCTTCATCAGGATTCTCAGATATGCCGATGAATCACAAAATTTTTCTGGCACAGTTTGATGCAATTAAGAAACTGGCAGGTGAGGGACCTTGTGTAATGGTAGGACGTTGTGCAGATTATGCACTGGCAGACTGGAATGATTGTTTCAGTATTTTTGTGCATGCGGACCTTGACTGGCGAATCAACAGAATTGCATCCAAACATGGAAAAACTCCAAAAGAAGCAAAAGATATGATTACAAAAACTGACAAGAGCAGAGCCAGTTATTATAATTACTATACCAATAAGAAATGGGGAGCTGCACGGAGCTATAATCTTTGCATAGACAGCGGTAAGCTTGGTATTGATTATGCAACTGAGGCAATAATTGAATCCATTAAAATTTTTGACAGAACCAAAATATCCAAATAATAAACAGGATATTTTAAGCCCTGTTACAGGAGTTCTACAGAAATGAGCTGTCCTGTACAGGGCTTTTCTTAGCTGGTTGTAGATGGTATAATACAATTGATATATAAATATAGATCCGGGAGGAAGAAAATGCGTCTTGTAATACAACGTGTACTTCAGGCAGAGGTACAGGTAGATGAAAATACGGTAGGAAAGATAAATAAAGGTTTGCTTGTCTTTGTGGGAGCAGGTCATGAAGATTCCAGAGAGGTGGCGGATAAATATTTAAAAAAACTGCTTGGACTGCGTATTTTTGAAGATGAAAATGGAAAGACTAATCTGTCCTTAAAAGATGTAAATGGAGAACTTTTGATGGTTTCACAATTTACGCTGTATGCAAACTGTAAGAAGGGAAACAGACCAAGTTTTATTGAAGCGGGTGAACCACATATGGCGGAGGAATTATATGAATATATGATTCAGGAGGCGAAAAAATCAGTACCTGTTGTAGAACATGGGATTTTTGGAGCAGACATGAAGGTATCATTGATCAATGATGGACCTTTTACGATTATATTGGATGAAAAAATATTATAAATTTTTCAGTTAAAATAATTAGACAGAAAGAAGAATTTTAATGCGTCAGGAAAAGTTTAAAATGGAACGCCAGGGACTGATTCATATTGGTGATGAAGTTGAAATCTCGGAGTTTCAATCATATATGAATTACAGTTATATTATCGAACCGGCTGTGGCCATGTCAGGATGTTATAAAAATTCAGAACGAATCAAGTCAACACATGGAATCATAAAAAATATCGAACATACGCCAAGAGGATTTATTGTAACAGCGGAATTTGAGGAATAAAAGAACTGAAAATTATAAACGAAAATGTTTTACAAATGTCAGATAGAATATGGCATTTGAAAGAGTTATCTATATCTATACGACAAACCCGAGTTTTTCATATAGATGAGAAGGGCTCTTTCGATAAATGCCATAATTAATCCCTTTGTAAATCCATTTTTATAGTTCTTATAGTTTCTTTTATATTGAAGGGGAAATTTAATTTTATGAGCGATAAAAAAACAACTTACCGTGAACATACAGATATGGAAAATACATTAAAGCTTCGTCAGGTTCTGGCAACGCTGCCTCCATTCTGTAAAGATTATTTCCGGGCAATTGACACGACCACAACTGCCAAAACAAGAATTTCTTATGCATATGACATTCGAATTTTTTTCCAGTTTCTTCTGGATGAAAATCCTGCATTCAAAGATCATGCCATGACTGATTTTACGGTTGATGTTCTCGACCAGATTAAAGCTGTCGATCTTGAGGAATACCAGGAATATCTGAAATTATATCAGTCAGGTGATAAAACAGAAACAAATGGTGAACGTGGCCTGAAAAGAAAAATCTCCGCTTTGAGGAGTTTTTATGCCTATTATTACAAACGTGAAATGATCCATACGAATCCTACAGTGCTTATTGATGTACCGAAAATCCATGAAAAAAGCATTATTCGTCTGGATACTGATGAAGTTGCCATGCTTTTGGATTATATAGAACACTGTGGCGATACACTTACCGGCCAGAAACGTGTGTTTTATGAAAAAACAAAAGAACGCGATCTGGCAATCGTTACATTGCTTCTTGGAACCGGAATCCGTGTTTCCGAATGTGTCGGACTGGATATTGAAGATGTAGATTTTAAGAATAATGGAATCAAAGTCACTCGAAAAGGCGGAAATGAAATGGTCGTTTATTTTGGGCCTGAGGTAGAAAAAGCACTCAAAAGATACCTGGAGGTTCGTGAGGGAATCACTCCCCTTGCCGGTCATGAGCACGCGCTCTTCTATTCTGCCCAACGCAAACGAATTGGCGTGCAGGCTGTTGAGAATATGGTAAAAAAATATTCCAGGCAGATTACAACCACTAAGAAAATTACGCCGCATAAGCTTCGAAGCACCTATGGTACCGCACTGTACCAGGAAACGGGCGATATTTACCTTGTAGCGGACGTTCTGGGACATAAGGATGTCAATACTACTAAGAAGCATTACGCAGCCTTAGACGACGCCAGACGGCGTCAGGCGGCAACCGCAGTTAAATTAAGAGAAGAATAAAGATTGGGGACGGAGTTAGTGGCTCTTTAAAGCCACTAACTCCGTCCCCAATGTGGTTTATCCGGCAAGATGAAGGACTTCGATCAGGAAGATCCAGCTTAATCCATAATAGGAAATTACAGCTACAAGGTCATTGATGGTTGTGATCAGCGGACCGGAAGCAACTGCCGGGTCAATATGGATTTTTTTGAAAAACAATGGAATGCAGGTACCTACGGCGCTGGAAATCAGCATTGCGAGAAGCAGGGATAAACCAATGCATCCAGATACTGCATATGCAAATATAAGGGTTTTGCCTTTGATAATATAAATGTACAGACCGATCAGTGCAAATGACATTAAACCAAGTACACCACCATTGCAGAGACCAATCTTCATTTCTTTAAATACAAGTTCAAATTTCTGTTTGGCTGTCAGGGATTCGTCCATAAGAACACGGATCGTTACCGCCAGGGACTGAGTACCAACGTTACCGGCCATATCCAGGATCAGAGACTGGAAACACATGATGATCGGCAGGTTGGTTACTACTTTTTCAAATATACCAACAACTGAAGATACGATCATACCGAGAGCAAGAAGAATGACCAGCCATGGCATTCTTTTTTTCATACTTTCCCCGAGCGGTTCATTAAGATCCTCTTCCGCTGTCAGACCAGCCAGCTTTGCGTAGTCATCTCCCATTTCATCATCGACAAGATCTACGATGTTAGCAGAGGTGATAACACCAAGAAGACGATTGTCGTTGTCGAGTACCGGGATAGAATCTTCGGAATAATCTTTCAGATCCTCGATACATTCATCAATCAGATCCGTACCATATACGTAAGGATAAGAAGTAACGATCAGTTCTTCGAGTGGATGATCGCGTCTGGCAATGATCAGATCTTTCAGATCAATGGCACCATAAAACTCTTCAGATGCAGTAATAACAAAAATAGTAGAAATATTGTCATTTTTAGCAGCCTGAGAAACCAGTTCAGTCATGGCTTCTTTGACAGTAAGATTCTCGTGGATGACAATATAATTTGTTGTCATACGGCTACCGATTTCATCTTCATCGAAAGAATTGATCATTTCGATGTCGTGACGAACTTCGTCATCCAGTAATTCAATGAAGATTTTTCGTTTTGAACGATCAAACTGCTGCAAAACATCGGATAATACATTTGTATCCATTTTTGATAAAATTGCAGCGGCTTTTCGGATATTCATTTCCTCCAGATATTTAACAACATCTGCTTCTTCCGTATATTCAAAAATATCGGAAATAGTATCCATATCCAGAATTCTATATAACTTGCAGCGTTCTGCCGGGCTCAGCTTTTCTAATATATCAGCAATATCATTTTCATGATAATCCTGAAGACGCTGACACAGAACTGCCGGTGACGCATTGCTTTTTACTACTTCCAGAATCTCACTGGTGTAGTCCTGCACTCTTTTTTCCATGCAGTATCCCTCCTGTTCTTTTATTTATCCGAACACAAATAAGGCATGCCTTTTTAAGTTAAAAACAACATGTCATATTGGGTTTTATTAATTGTGTTCATGGGATCTGTTAACAGGATAAAAGAGTATCTGAATAAAAATCAGATCTATAAGAAATAGAAAAGAAAAACAGACAAATTAAAACAGAATGTGATAAAAAATGATTCCATCACATCCTATGCAGCTCTTTCGTCCTGTGCGACAACTTCGCCCGTGAGAATCACAATTATCCATTCTGTTCACCTGCCTTTATACTATAATTTTTAAATCAATGTAATGGCTCTTTATTAGTCAATTACTTAGCCGACAAACATTATAACCTCAAATATGACCAAAAGTCAATGAAACTAGTGTTAAAAAATAGTTAAGATTATATCTAATTTATTTCGCACTTAATTCCCTCAGATCTTCAATCAATGGGCGCCGAACCTTTTGACGGGTCATTTCAAGGATATGAAGTGGCGTGATATCAATTGCTTTGCATTTGACCGGGTCTTTGCGGAGATATTTCTGAAGAACATGAAAAAGTTCATCCTGATGATCCGGGTTTTCCATATTGATAAAATCAACCAGAATGATCCCGGAGAGATTTCGAAGTCGAATCTGACGGGCAATTTCAGCAGCGGCTTCGAGATTTATTTTACGGTAAGTCTCTTCTGCTTTTTTCTTTCCAGTATATTTGCCACTGTTGACATCAATGGAAACAAACGCCTCCGTCTGCTGGATAACAAGAAAACCTCCACTTTTCAGCCAGATCTTTTCATGGCATACTTCATCGATCGCACCCTCCAGACTGTAAAGCTTATATAGTGGAAGTAATTTATCCTGATACAGCTTAAGAATCTCCAGTTTATCCGGCTGAAATTCGCTGAGATAAGCGAAGATCTTTTCATGTATTTCAGGAATATCAGTAACAATCTCATCCAGATCTCTGGTATAGACATCGCGAACTGCTGCCAGATAAAATGGTTCTGCTTCATATAGAAGACTGTAACAGGTACGGTTCCGTCCATGAACGGCAACTTTTTCATATTGTTTTTTCAGCATTTCCAATTCATGAAAAAATTCTTCTTTGGAAGCTTCTGCAGCATTTGTACGGGCAATGATGCCATACTCACGTTCCGGCAGGCTACGTTCTTCTTCCAGCCATTTATTCAGAAGACTGCTCTCTTCCTTGGAAAGTTTGTTGGAAAAACCTATTTTTCGATTTCCTGTAGTCAGAACAAGATATTTTCCCGAAAAATTCAAATTTGCGGTCAGTGCAGGAAGTTTCCCTTTCATGGCTTCACGGTTGATCTGAACCAGAAGCTGGTCTCCAGGACGCAGGGGCTGATCTGTTTTTCGACCATCTGTGTAAATGGCATTCGTACACTGATTCAGAGGCAGATAGCCATTTACGGAATCGCTTAAACGGACAAAAGCCGCCTGAATATTGGCGGCAATGTTTTCAACTTGTCCTACATAAATATTGTTAAGAGTATTTTTTTTCCCGGAAGGCTCCAGACGAAGTTCAATTACCTTCTGGTCCTGGACGATTGCACAGACGGTACAGGGAACTTCGTTAAGAAGCATTTCTGTAATGATCAGCTTATTCAACTTCTTCACCTAATGATTCCATAGAAACGAGTTTCAGATGTTCTTCATCACCTTTGTTGGCATAAATCTCACGACGTTCGATCATGTATGCAAATGGAAGCGGTTCCTCATCCATCCAACGAAGGAAAGTGTCCATGACAAGTTCCGGTTTGGTGTAGTTGGAACTTGCAGAAGCAAGCTGCATGAAAACACCTTCACCGTCTAAATGCATTTCATAAATATATGGACGGATGTCTACCGTTTTTTCACTGCGTTTAGTTTTCTTGGTTACAATGATCTCTTTCTGGGAAAGAAAATCATCCAGTCCGGCACGCCAGTCTGCAGCAGGTTCTTTTCCTTCGCGGAACTGTATAAAATAATCGGCAGCAGCTACCAGAGCCATAGCGGTACTTGCCTTACCGTCTTCTACCTGTCGCGCAGAGCAAATGGACACACCCTCTGCCATAACGGCATTGAGACGGTCTTCAATCTCTTTGGTTGGAACAGTTTCAGTAAGCTCCATATCGAAGTACTCACCAAGACTGGTTGTACCAACACCAAGTGGTGCCGCAAAAGACATGATCATATGCGGACTGTAGCCACCGGAGAATGCAACCGGAAGCTCAGCACGGCGGATGGCTTTCTGGAAATAACGCATAGTGTCCAGATGTCCAACAAATTTCATATGCCCGGTTTTGGCAAACTTAATTCTTACTTTCACAGCACACACCTCCTTTGTATTTAAGTACACCACAGCCGGAGCATTTCTGACGGCAGTTTGGTGTTACGGTTTCTGCTTTCGCCTGTTCCCATTCACGGATCAGGAATTTTTTGGTAACGCCTGCATCAATGAAATCCCATGGAAGAATCTCATCGGTGCTGCGTTCACGGAGTGTATAGAACTCAATATCAATGCCAGTTTCTTTGAAGGCTTCTTTCCAGATATCATAGTGGAAGCTTTCAGACCATGCATCATAAAGAGCACCCTTTTCATATGCTTTAAGGATGACATCAGCACAGCGTCGGTCACCTCTTGCAAGGAAACCTTCCAGTACAGTTACATCAGGTTCATGCCAGTTGTAACGGATGCTTCGTTGGTTCAACTGGGAACGGATCTCATTTTTAACAACTTTGGCTTTTTCAATAAAGTCCTCTTCTCGGAACATAGGTGCCCACTGGAACGGGGTGAACGGTTTTGGCACAAAGAAAGAAGTGCTGACATTGATCTGTACTTTTCCTTTACGCTGCTCCTTTGGAACAACTTCATAATAGGTCTCGGCAATCTTCTGGGCAAGATGCGCGATGCCCTTCATATCATCTTCTGTTTCAGTAGGAAGTCCAAGCATGAAATAAAGCTTAACCTGATTCCATCCGCCCTTGAAAGCTTCACCGGCGCCGTGCAGGATATCTTCTTCCGTAAGTCCTTTATTAATAACATTACGAAGACGCTGAGAACCTGCTTCCGGAGCAAAAGTGAGGCTGCTTTTTTTGACATCCTGAACTTTACTCATAACATCGAGAGCAAATGCATCGATTCTAAGAGAAGGCAGAGAAATATTGACTGCCTCATCACGGAATTCATCAATCAGGAAGTTCACGATCTCTTTCAGGTGACTGTAATCACTGGAACTTAAAGAACTTAAAGAGATTTCTTCATGTCCTGTCTTCTGCAGCATGATTCTTGCAGATTCTTTTAAGGTTTCGATATCACGTTCTCTAGTCGGACGGTAGATCATGCCAGCCTGGCAGAAACGGCATCCGCGGATACAGCCACGCTGGATTTCCAGAGTAACACGATCCTGGGTTGCCTTGATATGAGGAACGACCGGAGCTTCCAGTTTATTGTAATCTTTATCCATATCGATAACGAGCTGTTTTTCAACCTTTTCCGGTACATTTTCATATTTAGGCTGGAAGGATTTAATGGTACCATCTTCTTTATAGGTAACTTCATAGAGAGAAGGTACATAAATACCAGGAATCTGTGCTGCTTTCAGAAGGAAATCCTGTCTGCTGCCACCGGCCTTCTGGTTTGCCTTGTAAGCGTCAAAAAGGGCTCCATAGACCATTTCACCCTCTCCGATATAGAAAAGGTCAAAGAACGGTGCAAGTGGCTCAGGATTGTATGCACACGCGCCTCCGCCGATCACCAGCGGATCATCCTCTGTACGTTCTTTTGCAAGAAGTGGGATTCCACTGAGATCCAGTAACTGGAGAACGTTTGTATAGCACATTTCATATCCGAGAGTGATACCAAGGAAATCAAATTCCTTTACCGGATCCTGAGATTCCAGAGTAAATAATGGAATGTGCTCTTCACGCATGATCTTATCAAGGTCTGTCCACGGTGAAAAGAGACGCTCGCACCATACGTCGTCTCTTTTGTTGAACATATCATATAAGATCATCATTCCGAGGTTAGACATACCAATTTCATAGACATCCGGGAATGAAAATGCAATCCGAAGTTCGACGCTTGACAGATCTTTCATTATAGAATTAACTTCTCCCCCAATATAGCGGGCAGACTTGTCAATTTTTAGTAAAATTTCATCACTTAGTGCTAATTTTCTCATGTAATTCCTTTCGACTTTTATATGTATTGCACAAAGAAAATACTGTACTTTCGTATTTCAGACAAGCTCTTTTTTAAAGGATTATCTATGAAATATGTAAAAACAGAAACACACTTTTGATTGTGAAAGTCTTTAAAATATGGCGTTTGGTCAAAAATAGGTCGTTTTCCAACTTATTAACACGTCTTAATACGAATTAACATCAAATATCATCAATGTCAAAAAATGACACATCAATCTTTGCTTCGGCAGGAAGAACTTCATCTATATAGTCTTTGAGATATAAGGCAACTTCCTGTACCTCCATCTCTTTTTTTACATAAACTTTCTCTGTAAAATCAGGAGAAGCATGTCCTAAACTTAAAGAAATTGCTTTTAAACTGACGTTATGTGAGTTTAGTACAGAAGCAAACGTTGTTCTTAATTTCCGCCATGGAATATATTGAAATCCACATTTTTCAACAACTTTTTTATAATGATCATCTTTAAAACATCTGTTATAAGGTAATCCATTATCTTGACATATAATATATCCTAAGTCATGAAAATCACTGCCTAATTCTTCTCTTAATGTTTCGTAATTTTTTCTTTGCAGAATAATCTCTTCCATAACAAAGTCTGCAATAGGGACTGTTCTTTCACTATTATGTGTTTTTAATTTTTTTTCTTGTGTCAATAATGATTGTCCCGGAACGCCTTCGTTTTGAATTGTGCGTCCGAGCTGATTTTTAATATACAGCTTATTGTTAAAAAAATCAATATTTTCATATTTTACAGCTATTGTTTCGGAGATACGCAATCCAAGAGTAAGAGAAAATAGCATTGCCAGATAGATGACAGGTTCTTCTTTTTTGCATGTATATAATAATGTAGAGACTTGTTCTACCGTATATACGTTTTCTTGATCAGCTATCTTTTTATTAAAATCAATTCTTTTTTGACGGGCAGATATCTTGCTATATAGTGCTTTATGATCTTTGATGGCAACATCAGCAAAACTGAAGGAAATATATCCCTGTGATTTGGCATAATTCAAAGAGCCGGATAATACCCCATATGCAATCCTGAGAATATCAGGAGATTTAATTTTAAATAAAGCTTCCATTAAATCTTTTTGGTTAAGATTTTTTAAAAGTTTATTTTCGAATACTGGAAGAAAATAATTATATATGATATTCCGATATGACATAAACGTGTTATATGCAATTTCTTTAGTATCTATCATATAATAATACAGCCAGTAATCATAAAATTCTTTTGCAGTGTAATCATATGGAATAAAAGTTTCATTAAATAAACTTGCTATCGCATATTCTTTTGCTTTATACGCTTCCGCCTTTGTTTTGAAACCACCTTGCTGATAATTTATTTCCTTGCCAGAGGAAAATGTTAATTTTACTCTATAGCAATATCTCTCCCTGTTTTTTATATATACCAAACTATCATTAAATTTCCATGATATAATTTTCCCATAGAAAAAAGTGTTACGTACAGAAGGTCGAACAATCTCTTTGGCATTCATGACTACATAGCCTCCTTTGGATTTCTTATAGAAATAGCAGGATCCATAGTTTCAGATATAGTATCTGTGATTTGTTTCTCGGCATCCATTAAACCGCAGTAAATATCAAATGTAGTGCTGACTCTTTTATGCCCTAATATTTTTGAGATTTTTTCTATAGGTACCCCATTTTCAATTAATAATGTTGCACACATATGTCGCAGCGTATGCATGGTAATTCGCGGTAAACCACAGGATTTTGTAATTGCCCGAAGTGCTGCATTAAAGGTAGCTTCGCTTTTGATACCCTTTTTCCCAAGGCAGATATAACTTTTACAGTTTTTATAATCCCCTTTTTTTAAGAGTTCTTTATTTTCTCTTCTTCTTATGCTGAGTTCTTTTAAAATACAGTCTGGAACGGTAAGACATCTTTTACTGTTAATAGTTTTTGGTGGCTTAAAAGATCTTTCATTGGAAGACACGAAATGATCTTTTTGAGATTCCATATCTTCTTTTTCATATTTATAGTCACATGTATATTGCCGTTCAATAGTTACAGTTTTTTCGTTGTAACTGAAATCTGTATATTTGAGTCCAAGGATTTCTCCTGTTCGTAATCCGCAAAAAAGAGCTAATAATATCTCTAAATAGCAACTGTGGTATTGCTTTGCAGCAGCAAGAAATGTTTTTATTTGACCTTTATTATACAAATAAGTCTTTTGTGGTTTAGAATAGTATGTTTTCATTCCAGTAAGAACGCTTTCCTTAACCAACCCACTGGCTATTGCGTCTTTCAATACAATGCGTAAAACTTTGCAGGTTGTTTCGGCAGCACTCTTGCTATAACCCTTACAACTGTCAATAAGATCGTTTATGAACAAATCTGAAACATTTCCGATTAAAACATCTTTTTTTAAGTTTGGATGGATAATTTTATATATTACCCAAAAATATGCTGCTTGGTTACTGCTGTTCGAATACTTTACAACGGAATCCTGATACCAGCTATCAAGGTATTCTACAAAAGTACATGGCATATCAGTCAATTTTTTGATTTTATCAATACCCTTTTTGTATTTAGCTTCTTCTTTACGGTAACTATCTAAAGCCTCTTCTTTATTCTTAAACCCTGAAACAATATTATACTCAATAACATATGTTTTTAAATTGATTTTTTTAACAACATGACTCCATGATTCATCTCGTTTAAATACATTTCCATTTGCCAATGTTTCTTCTAGCATTGTAATCCTCCATCTAATTATTTTAACTTGCTCTTTTAAAAGATTGGATGAGAGCAGCTGTTTCAAAACAGTTGTGATCTACCCTATTGTCAGTGGGAATATCTTGACTTTTGTCTTCTGCCTGCCACTGCTGCTCGAAATCATTTCTTTCTCCATGGGCTTCTCATACTTAACAAGTCATTTTCACCGTCTACGTTTTGTTTAGAAGAGAAAAAACCTGCTTTATTTGCTTAAGTTACATGAATAGAGATTTTTAGACTTTGGTACATGCCCTTTTATTGACACATAAACTTTATCATGTGAAACATATAGTGTCAAGAAAATCCCTATCTACTCGGCATCGTGAAATCATAGCAGATATATGAGAAGACTTAATTCTTTTTTCTGGATTATGTAAATCTATAATCAGTGAAAAAATAAAAATTTATTCTTCACTAATCCATTTATCAAAAGAAACTTTTGTTATACGATATAACTTTCCTATTTTTATAACCCTGAAAGGTTTTTTTTCTTTATAGGCATTTTGAACAAAACTGTAAGCAGCATTTCTTCCGATTCCAAGAATTTCTTGAATATCTTCAATGTCGTAAAAATTTTCGCTTTTCATATAATTTCTCCTTTCTCTCATATTAATATTAACGGAAATCTCCAGCAGATCGTAATGAAGCTTCACTCTTATATTGTCAGATTCAGCAAAAATTTCTTTCATCTTTTGAAAAAAAACATATTAATTATGATAAAATATTTTTGAGAAAAGGAGAAAATGGTTATGGCTTACAAAAAACTAAAGATTATATGCGATGCAGATGATGTTTTGATTTCCTGTAACGAGTTTGCCCTACAGCTGCTATCACAGTCAGACGGAAAAGACCATCAGTTATCAGAAATAACCGGATGGGGAATTTTAAAAAAAGATATTGATCAGAGGATGCAGTATTTTGATACCCCGGTATTCTATTCAAATCAGCCGGCTCTTCCAGGAGCGCGGGAATTTCTGGTATCCTTAATGGAAAAAGCAGATGTTTTCATTGCTACTGCTGTATATCCTAAATTTATGGGAGAACGGATCCAGCGCATTATGGAACTTTTCCCGGAATTTCCAATGGACCATATTATTATGGGGAAAAGGAAAGACCTGTTTCATGCAGACATCATGCTTGACGACGGGATACATAATTTATTGGAATCAAACTGCAGTCTTCCAGTTCTGTTCCGACAGCCATGGAACCAGACTGCTTCAGGAATGTGTAATGTAGATAACTACGAAGATTTTTTAACTCTGGTAGATTTTATGAACGGAAATAAGAAGGCAATATCTAAGATTCCAAAGATTCTATGTATAGTTGGACCATCTGGCAGCAGGAAACAGGAACTGGCCGATATTTTATGTGCTGTAGATAACCGGTTTGCACGTATCAAAACCTGTACAACAGCTAAAGTAAAAAAAGGATCGGCTGACAGGGTTTCAAAGGAAGAATTTCATGAAATGTTATTAAGAGGTGAATTTATCGAAACTACATGGTATAGTGGGGAAAGATACGGGACTAAAAAGTATGATATAGATAATGCACTGGCAACTGGTAAAAATCCTGTAATTGTTATGGATATATCCGGATGCCTCAGTATCTACAATGCTTATCCAGGTCAATGTGAGATCATCTATGCTGACAGGGATAAAAGAGAATGTATTATGTCTATCATACAGAAACCGGCGCTCAGACGTGAGCAGGTTGCTGACAGGATCGTTTCTTTTGAATTTGAAGAAAAGAATAAAGTTTTGGCTGACCACATTGTTTCCATTACTTCTGATACTTTTATGCGAGAGGAAATACAAAACATAACGACATATTTGCATATTGGGCTGTAACAAGAAAAAGGTCGGATAACCGGCCTTTTTCGTTTGAGATAATCAATTCATTTTAAGAAAAAATACATAAGGTCTTTTCTTACTTTTTCCCAATTCACACGGACTTCCGGTTTCATTACTCTCAGAATATTTTTCACAGCCTTTGCAGAACTTCCATTTATCAGAGTATAATTTGTAGTAGGAGCTTCGAACCAGTTCAGGGAACATTGCTTTCTTGTGTTTGATAACATAAATCCTTTTTCCATTTATACGGTTTTCTTTCATTTTCTTTATCACATATCCGTATGTTTCAAAAATATACATCCGTCCAGGTTTTAGAAGAAGTTTAAGTTCCAGAAGTTCTTCGTCAAATATCATTTTCCTTTCAGAGCAAGGGATGCTGTCATATCTTTTAACGGTACTGCAGCCACGAACAAAACCATCAGCATCCATACTTATATGATAAATCGGTGTAAATGGAAATCTGGTTATATAAAAAAGACCTCTATTATTATTTCTATTTGAAATAACACTGCTTAACTGTCGGTAACTTCCTGCTGAGAGAATGATACAGAATAAGATTCCACTTATCAGAAGAGATCTGGACAGAAACCATGTGATTAAGAAAATCATCAAGCCCTCAAAGAGAATATACGCTGCTACTATCATATCACAAAAAATCCTTTCTTTATAAAAATAAAATGTATTTACCTCTAAAACTATTCCTAGAGCTAGAAATAGAACACAGTCGGATGCTGTATATGTAAATATTCTGGAAAAATTTATAATGGCAAATATGGTACAAATACTAAAATCAGAAGCTGATGACAGAAAGAGACAATTAATTGTCACTTGATCAAACGGCACGGAATCAGTCAACAAGATCGTGACAAAATAGATTAGCATTAAACCATACGCAAAGCAGATCCAAGGATTTTCGCTTAAAATGCAAAGAAACGCGATAATAAGCTGTAGAAAAAAAATAAAATAATCAAAATAACGAAAGTGCATTTTTCTTCCTCCTCAAAAAACTCCAATTTAATATGTCATTTTTTTGTTTTTTTGACAAAAAATATTTTTTCGTACATATTAAATATAAAAGGAATCGTTCCAGGCTAGTTTTTGGACTTTGTATTGGAGGAAATTATATGAAGTGGAAATTAGCGGCTTGCCGCATAAATAAAGGATTAAAGCAAAAAGAAGTTGCAGAGCTTATGCATACATCAAATACGACTATTGTAAATCATGAAACGGGAAAGGTTAAGCCCACTATTGCGCAGAAAAAAATGTATTCAGAAATCTATGGTGTTCCTGAGGACGATATAGACTGTGAGATTCGAAAATGACTGAGCGGAGCATCCGGAACAGAAAATGAGAGCGGAACAAAAAATTGAAAACCCCGGAATGGAACAAAAAATACAAAAAAGAAGTGGATATCATATTTTCTGATAAGCCACTTCTTTTGCATATTTTCTTATCTTTTGTTTGCAAGCTGAATTCCGTCTAAGAGTGAGCTATTGGCTGGCACAAGATAATAATCAATTCCATCAATAACACGTCTTTCGATGTTAGAGAGTTTTTCCAGCTCAGTTTTTAAAACAACATCTCCTGTATCAATATTTACTTTTTCAGGAACAAGATTGCTTACAGAGAATTTACAGCCCTGATACTCTTCTGCTGCCTTCTGAAGTTCTTCCTGCTTTTCATCAGTAACATTTCCGTATTCAATAATAGCATCTACCAGTTCTTTTTCAGATATTTTAACATCCTCCCCGGACAACTGCATATCAACCAAAGTTTCCTGGAAATGATCATAAATATCATTGACAGCTTCGAAAGGAACATTGTCTTCAAATGCTGACTGCAGTAGATCATGAAAACCTTCTTTCTGGCTGGATGGACTTAAAGGGATTTCCGTACCGAATAAAGCAGGAATGATCTGACCTGCTTTACCTGCCAGTTTTTCATTTTTGCTATAAAATACAGCGTGGTCAATATCAGTATGCAGTTCATCCAGTGCAGGATACAGAAACGCATAAACAGGAGCTCCCAGCATAGGTTCTGTCAGACGGTTTGAAAACTCATTTTTCGGAGAATCATATTTGATACCTGGCTTGCTTAATCCACATGGCTGGAGAAGAACAAGCACAAATTCATAAACCTCTTCGCTGTCATTTCCATTACTGGAAGGAAGGTCATATGTGCCATAAGCAAAGAAAATACTGTAATTTTCCTCAAATGCGTAATTCTCACGGATTGTCATGGCCACCGTTTTGATCTTGTCCATATCTGCAAGACCAGTATCCCGAATAGGCTCAAGAAGATTTTCATTGACCTTCATATCGATTGCAGTAGTTCCAAGTTTCCCAGAAATACCTTTTTTTAGGAAATCACAATATTGACTAATCTCTGATTCGTCCATGGAGAAAAAACTCTGTGTATCCTGAAAACGGATATCATCCCTGTTGATATCAATGTAGCAGGATGCTATTTTGGTAATTGGGGTATAGTCCGTTTTTCCAATCATTCGTTTAAGAAATGCAATATCTTTTTTTGTCATAATAATCTCCTTTCAGAATAATGTTTCTTGTATATATGTTTTTTCTGGAAAGCTGTAATTCATCCAGATAACTTCCGTCACAACTTTTCCAGATTCAGCTTGATTTTTTAGCTCAATCCGATTCCACTCAGCAAGCTTTGTATCATATAGTTCAGATGCATATCCGCTTACCATGATTTTGGATTTTGAGGAAAGAATCAGGTCAAGAAGTTCTTTATGATCTTTTTCTTCCATTTCATACTTGTATTGTTTCCGGCATCGTGTACTGAGGAGGTATGGAGGATCTATGTACATGAAAACATTTTCATTATCAAATTTCTCTATAAGCTCTATCGCCGGTCTGCATTCTATCTGTGCGTCTCTCAAGCGTTCTGCAGACTGAAGTACCCAGCTAGGAAGCCTTTTCCAGTTAAGCACTGCGTAAGCTTTTTCTCGTCCTTGTACATCATTTTTCCATCCGTTTTTATATTCGTTTGTCCGATATCCATGTCCCATCCAGCATTTGATAAGAAAACTGAGTGCCTTTTCATAAGGATCGGTCATCTGAATATCCGTAAATTGCTGGTCATATAAATACCTTGCATATGGAGTTGCATAGATCATAGCGGCTAATTTATCTGGATTCTTTCGTAAACAGGCAAACAGATTAACGACATCCATATCAAGATCATTGATCGTTTCGATTCTGGAAGGAGGCTTGGTAAAGAATACCGCCCCGCTTCCAAAATAAGGTTCCAGATAAGATTTATGTTCTGGTATCATTCCGCAAATTTTTTTTGCTAATCTCCATTTGCTGCCAGGGTAGCGTAAGACCGAACGAAGCTCGTTACTGGACATGATAACCACCGTTGCTGATGTTATATTGATTAGTGCTTGGATATTCTGATCCTGGTCCTGGTACGTTGTAATTGTCGCCATAGCCGTTGTAATCCTGCTGGTTATTCTTCTGTTTGATAGAATTAAGATAGTTAATATAGGCCATCTGTCCCTGTGAGATTGTTTGAGGGGAATTAAGGGCTTCCCAATTTCGGATGAAGGAATCAGTTCTTTTAAGCAGTGTATAAAGATCCATATCGTTCAGATTGATAAAGGCACTTTTATCCTGTCGGTAAGAACCTCCCTGCATATAGTAGCCTCCCATACGGTTCTGCACCCGGATTCCGTGACCGTTTGAAATAGAGATATACCATGGATTATTTGATGGGGTTCCATCCGGTTTCATGGCATGTCTGGTAATAACAAACTTCTGAGCAATGGAAAAACCATTCTGATCCGGATTCCCGAAAATCTTATCAGAACTCCACTCAAACTCTAAAAAGCCAGCTTCAATTCTGGTAAGCAGGAACTGGATCTGTTCCGGAGCAAGGTTGAAAGATACGATTGTATTGTTTTGTCCTGTGCCATTTGAATAATCCTGGATTGACAGACCGATAAGGGATGTTACCTTAAACCCGTTTTCATTTGGTTCTCCTTTTGCGTGAAGCTGTGCATAATGTGTAAGTGGAGCTGGCTGAAGTTTGTCGTAAAAAGCAATCAGTTTTTTATTTGTTTGGATCTTTGCAATCTGGTTTGTCTGAATGATATTTGCTGCCATAATAGTCCTCCATTTTCTTTTATTTCTAATATGTCATTTTTTTTCGATGCTGGTTGATTTTTATAAGAAAACTTTCACACAAAAAAGCCCCCGGATTTTTGAACCGAGGGCTCGGAGGAAAAATAAGATATGAACAACACTGTATATATCTTCACAAAGATAATATGTCATTTTTTCCCAAAAACAGCAATTTTTCAGCAATCCAGAGGAACATCCGTGTTATATACCACTGTACCATCAAGCCATCTGTTAGGCTGCGAAAATGTTCCTGGTTCTGTATTTTTCATGATATCCTCATAAACCCAGAGCTTGCTGTCCATATCATCAAGGAGATGCAGAACATAAGCTTCCCGCGTTTCAGGGCTTTTTACTGCACCATATTCAAGCTTTCCGTGATGGGATAATATCATGTGGATCAAGAGCTGGATACTGTTAGAGCTCTTGCTTACCATGGTTGTTTCACAGGCTTCCTGTACCATGACTGCACCGAGATACAGGTGTCCATACAGATTACCTTCTTTGGTATACTCTGCGTTCCCGAGGCTATCCATTTTTAATTCACGGAGTTTTCCAATATCATGAAGGATAGCCGCTGACATCAAAAGATCTTTATTAAGACCGTATACCTCGGAAATACATTTGATGTTGGCAACGATACGGCAGATATGGTATAAAAGTCCGCGAAGATAATTATGGTGAACGGATTTGGCAGCAGACCACATACGGAAATTTTTCTCGTTCTGTTTGATCAGGTATTCCGTCACTGTTCTCAAGTCACAATCTGTTATATCAGCAATGATCTGATAGATCATCTGCATTCCAGAGGCTGTGTCAATCGGAGCATGGCGGATATAGGAAGAAGGATCCGCGCCCGGAACCGGATATGCAGACTTAATATTGATATATCCGTTTTTCATTACCAGTGTAAGATCTACTACTTTTCCTTCATAAGGGAAATCTGCAGCAGTTAACCAGCAGTTTGCAGACATTTCTGCTTCTCCGTCAGTAAAAACGACGTTGATATATACGCTCTTTCCCTGTTTCTGTTCTACGTGTTTGATAAGTACACGGTAAGTTTTACTTTCGCCTTCATTGAGATTAAACATATAATAATTCCTTTCTTTGCAAGAAAAATTCCCGGCATTTTGCAGCCGGGAATCTGTTATTTGATCAGTCCGGTTACAAAATTAACTCCATACTGAGTCAGTGTGTCAACGCCCATAATAAGAATGCAGATAACAACACAAAAGCCAATAACGGCAACCGTTTCTTTTACAAGTGTTTTCCTGTCTGACCACACGATCTTTTTCCAGTCAGATTTTATTCCTTTAAAAAATTCTTTCATCAGAATCTCCTCCTGTTCCCTGTAAGAAATCCTTCATGTTTTCGAACCTGCATAGCAGCTTCAATCTGTTCAAGAGTTTCAAGTACGACACCTACGATAATGATAATAGATGTACCTCCAAATGAAACGTTTGCATGGAACAATCCATTGAATAGAGTTGGAATGAAGATGATTACCATAAGGGCTGTAGCACCGATTGCCACCATATGGCTGAGCACCTTTGTAAGATAATCTTCTGTTGGTTTTCCTGGGCGGATACCCGGGATACAACCGCCACCCTTCTTGAGGTTTGCTGCTACTTCCAGAGGATTAAATGAAATGGAAGTATAAAAATAAGCAAAGAAGTAAATCATTACAATATATACTATCAATCCAACCGAACATTGAGGATTGGCTGGATTAAACCAGTTGTTTTGGTTTACACATTCAAGAATAATTCGACTGATACCGCTTCCGTAACCTTTTCCTGTAATTGATGCGATCAGCTGTGGAATTGATAAAATAGATGAAGCAAAGATTACAGGCATAACGTTTGCAACATTAACCTTGATCGGAATCTTGGAAGCCTGTGTTCCCATAAGCCGTCTTCCGTTCATTTTCTGTGAATACTGTACAGGCACATCCCTGTGGCCATCATTAAGGATTACTACTAATACAATAGTGGCTACAATGATTGCGATAATGATTGCAGCTGAAAGGCATCCTTTTGCGATAGTTTTATTTAATACAAAAGTTTCAAATAATGCGGAAAGGCTTCCAGGAATTCTTGAAAGGATATTGACTGCAAGAATGATAGAAATTCCATTTCCGATTCCATGTTTTTTGATCATTTCACCCATGAAGATCATAAGACCGCTGCCTCCGGTAAGGCATACAACAATGATGATTCCTCTCAAAATGGACATATTGGGGATCAATCCAGATTTTCCAAAACCATAAGCCATACAGATACTTTCAAAAAATGATAATCCGATGGCTGTCCATCTGTTAATCCATTCGATCTTCTTCCGTCCATATTCTCCGTCTTTCTGATACTGTTCAAGTGCTGGTATTGCGACAGACATGAGCTGTACCACGATGGAAGCTGTGATATACGGGGTGATACCAAGAGCAAAAATTGAAAAGTTTTCAAAAGATCCACCTGTAAATGCCGAGAAAATATTAAACGCTCCATTATTATTTTGTGAGAACCATTGCTTGAAATAGGACGTATTAATTCCCGGAACTGGTAGCTGTGACCCTATCCTTACGAGAATGATCATCAGCATGGTGAATGATAGTTTTCGTCGCAGTTCCTTAATCTGGAACGCAGACTTGATTGATTTGAGCATAAAAGTTCCTCCTTTGATAAAGCAAAATATAATTGATATATTTTAACCGCATTGATATCAATGCAGAGAATTATCAGAAATACTGAATAAATTCTTTCAGGTTATTAACAAGTATCTTTTCTGCAACTGAATCAGATTCTTTTGTCATAGTTCCGTCTTCTTTTATGGTATAGAGTATTGGATGAATAGTTTTCTGATTTTGGTGATCCAAAATGAAAATATAAGAAGCTGTAGCTCCATAACATCCGGTGTATAAGCATACCATAGCCTGGACAAACTCTTTTCCTTTTTGGATTTCGTCAGGATCGATATAAAAAGGATTAGTCAGCAGCATGTCTTTTATTTCATCATAGAATAAAGGGTTTGTTTTTTCTTTGATAATCTCTTTTTCTTTATCGAGAAAAAAAATATTTTCTTCATGCTGGTTATCTTCAACAATCTGGTTCTGAATAGAAAGAATCAGATTTTTCTGCTTTTCTGTAAGGATGCTGTCTATGTTTTTGGCTATTTCTATCACTGCACGGTCGTTGTAATAATCCATCACAGTCAGAATTTTTGGCTTATATCCTTCATAAGTTATGGAAACCTGTTCCAGAACATCATTGTCGATTGTCTGGTAAAACCATACATTAAATGCAAAAATAGCCGAAAGAAGGTCAGAAGAACTTATCCCTGTTGTTTCGTCTTTTACATAAATTTCCTCATCTGAAATATCAGAATACTTCAGCATATAAGTAGTAATAAAAGAGGACACTGCCTGTAATGCTCCCGCTGTTGCCATGACCTCAGACATTTCAGTAGTAATAGTATTTTTTTTGTAAATATTCAGCTGGGAATTGTAAGAGTTGAAATATAACTGAATAAGAAGATCGCAGTTGTTCAGCATGGAATTCATGATATCCTCTATTTCATCTTCAAAATCAGTTTCAATATCATTGAACTCTTCTTCTGTGTCTTCAGAGATATTTAATTCTTCCCTATTGTTTCCATTGTAAATATATAATTTTGACATTATAAAATCCTTTCACCTTTTTCTTTTAATATGTCATATTTTTTTTGAAATGGCATTTTTCTTATTCTTTGATTTCTACTTTTAATATGTACGATTTTTTCTTATCTGGCTGATTTTTATAAGAAAACTTTTGGGAAAGAAAAAGGATGCATACGCACCCTTTTTCCTCATAAAAGTTTCAGAATATCACTTCCGGTCACAACGACCATAAACAGCATCAAAATAACAAAACCACCGAGCGTGATACTTTCTTCCAACACTGGGTTTACTCTCTTTTTACGGATAGCTTCTATTATAAGGAAAAATAATCTTCCTCCATCTAATGCAGGAAATGGAATTAGATTCATCACCCCGAGGTTAGCTGAAAGCAAAAGTCCTATATTCATCATGTTAATCCAGACATAATACCAGCCACTGCTTTTGGTTTCTTCATAGGTATCACTTACTCCTTTTATTACGCCTACAGGACCCGATATATCTTTCTTTTCGACTCTTCCGGTTACCATAAGCTTCAGGCTGGATAAAGTCGTATCGATCCAGTACTTGACTTCATAGCAGCTGTATTTGACAGTCTGAAGGACTCCTAGCTTCTGCCTGCAGTTATTGCTTCCGGAAATGCCGATAAGATAAGAACCGTTATTTACTTCAGGCGTAATGATTACTTCTGATATTTTTCCGTCCCGTTCATATTTTATATCCATTATTTCTCCAGGATGAAAAGATTGATAGTTTTGGATTTCTCTCCAAAAATGAATCTGCTTTCCGTTGATTGATAAGATTTGGTCTCCTTTCTGGAGTCCGGCTTCGGCAGCAGGAGTATTTTCTGTTACTGCCAGCAGTACCGGGACATCGTATCCGATGTTCCCTATAATTACCAATGCTATTCCAAAGGCCAGGATAAAATTGAACAATGGTCCTCCGGCAACCACTGCAATTCTTTTCCATACGGATTTACTTTGAAAACTTCCATCTTCACTTATTTCTTCATTTGTATCATCTTCTCCCAACATCATACAGGAGCCTCCAAAAGGCAAAAGTTTCCAGGAGTAAATTGTTTTCCCCCATTTATGGCTAAGCAGTCTTGGTCCCATTCCAAGAGAAAATTCTAAAACTTTTATTCCTGACAATTTTGCGAACAAAAAATGCCCAAATTCATGGAAAATAATGACAATGCTGAAAATAAGAAAACCGATTAAAATATTCAATTTACAATCTCCTTTTTTTCTTTTAATATGTCATTTTTTTGAAATAATGGCTCATTTTTATAAGAAAAAAAGAGACACCATGAAAGGCATCTCTTTGTACAACATACAATTTTGGGTTTAGTTTTTTTCTTTCTGTGTATTTCGGTATTCCATAATCATCCATATTTTTTGCTCCTGCTTCAATTATTTTCCACCTGCTTCAGATTATTTTTCCTAGACAAAATATAATTATTCCAATTGCCAGTAATCCAATTCCAATCCCTACAAAGATTTTTGCAAACAGCCCCTGTTTATCCATACTGTTATATATTTTTTCCGGATCTTTCGGGTTGATAAAAAGGTACAAAGTCTGTCCTTCTTTATAGATTTTTTTACTGTTTCCAAAAGAAGATTCTCTGGTATAGATTTTTTTGTTATATTCATATTGATAAACCGGAAACCAGGAGTAAGTGGCAATATCATGAATATCAACATCTGATGATGTTCTTCTCTGTACCAATTTTATCACAGTAGCCATAACAGGCTGTGTACAACATTTCTTCTTATTTCTTTCATTCATTCCTATACCAATTCCAATAGAAAGAAATACAGTTCCAATAAATATCGGTATTCCAAGCAGCAGTATAAAAATCTGATCTTCCAATATAACTCCCCCTTAATAAGATATCTTCTTTCAGTTTAACATATCTTTTATAATATGTCGGTTTTTGAATTAAATATTGCAAAAAAACATAACCATCCCGGTGCATTCACCGCAATGGTTATTATATATGGCACAGTATTACAATTTTCCGCCAGTTTTCAGTGTTTTTACAATTCTGAAATAATCATGCTGATTGCCGCAGCGATTATCTTCGTCGTAATTAACCCTTTCTTATTACAAGAGGCCGAAAATTCCAGCCTCTTGTTGTTCCTTATTCCCGATTTTCGAAAAAATATTATCTTACCGCAATATCGAACGATTCTGTAAATCCTTTATATGTGACCGTAAAAGGATAAGTACCGGGTTCTGATTTTGGAGTAAAATCAATTGTAAAATCTGTTGGGTTGGTTACATTTCCGGCATAATCTGTAGCCGTGACAGTAATGTTGTTTTTGTCAATATTTTCACCAACTGAAATCGGAACATTCATAAATTTGAATTCTACAGATTTCGGTTCTGTTTTTACGATTGATGTGATACGGATTGTCATATCTTTACCTGCGTAATGAATAACAAGTATAGCTTTTCCAAGATGATCTGAAGCCGGGGTAAAATCATAAGTATAGTCCGTGATCTGCTTTGTGCTTCCGTCACTGTAGGTTCCTGTCAAAACGATACAGGAAGCATCAAACGGTTCATCTGCATAAACATAGCTTCTTGTATACTGAGCATCAAGTCCGGCCAGTGTTGGAATTGGTGTTGCTTTTTCTTTAACTGTGATAGAAATAGATTTCTTGAAAGTACCCCATGACACGTTAAAGGAACAAATTCCTGCCGCAGACTGCGGCTTAAAATCGCAGGTGTAATCTGTAACTTCTTTCTGGGAACCATCAGAATATTTGGCTGTTACTTTCAGTTGTCCACTGGCAAGGTTTTCTCCTACATATACATAAGAAGGACTTAATGTATAAGTAAGACTGGTAACTTCCGGGGTACTGGACTTTTTGACCGGAATGGACAAAGCTTTTGTGAATCCCCGTGCAGTGATCGTTGCCCTGTAAGCTCCATTGGAATATTCGATGGCTACTTTAAATCCGATTTCTTTTTTTGTACCATCGGAATAAACTCCTTTTACATCAAAATCAGATGTTTTGAAGTTGTATCCGTTTTCTACCTCAGAAAGTTTGCAGGAGGCTTCAATTCCTTTAAGGGTAATCTCATCTTTCCATTTTGCAGATGCTGTTGTTGTAAATTTATCATCAACGGTTGAGATTTCCACTACAGCCCCAGGATCTCCTCCCGTAGCACCAGTTATTTTATAAGATTTAAGCTCTTCTGTACTTCCATCAGAATAATGCCCGGTAACAACAAGGTGTTTTTCCAGTTCATCAATTGAAGCAACTTCTGATAAGGTACATTTTGCTGAGATTCCAACAAGGACTTTTTCTGTTACCTGTTTTTTTACAGTAACAACGGTTGAGAAAGCTGTTCCTGTTTTAGTGATTGTATATCTGTAATAACCGGTTGAGGAATCATATTCTCCTTTTACTAAAAAATTTTTCAGTTCTGCTTTTGTTCCATCAGAGTATTTTTCGTATACAGTCAGGTTAGAACTGTTTACGTCATTTACAGAAGTTATTTCAGACAGATGGCAGGAAGCTTCAATTCCTGTGACTTTCTTTTCAGGAGCTGGTGTACTTTGCGGTTTATTTACATTGATATATACGGATACAGAATCTTTCCATTTATCGTTTGTAGTAACCGAGATTTTTACAGTACCTGTAGAAATACCTGTTACAAGCCCGGAACTGGATACTGTTGCAATCTTTGTATTATCTGATTTCCATGTGAATGTCTTTGAAAGGCCGGATGGGTGCACGGATACGCTTAACTGAAGAGTTCCGTTTACATTGACACTTTTTTTAGAACTGACAATAAGTTTGGATACACGGGTATCTTTTTTGCTTGTCCCCTTGACTGTTACTTTGCATGAAGCCTTTTTCCTGCTTCCATCCTTTGCAGTAGCTGTTATAACAGCAGATCCGGCTTTTTTCGCAGTAACTACACCTTTTGAATTTACTGTAACTACTGCAGTGTTGCTGCTTTTCCATGATAATTTTTTATTAGAAGCTTTTGATGGTGAAACCGCTGCTTTTAAAGTATATGACTTTCCTGTATTCAGGCTGATACTTTTCTTATTCAGCTTGATCTTGGATACCTTAACGGCTTTCTTTGCAGCTTTTACGGTAACTGTGCAGGTATATTTTTTCTTATTTACGGTTGCTGTGATCTTTGCCCTGCCTGCTTTCCTTCCGGTAACTTTTCCAGCACTATTAACAGAAGCAATTTTTGAATTAGAAGATTTCCATTTCACTTTTTTACTGGTATTTTTCACCTTTAAAGTGGTCGATTTTCCAACAGTCAATGTAATTGACTTCTTACTGATAACCGGAGCTGCAGCCTGTACTGGCAAAGGTAAAGCTGAAAACATCATACAGAATACAGTAAAAATTACTATTATTTTTTTTGTTACTTTTCTCATTTCAGAGACCTCCTTTTTCTTTTAATATGTCATTTTTTTGAAAAAATATCTTTTTGCAAATGAAATGACATATTAAAGATAAGGAGGTTTTGCTTATGGATGATATGTTTTTTCGACAGCAGATATTACAGCAGGAAAATCTGAATATGCAAATACGGGCACAGCAGGACCAGATGAGAAATGACGTTCGGATGCAGCAGGATATTTTGTATGAGCTAATGCTGAAAGAAGACGAAAAAAGACGGAAACGGCATAAATGATTTTACATTATGCCAGATACGGCATTATACTTTTTTATTTATGCCGGTTTTGCTACAAAAAAAGATGCCGCCAATAAGACGACATCTTTTTTCTTAGGGATTGCATTTTTTACAAGGGTCATATCCCTGACTTATGAGAGCATCGCGTGATCCTTTATATACTTCTTTGTTTTCTTGTTTTATCTTGGAAATACTGGAACAGGAAGGCTTATGAAATTTCTTCGAGCTTGTATTAAGCACAAATTCCGAAACGGATGCTGCTTCTGTCTGTACCGGCATGTCTTCATTTTCAGAACTATCTCCTGATTTATAATCGATTGTAATTCCAGGCTGGATATTGTAGCAGAACACATTGTAAAGAATACCATCGCCTTTATCTTCTACTGATTCAGCTTCCATCTGAACTCCGGTTGCAACAAGATTGTTTCCGTCAAACAGCGGTGTCACTCTGTATAAGACATGGTTCCCAGTTTCTTTTATGTAGTCTGCAACCATATTTTCAAAAGGAAGCATTCCTTCCGTATTAAGATACCTGGTGCCGGTGATCAGGTTCTTTTCATTTGCATTTTCAGCGGTAAGTTGATAGCCAATCAGATGGCAACGGTTATACAGATATTTTCCATCCACACTGTCATATTTCACTGTATGCCATCCGGAAGGTTTGACCTGACCGATAGAACCTCTTTTTGTTGTCGGCATAAGGTCTTCCCCGATATTTGCATAAGCAACGCCACATCTTCCCAAAGAATCCATGTCACTGTAAGTTTCAAAGGATTCTTCTGTAAAATCTTCTTCCGGAAAATCCGGAATATTATCATTCAGCACCGTATAGGCACTTCCTGTATATTCCGGTATTGCTGCAAGATCAGCAGAGTCAGCCTTTGCGAGATTGCATCCGGAAAAAATAAGATTTACCGCCAGTATGACTGGAAGTAATATTTTTTTTCTACGAATTAACCTCATTTTCAGTCATATACCTCCATTGTTATCTTTTCATGTGAATTTCCTTGAAATTCTTCTGTTGTTTCTAGCTTCCAACTATTTAGGTCAATAGTAAAAAAAGTGTCTGCAGGATAGTGCCGGTTCCATCTGAATAAAATAATCTTCTCGATCCATCTTTCTGCAATCACCGGGTCCTCTGTTTCGGTGAAGCAATACTCCCCTTTGGCTGTTTCACGTAAGAAGTTATCGTCTACATTGATCTGGTGATATTTTACACCGAACATTTTTGCAGAATAGCTGCTCATCCATATGACTTTTCCATCCGTGAGCTCCATAATCTTTTCAGACAGAATCTTATCACGGCTGAGCCTCCTGTGGTTGAAGCATAACCCCATATTATCGTCAACTACTGCTATCAGTATCATAATAAACCTTCCCTTTCTTTTGTCTTGTATTACTATGCCACAATTTTTTTGATAAGGCAAGTATTTCCGGACATCGGTTATTTTGCAGAAGATTTTCTTTTTTTCTGCATAACAATGGGAACCCCTGTTTCGACTGTACTTTCCATTATCTGGATACGGTCAACATTTTTCATGTCAGGAGCTTCAAACATGATCCGGGTCATACAGGATTCCATGATGGAGCGGAGCCCCCTTGCACCGCTTCCTTTTTTTAATGCTTTTTCAGCTATATGTTCAAGAGCTTTCTGGTCAAAATCGAGATAGATTCCATCCATAAAAAGAAGCTTCTGGTACTGTTTGATGATGGCATTTTTAGGTTTTGTAAGTATATTTATCATTGCTTTTTTGTCCAGAGGATTCAGGACGGTAACAACAGGAAGCCTTCCAATAAATTCTGGCATAAGTCCATATTTAACCAGATCAGAAGTCTCAATCTGTGAAGAACTACGCACTTCTTCTTTTTTTCCAAATCCGATTGGACGTGATTCTGGTTTCTGAATAGAATCCATCAGTCCTTCGAATGCCCCTCCACAGATAAACAGGATATTTGATGTGTCAATCTGAGCCATTGCTGCGGATCCTGGCATAAAAGATGGCTTTTCGGATCTTACAGGCACTTCAACAACAGATCCTTCGAGCAGTTTTAAAAGAGCCTGCTGCACACCACCACCAGATACATCTTTTTGTCTGGCAGAAGCAGATGGATCTTTGGAAAGCTTGTCTATTTCATCAATATAGACAATCCCCTTTTCTGCCATATCAATATCGCCATCTGCATTGGCAAGGAGACGTGAAAGAATATCTTCCACATCGCCGCCTACATATCCAGTTTCTGTCATGGAGGTAGCATCAGCGGTGGCAAACGGGACGCCTATGATTTTCGCAAGGGTCTGAACCAGATAGGTCTTTCCGCTTCCAGTTGGGCCAATCATAAGGACGTTCGACTTCTGGATCTCGACGTCATCTTCTGGTTCATTGATCCTTTTGTAATGGTTATAAACAGCTACAGACAGGGAAAGTTTGGTCTCCTCCTGTCCTACTACATATTCATCGAGATAAGTTTTTATCTGAGAAGGACGCAGGAAATTTTGCCCTTTGGGTTTTTCTTCTTTTTCTGTAATTCTTTTAATATTATTGCGTGCGGTTATTTTATACATCTGTTTGATACAATTCTCACAGATTGAAACTCCATTCGAGGAAGCAATCATAACATGACTGGTCTGCCCACAAAAGGAACAAGTTTTGGGTTCTTGACTTGGCATAATAAAAAATCCTTTCTACTAATTATTTCACTTTTAATATGTCATTTTTCAGAAATGCTGGCTGATTTTTATAAGAAAACTTTTTTTGACATAATTCTAAAAAAATTACATATTAAAAATGAAATCTGCCATACAGGTGGCAGGGAAAGGAGAGATATATGTACAATTCAAGCGAAATGGTTTTTGGAGCTTTCCTTGGGGCTTATTTTGGGGTGATTTGCCTGATCGCTATTGCGGTCGCAGTTCTTACTCTCGTAGCAAATTGGAAAGTTTACAAAAAAGCAGGAAGACCTGGATGGAAATGTTTGATCCCTATTTATAACGTATATGTTCTGTATGATATGGTATGGGAAACAAAACAGTTCTGGATTTATGTAGCATTGATGGTCGGATATTATCTTTGCACAATCCTCAGTGTTGGTTCCAGTGCATTCTTCGCATTTATCGCATTTGTTTTCGGAATTGCGGTTTTTGTGTGGAGTGTGCGTCTGATGAACCATCTTTCTGTATGCTTTGGTTATGGTACAGGATTTACAGTTGGGCTTCTGCTCTTAAACACAATCTTTATCATGATCCTTGCTTTTGGGGATTCCGTATATTGCCGTCAGGCACCATCCGGAAATATCCTGAACGATTCAGAATCTTCCGATAATGAATAACGAAAAAAAGGGCTGTCTTCGAACAGTCCTTTTTTTGCAAATATTATCAATACAACCAGCCGTCTTCAGCAAGCATGTGGAATAAAAATCCTGCACTTATTATACATATACTAAGAAACAGCAACCAGTCGTAACTGTCAAGCATACATCCGCTAACAACAAAGATTATTGCAAGAGTTCCTTCTATTATTTTTCTTATCATAATATTTTCCTCCAATCAAGCAAAAGGCATTTCATCGATCATTTCCTGAGGTATAACAATTGGAATGTAATCCCCATCCTGTTTAAAAGTGGGCATTTCTACGTCAATCATTTCAATATCTTCCACTAAAACACCCAAAAGCCATACTTTTTTATCCTCTTCATTGCGATGCGAAAAAGGACGCAAAGCTCCTTTTACTACAACTTCCATGCCTTCATATAAATTTTCTTTGATGTAGATTGCATTCATTCCATATGCTTTTATCCTTATTTCATCAAATTCATCATTTTTCAAATATTTCCTGCATTTTAAAGTGAACGCTGCATACTGCTGTCGTTTTCCTTTTACTCTTGATTCACTGTAAAAAGGGATTCTGGCAACTATTCCAGAGACAACAGCCATATTTATAGCGTCTTCGTTTTCCTGAAGATTCGGGTCAATAGGCATATCACTCATAACGCCCTCCCTAATTAGATTCTACTTTCTGGATGATGTTCTGAATCGCTTCCATTCTCATGTCTGTCGAAAAGAGGGTTTCAGCACAAAAGAGAAGTTCCTTTTTTGCAAGGTCCATCTGCTGTACTTCTTCTTTCTTATAAAACATCTGATGTTCCAGGCTTGCCCAGCAATCCATGGCAACAGTTCTTATCTGAAGCTCTATAGGAATATAACTGACACCAAGGGCATTTCCTTCCTTAATAGGAAATTTTATTATCATGTGAAAACTTCTGTATCCGTTATCTTTCGGAATTGTTATGTAATCAATTTCTTCCATGATGTCATATTTTTCCCTGACTTTAGATGCGATATCGTATACATCACCAATGAAATGTACTACGATCCTTACCCCAATGATATCTGTCAGATGTTCAATGGCATTTGCTGTAGTAGCGTTGAGCTGTTTCGCCCATAATTTATCTGCAATACTGTCATTTTCCTTTACCCTGCTTGAATAATGTTCAATCACGTCAGTAGGGCCGATGCTTTTTAAAAGTTCCTTTACAAATCCCCTTCTTATTCCATGAAGGACAGCAATCTGCTGTTTATTAAATAAATCCATTATTTTTCCTCCAAATTATGTTCTTTCTCAAAATCAACAAGTTTTTGAACCGCAACATCAAATTCACGGTCTGTTTTCTCATTTTTTGCAATGCTTACCATTTTTCCTGCATTTTCAGCAAGCTTTTTCAGGGCAAGCCATTTGTTGTACTCATCTACGGACAATCCATAATGGCCTGCTTCACAAGCAATAGCTTCACCTGGTATATCGTAGATTTTCCTGCATTTCTCACATTGATATCTGGCTACTGTTCTCATATCTGTTCCTCCTCTGTTTTCGCGAATTCTTCGAAAGAAAGTCCAAATTCTTTCTGAACGAAAGGGCCTCCAACCAGATTTTGGCTTTTTCTAAAAAAATACATACAAGTTCCTCCTTAGGTTTTTTGGTTTTTGATAATATTGGGTTTTCTCCATCTATCACAAATTTAGTTTCATTTTTAATATGTATTTTGAAACCGGAGTCAGCAAAAAATGGATACTGGAAGTTCATGAGATATTGACTGGAAATAAGAAAAAAAATGCTGTTTCGAAAAAAATCGTACATATTAAAAAAAGGAGGTATAAAATATGTTTTACATTGGCTTAGGATTGATTTTTACTGTTTTCTGTGTAACACTTTTATATTTAATGTTAGTTGGAAAAGGACGGCTGAAATCTGACCGGAACAGACGTTTAGACGACGAAACGCAGATGGAATTTATAAAAAGATATAACGCAAAGAAAGCTGCCCATTGAGACAGCTTTCTTTTTTCTTAGTTATTCAGATTACTTAGAATGATTTTGCCTGTATTTCTTGTTCTTTTCATATCAATGATCCGCTGGTTTTCTGATCCACGGAAATTCAGCCGGATATTCTTTTTTTCTTCAATGAATCTTCCATCTACAAGGACATCAATATGATCCAGAATTTCGTCTGTATATTCCGAATACCGGCAGCCACCTGGAATAAGGTCCTTATCATATGTATATCCTGTATACATCCAGATTGTTTTTTCTGGAAGAACTTTTTTTATTCTTCGGATAAGGCATGCCACATCAGGCTGGTTCTGCAGTTCGAAAGGTTCCCCTCCAAGAATGGTAAGCCCATCATAATATGGCTTTTCCAGTTCAGATATAATCTTCTGTATCAGTTCTTCAGTAAACGGGCATCCGTAGTTAAAATCCCATGTTTCAGGCTGAAAACAGCCTTTGCAGTGATTCAGGCATCCGGATACAAATACAGAAACCCTGGTTCCAATACCATTTGCTGCATCTGCAGTAATAATTTCTCCTATGTGCATAATAGTTCCTCCTTGATGGGAGGCTGGATAACAGCCCCCCGCGATTAGTTTTTGTTCAGTGCATGATAAGACATATGGATGACACGATCTTTTATCTCCTGTGTTCTTCCCTGGTTCCAGAACTGTGTTCCGATGTAGCCACATGTCCTGCGGGCTACGAACATTTTATTCTGGTCCCTGTTTCCACAGCATGGGCATTCCCAAATGAGTTTTCCTGATTCCGTCTCTACGATCTTTATTTCCCCTTCATACCCGCATACTTCACAATAATCACTTTTTGAGTTAAGTTCGGCATACATGATATTTTCGTAGATATATTTCATCAGAGACAGTACAGCAGGTATATTTCCCTGCATATCTGGTACTTCTACATAGCTGATAGCTCCGCCAGGTGATAATTTCTGGAACTCGGATTCAAATTTCAGTTTTGAAAAGGCATCAATTTCTTCCGTAACATGAACATGGTAACTATTTGTGATATAATTTTTATCTGTTACCCCAGGGATGATACCAAAACGTTTCTGCAGGCATTTTGCAAACTTATAAGTTGTGCTTTCCATAGGGGTTCCATATACGGAATATCCGATGTTCTCCGCTTCTCTCCATTCTTTGCATTTATCGTTCAGACGCTGCATAACGGAAAGAGCAAACTTTTTTGCCTCTGGATCTGTATGGGAGTGTCCTGTCATACGGACACACATTTCATACAGTCCTGCATAGCCAAGTGAAATTGTTGAATATCCTCCGAAAAGAAGTTTATCAATGGTCTCTCCTTTTTCCAGCCTTGCAATCGCTCCATTCTGCCACAGAATAGGTGCTACATCTGATTTTGTATGAAGCAGACGTTCGTGACGGTAACGAAGGGCTTTATGACACAATTCCAGTCTTTCATCAAGAATTTTCCAGAATTTATCCATATCTCCATAAGAGGAGCATGCCACATCCACAAGGTTGATCGTCACAACACCCTGGTTAAACCTGCCATAGAATTTACGGCTTCCATCAGGATTGCGGATGCCATCTTCCACTGTAAGGAATGATCTGCAGCCCATGCACGGATAGACTTCCCCATTTTTAATCTCCTTCATTATCTTTGCAGAGATATAATCAGGAACCATCCTTTTGGCTGTACACTTTGCTGCCAGTTCTGTCAGGTACCAGTATTTAGAATCTTCATGTATATTGTCCTCATCCAGGATATACAAAAGTTTTGGAAAAGCCGGTGTTACCCATACTCCTTTTTCATTCTTTACGCCCTGAATACGCTGTCTTAATACTTCTTCAATAATAAGTGCCAGATCATCACGGGTCTGCCCTTCTGGAACCTCATCCAGGTACATAAAGATAGATACAAAAGGAGTCTGCCCATTTGTGGTCATTAATGTGACCAGCTGATACTGGATCGTTTGAATGCCAGATTTGATTTCTTCCTTCAACCGTTTATGAACGATCTTAGCAATCTGTTTGTCGGTTGCAGAAAGTCCACTTTCAGCAAGTTCTTCTTTTACCTTCTGTGTGATTTTCTTTCTTGACACATCAACAAAAGGAGCCAGATCTGAAAGGGTTATTGTTTGACCTCCATATTGATTGCTTGCAACTTGGGCAACAATCTGTGTTGCAACATTACAGCCGGTATAAAAGCTTTTTGGGGTCTCAATCTTTGTTCCACTGATAACAGTTTCATTTTCAAACATGTCTTTGAGATTGACCAAACAGCAGTTATACATTTTCTGGGCAAAGTAATCTGAATCGTGAAAGTGGATGATACCTTCCTTATGCGCTTTAACGATATCTTCCGGAAGCAGTACCCTCATGGTGAGATCCTTACTTACCTCTCCTGCCATATAATCTCTCTGTGTAGAGTTAACCGTAGGATTTTTATTGGAATTCTCCTGTTTGATCTCTTCATTGGAAAGGTTTATAAGGGCAAGGATACCCTCATCTGTGGTATTTGATTTTCTGGCAAGCTCCCGTTTATGACGGTAACGCACATATTTCTGTGCCACCTCATAACCACGCATTTCCATGATCGCAACCTCAACCATATCCTGAATCTCTTCCACAGATACGATATGAGACATTTCCTCGATCTTTTCTGTTACATTTTTAGTGACAGCTTCGATCTGGTATTTATTGAGCTGGTGTATCGGTGCCACTTCTTTGTTTGCAGCACTGATAGCATTAAATATCTTCTGCCGGTCAAATGTAACTTCTTCTCCATTCCTTTTTAATACAAGCATTGGTTTCTTCATAGTATTTTTCTCCTTTCATCAAAATAATATGTTCCATCTTTAATATGTATTTTTTTGCGTACAATAACGAAATTTGAGACTTCGGAAACGGGCTTCCCGGTCTTTCCGTTTGTATCTAATATGTTATTTTCCAAGAACTGTACTGTTTTTTCTTTGCTATTTTTTTGAAATACATATTAAAAGTGATAGCAAATTGAGGATGAAGGGAGAAAGAAAAATTAAATACGCTATCTAAAATATATCTATGGAGGAAATTTTTATGGAAACAACTTTTACTGCGAAGGAGATCAATATCATGACGATCACGATCGGATTACGTGCCGATAAGGTTTCAAAGGAAGGAAACTTTGTAGCAGAAAGAAATTATTACTATTGTGTAGATGCTTCATGGAAGGAAAACTTCCTGACATCTGGTTCGGAAACTTTAAAATGCATAAAAGGTTTGATCAAGAAAGGTCTTATGCAGGAAAAAAAGGAGAAACGAAACGGCAGTGATATTTTGTGCTATGAATTATCAGATTCCGGAAAGAAACTTCTGGAAGAGATCTTCTCATGCAGAATTACAGAGGAGGAACCAATATGTTAAAGTTTACAAAAACAACAAAGGTATATGAGTACATGGAACTTTCTGACGATGCAAAAGAAAATGCAAAACAGTGGTATTTAAACGACGATCCCAGATCTTATGAACTGACAGATATTTTCATGGAGGATATCCATCAGATATTCCCAAACAGCAAATTAGAGGTACAGTGGTCTTTAAGTTCCTGCCAGGGAGATGGTGTCAATATTTACGGTTCTGTTGACCTTCACGATATCTTTTCTCTTCCTGGAAGTGGACGTGCTCCGGAACTCGATTGGATAAAAGGGTTTTTAACAGAAAAAGAAATCCGTACTATGGAATTTTATATGAAAGAATATAAAAATTCTGTTGATATCCCATTAAACCGTCGATATACCTACTGCATAGCAGACCATATTGATCTTGCAGAGGATTTCCAGTATGAACTTGAAAATATGGATCTCCGTAATATTAAGATCCAGGTGCTGGAAAAAACGGAAAAACTTGTGAAACAGATACTCACTCAGCTCTGCATCCATTACGAAAAAATAGGATATGATTATCTTTACGAGATTGATGATGAGGAAATGGCTGAGATCTGTGATAACAATAATTATTATTTCTGTGAAGATGGTTCATGGTTCTTTGAAGGGGATATTGAAGTTCCTGAAGAGCTGAGCCAGTACTGGGATAATGATGGATGCCTCTACCGGGACATTGACCGTGATGACGATGGTACTCCACGTGAGGATATCGGACGGTATGAAGTCATTTTCGATTTTGCAGGTACAAAGTATTACTGCTTTATCGATGCGGTAAGTTTGGAAGAAGCTATATTTATGTTTTTCAAAAAGCATCCGCATATCACATACGATATGATCGAAGACCATATGGAAATCTAGGGAGGAAAAAGTAATGACGGATGCTGAAAAATTCATCGACTGGTTATTGGAAAACGGATATCTGGAGGAAGAAGATCTTTCCACGGATAGAGACGAAATTGTAGAAGACTTTGCAACAGTTCATGAAACTGCTCCAAGGCTCTATAATCTTCTGAAGAATATTTCAGACCGATAACAATCATCAGGGCACATTTCTGTGCCCTGCAAACATTAAATAGGAGGAAACTTATATGGCAAAATTTGCAATTCGAATTACAGAAACACTGGCTCGTACAGTGATCGTTGACTCTGATGATTTGGATGAGGCTATACAGAAAGTTGAAAAGGCAGTTTCAGATGATAAAATCATCTTAACGTCAGATGATTATGATGAACGAGAGATTTTTCCTGCTGCATGGTCAGAAAATGGCAAAGTACCGGAAAATAAAGACGTAAGCTTTTATGAACATCTTTACGTGACTACATGTATCTATTATCTGTATCGTGATGCTAATAATTATAAAAAGCTCAACAAAATCATTGTTCCTGGACGATATACTGATGATCAAATAAATGAAATCATAAGCAGTCTTTCAGAAAGACAATGGTTTATTCCATCAATGATTGGTTTTCCAGAAGAAAAGATTGATGATAAAGAAACGGATGCTGATCATCCATGGTTTGAATTAGCGGCTTCTGATTTTGAGTCTTCAAACGAAAAACCAGATATTGACAAGTCTCCGGAAGAAATCGTAGCTCTTTTCAAGTCAATGAAAGGACATTGGGAAGAAGGTGCTCTTTTATGCTAATTTATGCTTGTCGCAGATGTCACTGGATTGGAATAGATCCTCCTCTTGGTTGTTATAATAGAGATACAGAATATTGTCCAAGATGTCATTCATCTAACGACTTATATATCGTACACCAAGATGATACATTTTCCAGCGATGATCTGGAAAAGCTTTGGGAAATATTCGGAGAAGTTTCAATCAATGACAACGATGAAATTGAAGATTATTTTCTTGATTTTCCAGTCGGAACAAACCGTTTTGAGATTTGGCACTGGTTTGATGAAAAGTACCCGGAAGGAGTTGCAAAATTATCAGGATGTGCCTAATAGGTAGCATATTAATCAAAAAACCCACCGCTTAGGCGATGGGTTTTCTGATTCAGTATAAAAAAGATTAATCGAACGGATATCTCA
>OGDN01001197.1_pt1 | contig 45458 bp, 52 predicted proteins | sample 1570271 | NCBI WGS metagenome assembly OGDN01 (sample SAMEA4384481, study PRJEB24528) | human gut metagenome | reverse complement strand
CAGCCCATGTAGAAATGATGGGATTAATCGGTATGGGTAACAACCCAATGGTTGGGGCTACAGTAGCAGTAGCTGTATCTATTGAGGAAGCTGCTAAAGCAGGTAAATTCTAGGAAACCGCTTAAATACGTGGTTTTTGAACGGAGTTAAAAGCGGTAAGAAGTAGTGAAAAGTGGACGATTCGTACATTATTCATACATTATTCGTACACACGACTCCTACATCAGAATAACAAAAAACAGAGCCGAGATGGTAAGTCTTGACTCTGTTTTTTGTTATGTAATATTCTATTTTATCTTTAGAATCTCTTCCATAAGCCATTCTCTTTTTCTCTTTGTATAGGTCTTTTCTGTGAGGTCGTCGATTTTATGTCCTATGATACGTTTTAGAGCATATTCATTTACTTTTGCATCTTTTGCCATTGTAGCAAATTGGATACGTCCATCGTGAGCACGATGTTCTGGATTTAATTCCAGCTTGTTAACAATCTTTTCAACTCTATGTCGATATTTATCATATGTGAGTTTTAAGCTACTTCGATGGGTTTTAGTATCAGTACAATTAATCAAGTATTCGCTTCCAAGAGATAAAGCTTCCTGGTAACGATGTTTTATTAAGCTGCGAATCTTTGGATGGACTGGAACCACACGATCTTTTCCAGCATCAGTTTTCATACCGCCAGTAATAAACCAATTTTCTAAATCAACATTCTCCATCTTTAACAAGCCTAATTCCTGTGGGCGCCATCCGCTATAACACTGGATTAGTAGCACATCTACATAGTCTACATCATATAAGTTATTCCACAATTTTTGCATTTCTTCATCTGTGAAGTCAATATGATCTTTCTTTTCTTCCTCGACATCTTTAATAATATCATCAGATAACTTAAATGTTCGAGCATAGTTCTTTTCTACAAGATCATTTTCGTTTGCATAGTCAAGCATAAGATTAAATAGAGATTTTATTTTTGTTTTTGTACTTGAAGATGCTTTTTTCTCTACACCATCAACAACATATGTACCATCTTCCATGCAGCCTTTAATGTGCCGGGGTCTTAAATCTTTAGCACGCATGTTGTAAATAGCAGAGCAGTAGTTCCAAGCAGACTTGATAGTTCGTATGCTGGATGGATTGGTTAAAGTCTTGAAGTATTCATCGGTCCATTTTTCATAAAGTTGTTCTACTGTCAGATCATCATCTAAATCATAAGGATTTTTATTGTATTCAACCAATGCAGCATAAGCATCATTGTAAGTTTTGAAGTATGCATTTGGTTTTAGAGGTTTACAGATCGGCTTGCCATAGAAGTCTTTTCCTACAGTAACCATAGCTCTGTATGGGTTTCGGAGATTACTGTTTTTTATTTTAGTGATCTGGCCGAAACCGTTAGGAAGACGTTTTTTTCTACGAGATTTTGATTGTTGTTGTTTGGCCACTTTAGTATTAATAGGATATCCGCAGTGAGGGCAAGCAATTGCGTGATCGCTTACCTGCAGATCGCATTCTGGACATTTGATCAGTGCCATATATCATCATTCCTTTCTAAAAAAGGGTACAAAAAATACACCCTTATCAAATTGTAATTTTGCAGGATGTATGATATAATTCACTTGTTTAGGGAGAAGTAATATCATATGCTGCAAAGTAGTTGATAAGCTTCTAAGCTTCGCCTGGTTGGTAGCCAGGCGTTTTTTTATTTAAGATATTTATGCATTTCTTTGTCAAAATCTGAGACATATTCTTTATCTTGAATAACTCTGTATTTTTCATATTCGTGATACGCTAGGGCATTGGCAATTTGTCTTGTGACAGTACCAAAATTATGTAGAATATCATATTCGTTAAATTGTAGAAATGCATCTAATTTTGAAATCCAATCCTGCATAGACATTAATTTATTTCTTTTTGCTTGGTTTTCGGCATAGTCAAGATACATATTTACAATGTCATTAAGATCAGATAGCTCTGTCTGATTTAAATAGTTTTTAGAAACAATCGTATCTGATTTGAGTATCTTTCCATCAGGAGAGTTCTTCCAAGAAGTCAGACCCATATGATCTTTATGGCTGTCAGCACGAGAATGAATAATTTCAGGAGCTGTCTGACCAGTTACTGCAAACAAAAGCTTATTTTGCACATTCTTAAAAAAGTTTTTTGTGATCGCACTGTTAGGATCATAATCATAACTGCATTGTGCGTATATATCAGTGATTTTTTGATAGAAACGTCGCTCACTTGCACGAATTTCCTTGATTTTTTCTAACAGTTCATCGAAGTAATCTTTTCCAAACGGATTTCCATTTTTAAGCATATCATCATTTATGACAAAACCTTTAGTAATAAATTCTTTTAAGGTAGCAGTGGCCCATTGCCTGAATAAAGTAGCTTGTTTAGAATTAGTGCGATAACCTACAGAAATAACCATATCTAGAGAATATATTTTTATAGGTTTGTCAGAATTTGGAATTTGCAAAAAATGCAAATTGCTTTTTTCATCTAATTCATTTTCGGAAAATACATTTGAAATATGTCGTGATATTGTGGAAACGCTTTTTTGAAATAATTCAGAAATAGCTTTTTGTGTCATCCAAAAAGTATCATCTTTATATAAAACGCTGACGTTAATATCTTTATCATCCTCTTTATAAAAGAGAATTTCACCTTCAGCAATATTATCAATAGTATAATTTGCTGTATCAGGAGTTGCTTGATTTAAGATACGCTGCTTACGGACAGCAATTTCTTTTTCAAAGTCCATATATTCACATCCTTTCGTTATATATTTTATGGACCATTTGGGCGAGATCACCGAAATGGTGTTGAAAAAATTAAAAATCTTAATTATAATGTATCTGGTAATAAGTCGGCACGATGGAGCAAACCCATCCGCTCCGGCGAATGCTTAACGAAAAATAGTCGTTCTACACTTACCAGGGGCAGGACGGCTATTTTTTATGTGTGTAATTCAGAATAGCAATGATTAACAGTGCAACATTTATGATGATCATAAATTCCTCGTATGTACTCATAAAAGCCTCCTTTCCGCAATGCTCGGAGCGGTTGGAGACTTGCCGTCTGACGACTTCCTGGGTAAGTATATTATATTTTCAAAGTTCGATTGTTGCGATGTCGCAATTTGTAGGTTACTGAATAATAGATAAAATGTATATCAAAAAACATATTATCGCTATATTTGAAAGACAGCCTTTTGGCTTTTGATTAGAATCAACATGCGAAGAAACATCCTCTTTATGCTGTCTAAAATGGACATCGACATAGCAAGTAAAATTTCGCTCGAATGATTCAACATATTTCTGATTGATATTTTCTGTACTATCGAAGAGATCAATTACAAGATGTTTGAAAGTATTGATATCACAGACAACTATTGGGAACTGACCGCTGTATGATTGGTATACTTCATCTGCATATATTTCGTCATAATATTCTTTTAATTCAGATATTCTACTAGGAATGCTTGTTTGGAATGCAAAACATCTATAGCAGTTTATAGCTTTTTCTCTTGTAGTTTGATACGAGATATATTCCATGTCGTAATCGTAAATATCAAAAAACAAAACATATAATAAAAATTTTAGTTCGACATCATAATTTTTCTCCTCTTTTGATAGTTGGGACATGTTGAGATAATTGTTACGGAGTAATCCGTACTGTTTGTTCTTAGAATAATCTAAAATTCGTTTGTTAAATATTCCCCATGCTACATCTCTAAAAGTTGATGTAAATGGGAGAGAATTTTTCAAACTTACATATTCATCTAAAGAAATTCCATAATTCTTGTGTTTATGCAATTCAACATACTCCCAGTGCTCATTTAAAAATAATTCTCCTTTAGCGCTCAAAGAGTATAAAGGCTCTTTAACAAAAGAAGTTATTTGATCTGGTGAGCAAGAAGAAATAATTCTTTCTACCAATATTTGTTTTTTGCCAGTTTTTTGTACGCCGATAGATTCACATATTTCTTTCAATTCGGAAACTTTTAAAGAAGAAATAATCTTTTCAGGTGATGCCAGTTGTAAATAATCTGCTGCAATTAATTGTTTGTGGTATTTCCGTGGGTTTGTAATTTCGCACTCAAATTCTATGTATTGCTGATATTCAGAATTTTGTTTTAACGGTTTGCCACTGCCATAAGCATTTAAAAATACAGCTTTACTGTAATCGCTTTTATAACTCATTTTATTTTGTAGTCCCCCCTCAAAAAAATTATAGAATGTTAAAACCTTTGCTCTTTATTGCACAGCAAGTGGTTGCTATTTTAATCTTAATTTAATTAGTTTCTCATCATATCCAAGTGCACGTGCAATCTGATCAGTTGTGTATTCTTGAAATTCTAGAATTGTTTCATCTGATACTAACAGCTCCATAGCGAATAGATCGGCTTCCATTTCATATTTTGTTGTATTGAATCCAGTATAAGTATCCATGAATAGAGCATTAGCTTTTTTATGTAGTAACATATGTCCTAATTCATGAGCACAGACAAGAATCTGTTCATGTTCTGGAAGAGAATCATCAATATAAATAATGTTATTTCTTTGGAAATATTGATAAAATCCTCTGACACCTTCAAGTGGCACTGGCACAAGTATAACATTTAGTCCCTTGATGATCTCAAAGGGATTTCTTGTTTTATGTTTCTTGACAAGCGAATTTACAATCTTTTTTATGTCCATTCACATCAGTCCTTTTTATATTTTTTAGGTGTATATTTTTCCTTGTTCTTTTTCTTAGCCATCTCCATACCAATTTCCATTGCATTTAGAATAGACTCGATTGCTTCAGGAGAAACAGGATTACCATCAAACATTAATCCTTCTTGGGATGTTAGTTTGTCCTTGGTCTGCTGTAGGATTTCTTCTATTTGTTTTGAGTCTCGTTTGTTCAGTTCTGGTTGATTTGATAGAGCATCATTTTTCTCCGCTTCCATAGCTTTGGCTATCAAGAAGGGATCACCGTCGAAATGTTCAGCGACATCGAGACGCGAAGAATTTATAACATCATCTTCCCAAGTGTCTCCCATAAGTTCTGAAGGTTCAACATTTAATGCGTCCGCAAAGGCTTCTATTTTTGATAAAGGCAAATCTACTTCACCTTTTTCAATTTTTGCAATGGATGATCGACTCGTGTAACCAGTCAACTTAGCAAGTGTATCCTGAGACATTTTATGTTCGATTCTAAATTTTCGAATATTCCTATATAGATCAATCATTTAGTCACCGCCTTTCTGATATTAATATACCATGAGTGTGAAGGAATTTCAACAAAATTATGAAAAGGTGTTGACGGATATTCACGCTAGTGTTATATTATGAGTGTGATTAAAATTCAACAAAGAAAGGAGAAAAAGAAAATGGTCGATATGAAAGCCTTGACTGATAAGATTAATGACTCTGGAATGAGCTTTAAAGCAGTGGCTGAAAAATCTGGAATGCTCAGAGAGACATTGTATAACAGATTAAAGGGATTAGGTGAATTCAAGGCCTCCGAGATTTCGTCATTACAAGCAACATTACATCTAACTACAAAAGAAAGAGACGAAATTTTTTTTAAAAAGAATAGTGAATTAAATTCAACAAAAAATCAAAATAAATAGGAGGGAAAAGAAAAATGGAATTAGAATCGTTTAAATCAGAAGAATTTGGTTCTGTAAGAACAGCTACAATAAACGGCGATGTAATGTTTGTTGGTAAGGATGTAGCAGGGATTCTCGGCTATACAAACACACCGAAGGCCGTAAGAGATCATGTTGATGAAGAAGATAAGCTGACCGAACGAATCGTTCTGTCAGGTCAGAATAGAAAAGTAATATTTATCAATGAATCAGGTCTTTACAGCTTAATCCTTTCAAGTAAGATGCCGAATGCGAAGAGATTCAAGCATTGGGTAACAGCGGAAGTATTACCACAGATCAGGAAACATGGGATGTATGCAGTTGATGAACTGATTGATAATCCAGAAATAGCAATCAAAGCCTTTACAGCTCTTAAAGAAGAGAGGGAAAAGAACAGATTGTTGCAGGAGAAAAATGAACGTATGAAGCCACAAGCAATTTTAGGACATGCGATCACAGCTGCAAATACATCGATTCTGGTCGGAGCATTAGCTAAGATTCTAAAACAGAATGGGATTGAGACTGGACAGAAACGTTTGTTTGAATGGCTATGTAACAATGGCTACTTGATCAAACAAAAAGGTAACGACTGGAACATGCCAACACAGAAGAGTATGGAGCTTGGATTGTTTGAGATCAAAGAATCCGTTCATATTGATGGAAACGGATGTAACAGGATCACACGTACTCCGAAAGTTACTGGAAAAGGTCAGGAGTACTTTATCAATAAGTTTTTAGCGGCTGAATAGGTAGGGGTGAGAAAGACGAAAACAGTAGATATGACAAGATATATCGTGTGTGGGGTATGGCTGATAAGTTTTGGGATTAATATATACCGACTTTCGCGAGTAAAAAAGCAAGATCCTGAATCTACAGAGAAACAGGACCTTATACTGATTCGAATGGCACTAGATGTTGTATTGTTCGCTTTGTTTTTGAGAAGAGTGAGTATATATTTTTGGATTTAAATTTTGAGAATCAATTGTTTGAATCGGACTTATTAAGATTTAAATGTAATTCTTCATCTTTTAAATCTAATTCACGATCTTTTAAATCTAATTCACGATCTTTTTGATCTAGCTCACGATCTTTTTGTATTTTTTATCCAATTGTAATTGCTCTTTGGATATTTGATTAGACTCAGCTTGAAGTTTGTTTTGAGTAATGAGGCAACAAACAGTAATAGCAGAAATAATAGTTGTTACGATGGAAATAAAGAGTTTGATAGATATCTTTTCCTTAATAGGTAACAAAATATCTGAAATAGATGGAGTGTTATCAAAAATATCAGAGATGGAATCTACAAAACTTATAGGTGCAGAAACTGTATCCTGATCAAATTCAAATTGATCCACATCAAAATCTGAAGAACTTTCAAAAGCAGAAAGTATTTCTTTCGAAGTAATTATTAACTCTGTAGCCTGTTGCTGGAGAGAAGAAGTATATGTATTTTGAAGCTTTTGTATACTCTTACATACTCCACTTACAGCAGGACCGTTTAGATATGAATCTTTTATGCATGACGAGAGTTTAATTGCGGATGCAAGCGCAGAGTTGTCCATGGATAGGCCCATAACTTTAACATTTAAGGCTGCAGTGTATTTCACTTTGCTAGCAATAGCATCTACCATCGTAGGTTTTGGAACAAATTTTTTCGCATTTAAGGATGCAGCTAAAGCAGAATGTGGAATGGTTTTTGCATAAAAGTTAGATCTTTTTGTGAATGCTTGCGTGAATCCTTTATATGAATCTAAAGTTTTTTGAATTGATGATAGTTCTTTAGAAAATGTAGCATTTTTATTGTATTTCATTAGGATTCTCCTTTCTTGAATACTCGGACATGGTAGTGCCCTGTGATTTAAGTATAGGAGATATATGGAAGAAAGACAACAGAATAATAGCGGATGGCTTAATCCTCTGTCCGATGCACAGAATCCTTAAATCCTCCCTAAATTGGTTAATTATTAAAAATAGCACTCAATCGTCGGGCAGGGAATTAAGCCATCTGAAGAAAGGTAGGTGAAAGACATGAGCAGAAGGCAAATTTTAAGAATGTTAGCAGCATACGCAAATGTACCAGAGCAATTTCCAGAAGGAAATGTACCGGTAGCGTATGCAGCAAAGAAGATGGGAAAAGATGCTTGCTTTATCCGGGCAGGCATTGAAGCAGGGTGGCTTCCAATCGGATATGCGTTTAGAAAGCCAGGAAGTAAGAAGATTAATTATTACATCAGTCCAAAGTTATTTTGGGAAGTGACAGGTGTTTTATATCAACCAGAGAAAGGAGCATAAATGGCAACAGCAATGGTGTTTAGCTTATATGTAACAGTCAGCATGATCATTTGTTTGATTTTATCTAAGACAAAAATCGGACAAAGAGCGATGGACTGGATGCTGGATAAATTAACAATGAAATGAAAGGAGAAAAAGATGATCGATGATTGATGAAACGCTGATTCTGAAAGAAATTGATGAGTGGACTGATATTCTGAATAGAAATATCGAGAGACGTAATCAAGTGTCAAGTAACTTGATGGAAGTTTGTTTGCTAGAAAGAGAACTTGCGACATACCAGAGAGTGAAAAACCTAATAAAAGAAAAATGCACCCCTGAGGCAACAACTCCAGAAGGTGCGGATATAAATAGTTTAACACAAGTGCATTATAGCACAGAAAGCGAGAAGGAACAATGACAAAAGAGTTTTTATTACAGTGCGAAAAAAAAATAGAAGAAGCATACAAATGTGCAGCAATCAATCAGGGAGATAAAGTAAACGATATTGTTGGGGAAGTATGTAGGGACATTCTTCTTAAAATATCAGATAGTGTAACACCTGTTTCTGAAGGAACACTACCTTATATCGTAGCATCTCTGAGAGTATTAGCGAACGCATTGTCCAAAGAATTAGATCCTTTAGATAAAGAGATTTCAAAAGCAGTACAGTGGCGAATGACGACAGAGTGTGGGTTTAAGAAACAAGTAGAAAGGATATAAACGATGAAGGAAGATAGATTGCTGATCAGTCGTGAAGTATACGATGAATTAGCTGCATCTTATGAAAGGGTTGAAACTCTTGTCCGGCTGCATAAAGCTGGACAGGATCTTGATACAAACCTGATCTTTCAAATCTTGGGGATCGGGTATCTATTAAACAAAGAAGAATTAGGAGGACTTAATAATGGAAATCACAGTAAACGTAACAGGGCTTGACAATCTGGCAAATGCCATTTTTGCACTGGCAAATGCAGCAGGGAACAGCAAAGAGGAAACACAGATGGATGCAGCAAAGGTAGCACCCGTAGTGCAGCAGACAGTTGTACCAACAGAAACAGTTGCGCCAGCAGCTACAACTGTACCAAGCACGCCACCAGTACAGCCTGTACCAGCAGCGCCCGTGGCACAAAATGCAGCATCTGCGGTTAACCCAGTGCCAACAGCCACAGCAACGCCTACATATTCGATGGAGCAGTTGGCAGTCGCAGCGACAGGTCTGATCGATGCCGGAAAGATGCAGGATGTACAGAATACGCTGGCATCCTTGGGTGCACAGACATTGATGGATCTGCCACAGGAGAAGTATGGGGAGTTTGCATCTGCGATCAAAGCGATTGGGGCGGTGATCTAAGATGGCCAAGAAAAGAAAACATGCTTTGTTATCAGCAAGTGGGGCGGTGCAGTGGATTCACTGTACTCCTTCCGCAAAACTGTGTGATGAGCTTCCAGATACAGAGACCTCTTATACCCAAGAAGGAACTCTGGCACATGAGATCTGTGAGTTAAAACTGACAGCAGATTCTTTAAAGACCGGAACCTACACAAGAAGAATGAACAAGATCAAAAAGAATGAACTTTATCAGGAAGAGATGCAGGGATTCACAGATCAGTATGTTGACTATGTGGAGACACTTAGCAATAGTCTTCCAGAAAAGCCATATATGGCAGTGGAAAAAATGGTTGAGTTTGATGAGTACGCGCCGGATGGATTCGGTACTGCAGACTGCATCCTGATCTGCGGTACGGTCATGCATGTGATCGATTTTAAATATGGAAAAGGTATCCCAGTAAATGCAGGTGGAAACCCTCAGATGGGATTATATGCACTAGGAGCATTAAAGGCTTACGGATTTTTATATCCGATCGAGGACATTTTTTTTCATATCGTACAGCCAAGACTCAATAACTTTTCCACATGGAAAACGAATAAAAGAGAGCTGACAACATGGGGCAAAGTCGTAGTCAAACCGAAAGCTGAATTAGCTTACAAAGGAGAAGGAGAGTTTCGTTCCGGGGAACACTGCAGATTCTGCAAAGTCTTAAACTGCAGACAGAGAGCTTATGACAATCTGGAACTTCTGGAAACCTATGAAACAAAGCTTCCACCGGAGCTTTCAGACGAAGAGGTGGGAGAAGCCCTTGCAAAAGCAGAACAGTTGGTTGCCTGGCATAAAAAATTAAAGTCCTATGCACAGACAAAACTGATCGATGGCGGAGAGATCCCAGGATGGAAGATCGTTGAGGGCAGAAGCAATCGCATGATCACAGATTACGAGAAGATGGCGGATGTCTTGGAACTGAACGGTTTCCCGAAAGAAACTCTGTATGAAAGGGCACAGCTTACCCTGACAGATCTTGAAAAGATGGTCGGAAAGAAAGACTTCCAGATGATTTGTGGAGAGTTCATCCAGAAGCCAAATGGAAAGCCAACACTTGCACCGGAATCCGATAAACGTCCGGCTTATAACCCGAAAACAACCGCAGCAGAAGATTTTAAATAAAAGGAGTAAAAAACTATGAGTAATACAAAAGTAACAACAGGTGAAGTAAGATTTTCATTTCCACACGTATTTCAGCCACATGCTAACAATCCAGGACAGGAAGAAAAATATTCTGTGACGATCCTGATCCCTAAGACAGACACAACAACGATCAATGCGATCCAGGCAGCAATGCAGGCTGCAGCACAGGAAGGTGTCTCTACAAAATTCAACGGACAGATGCCGGCAATGCTGAAGAATCCGATGCATGATGGAGATGGAACAAGACCAAATGGAGAGCCATTCGGAGAAGAGTGTAAAGGACATATGGTCATGACAGCATCCAGTAAACAGAGACCAGAAGTTGTCGATGCAAACTGTCAGGCAATCTTAAATCCTGCAGAAGTATATGCCGGATGCTACGGAAGAGTTTCCTTAAACTTTTTCCCATATAACACAAATGGAAACAGAGGTGTTGGATGCGGACTGAACAATGTCCAGAAAACAAGAGAAGGTGATCCATTAACAGGAAGAACAACAGCAGCGGAAGACTTTGGAACAATGCCACAGTCAAATGTCCAGGCCACAGCAGTTCCGCAGATGAACACACAGGCAGCAGTAACACAGCAGAGCGTAAATCCAGTCACTGGAATTAATCCGATCACGGGGGCTCCGATCAATGGCAGCGGAGTTATGGGATTATGATCCCGCGCAAGAACATCCTGCATATCGATATCGAGACTTATAGTAGTGTAGACATTGCAAAGTCCGGGCTGTACAAGTACGTACAGTCTCCGGACTTTCAGATTCTACTGTTTGCTTATGCCTATGATGATGGACCTGTTAGGATCGTAGATCTTGCACAGGGGGAGAAACTTCCGGAAAACGTGATCGATGATCTGAAAGCACCAGCAACGATCAAGATGGCTCATAACGCAAATTTCGAGATCAATGCATTAAGTCAGTTTTATGAGATCTGGCCGGATCAGTGGCAATGTACGATGATCCATTCTCTTTACTGCGGGTATCCGGCATCCCTTGCAGGAGTTGGGAAAGCAATGGGATTTCCACAGGAGAAGCAAAAGATGGCAGTTGGAAAAGCACTGATCCGTTATTTTTGTGTACCATGCAAGCCTACAAAGAGAAACGGCGGACGCACAAGAAACTTTCCTGAACATGATATAGAGAAATGGAACCTGTTTAAAGAATACTGCAAACAAGATGTGGAAGTGGAACGTGCGATCGAGGATCATCTAAAGGATTATCCGGTTCCAACGCAGGAATGGACTAACTGGCATTATGACCAGACTATTAATCAACAGGGGACTCAGGTGGACCTTGCACTGATTAATGGGGCATTGGAATTAAGTGATCAGGCAGCATTAAAGCTTGGAGATGATATCCGGCGTGTTTCTGGAATCGATAATCCGAACAGTGTTGCCCAGTTAAAACAGTGGTTATCTGATCAACTCGGGAAAGATATTGATAAGTTAGGGAAAGAAGCAGTGAACGAACTGTTAGAAGCTCCACGGGTACAAGCAAACCCCGCAGTCTATTATGTTCTGAAGAAACGTAAAGAGATGGCCAAGAGTTCCGTGAAAAAATATACAGCTATGGAAAACGCGGTTTGCAAGGATGGAAGAGTCCGTGGATTATTACAGTTTTATGGCGCAAACAGAACAGGAAGATGGGCAGGACGTCTGGTACAGGTCCAGAACCTTCCAAGAAACTATATTCCGGAGTTGTCACTGGCAAGGAATCTGGTGAAACAGGAAAATGCAGCGATGCTGGAACTGACTTATGGCAGCTTGCCAGATACGATCTCACAGCTGATCCGGACGGCATTTGTTCCAAGAGAGGGATATGAGTTTGTAGTTGCAGACTTTTCAGCGATCGAAGCGAGAGTGATCAGCTGGTTAGCTGGAGAGGATTGGAGACTGGAAGTCTTCCGTACCCACGGCAAGATTTACGAGGCTTCGGCATCCAGTATGTTTAACGTACCGATCAAGAAGATCAAAAAAGGAAATCCGGAATATGCACTCAGGGCAAAAGGAAAGGTCGCAGAATTAGCTCTCGGGTACCAAGGTGGTACCGGAGCATTGATCCAGATGGGAGCATTAAGGATGGGACTTACGGAAGAAGAACTTCCGGATATCGTACACCGATGGAGGACAGCGAACAAACGGATTCAGGATTTCTGGTATACGGTAGAGAATTGTGCAATCGAGACGGTAACACTCGGAACAACAAACCAGATCCAGCATGGGATCACGTTTATGAGAGATGCAGATTATTTTATGATCAAACTTCCTTCCGGACGATGCTTATTTTATCCAGACCCGCAAATCGGAGAGAATGCATGGGGAAATAAGAGTATCACATACATGGGCATCGATGGAACGAAGAAATGGCAGAGACTTGAAACGTACGGTGGGAAACTAGTCGAGAATATTGTACAGGCAGTGGCAAGAGATCTGCTGGCGAATGCGATCCGAAATATGTTATTCGGTGGTTATCTCATCAACTTTCATATCCACGATGAGATCATAGCAGAAGTGCCAAAAGGTTCTGATCTGACACTGGAGAAAGCCATCGATCTGATGTGCAGGGCTCCGGAGTGGGCAGCAGGGCTGCCATTAAACGCAGATGGATTTACAGGAGATTTCTATAAGAAAGAGTAGGAGGAACGGCATGTTTCAGAATGACTTAAAAATTAAAATATCAACGGGAAGCAGCCGAAGATCAAAGACCTGGCTGAAACAGGAGATGTACTGGTCTGATTTTGTAGAGAAGCTTGAACATCCGATCAGGACAGAAGAAACTCTGGCAGAGTATATGGGTTACCGCAAAGCAAAGCAGGATGAGATCAAGGACGTCGGCGGTTTTGTCGGTGGCGAACTTTCCGGAGAACAGCGAAGAAATGAAAATGCCGGTTATCGCTATCTGATTACATTAGATGCCGATCATATAAAGCCGGGTGGAACTGATGAGGTGATTGGCATCTTAGAAAACCTTGGTTGTTCTTATGTGGTCTACAGTACCAGGAAGCATGAAGAAGCAGCACCGCGACTTCGAATCATTCTGCCGTTGGATCAGCCGGCTTCTCCGGATGAATATGAGCCGATCGCGAGACGTGCCGCGGAGTATATCGGAATGGGCATCTTTGACCCGACAACTTTCGAAACAGTCCGATTGATGTACTGGCCAAGCTGCAGTAAAGACAGTCAGTATCGATTTGAGTATGCGGACAGACCGTTTCTTAGCAAAGATGGAATGTTGGCCACTTTTGACAATTGGAGAGATATTGCCCAGTGGCCAGAAGTCCCAGGAGCAGCGAAGATCCGCGATCGAAGTATCAAAAAACAAGGGAACCCTTTAGAGAAAAAAGGAGTTGTCGGGGCGTTCTGTAAGACTTATACGATTGAACAGGCGATTGATGAATTTTTAGATGGGGTCTATGAGCCATGCGATATGCATCCTGGACGATACACTTATACGGAAGGATCAACCGTTGGCGGTGCGGTGTTATATGAAGATGGGTTGTTCTTATACAGCCATCATGCAACAGATCCCGCTGGTGGAAGATTATGTAATGCATTTGATTTGGTCAGGCTCCATAAGTTCAACGAACTTGATTATGACGCAAAAGAGGGGACGCCTGTGACAAGGCTCCCATCCTTTGCGGCGATGTGCGAGTTTGCGATGGAACAGCCAGATGTTGCGAAAGTAGTGACTGCAGAACGATATGAACGTGCACAGTCTGAATTTTCACAGCCCGTATCTGAAGAAGATCTTGATTGGATGGGAAAGCTAAGCTGCAGTTCACAGACAGGAATGCCGAATAAGACGATTGATAACGTGCTGATTATCCTGGAGAATGATCCGAATCTAAAGGACAGGCTGTATCATGACGAATTTGCGAACAGAGCGACCGTATGCATGCCAATGCCTTGGGAATATCATCCAGTGTTTCCTTATAAGGACCGTGCATGGGCAGATGGGGATGACGCAGGATTGAGACACTATATGGAAAAGACCTACGGGATTACAGGAGAGAAAAGAATCTTAGATGGCATGGCGATCTATGCGAACCGACACAGAAGGCATAAGATTCGAGAATACCTTACAAGTCTTAGCTGGGATGGTGTACAACGATTAGATACGTTACTGATCGATTACTTCGGTGCGGAAGACTCTGGATATGTACGTGCGGCCACAAGGAAGACTCTTTGTGCTGCAGTAGCCAGAGCGATGCATCCAGGATGTAAGTTCGACTATATGTTGATCTTATCCGGTGCCCAGGGAGTCGGAAAAAGTACATTCTTCTCGATGCTTGGGAAAGACTGGTATTCAGATTCGATGAGTACCTTTGAAGGGAAAGATGCTGCAGAGATGGTGCAAGGATATTGGATCATTGAAGCCGGAGAGCTGACAGGGTTCAATCGATCAGAAATGAATGCAGTCAAACAGTTTCTTAGTAAGAAAGAAGATGTCTATCGTATGCCGTATGGACGCAGAACTGCGAATTTCCCTAGAAACTGCATCATCGTTGGAACAACGAATGACAAGGAATTTCTGAAAGACCGAACAGGGAATCGAAGATTTTGGCCAGTCGGTCTTGGAAAGCAGAAAACAAAAAAGAGTGTGTTCAATGATCTACCTGCAGAGGTTGATCAGATATGGGCCGAAGCAGTTGCAAGATGGATGATCGGAGAGCCACTTTATATGTCCGGAGATGCGGCCAAGGTAGCAAAGGAGAAACAAGAGAACTACAGAGAAACATCGCCGAAAGAAGGTGTGATCCGAGAGTTCCTGGATAAAAAGATTCCGATGGATTGGAAAGAAAAAAGTCAGGCGCAGAGGAAAGCATACTTTAACAGTGAGTACCAGGTGAAAGATGAAGATAGCTTAGTTGAACGTGATCGGATTTGTGCTGCAGAGGTATGGTGCGAATGTTTTGGTGGTGACCTCAGACAGATGAGACGACAGGATACAATAGAGATCAATAGCATTTTAAATAACATCGACGGATGGGAAAGAAAGTCTGGAGTCCGATTAGGACCATATGGCACACAGAGAGGATACACACGTGTAAACAGATTTTAAAGGGACTAAGAGGTTAACATACAAAATCTGGAAACGACAACAAAGGGAGCATTCAGTAAACGAAGTAATGATTACACGAAAACGGCTTAAATTCGTTATTAGACACTTACATTAACATTGTTAACATTAAATTATATATAAATAAAATATAAAGGGTAATGGTATAGCGGTACCCCTTATACGCCTATACACGCGTATATATAGGGAAACCGCGTGACATTGCTGACGACAAAGGAGTAAAACATGAGAGAAAGCTATACAGAATCAAAGTTCAGAGAAGAGGTAAAGAGTGTTGGCGGGATGGCATATAAGTTTGTCTCCCCGGGCAATGCTGGAGTACCAGACAGGGTTGTAATCCTTCAAGGCGGAAAATCTGGATTCGTAGAATTGAAACGTCCAGGAGAGAAAACAACACCGCTTCAGAAAGTTCAGATCCGTAAGATCTTAGCAACAGGATGTTATGCCACCGTTCTTGATAATAAAAAAGACATTGACCGAGTGATCTGGGAGATTGAAGCATGGAAGCCAGGTAAGTCCTTGGACAAGATCACAGAGTTAGAACAGAGAGGCATGATATGAAATTTGTACCACACAATTATCAGCGATACTGCATTAACCGCATGATCACGGATCCGGTCTTAGGATTGTTTCTTGACATGGGACTTGGAAAGACAGTGATCACACTGACAGCAGTCAATGATCTGAGATTCAATCGGTTTGCAGTCCGGAAAGTTCTTGTCATCGCGCCGAAGAAAGTTGCAGAAGATACATGGACAAGAGAATCACAGAAATGGGATCACCTAAAAATGCTTCGGGTGATCCCAGTCCTTGGAAGTATCAAACAGCGGATCAGAGCGATCAACACACCCGGCGATATCTGGGTGTTATCAAGAGACAATGTCTCATGGCTGGTTGACTATTACAAAAATGACTGGCCATTTGACATGGTGATCATCGATGAACTGTCAAGCTTCAAGTCCAACAAAGCAAAACGATTCCGAAAATTAAAAAGCGTTAGGAGTCATATCCATCGGATTGTAGGGCTTACAGGAACACCAACCCCGAACGGACTGGAAGACCTGTGGGCGCAGATCTATCTTCTGGATGAAGGAAAACGACTAGGAAAGACTCTAACCGGATATCGGGATAATTACTTCACACCAGGAGCAAGAAACGGAAATGTGGTCTATGAGTATAATCCGAGAACATGGGCAGACGAAGAGATCAACGAACGAATCAAAGATATCTGTATCTCCATGAAAGCAGAAGATTATCTGGAATTACCAGAACGGATCGATAATGTCCGCCACATCAAACTTCCGGATAAAGCAAAGAAGCAGTATGAAGAACTGGAGAAGACGATGATCGCGGATATCGATGGAGAGACCATTGACGTTACCAGTGCAGCGGCTTTAAGCAATAAATTACTGCAGTTATGTAACGGGGCTGTCTATGATGCAGACGGTATATACCATGAGGTGCATGACGAGAAGATCGAAGCCTTAAAAGAGATCATCGATGCAAATGCCGGAAAGGGGATATTAGTGTTTTATAACTTTAAGCATGACAAGGCACGGATCCAGAAGGCTTTGAAAAAGAGCAAGCTTCGGATCGGGGAGTTAAAGAATCCGGACAGCATCACAGCCTGGAACAATGGGCAGATGGATATCCTACTTGCACATCCGGCAAGTGCAGCATATGGATTAAACCTCCAGGCAGGTGGGCACATCATTGTCTGGTTTGGACTTAACTGGTCATTGGAGTTATATCAACAGGCAAATGCCAGATTGTACCGACAGGGACAAAAAGAGAATGTTGTGATCCATCATCTAGTCACTGCCGGCGGATATGATGAGAACGTCATGGATGCACTGGAAGCAAAAGAAGTTACACAGGATTCGTTTCTGGATGCCTTAAAGGCAAGGATCAAGAGTGTTAAGGAAAGTTAAGGAGTAAATTAATTATGACAAAGATCAGACAGAAGCTTGCGAAGGTCTATATTCATTCGCAGGATAATGGCAATGACTTTGGGATCATCGACCATCTGGCTGAGGTCGGATACGATGTCGATTTCGAAGTTGTGGATAATGGAGTTGGCAATAAGGTGATCTCATGTGAGATCTATGATGCAGGGGGGGGAAGAAAGACAATGATTAAAAATAACAGGACAGCAATGAACGCATACAAGAAGACCAGAGAGAAACATGGCGGGAATCGTCCTCGCTGTGTAGTCTGTGGCGAGGCGATGGATCCGGAGGACGATGAGACAGAGTGGTCCAGAACAAAGAGAAGGACAGATTGTTTTGTACATAGACATTGCGTGAAACATTGGGGAGACGTTTAGGATGCTGATGCAACATAGGTGACAGGAGGCAAGACATGGATAAGAAAAAACTAAGACAGTATCGATCTCTGAAGAGGGAGCAGAAGATGCTGGAAGACAAAATGGAGAAACTGAATGAAAGAGCAGAGAGGATTCCGACGGTTGCTGGAACAGTAAAAGGATCCATGAATACGTTTCCCTATATCGGAACGCACATGAGTGTTACGATGTCAGAGCCGAAACAAGCAGATGTGATCTATCGACAGATGATGATCAACGGGAAAAGACAAGAACGGGTGAATGAACTTCTGACAGAGATTGAAGAGTTTATCAGCCAGATTCCTGACAGCAATACAAGACAGATATTTGAGCTCATTTATCTAAATGGCAATACACAACAGGAAGTTGGGGATCAATTGGGATATACGAAAGGCAGAATTTCTCAAATAATCAGCGAAAATCTAAAAGATTAAACAAATTAAACAAAAAAGTGTGTTATAGTTATACTTGAGGAAATTGGATAGAGTCCAATCAATCGCCCCGTATAATTTTTTTGAGCATCGTAGAGATACGGTGTTCTTTTTGTGTCTCAATTTGTAGAATCTACAAGAAAACTATGATATAATTTATTAAAAAGATTACGCGGGAGGACATATGGATTGTAAAATTAATGAAAACAGAATTTTGAATGCAATATTAAATTTCGAAATAAAAGAAATTGATTCGGAAGCTAGATTCTGGATGATTAGAACCAAAAAAGGATATTTTTATGATGAGTTTATTGCTAATAGATTTGTAGCGGTAGCTTGGAATGTCATAACAAAAGATACTGTTATTTCAGAGCAAACTAAAGGAATAATTGCAAATAGAATACTAACAGATTACCCAGGCATAAAAAGGCCGACAACAGCAATTAATAAGTGTGTGTCTTTCATAAATGAGATTAAAGAAAACGACATTATAGTTATACCGAGTGAAGGAAGTCGATATATTACTTTTGCAAGAGCAGGAGAGTATTATGAGGAAAAAGAAAATACTGTAGAAGTTGAAAAAACTGTAATTGATAGTATTGAAAATAACTCTGTACTAATAAATGAGATTGCGTGCCCTTATTTAAAAAGGCGGCGTATCGATATTATAATGACTGTAAAAAGTGAGGATTTGAATCCGAACTTATTCCGTGCGATATCTAATCATCATGGAATAAGTAATTTAGATGGATACGCAAAGAATATACTAAGTACAATATACAATGTATATACATATAAAAATGATATAAATATAGTATTTAATGTTAAAAAAAACAGGACCAATTAGTCCTAGGTTATTATCTGGAATTTTATATGGAGTTTCTGACTATCTCAGCAAGCTTGAAATAGAAGACGAAAAGATTTCAACACAAATCAATATCAATTCACCAGGACCAATCGATTTTAATATAATAGGAATTTTTAATACTGTTAAAGATGCGTTTCCTTATTTATTCGGGTTGCTAGTAATGGTCGGAGGCGGCAGTGCGTTTGCATTTAAGGTACCAGGAGTGGTAGATGTCATAAAAGAAATTTTGCTTTTACCAGAAGAAAAAAGAAAAATGCAAGCGGAAGCTGAAGGGATTGAATTGGATAATTTAAAAAAGAAAGTTGAAATTTATAATGAAATTAAATCTTTAGGGATTCAACCAGAGAATTTAGTAATGAGCATTGATACTATTGCTCAAAATGCAGAGCTATTAGATGTTCAACCTCTTGAAAATAATAATCATCCAGTTACTGAACCTATTCCAGAAACTTCCGTTGAAGATCAGCCAGAAGATGAACCAGAAGACGAGTAGGCAGTATGGATAAAATAATAGAAAATAGAATGATGGTATAAGTTATAGGATGTTTGTTTAAAATAATGTCATAAATAGGAGTTAGATAAATCAAGTTAAAAACAAGTGATAAAATAGTCATAAAACTTAAAAAATACATAAAAATACAAAATATTCTATTAAGTAATTTGATTTTTTTTCGCATATCCAATCCTCCTTTGCTTTATTATACTATTTTCTATTGACAAAATCGACAATAATATTAAACATTTTGAAAAGAATCAAGCGCCTTCGGGTGCTTTTTTCGTGCAGAAATTTAAGGACCTCTAGCTCAGCTGGTCAGAGCAGTCGGCTCATAACCAATCGGTTCAGGGTTCGAGTCCCTGGAGGTCCATTTTAGAGAAGGGAGTGAGCCTAGATGGCATTAACAGAAAAAAGAAAGCTATTTGCTGATGAATACCTGATAGATCTGAATGCATCTCGGGCTTACAGAGTTGCATATCCAAGAGTAAAAGATGGAGATGTAGCGGCTGCTGCCGCAAGTAGATTATTAAAGATTGAAGAGGTAAAAAAGTATGTAGCGGACCAAATGGAAGCGATCCATAATGAGAAAACAGCGGACGCCCAGGAAGTGATTGAATACTTAACTGCAGTAATGCGTGGGAAGAGTAATGCGGAGGAGATCGTTGTGGAAGGAATCGGAGATGGATGTAGTGAAGCCAGAGCAATAACAAAGGGACCGTCTGAAAAAGAACGATTGAAGGCAGCAGAACTTCTTGGCAAGCGATATGCACTTTTTACTGATAAAGTTGAAACAGATGTTGACATGGATCTTAATATTACAATTGACTATGGCGAGGATGATACTGGATGAACATAAAAGTACAGGCAAATCCTTGTTTTAAAGAAGTTGATCGTAGTAAAAAACGATACATCGTCATGAAGGGTTCTGCCGGATCTGGAAAGAGTGTGGATACAGCACAGCACTATATCCTAAGGCTTATGAATGATTCTGGGCGAAACCTTTTATGTGTCCGAAAAGCAGATGTAACGAATAGAGATAGCACTTTTGCAGAATTGCAGGGTGCTATTTTTCGGATGTTTGGAGAACGGTATAAGCGATACTGGTATATCAATGCATCGAATATGATTATAGAATGCAAGAGTAATCACAATCAGATCATATTCAGAGGTGTAAACGACGAAAGACAGAGAGAAAAGCTGAAATCAATCACATTCAAACGAGGAAAGCTAACAGACGTTTGGATAGAAGAAGCGACAGAGATCACACAGTCAGATTTTGAGATCATTGATGACCGATTGAGAGGCGAATTGCCAGAAGGACAGTTCTATCAGATTAGAATGACATTTAACCCTGTATCAGTACACCACTGGATCAAGAAAGTGTTCTTTGATCGTGCTGATTCTGATGTACTCACACACCAGTCAACTTACGAAAAGAACCGATTCATCGATGAAGCATATCACAGACGAATGCTAAGACGTAAAGAGGTAGACCCAGAAGGATACAGAGTTTATGGCCTTGGAGAGTGGGGAGAAGTTGCAGGTTTGATCCTTAAAAATTATGTCATAGAAGAATTTGATCGTACACCAGAACGCTTTGATTACATGGTAAATGCACAGGACTTTGGATTTAACCATGCAAACTGTATTGGGGAGGTTGGATTTAAAGATGGCGATCTGTACTTATGTCAAGAACTCTATGTCTACGAAATGGACACAGAAGAAATTATCAAAAAGGCAGCAGGGAGATTCAATAAGAAGCTTCGTATGTGGTGTGATTCTGCGGAACCAGATCGTATCAAGATGTGGAAGAAAGCAGGATACAGAGCAAGAGGAGTAAAAAAAGAGCCAAACAGTGTCAGTGCTCAGATTGATTATTTGAAACAACATAGGATACATATCTATCCAACGTGTGTAAATACAATTAAAGAAATACAGCAATGGAAGTGGAAGAAAGATGAGAGAACCAATACTTATCTAGATGAGCCAGTTCCATTTTTTGATGATGCAATGGCCATGTTACGTTATTCAATCGAAGAAGAACGAAAGCAGAAACCACGACTAAACACAAACGTGAAAGGAGGAATATGATGCGTAAAGAAATTTATAGGATATCGCCAGACGAAGAACTAACAGATGCGAAGTTGAGTCGGTTTATCGCAAGGCATGCTGCAGAAAGCACGTTTCGGTATAAACAATTACAAGATGCATACGAAACAGATTTCCCAATCTTTCACGAAAAACCAAAACCAGAGTGGAAACCCGATAATCGTATTGCTGTAAACTTTGCAAAATACATTGTAGACACAATGAACGGGTATTTCATTGGAAATCCGATCAAAATCATAGTAGATGGTGGAGAGGAAACGATTGAAAAATACATAGAATTCCTCGATCAATATAATGATCAGGATGACAACAATGCAGAATTGTCTAAGATTTGCTCTATTTATGGAAAAGGGTACGAAATGTATTATAACGATGAAGATGGAAACGTCGGAATTATATATTTAGATCCAACAGAAGCGTTTATGATCTATGATGATTCGGTACTTAAACGTGAACGCTATTTTGTTCGGCTATATAGGGATGAGGATAATGTCTTGCATGGAAGTGTATCGGACCAAGAAAAAGTTCGATGGTTTACTATAAAAGGAAAGATTGTTTGGAATGAACAAGAACAATTACATTACTTTAATGGGGTTCCAGCTACGGAATATTGTGAAAATAAAGAGTGCCAAGGAATATTCGAACCGGTGATGTCCATAATCAATGCATTCAACAAAGCAATCAGTGAAAAAGCCAATGATGTAGATTATTTTGCAGATGCATATTTGAAAATTATAGGGACTTTGTTAGGTGAGGATGAATTGAAACATATTAGATCAGACCGTGTGATCAACTTTGATGGAGATGGCGAAAGTGTAATCGTTGATTTCTTACAGAAACCAAACGGAGACACGACGCAGGAAAATTTACTTGATCGATTACAAAATCTGATATTTTTAATTGCCATGGTAGCCAATATTTCAGATGAAAATTTTGGAACAAGTTCGGGCATTGCAATGGCATATAAATTGCAGGGAATGAGTAACCTTAGAAAAACCAAAGAACGAAAGTTTACCTCTGGAATGAATCGAAGATATAAGCTGATTTTTAGCAATCCTGGAAATGCTATGAAAAAAGATGATTGGGTGAAGTTGCATTATAAATTCACACCAAATGTTCCAGCAAATCTATTAGAAGAAAGTCAGATCGCACAAAATCTTTCTGGCGTTGTGTCACAAGAAACACAGCTCGGAGTCTTAAGTGTTGTGGATAATCCGAAGACAGAGATTGAACGTATAGACAAAGAAGAGGAGAAGCCGAGAGATGTAGTGATGCAGCAGATGTTTGGAGACAAGACAGATGAGCAGTAAAAATTACTGGAGAGAGCGAGAAGAACGTCAGAGAAAATTGAATATCAAAAATGAAGCTGAGTATCAAAAGAAATTAGATGATATTTATGCGGATATGCTTGAAAATATAGAAAAGGAGATCAATGGATTCTATGTAAAATATGCGAAATCAGAAGGAATCACGATGGCAGAAGCTAAGAAACGAATTTCAGAGATTGATATTGAAGCCTATGCTAAGAAAGCAAAACGCTATGTAAAGAACAAAGATCTCTCAAAGAAAGCAAATGATGAAATGCGATATTATAATGCAGCAATGAAGATCAATCGATTAGAATTGTTAAAAGCTAATATTGGAATGCATTTAGTTGGTGGCTATGATGAACTCGAGAAGATTTTTGGAGACGCATTCACACAGCGAACTGAGGAAGAAATGCGGAAACAAGCAGGTATTCTTGGAAAGACAATTCAGAACAATGGCGAAAAAGCAGAAGTGATCGTAAATGCGTCTTACAAAAATGCAACTTGGTCCGAACGTATATGGGCTCATCAGTCAATGCTAAAATCAGAGATTGATAAACTTCTTCAGGAAGGATTGATTCAAGGAAAGCATCCAAGTGTACTGGCAAGACATTTAGAAAAACGATTTGGAGTCAGTGAGAGCAACGCAATGAGGCTGATGGTTACAGAACTTGCAAGAGTTCAGACAGAAGCCCAGAAACAGTCGTTTATACAGAATGGCTTTGAAGAGTATGAATACATAGCATGTGAGAAAGCGGATGCATGCAGTCAATGCAGATCATTGGATGGAAAGGTATTTAAAGTCGAGGATATGATGCCCGGAGAAAATGCCCCGCCAATGCATCCGTATTGTCATTGTAGTACAGCGGCTCATATGGATGATAATGATTATGAGAAATGGCTAGATACGTATTCGGAGCATGGACTTGATTTTGAATCGTGGCAGCAGTTGAAAGCACAAAGCAGAAATGATAAAATTCAATTAGATGAAGATGAATTGAGCGCTTTAATGAAATATAAAAGTTTTGAGTCTTATACAATCAATGATCTGCTGAGAAGATGTGAAGACCCACAGAAACTTCCAGAAAAAGATCAACAATTTGTCAGTCATTTAGACTCGGCATTAACGAAAGTGCCACAATACGAAGGGGATTTAGTTAGAGCGGTTGATTTTTCTAGTTATGCAGATTGTGAAGAAAGAATAATAAAATGCGTGGAAGAATTTGTTGAAAAGAAAGAAATCATTATAGATCAATATTGGAGTACATCGAAAGAGGAAGGATATAATGAAGAAGCTAAAATTGTGATTTATATTCAAAATTCAAAGAAAGGAAGGGACATTAGTCAGCTCGGACTAGATGAAAAAGAAGTTTTATATGAACGAAAATCAGGGTTTAAAGTTTTAAGTAAAAAGAAAGTAGATGGAGTTTGGTATATTCTTTTACGAGAGGTATAGATATGGCGTATGAAGATATTTATAAAGGATTAACAGAAGAAGAAAAACAAAGAATGATAAAGGATGACATTCCAAAATTTCGAGTTATAGGAGACGCTAATTTATCGGAAGAAGAGTTGGTACAAGCCGAACAAGATTTAAACAAAATAATTAAAAGACTTCGAAAGAGAGCTAAAAACAAAAAATGATAGAAATAAAAGTGCGTGATCATGAAATCACAGTAGTAGGCCATGCAAATTATGCAGAGTATGGCAGAGACATTATATGTGCATCGGTGTCGATGTTATTGCAGAACCTAGTAAAGTCGATTCATGATCTAACCGACGACAAAATAGAATACGATTTAAAAGCTGGACAGGCTTTTATCAAATACAGGAATTTATCAGAGAAATCGAAAACTTTGATAGATTCCTTTTTTATTGGTATTTGCAGCATTGCAGATGCTTATCCGAATTATGTTCGGATTGTGTAACTATTATGACCGAAAAGTCGTTAAACTAAGTTTTTGTTAGCAATGATCTGGAAGGGACAGATCAGGGCGAAAGGAGCAAATATGGAAAAGCATAAATTATTTTTACAGCTGTTCACAGAAGGAGATGACGGTGGGACCGGAGACGGGAATGGCGATGGATCCGGAACAGGTGGAAATAATGAACCAATGTCGTTTGATGACTTCTTAGGCCAGGAAGGAAATCAGGCGGAGTTTGATCGCAGAGTAAACAAAGCAATCAAAACGGCAGTGGCTAATGAAAAAGAAAAATGGAAGACGCTGACCGATGACAAGCTGACTGAAGCAGAAAAGCTTGCTAAAATGACAAAAGAAGAAAAAGCGGAATATCGTGCAAAGAAAGCAGAGAAGGAACTGGAAGATCTGAAAAAGATGAACGCCAGAACTGAATTGGCCAAAACAGCACGAAAGATGTTAGCAGATGAAAACATCAACATTCCAGATGAACTTCTCAGCAATTTGGTAGCAGATGATGCAGACGGAACTAAGACAGCAGTTGAATCATTTGCAAAAATGTACAAAGAAGCTGTGCAGGCAGCAGTTAAAGAAGCAATCAAAGGAAAACCACCAAAAGCAGGAACAGGCGGTGGAAACACGATCACAAAGGAGCAGATAATGGATATTAAAGACCCGATTGAACGTCAGAAGATGATCCGAGAAAATATTAATCTGTTCCAGTAAAGAGAGGAGAAGAAATGGGAAAATATAAATTAGACCTGCAGTTATTTGCAGCACCAGATGGAATGACTGGACAGGGAAACTTAGAAGTAAAGGCAAGGGAAATTGACTTTGTAACATCTTTCGGAAAGAATATTCAGGCATTATTAGATGTACTTGGTATCGCAAGGATGATCAGAAAAGAGAATGGAAGTGCCTTAAAAACAAAAGAAGTAACAGGAGAGCTGAAATCTGGAGATATTGGAGAGGGAGAAGAAATCCCATATTCTCAGTACAAAGTAACAGAGAAGGTATTCGATACGATCAAAATCGAGAAATACCGAAAAGGTGTATCTTTAGAGGCAATTGCTGAAAAAGGATATGATATTGCAGTGAACGACACAGACGAAGAATTTAAATCGGATCTTCAGAATAAAGTTAGCGATAAATTCTACAAACAGTTAAAAGCTGGATCATTAACAGGAGCAGAGACAACATGGCAGATGGCAATCGCAATGTCTATCGGAAGAGTAAAAGACAAATTCAAGAAGATGAAAAGAACCGCAACAGGTGTGGCTGTATGGGTTAATACGCTTGATGTGTACAAATATATTGGTGCAGCAGATATCACACTGCAGACAGCGTTTGGGTTTGAATACATGAAGAACTTTTTAGGTGCTGATGTAGTATTTATCAGCTCTGAGATTCCAGAAGGTGTTGTAATTGCAACTCCATTAAACAACATCGTAGCTTATTACGTCGATCCAGGAGACAGTGAATTTGTAAAAGCTGGATTATCTTATACAACAGACCCAACGACAGGGTTTATCGGATTCCATGCACAGGGAACCTATGAAAGAGCAATCTCTGACTTATTTGCGATCATGGGCTTACGTCTTTTCTGTGAATATCTTGATGCGATCGCATATACAAGTGTTGGAAGCCGAGATACACAGACTCTTGGAGAGTTACATCTTACAGCAGTAGAAGGTACAAATGCTGGTGATACAGCGATCACAATGAATGAACAGCTCATGTCAATGAAAAATGCATTTAAATACAAAGTAAATGCATCCGCAGCAACAGCTGTAACCTATGGCATGGATGTAAAGAACTGGTCTAAATGGGATGGAGAATCAGAAATCGCAGCAGCAAAAGGCAGTCATGTGACAATTGTTGAGTGTGATCGTAACTATAAAGCAGTAAGATCAGGGGATGTCGTATCCGCTGCAAAAGAATAGTGAGGTGTTGATAGATATGGCTTATGAAGTAGTAAAAGCATTTCATGATCTTCAGGATTATAAAGATGTTAAAGGCGGCAAAGTGTATCATCACTATGATGTTGGGGACACATATCCAAGACAGGGATTAGACCCAGCTCCCGATGAAACAAGAATCGAGGAACTTCTTAGCAGCGGAAACGCTCAGGGAGTTCCTTTAATTGCAGAAGTAAAGGAGAAAGCGAATGCTGGAAAAGCTTAAGACAATGCTTGGCTTCGAAGATTCTACACAGGATAAAAAACTGATGCTGATCTTAGATTCTGTAGAATCAAGGCTTCGATTACTTTTAGGTGGTATGGATCCACCGGATGAGATGGAGCATATCATTATCGAAGTCGCGATTATTCGTTTTAATCGCATCGGATCTGAAGGACTAGCAAGTCATAATGTTGAAGGAGAAACACAGTCGTATGCATCGGCAAATGATTTTGCTCCGTTTATGGATGAAATCGAAGCATATTTGCAGATGCAAAAGGATGCAAAGCGAGGAAAGCTGAGGTTTCTATGAGATATGATACAACGATTTACTTTCAAAAGTTGACACAAGGAGAATATGATCAGGAAACAGGTGATTACAAAGATGATTCTGTAAGTGAAGATCAAAAACAAGCATCGGTTATGGATACAACAACACAGATGATGCAGGTTGTTTATGGAATGATCAAACAGGGAAGTTTAACGGTTCAATTACAGAACCATTATGATTGCCCATTTGATCAGATCCGAATTGGAAACAAGATCTATAAAGTGGATTATTCAAGGAAACTTCGAACCAAACAGACTTTTATTGTGTCGGAGGTGCAATGATGAGTGGAATTAAGGTGAATGGATTAGATCAGCTTAATGCAAAATTAAGAAAGAACATGGATCTTAATGCAGTAAAGACAATAGTTAAAAAGAATGGAGAGGATCTCCAGAAAAAAGCGCAACATTATGTACCGGTAGATACTGGAACATTAAAAAGAAGCATTGGCCTCAATATCAAAGATGGCGGCTTAACTGCGGTTGTAGCACCAACGACAGATTATGCAGAATATATTGAGTATGGAACACGTTTCATGGAATCACAACCGTACATGCGCCCAGCACTGGGCGAGCAAAAGCAGATTTTTAAAAGTGATTTAGAAAAGGTAATGAAATAATATGGATCCACAGCAGGAACTATTTACTGTGCTGCTGTTAAAACTAAAAGAAAAATATCAGGATACGGGAATCGGTGTGTATGATACATTCCTACCGCCGGATAAAACCCCGTATCCTTTTGTTTATCTTGCTGACAGCACACAGGATGATCAAGCAAATAAAACAACAGTCTTTGGGGCAGTCAGCCAGGTAATCCATATCTGGCATAACAACCAAAGACAGAGAGGAACATTATCGAAGATATTATTAGAGATCAAAGATATGTGCTACAAGATCGAAGAAACAAAAAACTTTGGTTGGAATCTTGTAAGAGTAAATCAAAGAATCCTCTCAGACGCAACAACGAAAGAACCCCTGATGCACGGGGTTTTAGAATTAGAATTTACATTTAATTAGGAGGTAGCAATGTTAAATTTACAGCTTTTTGGAAATGAAGCGGTGCAGGGCAAGAAGATTGTTTATCTGTATCGAATTTTATCAGAAGCACCAACACAGAGTGGTACAGCATTGGCATTCACAACAGAGAATGGTCGTACTAAATCAAAAGATGCAGATTCCACAGCCACAAAGGATGGTTCTGTCAGAACACCAGGTGCTGCAGAAGTGGAGATCACAGCAACATCAATCTTAAAGAAAGATGACGAAATGATTAAAAAACTGGAAAAGGCTTTAGATGATGATGCATTGATTGAAATTTGGGAGGCTAATCTGGTAGAACCAGCATCCGCAGGAAATAACAAATTCAAAGGAAAGTATTTCCAGGGGTATTTAACAGAAATCGAATATACAGCTAATGCAGATGAGTTTGTAGAGGTTTCTTTAACATTTGGTATCAATGGAACAGGTGTGGATGGAGATGTAACTGTGACAACACAGCAGCAGGAACAGGCATATACATTCGTAGATACACCAAAAACAGGAGCTTAGGAGGATATAATACATGTACGAATTACAGATTAACAAATCAACATATGAATTTAACTTTGGAATGGGATTCATGAGAGAGATCAACAAAACAATTGCTGTCCCAGTAGAAAATATTAAAGGAAAAACAAAAGACATTGGTCTGCAGTATAAAGTTGCAGAAATGCTTGATGGTGATCTTGATGCATTAGAAGATGTTTTATTGGTAGCGAACAAAGGATTTACACCACGACTTGAACGAACAGAGTTAGATAAGCACATTGAGGATGAAAACACAGATATCGATGCATTATTTGATACGGTATTGGGTTTCTTAGAGAATGCAAATGCTACGAAGAAAACGACACGAGAGCTGAAGGAAGAAGTGGAGAAACAGAAGAAGAAACAGGAAGAATAAAAGATTTTGAAGAAATATACCGGGAGCTGGCGATTGAATGCTTCCGGTATTTTGGTTTTACGTCGTTTGATCAAGTGGACCAATTGACGATTGCACAATATGAGATCATGGCCGAAGCGGCAAGGCTAAAAGAAGTAGATAAAGACTACAGAAATCACTGGCAAGCGTTTCTTAATTTTGCCGTACGTGCAAAAAAGAAAGCCGGAAAGAACAGACAAAAACCAGTCTATCCAACATTTAAGAAATTCTACGACTACGAAGATGCAATCGATCAGGCAAAACGAAAGAATAAGCCAGATCGATTTGAGAAGATGAAGAGATTGCTAAGAAGGAGGGAGAGCTGATGGCAGAATCATATAGTGTTGAAGCGATATTAACTGCGAGAGATGCTGGATTCGAAGCAGGTATGAAAGCAGCTCAAAAATCCACACTATCTTTAGGAAAAGTTCTTAAAAGCGGAATCGGTTTTGGGGCAATGGTGGCAATAGGAAACAAAGCGGTGTCTGTAGTCACTTCTGGACTTTCAGAAATTGTAGGAGGATTAAACGAATCAAGTGCTGCATGGAAAACTTTCGAAGGTAACATGAGCATGAATGATCATTCAAAAAAAGAAATAGCAAGCACTAGAAAAGAACTACAAAAATTTGCAGAACAGACAATTTATAGTTCTTCAGATATGGCTTCTACATATGCTCAATTAGATGCAGTTGGTACAAAAAGTACAACGAAACTTGTAAAAGGATTTGGAGGTTTAGCTGCAGCAGCAGAAAATCCACAGCAAGCAATGAAAACTTTGTCACAGCAGGCTACACAGATGGCAGCAAAACCTAAAATACAGTGGGAAGACTTCAAATTAATGGTTGAACAGACACCTGCGGGTATTGCAGCTGTTGCAAAAACAATGGGAAGATCTACACAGCAGTTAATTAAGGATGTTCAGGATGGTAAAGTAAAAACCGAAGACTTTTTTGCGGCAATTGCTAAGACAGGAACGAATAAACAGTTCACAAAGCTTGCAACAGAATATAAAACTGTTGGACAAGCAATGGATGGTTTAACAGAGACGGCAGCAAATAAATTGCAGCCAGCGTTTGATAAAGTATCTAGCATTGCAATTAAGGGAGTAAGTGATGTAACGAATCTTTTAGATAATGTCGATGGTAATAAAATAGCGAGCAAGATTGGTGGCTTTGCAACAAAGGCTGGGAAATACTGGTCTGTTTTTAAGACAGATGCGAAAGAAGTAGGACAAGCGTTCGGATCAGCAGTAAGTGCTATCGGGAAAAGTATGGGAGAATTGAATGGTTCTTTCGGGTCTGATAAATCTGTATCTAGTTTTAAAAGTGTTGTTGATAGTATTTCTGGTGGGTTAAAAGCATTAGCTGGTTTTGCTGAAAAGCATTCTGGAGCAATTGCAAGTCTTATAACAACGTTACCGAAGATATTAATTGGGTTTAAAGCATTTAAGATAGTAAAAGCACTTGCCCCTGGAATTGGTAGTTTCACAAAATCAATTCTGGCGTTAGCAGGAAAAGGAATAGCAGGACTTGCAGCAAAATTATTTGGAGTTGCAGCAGGAGAAACAGCAACAGGAAAATCTGCAAAAGTAAGCAATAAATCAGTCCTAACAATGGCAAAAAGTACAATGATGCTCGGAATAGGAGTATTAATGGTTGCAACAGGTTTTGGAATTATGGCGCAAGCAAGTATTGCGTTGGCAAATTCAGGAGGATTAGCAATAGGCGTGATGATCGGCATGACAGGAGCATTAGCGGCATTAGTCATTGGTGGAATGGCGGCTATGAAAATATTTTCTCAAACTCCAGCAAGAGCACAAGCAAGTGCAGCGGCATTACTTGCTCTAGGAGCCGGTGTTTTGATGGTTGCAGCCGGACTAGCGATCATGGCGGCGGCAAGTATTGCACTTGCAAATGCAGGTACACCAGCGATCGCCTGTATGGCAGGAATGGTTGTAGCTGTTGGAGCGTTAATGGCGATTGCAGGAGCCGTTGGACCAGCAATGACAGCGGGAGCCGTTGGGTTTATTGCATTTGGTGCAGCAATTGTACTTGTTAGTGCGGGGGCATTATTAGCTGCAGCGTCATTAGCGGTTGTTGCAGGAGTTCTTCCAACAGTGGTGCAATATGGAACTGCAGGAGCCGTGGCTATAGCATCACTTGGAGCAAGTATGATAGTATTCGGAGCAGGATCGGCAGTCGCGGGAGCTGGCTGTATTGTACTTGGAGCTGGATTACTAGCAGTTGGAGTTGGTGCAACAGCTGCAGGAGGCGGACTTTTAATACTTGGAACCGTATTGCTTGTAACAAGTAAAGGATTCACAACATTTGCACAAGTGATCAAAACAGTTGTAGATGCAATCAGTGGTGGTCTAAGGACAGTATTAGACGGAATTGCAAATGTGATCAAGTCTGTTGGAGAATCTGCGAAGAATGCAGGAACTGGATTTAAGAGTGTAGCCGAAGGAATCAAGATGATTTCCGGATTATCGATAGGATCTATTGCAAAAAGCCTTGGGGCAGTAGCAATCGGGATTGGAAAAATCTCTCGTAAAGGCTCTGACATACAACAGACTGCAAACGGTATGAAGACCCTATCAGCAGCATCAACATCTGTAAATTCAAGCTTTGGATCCATGGGAGCGAAAGCAACATCGGCTCTATCTGGAATTAAAAAATCAATGTCCAGTACGGCCAACGCTGCAAAATCATCTGGAAAGAAGATGGGAAGCGGATTTACCTCTTCTATGCAAAGCGGATTAAGAAAAGGACCAGGTATTGCCTCAAAAGCTGTATCTAGCACAAATTCAAGATTACGTTCAGGACGATCTGGAGCATACAGTGCAGGTGCTTATATCAGTCAAGGGTTTGCACAAGGAATTAGTTCATGTCTGGGACAGATCGAAGCCGCAGCATCCAGAATGGTATCTGCAGCAGAAAAAGCGATCAGGGCAAAAGCACAGATTCATTCTCCATCTAGAATGACAAAAAAAGATGGTCGCTATATAGCTGCTGGTCTTGCAATTGGTATTAAAAATGGTATCAGTAATGTAAAATCTGCAAGTAAAGCATTGGCGAAAACAGCAATCGACACGATGAAGAAAGCTACAAAATCACGTAAATACGAAGATGCGGCAAGTAATGCTGTAAGTAAATACAAAGATTCTATGAATAGTAAAGTATCTTCAATTACTAAGTCTTTGAATAAGAAGATTAATGCTGGTGTAAAAAAACTGCAAAAGAAAAATCCAAAATTAAAAAAAGCGTATACACAAGTTGGAAAAATTCTAAAATCAGACATGAGCAAAACGATAAAGTCACAAGGAAAGAAAGCTATTAACGCAGCAGACAAGGCGTTAACAGCTCTTGGAAAGAAGTATCAAGAGAAACACGATGCGATCATTTCAGACAGGGATAATTATAAGAGCAAATTAGCAGATTATGGAGATTTGTTTAGTTCTGATAATTACGGATATATTTCGTTAGTAAACTTTAAAGCTCAAAAAAATCAAGTAGAACAACTTGCGAAGAATATGGAAAAACTAAAAAAAGTTCTTCCATATGATCTTATGCGTGATATTCAGAATTTGGATACAGCACAAGGATTAAAGTATACGACGGAATTATTAAAAAAGAGTGATTCCTGGTTAAAACAGTATGGAAAAGACTATTCAGAATTTATGACCAGTGCGGACAAAAATGCAAAATCATATTATCGACCGTATATTAAGCAGCTTGACAAGGATTATAACAGTGCGGTTACAGCAGAGCTAAGCAAATTGAAAAAACAGATGAATACGATTGCACAGGATGCAACAAAGGGATTTGTTAAAGGACTGACATCTAAATCAAACAAAAAAGCCTTAAATAAGGCAGCAAAAGATTTGGCAAACATCCTTACCAAAGCCGTAAAAGGGAAATTAAAAATCCATTCGCCATCCCGTGTTATGAAAGCCTTAGGAATATTCGTTGTAAAGGGATTTGTCAATGGAATCTCTTCTATGGCAAATACATTAGATAAAATGATGGATAGCATAATTACAGTTCCAAACTTTAACAACCTTGCGATCGCAGGAGATGTTGGAGGAAGTCTTAACAGTGATTATGACTATTACACACAGGCAGAATACACGATTATTGTCCCAGTTGATCTTGATGGGAAAGAGTTTGCAAGAGTAACAGCACAATACACAGAAGCAGAGCTAAACAAACGACAGACAAGGCAGAACAGAAAACTTGGAAGAAAGTAAGAAGGGAGAAAGATGTATAGTTTTACCGATACAATAGAAGCTTCACAGGGAGCAACTCTCCCTTCAGAGGCTCTGAAAATTAATGGAGAGTATATAGAAAATCAGATTACTGGCTACAGAACGCTTTATGTGTCTGGGAGAGAATCACTTGCACCAGAGTTGACGATGATTGAATCTGGAAGTAGAGATGGATCGGTGCTAAATTATAAAAGATATCCAGTAAGAACAATCACAGTAGGGTATCAACTACTGACAGCAAGTGCCGAAAATTTTAGGAAAGCGTATAATGTGCTGATGGATATTTTGAGTGTGGAAGATTCGGAACTTATTTTTGCTGATGAACCTGATAAGTATTTTACCGGAACATTCACATCGATGAGTGATATAGATCCAGGGCGAAACTGCGTTACTGGCGAAATTGAGTTTACTTGTCTTGATCCATTTAAGTATTCGGTAGATGAATATGAAATTGAGCCAGAAAGCGACGGAAACTACTTTGCAGTGCAATACAATGGAAATTATAAAAGTTATCCAACATTTGAGGTGGATTTTTATAACGACGAAAGTGGAGAAGAAAATAATAACGGAAGATGTGGATACGTTGCTTTTTTTGATGATGAGGAACACGTTTTACAATTTGGTAATCCAGATGAATTATCAGAAGAACAGGTGGAAATTGTAGAATCTGAAACAAATACATATTCTGTGCCAACAACAAAAGTGCTACTAAATCATTCATTCAAAAAATCTAATTCCTGGAATGGAGTGAAATCTAAATATATAGTAAACAAAGGTATTATTTATAAATCTTCAGTTCAAACAGGAACAATTGGAGCTGTGCATTCTTATAACACAACAGCGGAAGACACTTATTATCTTGCAGCAACTGGATTCGGAACAGGCAATAGGTTTCATGGTCCTACTGTTACATACACTCTGTCAGAAGCAGCAACAGATTTTGAACTTAGTTACGCACAGAAGATGTGCATTGATAGTTCGAAGGATGGGAAAAAGCAATGTGGAGCATTTCAAATGATTTTATCAGATGCTTCTGGAAATATCATTGCAGGTGTAGACATTTACAAGGCATCAGATGGTACAAAAGGAAGGTATCGAATGATTGTTGATGGAAAAGTACAAAAAGAAGCCGAGATTGATTTGTCATTAAATAATAAGTTCTTCGGACAAAACAGAGTGGCAGATAAAAAGAAGAAAATTACAGAAATCAAAACAGTTAAATCATCTAGCATTACAAAAAATGGAGCTGTAATGAGCTTTAATTTAGGAGGGATCAAGCAGAGTTTTACATTCAATTCAATCAAAACAAAGGCAGTTAAAAAAATTACAATTATGGTTTCAAAAAAAGCCAACAAACCAGCACTAAAATATAATGGATTATATTATGCGAAAATAGTGAAAAACTATTCTAAGCAAGTAACAGAAACAATAGATAAAATCGTAACAGAATATCATGATGTACAAAATAAATTCAATGCAAACGATGTATTTGTGGTTGATTCGTCCGCAGCAAGCGCCAAATTAAACGAACTAGATCGATCAGATTTAGGTGCGTTAGGAAACGACTGGGAAGATCTATATTTGCAAAAAGGTATGAATCAGATTGGATTCAGTTATTCTGATTGGGTAGAAAGCGATTATGCCCCTAAATTTAAGTTACGATATCGAGAGGTGTTCTTATGATTATATATTTTGCTGACCGCAAAATGGATATTTTAGGACAAGCATCTACAAATCTTTTAAATGGAATTACCATTAAAGAGGATAAGAAAACAGAGGAAATTGATGTAGGAGTTGCTACATTTGAATGTAGGATAACGTATTCTAAAAAAACAAGAGAGATTGCGGAACAGTTAACAGAAGCTGGAAACTATATTTTAAGAAGTAACAAGGATGAAAAAGAATTTTATACGATCATAAATACAGAAATTGATACTAAGGAACGAGACATCTATATTTATGCTGAAGATGCAGGAATGGACTTGTTAAATGAAATATTAAAAAGTTCAGACGGAGATGGAGTTCAGCGAACTTGTACGGAACATGTTGAATCAGCAATTTATGATAGTGGATTTGAAATTGGTATTAATGAATCGGATGATTCAGTGAAGAAGTTTTTAGAGTTTGATGAGCAAACGGCATCAGAAAGAATCCTTGATATTATGAAGAATTTTGAGTGTGAGGTGTCATATAGTTTCGATATTGATCGTCTGGCAGTAACGAATAAATACATCAATATTTATAAAAAAAGAGGAAAAGATACAGGGATTCAATTGAGAGAAGGGAGAGAAATCGATGGAATTAGCATAAAAAAATCTGTAGAAAATTTGGCAACTGCATTATTATGCACTGGTTCTGAAGATGCTTCTGGAGTGAAAATTTCTTTGCAAGACTACAAATATGATGATGGAGATTTTTATGTTGAAGGGCATTATTTAAAAAGCAGAAAGGCATTAGCTAGATGGAGTAGGTATGTAAATCCTGATGAGCCAAACAAAATAGACAATGCTGGACACATTGTTCAAACATTTACTTATGATACGGTTGATCAAAAAGAACTTTGTGAACAGGCAATCAAAGAACTGAAAAAGAAATGTGATATTGAAAGAAATTATGAAATTGAAATCACGCATCTTCCAGAAGATATTAAAATCGGTGACATTGTAAATGTTGTGGATGAAGCTGGAGGACTTTATTTACAGTCTAGATTATTAAAACTTGAAATATCAATTGTTGATGGAACACAGACGGCAACACTTGGAGACTATTTAATCAGAGAAAGTGGTATTTCAGAAAAAGTTGAGCAATTAACAAATCAATTTAAGAATCTATCAGAAAATCAGACGTTATATACCTGGTTTGCGTATGCAGATGATTCTTTTGGCAATGGAATATCATTGGAACCAGAAGGGAAAGAGTATTTAGGGACATGTGTGAATCAAAGTGTCAAAACACCAGATATCACAAAACCTGAAATATATAAATGGACAAAGATAAAAGGAGAATCGGCAACACTTTTAATGATTGATTCGTCACAGGGATTAGCTTTTAAAAACAATGCTGTTTCGACTATATTATCAGTAATTATATATCACGGAAGTATACAGATTACAAACATCAGTAAACTAAAAGAAGTATTTGGCAACAATGCTTATATACAGTGGAAATGGAAAAGAACTAATGAAGAATCATATGGTATTATATCATCCAACGATTCAAGGCTTATAAACGATGGTTTTTCGTTTAAAGTCAGTCCAGACGATGTAGATGTAAATGTAACATTCACGTGTGAGTTAATAGTTTAAGGAGGAAAAATTAAATGGCAGTTAAAGCATCAAATCAAGCAACTCTTATCGACGTAACGGATGGATATTCAGTCACACTTACAAGTGATTCATATACATTTGTCGGAGGAACAGGCGGCGTTGGATCAGGACAGACATGTACAACAGAAGCAGTAGCATTCTGCGGATCAAATCAATGTACTTCGGTAGCAGTAACAGCAGCAGACATCGTATGCCCTACTGGTATCAGTGCTACAGTAGAAAACAGTGGGACTTCAAAGGTTAAGGTCACATTTAAAACAACAGCTACGATCAGCGCAGCGTGCGAAGCGACAATCCCAGTCGTTGTAGATGGAATCACAATGAATAAGAAATTCTCATTTGCGGTAGCTAAAACAGGTGCCACAGGTGCGACAGGAAAAGGTATCAAAGGAACACCAGTGGCAGAGTATGTCGGTTCCAGTTCTAACACAACAGTACCCACAAGTGGATGGTCCACAACGATTCCATCTGTATCAGCAGGTCAGTATTTATGGACAAGGGTTACAACAACCTATACAGATAATACAACATCTGTAAGTTATAGTGTGGCAAAACAGGGTGCAACTGGCGCGACTGGAACAACAGGATCACAGTGGTATTCAGGTACAGGAATTACAGGTACATCTACGACAGCCACAGCATTTACTGGGTCAGGAGTAGCAAATGCACGTGTAAATGATATGTATCTTAATACATCCACAGGCAATACATACAAATGTACTGTTGCAGGTAATGCACAGAATGCTAAATGGGTATATGACGGAAACATCAAAGGTGTTCAGGGAGACAAAGGAAACACCGGTGCAACAGGTAATGGTATTTCTAAAGCAGATATTACCTATGCTGCATCATCTTCTAATACATCTGCACCATCGAGCGGATGGCAGTCTACACCACCAAACGTATCTGCGGGGCAGTATTTATGGACAAAAACAGTATTTACATACACGAATGGTGGAACGGCAACACAGTACAGTGTAGCAAAGCAGGGAGCAACAGGTGCAGCCGGAGCAGATGCGATCACATTAACAATTACATCATCAAATGGAATAATCTTCAAGAATAATGCTGGATCAACAGTGCTTACAGCCCATGTCTGGAAAGGATCAGTAGAACAGAGCATTACCGATGCAGGAGTATGCGGATCACTCGGTTCCATCAAATGGTATAAAGCTGGAAGCGATACAGCAATTGCAACAGCGAAATCTTTGACTGTTACAGCAGATGATGTAACCAATTCACAGGCATATACATGCCAGCTCGAAGGATAATAAGGGAGGTGTTTGGTGATGGTAAAAGCTAAAGCTGAAATAACAATTTCCAGAATTATAGACATTGACAAAGTAACAAGATATTACTTACTACAGTCTTCCACAGCCACAGCACCATCAAAACCGACATCAAATCCTCCGGATGGAAACTGGAAAACAACAGAGCCGTCGTATACATCAGGTTCTACGAATACATTGTATTTTGTGGATTTAACAGTGATGACGAACGGCTCTTTTAGTTATTCCGCAGTAAGTAAATCTAGCAGTTATGAAGCGGCTAAGGAAGCATGGAATAAAGCTAATAATGCACAGAATACTGCCAATAATGCAGCCAAAACAGCAACGAACTATCTTAAAGGTTCAGAGGATGGTCTGGTTATTGGAAATATGACTGACGAAATCTTAGGATCAAATGTGTTAATAGATCCAGATTCGGTTAACATCCGAGATGGAGACACTATTTTAGCAAAATATTCGGAAAAGAAAATAGAGCTTGGATTAAATTCAGAAGATGCAGTTATTGAATTGTGTGGCGGAGTTGGTCTTATAACATCTCAAGTGGTAGAAGAATCGGAATTTTCAACTGGTATCACAAGGGCGTTATCTATTGAATCTGATTATATTCAGATGAATAAGGCCAGAATCATTGAGTTAGATACAAATACGCTATACGGAACGAACGCTGACGGTGAAGGACAACAGGCTAGTTCGTATATTACTCTTAATTCTGGAAAATCATCTAATGGTTTGCATAATTCTACTTTTATAATTGGCGGTTTAGTATATGAGGATAATCTGGATGCATTTATTTCTGGGGATATTAGCAAATTAGATGGAGTATTATTAACAACTAGAGTAACAGGAGCTGACAAGAGTACAGATATTACTATAAGCCATTCATCCACTGATGCAAGTGTTGATTATGAGGGAATGACAATAGAGAGTTGTGACGTTGTTAGATTTCAAAGTAACATAAACATGGAATATTGTATCGGGGTAGGTGTTGGTGGTGGAGGTGTTAACCGCGGCATTCATGATACTTGGGAAGATCACTGGATGTTATATTGTGATCAAAATGATATGTATTTCCAAGCACCAAAAACATCAAAAATCAAACCATATTATCGAGCAGGCGATTCTATACAGTTGTACTATCAAGGTGCAGGATTTGCTACAAGTGATGGTAAACATGTAGTATTTACACTACCAATTAATAAACCAATAGATGCAAGCAATGTAGTTGCATCATCTGTAAGTGGATTTATTGGTAGATCTAATGGTAAATATACACATGGTTCTACTTCATCAACCTATGTTAAACCAGCATCATACGAGGCGGTAATTAATGGTAATGCAGTTAGAGTTTCAATGAATTTTAATAATAATACAAATGTAACTAATAACGCTGCGATCGGTGTAACATGGTCCGGTAAAATAACGTTTAGTTAGGAGAAAAATAAAATGGCATTATTTAAGAAAATAGAACAATCCGATGGAGTTGTGACAGATTACCATCGGATTTTGTTTTTACAGACAACAGTAAACCAGCAAAATTCAATTGTAGTTGTGTCATATGTAAGTTCTGATATTCGCGAGGATGAAAAGAGAAACAGTTTAAACCGTCCATATATGCGGAGTAAGACTTATGAAACTGACTATGATCCAGATATGACAATAGAAGAAGCGTACGAATTTTTAAAAACACTTCCAGATTTTAAAGATGCAGAAGATGTATAAGGAGGCTGACAATGAAAGAAAAACTTGTGAAATTATATAACACAATGAACATGATCGAGACAAAAGGCAGAAATACGAAAATCATGGCTGAATGTCTTGAATATCTGGAAAGACTTATTAAAGATGAGCAGAAAAAGGAAGAACAGCAAAAAGAGACAAAGGAAATTACAGAAGAATGAAATACAATTTAGAGATTAGAGCAGGACCCACAGAGGTCTTATTTTTATGTAACAATTTAATGCAGCAATGATATTAGAAAGGAAGAATATGGCAGATGACGAATACTTAAGAAGGCATGAGCATGAAGAGTTTGCCAAAGGCGTAGACCGTGAGCAAGTTCGGCAGAATAAAAGAATTGCAGATCTAGAAGCAACCGTAAGACAAATCAACGATCTCACATTGTCCGTACAAAAGCTTGCGATCAACATGGAACATATGCTCGTTAATCAGACAGAGCAGAGCAAACGGCTTGAAGAGTTGGAAAACCGAGACGGAGAAAAATGGAGAAGCATTTCTATGTATGTCCTGACTGTAGTTGTTGGTGCAGTGCTCGGATTTGCTCTGCAGCAAGTTGGAATCTAAGAAGGAGAGATAAAATGAAAGAATTATTTGAACAGAATAAGTTGTTGTTTTTGGCAGTGATCACAATTTTGATTGCTGTTTTTTTAATTAAGAAACTGATTGAATATGTGCAGAAAAAAGGGTTGGAAGGAATCAGACTATATGTCTATGAGCTGTTCGTGGAATCAGAGGAACGATTCAAAGAATCTGGACAAGGGCAAGCTAAGTTTGATTACGTAATACAGCTGGCAAGATCGCTATTACCGAAGCCAGTACAGATCTTTGTGACCGATAGTATGTTAAAAGAAGCTGTGCAACTGTGGTTTGACGGTATTAAAGATCTACTCGATGATGGTAAATTAAATGCTTCAATTTTAGAAGAAAGAGAAGAAGAGAGAAAAGGAGAGTGATCGGAATGGCACACGTAACAAATAAATGCATCAAGCTTGTGAAAAAATTTGAAGGACTTTATAAAAAAGCTTATCGAGATGAGGTCGGTGTCTGGACGATCGGCTATGGAATTACTAATGCAGATAAATCTATCACAGGAGCAACGATAAAAGCTGGACTCGTGATCTCTGAAAAGACAGCGGATAACTGGCTTGAAAGATCACTGAATAGCAAATATCTGCAAAAAGTCATGAAATATGATAAAAAGTATAATTGGAATCAGAACGAAATTGATGCCCTTGTATCTTTTGCATATAATATTGGCAGCATTGATGGGCTTACAGCTAATGGAACTAGATCTAGAGCCACGATTGCAGCTAAAATTTTAGAATACAACAAAGCTGGTGGGAAAGTCTACAGAGGATTGACAAGAAGAAGAAAAGCAGAAAGAAAACTATTCTTGACAGCGACAAAAGCTAAGAAGAAAGCTAAGAAGAAAGCTGTGAAAAAAGTCTACGCAAAAGTTAATACTAAGCATGATCCGTTGACAATCAGAAAGTCTGCATCTTCGACAGCAGCAGTGCTTGGAAGAGTACCGAAGAAATCTAAAGTTGAAGTATTGAAAAAAGGCAGCACGTGGACGAAAGTTAAGTACAAGAGTGTAACAGGGTATTCAGCCACAAGATACCTTAAATTTTAATATTGACCGGGGGAGAAATCCTCTGGTCTTTTTTTATTTCCAGAAATTACATAATTATTTTTATAGATAATCCAACAATAATATGTTAGCATAAAAGAAAACATTAAACATTGGAGGTGCGGTATGAGTGTAGTAATTATGGTTAAATCAGGAAAAGAATTATTTTTGTTCGGGGATAAAAAAACAACACATATAAATAATTTTGATAAAGAAAATGAAAGTTATGAGGTAGAATCGGTTTCTTATGATGCTCAAAAGGTATATAAAATTAAGGATGATATTATTGTTGGGATGGTAGGATCTAGTTTGGGATATAATAATTTATTTCAATATGTGATTCATGATCGGAAGGTAGATGCTGATGTTGCAAATGAAATAAAAGACTACAAAGATTTTGTAGCTGATTGGTTAAATTATCAATTCGAGTGTTTAGAGGAATATTTAAAAGATGACACAAAACATTTAGAAATTGAAAAAATGTTTGGAGCAATAGTATGTGGAATCAAAGATGGTAAATTTTATACAACTTCTTATGGATATCCAGCAGATGAGAGTGCTAGAGCGACAGAGCTTGTAATTGATAAAGATGGAACAATAGTTTTATCACAAATGAAATACCGTTCTTTATATGCAGAATATTATCAAAAATTTTATACAGAAAATGGTGGTAATGTTTTTGATGCAATAGAGAATACATTAAAAACTATGTCAAAAATTGATGATAGTATAAGTGAACAATTTGATGTTGTCAAAATATCTTTAGAATGAGTTCAATCAAACTTGAAAGTCCGAAATAAATGACGTAGGAATTAAACTATTTCTACATTATTACTATAAACACACCCAATAAACCGCATAACCCCGTGCTTTTAAGCTTATATTGAGGAAGCTGCTAAAGCAGGTAAATTCTAGGAAACCGCTTAAATGCGTGGTTTTTAGGAACGATAGAAGTGGTAAAAAGCAGTGAAAAGTGACTCGTTACTACAACATTGCTACAATATTACTACAACTCGTTGCTACAAGTGAATAAATAAAAAGAGCCAGGAATGTATATCGCATCTTGGCTCTTTTTTTGTTTTAATTATTTGATTTTTAAGATCTCTTCCATCAGCCATTCTCTTTTTCGTTTCGTATAAGTGTTCTCTGTAATGTCTTTTATTTTGTGTCCCATGATACGTTTTACAGCATATTCGTTTACGTCGGCAGCTTTCGCCATTGTAGCAAACTGGATACGTCCGTCATGAGCACGATGATCAGGATTCAAATCTAGCTGTTTAATGATCTTATCAACTCTATGACGATATTTATCATATGTAAGTTTTAAACTAGATCGATGAGTTCTAGTATCAGTGCAGTTGATTAAATATTCACTTCCTAATTTTTGCGCTTCCTGGTAACGATATTTTACCAAGCTGCGAATTTTAGGATGAACTGGAACGACACGATCTTTTCCGGCATCAGTTTTCATACCACCAGTAATAAACCAGTTTTCTAAGTCAACGTCTTTCATTTTCAATAAACCCAACTCCTGCGGTCTCCAACCAGAGTAGCATTGGATCAGCAACACATCTACATAATCTACATCGTACAAGTTATTCCATAATTTCTGCATTTCGTCATCCGTGAAGTCAATATGATCTTTCTTTTCTTCCTCGACATCCTTAATGATATCATCGGATAATTTGAAAGTTCTTGCATAGTTTTTATCAACAACATCATTTTCATTTGCATAATCAAGCATTAAATTGAACAAGGACTTAATCTTAGTCTTTGTAGTAGGAGAAGGATGTTTTTCTTTTCCATCGACTTCATATGTACCTTCTTCCATGCAGCCCTTAATATGTCGCGGACGTAAATCTTTAGCACGCATTTTGTAAATGGAAGAGCAGTAGTTCCAAGCTGATTTGATTGTTCTTTCGCTAGATGGATTGGATAAAGTCTTAAAGTATTCCTCAGTCCATTTTTCATATAGCTCTTCAACAGTCAGATCGTCATCTAAATCGTAAGGATTTTTATTGTATTCGACTAATGCAGCATAAGCCTCATTGTAAGTCTTGAAGAATGCAACAGGTTTGAGCAGTTTACGAATTGGTCTGCCGTAAAAGTCTTTTCCAACAGTAACCATTGCACGAAAAGGTTTATATAGATTACCAGTTTTGATTTCAGATATCTGACCGAAACCATTGGGAAGCTTTTTTCGTCTACGTTGTTTGGTTCGTTGCTTTTTGGCAGCAGTTGTTTGTAAAGGATATCCGCAGTGAGGACAAGCAATTGCGTGATCGCTTACTTGTAGATCACATTCTGGACACTTGCTGGATATAATTCAGCGATCAGTGAAGCGAAAGATGATACTTTGAAAATACTTTACAGAATCGGTTTAATGAAGAATCTGTAAGATTAAAGAAACAGGAAGCAGCATTGAAAGCTTTCTGTAAAGAAACAGGAAGAAGATATGAATCTGCCAGAGTTCAGATCCATGCAGTGAAGAACAAAGCAGGAGATATCGTTGGATTTAATCGAAGTGTTGCACAGAAAGCTGTATGGAGCAATAGAAAAACAAAGGTCAATGAATCCAAATTTACAGAACGATTAACTGACTTTAATTTAGGACAAAAGGATTTGATCAATCATTGGAGCATTCAGAGAAATTTGAATAAGTCCTACATTGGAAAAGAGACAATGAAATATATTGTTGATCATCCAGAAATCAATATAGAATTAGCATATCATGTTGACAATCCAGATAAATTATACGGAAAACAATGGAAAGATAATATTTGTATTTATGCATCAGACACAAAAACAATTGAAAAAACCGCTGAAACATTGATTCACGAAATAACACATCATCGATATGATATTGGTGGATCACAGTGGTCAGAATGCGTTTGCAGAGCTCAGGAGTTAAAACATAAGTATCGCCGTAATACATTGACTGCAGATGAATTAAGAAGTATAATTAAAGAAATAAAAGAATTGTATACAGAATTACCGTGGAGGTGATTATATATGAGATTTTGGGATGAAGTTGATGAAGCAATTAAAAAAGTAAGACAAGGGCAAGAAGCAACATGTCCATTATGTAAAAAGGGAAAGTTAGTACCAGTTGGAAATCCAAAAACAACAAAATCATTTTATTGTGATGCATGTAAAGAAAAACTTAATTTAGATTAAACGCCATCTGATCAATGTCAGGTGGTATTTTTATACGAATTTTTAAGAAAGCATGGTGATCCAAGTTATCTCCCCGCAACAGGGTTAAGCTGCAGAGGACACGCAGAGAAATTTGGGCGTTATTTTTATGCAAAGAAATAACATTGGTCAGCTTGTGGGCTTGGGTCATGATTATTTTCAATATTAAATAAAAATTGTGCTTGCATCAAAACAGCATTGCAGATAACATAAAGATAGTAATAATACTTGCATTAGAATAAGTAGAAATGAAGAATTAAGAATAAAAGCGAAAAGGAGTCTCCTATGGATTATCAATCATACCTGTCCCACAATGTAGCTGTCAACCTAAAAAGAATCCGCACCTCCAAAGGCATGAGTCTTGATGTCCTCTCCGAACAAACAGGAGTCAGCAAAAGTATGCTGGCTCAAATCGAGAAAGGAACAGCAAACCCATCCTTAGGAGTGTTAGGAAAGATCACAAGCGGATTAAGAATAGAATTCCAAGAATTAATTGAAGCTCCTCCAATGGAATCCTGCCTTGTAACACCAGATCAGATGACACCAACAAAAGAAATGA
>OGDN01001191.1_pt1 | contig 45610 bp, 29 predicted proteins | sample 1570271 | NCBI WGS metagenome assembly OGDN01 (sample SAMEA4384481, study PRJEB24528) | human gut metagenome | reverse complement strand
ATCTGACTGTTAATCAGAGGGTCCTTGGTTCAAGTCCAAGAGGAAGAGCAAAAAAGAGGTGTATCAAAAGATATGCCTCTTTTTTTGCTCTATCTAATTAAAGCAAGATGCTAATCCAGTAAACCCTTTCACTGTTTTAAAAGAAACAAATAGAAGAAAAACTCATAATGTGATATTTAAAAAGGATGCTCTTAGTTGCAAGAACATCCTTTTTATTTCAAATACAATATCCACCTTATCTTATTCAATCACGGCAGCAAAGCCCCCATTCCTCACCATTTTAATAGTCAGCACATCTCCATTTTTCACTTGTGAAGACTTACAGCGGTAGTCCATTGCCTGACGCCCTGCATTGATACCATCTTCAAAAGACGTCATTTGGTAAGTACGGTCCTTCTTCAGAAAGTCCAATTTCACGGCGAATTCCCTCTCTGTTTGCCCGTTGTTGGTCATACCACCGATAAACCATTTATCTCCTTTCCGTTTAGCAATAATGGCATATTCACCGGCCTTCGCTACCAAAGCCACCGTTTCATCCCAAGTGACAGGAACACTCGTAATGAAACGAGTACAATCTTCGTTCCGATAATAAAGAGTCGGATTATCTGCCAACATCTGCAAGCCACTTTCAAAAATTACAAAAAGTGCCAACTGGTAAGCACGGGTTCCGATACTTGCGGAATTGGGGCGTTCAGCCCTATATACATTAGGTTGCATACTTATCATCGCCCCGGGAGTATAATCCATCGGTCCGACAGCATTGCGCATAAATGGCAAATAAATGCTATTATCCGGATAACATCCGCCCATCTGCTCCATACCTCTGACACCTTCATAAGAAAGTATGTTCGGATACTTATATTCCAAACCTGCCGGTTTGAAAGAACCATGAAAATCGACAAACAAATGATGTTTGGCAGCTTCTTTCGCTACACGTTCGTAGTAATTGACCATCCATTGGTCACTTCTGTCCATAAAATCAATCTTAACTCCTTTTATTCCCCACTCATTGAACGTTTTGAATAAATCGAAGTTATTTTCAACCGTCAGCCATGTCAGCCAAAGAACAATACCGACATTCTTTTCTTTACCATAACGGATCAGTTCATGCAGGTCCACTTTCGGATTTGGAGTATAAGGATCACGTGTACTTTTAGCCCAGCCCTCGTCCATTATAATATAAGGTATACCAAATTTAGAGGCAAAGTCAATATAGTATTTGTAGGTTTCCAGATTGTATCCGGATACAAAATTCACATCCGGCCCGTAAGGAGAAGCATCATTCCACCATTCCCAGCTTACTTGTCCCGGTTTGATCCATGATACATCCTGAAGTTGATTCTTACCGGCCAGTTTATAAGTCATCGTGTTCTCCAAAAGTTGGCGATCATCTTTTGTCAACACGAAATAACGCCAAGGATAATTTCTTGCCCCTGATGTTTTAGCGATATAATCCGCCTCTTGAGTTATCTTCAGGCTACGGTCACCGTCTTCACCAAAAGCAAGTGGAGCTTTAGGAAAAGCAGAGACTATTCCATTATCACCGGTTCCTTTCAAGAACATACAAGGATAGTCAGTCAAGTCAGATTCGCTGATTAATATTTTGTATTGCTTACGTGTATCTATTAAAACCGGTAAAACAGACATTTTATCCGAAGGTTTCCATTCATTACTGGAGACATGTGTATAAGGTTCTTCGTATGAGGTCTTAAAACCACCCGGTTGCTGCAAATGGAGTAGATAGTCATCCGGGAAGTTAACTGCAAACTCTTCACCCAAAACTTCCACTTCACCTTTCCGAGAAGTCACAAACCGATAAGCAACCCCATCATCATACGCACGAAACTCAACCGAATAATTTTTAAATGTCAATGCCAGTTGATTATACTGATTAGTAACCGTCGAAAATTTAAGAGGCATAACGGGAGTCAGCTGCTCATCCACACTTACATATTTCCGACGACGTAATCTGGGATTCTGTCCCAGCACTTCGTCCTTCAATGTCAATTGAAGAGAATTATCTTTCAATAATACATCCCCATCATAGGCAATGCTATAATAGATTTTATCTGTAATATTCAGTGTCACTTTAATTTCTCCATTAGGAGAGGATAATTCTGATTCCGTCTGGGCATGTAACAATATCCCCCAGCACAAGATCATTAATAATGATAGATGTCTTTTCATGGTCTCAATTTTGTTTTATGTCGTTAATAATACTTTCTTCAAATTTTGACTGACTATAATATTAGTTTATTCGGCAATTGCCAAAGTTAATATGCTAATATGTATTCCCTCAATCTCTGCCAGACAGGCAGCACAAGCTGCAGTGGTGGCTCCTGTAGTCAACACATCGTCCACAAGCAGAATATGTTTTCCGGCTAATGCACCAACATGGTGCAATTCAAAAATACCATCCACGTTTTCCCAGCGTTCAAAGACTGACTTGTGAGTCTGTGTTTCCGTGTTTTTTCTGCGTACGATCATTTCTGTGTCTACAGGGATTCCCGTTACAGCGGTAACTCCCCGTGCAATCCATTCACTTTGGTTGTAGCCACGAATCTGCTGCTTTTTCTTATGCAGGGGGACAGGAATAATCACATCAATTCCCTGAAAGAACCCGGATACAAGCAGTTCGGACGCCATGTATCGTCCCATAATGGCACCGATTTCTTTTCGTCCTCCATATTTAAGCTGATGGAGAATCTGGCGAAAGTCACTCCCTTTACGATAAAAGAAAAAAGAAGTAGCATGCCCTAAAGGAATTCTTCCCCAAAAAAGCCGTTCTACCGGATTATCTTCTCGAAGATGGTAATTTGTACGTGGTAAATTCAAATTGCACAGGGTACAAATACACTCCTCCCCTTTCACCAACGATCTGCCGCAAACGACGCAACAACGTGGGAATAGAAGAAACAAGAAAGAATAAAGCCAATCTTTAATGAGTAATGTGTGTTTCATAATATCAGTTATTTATAAGAGAACAAAGAAGTCCTACATATTCAATGGAGGAACTTCTGACAAGAGTTTCTCGAACAAAGGATGTAAATGTCCGTTGGTCGCTATGATATGGTGTCCTTCTATAAAATGATCGTCACCATAGAAATCGGTTACCCGCCCACCGGCTTCCAGCACAATCAACGCAGCTGCCGAATAATCCCATTTTCCGAGAAAAGCTTCTGCCCAGGCATCAAAACGTCCGGCAGCTACATAGCAGATAGCAGCCGCAGCCGAACCATTCATACGGATTCCCCCAACGACTCCATACAATCGGTCGATCAAATGGAGAGCAGTTTGTTTATATTGCTGATAGTTGTAAGGAAGCTCAGTTATAACAAAAGCATCTTGCGCCTGACTTACATCCGAAACATGAATTTCCTCGCCATTCATAAAGGCCTTTCCGCCTTTCCATGCATAGAAACATTCGTCCCGGCAAACTTCATAAACGACTCCGATTAACAATTCCGTCTGACTGCGCAAAGCAATACATACACAATAAGGAGCCTCATCATGAATATAATTCGTCGTCCCATCCAATGGGTCAATTACCCAACAATAGGATTCGTTCTGATAGGTGGCAGAACCTTCTTCCGTAATAAACCCAGCCTCGGGCAACAAGGCAGAGAGAGCTTTGACCAGTCGTACCTCAGATTCCTTATCAACATAAGATACATAATCGTGCGCATGCTTCTCTATCACACGTTCACGACGGAAATTTTTACGCTCTTCTTTCAGAAAATGCCCGGCTTCGGTAGCTATGCGGCATACTTCAACTGTAAGTTGCTTTAAATCCAACATTTCATCTTTAATATTAAAAAGTACATCGAAGGTATAGCTTTTCTTATAAAAAACCACCTAAAATGAATATTATTTTCAAATAAACTATCAACATATTCTTAATATTATTCTCTCAAATACAATTTTGGTGATTTTTCACACCACTAGAATTAACGGTATGCACACAATTTCATATATTGAATAACAAAAAGACAATTTATTATCCAATTCGATAACAGATAATCTTTTAATAAAGGCATAAATAGGAAACATATTCAGAATACACTGTAATATTATACAAAACAAGCAAGTATTTATTCACATCAACGAATACTTATACAAAAAAGATCGTATAATCTGAGAAAAACAACCGCATATTTAGAAATAAACAACCGGATGTTTACACTAAATCATACGTTCCTTTTAAACCAACGAAGTGTTGCTTTTAAACCAACAGACCGTTCCTTTAAAAGGAACAATCCAACAAGTCAAAACACCTGCTAAAAACATCAAGAAAACAGAAATAATTAGCTAAATGGAGTTCAATGTTCGACATTTCAAAAAGAACAAAACGCATAGTATATTTCATATATCACAACATAAACAACCATAATCCACATTTTTATCCATCAGAAAAACATCAAATAGCGATATAACACATCTTTCTGATTTATAAAAATGAGGATTCCCAGTAATTTTCAGAACAAGTCCGGCTTCTTCCCACAAATACAAGCAGCAAAGAGCCACAGAAAATACAAAGTGTCAGAATGCTAAATTTGCTTTTTAAAGAAAAATTCCCGAATATTGCAGCCTAATACTAATGCAAAGAGTTCCTATGAAAAGAGTAGATTCCGTTATATCCCTGATATACTCGTTATCTAAATCAGAAAAGAAGCACTTCTCCCTACAAGTAATCAAAGACAAGGGGGAGAAAGACTATCTGGTGATTTATGATATTATCATAAAGAGTAAACAACCGAATGGAAACATTGTAAAAGAGGAATTTTACAGACGCAAACCCAATGGTTCTTTTGAAGTGTCCATTCAATACTTATATGAAAAACTGACGGATACGTTACTCACCCTGCGAAAAAAGAAAGATATATATTACGATCTGCTGAATGATTTGTGCAAAGCCCGAATGCTTTATGAACGTTCTCTGTTTGAAGAATGTTTCGAAATGCTATCCAATACGATAAAACAAGCACAATTCTATGAAAACAACGAAATTCTGACGATAGCTTTGAAGCTGGAACTGGAATATCTGCTCCGTCTGAACTTTCCCAACATGACAGAACAGGAGCTTTTTCACAAACACTTCATCCAAAATGAAGCTTTAAAAAAGATTCGGAAAATCACAGAGCAATCTTCATTACACAACTTATTGAAATATCGTTTATCTCATATTGGCTCCATCAGGACAGTAAAGCAAAAACAGGATATGAATGACCTTATGGTCAACGAACTTTATATAGCCGCTTCTTCAGACTCCGAAGGCAATTTTGAATTAACACGAAACCATAAACTTTTTCAGGCTAATTACTTGATGGGAGCAGGTGATTACAGAGCTGCCCTAAATTCATACAAAGAACTGGACTCATTATTTGAGCAGAATCAACAGTTCTGGTCAAATCCTCCTATATACTATTTATCTGTACTCGAAGGAGTACTCGGCAGCCTGCGGTCTGTGAGCAACTATAACGAAATCCCCTACTTCCTCGATAAATTAAGAAAACTTATATCAGACAGCACTTCGCTCGAATTTAAAGTAAATGCAACTTGCCTTCTCTTCCAATACGAACTATTTCCCTATCTGGATAAAGGAGATTTTTCAGAATGTACGCAACTTATGGCAGACTACCAGGAGATACTTTATGATAAAGAAGCCTGGTTAAGCCCTATTCGAAAAAGTGAATTACTGCTTTACACCACACTCGTACACATTGGTAACCAAGAATATAAAACTGCTAAAAAATATATCAGCAACGCTATCATAGACCATAACATAAAGTATCTGCCTTTAATGAGAACTATTCGTCTGGTCCGCCTCATCGTCTTTTATGAAGTGCAGGAGCATGAGCTGATCCAGTATGAATCCCGCTCCATCACCCGAAGTCTATCTTCCCCCAAAGAGCAGACTTTTAAAACAGAACGTATCATTCTATGGTTTCTGAATAAAAGAAATATTCCCATTCTGAAAAAAGACAGAGAAGCATTTTGGGAAAAGTTGTCTCCTGAGATTCAGGAATTATATAATAATAAATATGAAAGTCAGCTTTTACGCCTCTTTGACTTTACGGCGTGGATGGAATCCAAAATTCGGAAAGAGAAACTGTCTGAAGTCCTCAGAGCACGTACTAGCGCAAAAGAATGTTAAAGGCTAAAGTGTCTGATTCGTATTTCAGACGAAAAAACACTCTTTTCAAATCCCTATTTTCCTTTTGTAATTATATAAATTCATTTCATATCACCTCTATATTATCTCCTGTATACAAGGAAAATTCAATATAAGATATCATTTTTGAGATTATATAAACCAATTATTAATGTAGAAAACTATGCATGATTATTGCTTTCATTTGCATAGTCTTAATTTTTAATACTATGGAAACTATATCAATTCATAAACCCAAAATTGTAGTCATCGGTAGTTGCAATACCGATATGGTCGTGAAAGCCAACAGACTACCTGTTCCCGGAGAAACCATACTAGGCGGAACTTTCTACATGAATCCCGGTGGCAAAGGAGCTAATCAGGCGATTGCAGCCGCCCGACTGGGAGCTGAAGTCACCTTCATATCCAAAATCGGATATGATTTGTTCGGCCTGCAAGCATTGGAAATATACAGATCAGAGAAAATTAATACGGAATATATATTTACCGACCAGAAAAGTCCGTCCGGAGTTGCACTTATCTCCGTAGATTCTTTCGGTGAAAATAGCATTATCGTAGCACCGGGAGCAAGCCGTTCGCTTTCTATTGAGGATATCAATAAAGCCGAAGAAAAAATCAAGGAAGCTGATATTATTCTCATGCAACTTGAGATTCCTATAGATACAGTGGAATATGCAGCTACTATTGCTTGCAAATATGGGAAAAAGGTAATCCTCAATCCGGCTCCCGCGTCCAGCCTGAGCAACTCATTCTTAAAAAACGTGCACACCATACTCCCCAACCGCATTGAAGCGGAAATGTTATCCGGAATCAAAGTGATGAATATAGAAAGCGCTCATCGTGCCGCTCAGGCTATCGGAGAGAAAGGTATAGAGAATGTTGTCATTACTTTAGGTAAAGACGGCGCTTACGTAAAAGAGAAAGATGAATATACCATGATTCCCGCAAAGGAAGTAGAGACGATTGACACAACAGGTGCCGGAGATGTATTTTGCGGAGCATTCAGCGTCTGCCTGTCTGAAGGGCATTCACTCGCTAAATCTGTGAAATTTGCCAATGCGGCGGCAGCTATAGCAGTCACGCGAATCGGTGCACAGAGTGCGATTCCTTATAAGAGAGAAGTTGTGCTATAAACGAGATAAGACCTAGGTTAAACACATAAATCTGACTCAAATGAAAGTAGTAGTTATTGGAAGTTCAAACATCGATATGGTTGCACAAGTCAACCATCTCCCGGCGCCTGGCGAAACAGTCGGAGATGCCAGTTTCATGCAATCCCTCGGAGGGAAAGGCGCCAATCAGGCTGTAGCAGCAGCAAGACTCGGGGGATCTGTAACGTTTATTACCTCTTTAGGAAATGATATGTATGCAGAAATTCTAAAAAAACACTTTAAGAAAGAAGGTATCACTACTGATTATATCATAGATGATGTTAATCAGCCCACAGGGACTGCGCTCATTTTTGTTGCCGACAGTGGTGAAAACTGCATAGCAGTAGCTCCCGGAGCTAACTATTCTTTATTGCCCGGTTCAATTATTCATTTTTCAAAGGTAATTGACGAAGCAGATATCATAGTTATGCAAGCCGAGATTCCTTACGAAACGATTAAAAGAATAGCTCTTTTGGCTAAACAAAAAGGTAAAAAGGTATTGTTTAATCCCGCACCTGCCTGCCTGATTGATGAAGAGCTGATGAAAGCTATTGATATACTAGTCGTCAATGAACTGGAAGCAGCCTTCATCTCAGGAATTGAATATACAGGAAATAATCTTGAAGAAATCGCTCTAAGTTTATTACAAGCAGGTGCACGCAATGCCCTGATCACATTGGGAAGCCAAGGTGTATATATGAAAAACGACAAAGAAATCATTCAACTTCCCGGATACAAAGTAAACACGATTGATACTATTGCAGCAGGTGACACGTTCTGTGGGGCATTGGCTGTAATTTGTGCCCAAAGGGAAATAGACCGGGATGCATTGAGTTTTGCGAATGCCGCGGCAGCTATCGCTGTTACACGTTCCGGTGCCCAACCGTCTATTCCTACTCTCGATGAAGTAAAACACTTCATGTTAGAAAAAGAATTAGCCTTATCATTCAACTTTTAAATTTAATGGATTATGAAAACTAATCGACATTCTACTCTCTTAAAGAAAGCTGTCTACCTGATAACTTATAACTCAAGTCATAAGCTTATCTGCCTGCTAGGCTGCCTACTTTTATGTTCAATGAATACGTATGCTCAGAATTATGTATCCGGAACAGTAAAAGATAATAATGGAGAACCTCTACTAGGAGTTTCCATAAAAGTAAAAGATGGAAATATAGTATCCGGAACTGTCACTGATGTTAACGGACACTACCAAGTGAAAGCGGATCCAAGTTCAACTATCGAATTCAGTTACATCGGATTTAAAACAGTCCAGTTTACTGTAGGTGATAGAAAAATGATAAACGTAACACTGGGAGTTGACGACAATTTATTGGATGAAGTGGTAGTTGTAGGTTATGGTACCCAAAAGAAGATTAATTTAACCGGTTCTGTCGGGGTCATTGACTCGAAAGCCTTCGAAGCAATCCCTGTATCCAATGCAGTCCAGGCATTACAAGGACAGGTTCCCGGTTTGAATATTTATAGCAATCAGGGAGGAGGTCTCAATCAAAAACAATCCATCAATGTACGTGGAGTCGGAACTATCGGAGAAGGTTCTACAGGAAGCGCCCTAGTCTTGATAGATGGTATGGAAGGAGATATTTATTCCATTAATCCGCAGGATATAGAATCTATTTCAGTTCTGAAGGATGCGGCAGCTTCTTCTATTTATGGTTCCAGAGCACCATTCGGAGTAATCTTAGTAACGACCAAGAAGGGAAAGGCCGGTAAAGCGCAAGTTAACTACAACAACAGCTTCCGTGTAAGTAGCCCTATCAATATGCCTTCTTCATTAGACTCTTACACGTTCTCCTTATACTATAATGATGCAGCCGCCAATTCCGGATGGGGACCTTACAACTGGGTCTCGGAAGAAAGGATAAATCGCATCAAAGATTATATGGCCGGCAAAATTACCGATTCTACCATCCCTGTGCCCAATAATCCTTCGTTATGGGCAGACGGATATTCACAAGGAAATGATAATATTGATTATTATGACTATTTTTTCAAAGACAATGTCTTTGCACACGAGCACAATATCAGCGTTACTGGCGGGACAGACAAAATACAATACTATTTATCAGCGAACTATTTAGGTCAGGATGGAGAGCTCAGAATTGGGGATGAATACTCAAACAGATATACTGCATCTGCAAAAATCAACGCACAATTATCAAAAATAGTATCAGTCGGATTCAATACCCGCTTTATCAGAAGTGACTATGTACAGCCAACACATCTTAATGAAAGTTTTTTTGCCGAAATCGGACGCCAATGTTGGCCTACCAAACCGCTTTATGACCCGAATGGTATACTATATGACGACCATGTGCTCCAAATGCAAAACGGAGGTGAAAAACAAGAACGAAACACTTGGCTCTACCAACAACTGAATATAACGGTAGAACCTATCAAAGGGTGGCGACTGATTGGAGATTTAAGCTATCGATACAACACACAATATTCACACTGGGATTACTTAACTGTTCATCAGACAGGTGTTGACGGAAAGACTAAGGGCAATACATGGAATAACGATTCCCAAGTACATGAAGGCACTTATGCCAGCGATTATTTTAATGTAAATCTCTATACAGATTATGCAAAGACTTTTGCGAAATCACATAATATGAAAGTTCTTTTCGGATTTCAGGCCGAACAGAATAACTATAAAGATATAGCTGCTGAGAAGCTAGGGGTCATTTATCCGGGAAAACCAACTATCAACACTTCTACCGGAATGGATTCAAATAACCAAAAAGTTGCTCCGAATGTAGCAGGTGGACACAACAGATGGGCTACCGCCGGATTCTTCGGCAGATTGAATTATGATTACCTGGAAAAATATCTTCTGGAAGTAAATCTACGCTATGACGGTTCCTCACGTTTTCGTAGTGACAGTCGTTGGGGATTTTTCCCTTCGGCATCAGTAGGCTGGAACATAGCCAGAGAAAAATTCTTCCTGCCTGTCAGCAAAGTTGTCAACACATTTAAGACCAGAGCCTCTTATGGTAGTTTGGGCAACCAAAATACATCTTCTTTATATCCGACTTATTCTACAATCGGTACAGGAACAGGATCATGGATCATTGACGGAACATTAGCCAATATTGCCTGGGCACCTTCACTCGTCAGCTATAATCTCTCCTGGGAGAAAATCCGTACCTGGAATGCCGGAATTGACTTTGGCCTGTTTAACAATCGGCTAACCGGCTCTTTTGATTATTACATTCGTAAAACTGACGATATGGTCGGCCCTTCGGAGAAATTGCCTGTAGTCCTCGGAACAGCCGTTCCCAGTTCCAATAACACAAACCTTAAAACATTCGGATGGGAACTGGAATTAATGTGGAAAGACCGATTAAATAGTGGATTGAATTATAGTGCCCGATTTACACTCGCCGACAGTCGTACCAAGATTACTCGTTATTCAAATCCTTCCGGACTGATAGATGGATTTTATGCCGGAAAATACGTGGGCGAAATATGGGGATATGAAACGATAGGTATTGCACAGTCTGACCAAGAAATGGCTGAACACATCGGAAGATTAATCAACGGTGGACAAAATAATCTCGGACAAGACTGGAAAGCCGGAGACATTATGTATAAAGATCTGAATGAAGACGGAAAAATTGATGCCGGAAGCCGCACCTTACAAGATCACGGTGATTTAAAAAGAATAGGCAACTCCACACCCCGATATAATGTAGGACTGGAATTAGCCGCCGATTGGAAAGGCTTCGATATCAGAATGTTCTGGCAAGGGACATTGAAAAGAGATTATTTTCAGGGTAGTTACTACTTTTGGGGTGCAAACGGTAGACAAGGGCCCTGGTTTTCCACAGCACTAAAAGGACACGATGATTATTTCCGAAATGACGAAGCCAGTCCATTGGGAACGAATCTGAATTCCTACTATCCAAGACCCTTATTCAACACCGATAAAAACCAGCAATCACAAACTAAATATTTACAAGATGCATCTTATCTACGTCTGAAAAATCTGCAGATAGGATATAGCTTGCCACACAACATCGTACAAAAAATGGGAATGCAGAACCTAAGGATATTCGCATCCGGTGAAAACTTGTTCACCATTACGAGCCTTATTGATTTCTTCGATCCCGAATCAATCGAAGGCGGTAGTTGGGGACACGGAAACGTTTACCCACTATCCCGAACATTCTCTTTTGGATTAAATGTCACATTCTAAAAACAGGATATTATGAAAAGACTTACGATATCAACCTTATTGAGCGGAGTGCTCTTTTTGACAAGTTGCAATGATTTCCTAAATCAAGAACCTCTTGATCAACTTTCTCCAAATGAATATCTGACAACAGAAAGTAATATTGCAGCTTTTGCTACTGATCAATATCAAGTGCTACCCACTCATGGCACCTATGGATATGGAACTTTTGAAATTGACAATAACACAGATAATATGGCCGGTATGCAACCTAACGTAATGTATGCACCCGGATACTGGAAAGTAGGACAAGAAGGAGGCTCATGGTATTTCGCTGATATTTACCGATGCAATTATTTCTTTGAGAATGTGCTTCCATCGTATGAAGACAATGCCATTGTCGGAAACACGACCAATATCAAACACTATATCGGAGAAATGTATTTCTTCAGAGCTTTCATGTATTTTGAAAGATTAAAATCATTAGGCGACTTTCCTATTATTACTAAAACTTATCCTAATGAACGTGAAGCTCTGATAGAAATCAGCAAACGAGCCCCCCGAAATGAAGTAGCCAGATTTATCTTATCTGATCTGGACAAAGCTATAGAAATGATGCAAGACATAGCTCCTTCCGGAGGTAAGAACCGGCTAAGCAAAGACTGCGCTATCCTTCTCAAGTCAAGGGTCGCACTTTACGAAGGCTCATGGCTGAAGAATTTTAAAGGAACAGCTTTTGTACCCAATGGACCGGGATGGCCGGGAGCAAATAAAGATTATAATGCTAATTACTCATTCAAATCCGGAAGCATTGATAAAGAATCTGAGTTCTTTTTTGATGAAGCTATTAAAGCGGCACAAATCATAGCAGAAAAATATAATGTATTAACTGTCAATACAGGAGTATTTCCACAAACTTCTTCGGAACCTGAAAATCCTTATTTCAGTATGTTCTGCGATATTGATATGGAGAAATACAATGAAATACTTTTATGGAGACGCTACAACACAGGATTAGGAGTGGCAAATGAAGTTTGTCAATACGGATGTGTCGGTAACAATGGAGTAGGTACTACTAAAAGCATGATTGACGCCTTTATTCTTAAAAACGGAGAACCTATTTATGCTTCCCCGATGTGGGCAGATGAAAATTCATCTTATTGGGGAGATAATAATATCATTCACATCACTAAAAACAGGGATTCCCGTGCAGACATCTTCATCAAAAAGCCGGGACAGAAAAATCTGCATACTCCGGCAGGAGATCATGGGGTAGTAGAAGAATGGGGACCCAATATAACCGCCTCTTCTGTCACAGAGAAATACAATACAGGCTATGCCTTACGCAAAGGATTGAACCCTGACGGGAAATACACAAATAACACTCAAAGTATTGTCGGTTCTATCATATTCCGTACAGCCGAAGCCTATCTCAACTATATAGAAGCTTATTATGAATTACATGGTTCACTCGACTCCTATGCAGAAAAGTACTGGAAAGCGATTCGTCGCAGAGCCGGCATTGATGAGGACTATACCAAAACAATCAGGCTTACAGATATGTCAAAAGAAGCAGAAACTGATTGGGGGGCATATTCCAGCGGAGAAATTATTGATGCCACACGTTATAATATCCGCCGTGAAAGAAGATGTGAGTTGATGGCGGAAGGTTTACGTAGCATGGACTTACATAGATGGCGTTCAATGGACCAAATGATTACCAAACCCTACCATATCCTAGGAATGAATTTATGGCAGGAAATGTATGGCTGGGACTGGTATAAAGATTCTAACGGCAACTCCATTCTTAAAGAAGGAGAAAATGTTTCACCACGCAGCTTCAGTACTTATCTTGCTCCTTATCACATCACAGCCAATAACATTGTTTACAACGGCTATAAATGGAATATGGCACACTATCTCGATCCGATAGCAGCAGAACATTTTCTGGTTACTTCATCCGGAGGTGATTTGGATTCTTCTCCTATCTATCAGAATCCGGGCTGGCCTATGACAGGAGGAGGAACCCCGCAATAATCCAATAATCTACTAATTTAACAAAGACCAATTATGTATAAAAGAATGATAATACTAACTTACGCACTGGTTTTCTTTTCATTATTCGCAACAGCTTGTTCTGACAATAATAATGAAACATACGTCGAACCAATACTTTCTCAAATAGAAGTAAGTAAACTAGTGACTGAAAACAACAAAACATATGTTTCTGTTGACGGTAAACCTTTTCCGTTTCTTGGTGCACAAATACGCCTTGATGCCCTTCTCAATTGTGACAAAATGACTATTAATGAAGTGGAAAACTACTTCAAGAAAGCTCAGGAACTGGGACTAAATTGTGTGCAAATTCCAATTTCATGGAATATGGTAGAGCCTAAAGAAAACAAGTACGATTATAGTATCGTAAACTCAATCTTGCAGTTCGTCAACAAGTATAATTTGAAAATGGAATTACTTTGGTTCAGTACGAATATGGTAGGAGATTCATTCTCCTACCTGATACCTCAATATGTACTTCAAGAATATAACAAAAGGTTCAGCCGGAATGATGAAGGAAATTTTTGGAACTATTATGGTTACCAATACACCATGATTCTTGATGATGAATGGGTACTGGAGAGAGAAACCAAAGCCATCACCGCCTTATTTAACCACATCCGATACTGGGATTCTCAAAATGGAGACAAGCACCCCGTTATATCAGCGCAGATCCATAATGAACCTGATGCATTAATGCGCTGGAGAATCGACCAAAAAGATTTAAAATATCGGGATGGGACTCCTCTAAGCAAAGAGAAGGCCTGGACAATGATCACAAATGCATTAAACGCTGTAGGAAAAGCTGTAAAAAACAGTTCTTACAAAGTAGTAACTCGTGTCAATCTAATTTACGGTGATGGTATTAATCCATTTCCAGAGGCAACTAATGCTCGCCCCAAAGATGTATTCGATCTTCAAGGCATTGATTTCATTGGCGTTGATGCTTATAAAGATAATATTAAACATCTCAAAAATGAAGTCATGGCATACGCATCAATTGCTGGAAATTATGCGCTGGTTGCCGAGAACAAAGGTAGTTATGCAAACAGTCCGAGTCTTATCTTGACATCTTTCGCATTAGGAGGAGGCTATGATATTTACGATTTGGCTACCAGCAACTTCTTTATCAACAACACCACCGAACCGGACCAAATTGACCACGGAATTTATACGTGGGATTTACAAGAAAAAGATTTTACGCCCCCTACTCGTAGTCTCATAAAAGGCTTGGCGGCAGCTTATATAGACGTTGCCAAAGTAAAACCGGAGAATTTTGCAGCATTTAATATTAACGATAATCAGCCAAAAGACAAATTAGAACAACTAATATGTACTACTGGAGCACAAATCACATTCCAGACAAATAATGCTTCTTTAGGTTTCGTATTAGACATGCACAATTATTTACTGATTTATAGTTTGAATGACTCTCAATTCAAACTAGAGAATGGTAAATTTGGAGAAACCATTTCCGGAAGATATGATGTAAATGGCACATTTACCAAAGAAGGAACTGCAACTTTAGAGAATCAGACTCTCCATGCCAAAGGAGGCGTACTTTATAAAGTAACTTATTCCTCGCAACAATCATTAACCAGCAATACAATTGAGAATATTGGCAATAACTTATAAAAAACCAAGATATGTTCAAATATATAGCAATCATTCTAATAACTGTCTCTTTATTCTGCTCCTGTGCACAACAGAAAGAGACTACTTCTGCAATTCCTGTCATACTCGACACGGATGTTGGAAATGACATCGATGATGTTTTAGCCATGCAAATGCTGCTTAATTATGAGAAAAAAGGAAAAATTGATTTGCTAGGTATCACTATAAGCAAGTGTAATCCTTATTCACTGGAATATATTGACGCTTATTGTCGTTTCAACGACAAATACGACATACCCTTAGGCTATGCTTATAATGGGATGAATACAGACGACGGACATTATCTCCGCCAAACACTGGATACTATTATTGACAATAATAAAATATTACATCCAAAAAGAAGCCTAAAAGATCATATTCCGGAAGGATATAAACTGTTGCGTAAATTGCTGGCAGAGCAAGAAGATCATTCTGTGGTATTTATAGCCTTAGGCCCGGAAACAAATCTAGCCCGTTTGCTTATCTCGGAAGCAGATGAATACAGCGAGCTGGATGGAAAAGCCTTGGTAGCACAAAAGGTAAAATTACTATCTGTCATGGGAGGACTCTATGGTAATGAATTCGACTTCCCTGAATGGAACATTGTTAATGATCTGAATGCAGCCCAAATTACTTTCAAAGAATGGCCTACTCCGATTATTGCCAGCGGATGGGAACTAGGAAACAAGATTCGATATCCTCATCAAAGTATATTAAATGATTTTGCCGACAGTTATAAACATCCTCTGTGCGTATCATATAAAATATATCAGGAAATGCCATATGACAGAGAAACATGGGATTTGACATCCGTGCTACAAGCCATAGAACCGGGAAATAATTATTTCAATTTATCCGAGAAGGGAACAATCACCATAGACAGTATCGGACAAAGTATTTTTTCTCCTTCTGAAAGCGGTAAACACCAATATCTCACTATTCAAGGGGAAGAAAATATCCGGGCAACCCGCAACGCACTTATAAGACAAGTGACAGGAAAAGAGAATTGAAATCTTAAAAAAAGATCATTATGTATATAGTCAATAGTTACACATTAGCTATTATCTTCTGCTTTATCACAATGATATGCTGGGGATCGTGGGGAAATACCCAAAAACTGGCCAGTAAGAATTGGCGTTATGAACTTTATTATTGGGACTACACTATCGGTATCTTGCTGTTCGCCTTACTTCTGGTATTCACACTAGGAAGTTTCGGAGATTCAGGAAGAGGTTTTCTGGAGGACATCCAACAAGTGGAAACGGCATATATTGCCAGTGCACTTATCGGAGGAGTTATTTTCAATGCTTCCAATATTCTCCTTTCTGCCTCTGTATCCATTGCCGGAATGGCGGTAGCTTTCCCATTGGGAGTAGGACTGGCATTAGTATTAGGAGTATTCATTAATTATTTCAGTTCTCCCAAAGGAGATCCGTTTTGGCTATTCACAGGAGTCGTGCTAATTGTTATCGCCATCATTTGTAACGGTATTGCAGCCGGTAAAAATCAAAAGGCAGGAACCAATAATAGCAAAAAGGGAATTATTCTTGCTGCTATTGCCGGTATACTGATGTCATTCTTTTACCGGTTTGTCGCTGCCGCCATGGATTTGAACAATTTTGAATCACCGACAGCCGGAATGGCAACTCCTTATACCGCATTCTTCATCTTTGCCATCGGAATCTTCCTAAGCAACTTCCTCTTCAATACACTTGTGATGAAGCGTCCGTTCGTCGGTCTACCCGTCACTTACAAGGAATACTTTGCCGGAAAAGCGAGTACACACATGGTAGGAATTCTCGGAGGATGCATCTGGGGATTAGGTACGGCATTAAGCTACATTGCCGCAGGAAAAGCGGGAGCAGCCATTTCTTATGCACTTGGGCAAGGAGCACCGATGATTGCTGCTCTTTGGGGTGTTTTCATCTGGAAAGAATTTATCGGTAGCTCCAAAGCCACAAACAGACTTTTGGGAGTTATGTTTATATTATTCATTTTGGGCCTGACATTCATTGTCATCTCAGGAGGTAGCTAAAATGAAAAAAGAGGTAAAGGAGCTATAGGTATTATCAACATAAATAAATCACCCCAAAAGTTTAGTATCTAACTTTTGGGGTGAAATTCAATTCTATGCCTCAAGTTATCATATACATTATTCAGACCGTTATATCCAGCAAAGTTTCTCCCTTTGCATTCAACACCCTGACTCTGAGTTCTTCTTTCTTCTTCTCAAGAATCATCACGGTAGCACCCTCCATTTTATATCCTCCGCCTATAATAACCGGAAAATAATTCCCCAATTCACCTTTCGGGTGATAAGCATACTTATGAGTATGAGCATTCAGACAGATATCAAAAGGAGCTTTTACCAGCAGTTTAGTCCATAGTTCAGCACAAAGATTCTTCCCATCATTGCCATAAAGAGGGATATGATGCAGAAGGATGCGTTTCTTCGCTTTCTTAAATTCTTTGGCAGCCAGTTCTTTCTTTAGAAAACCGACCTGCTCGTTACGTAACTGGGTGAAATCATTCAAATCATAATAGACCCAATGATCGTCTGTTTTGTCTTCGCCACAGTCCAGCATGACAATACGGGTATCTCCCCAGTTGAAAGAACCATAAGTCCTGTCACCTACATAATCGAAATGGTCACGCAAACCGATAGAATAAGCGTTCCGGATTTCGTGATTTCCCCGCATAAAGAAAGTCGGGATACAATCTCCGTGCACTCCTTCGGTCAGTTCACTAATAAAGGCAGTTGCCTGATCATGACTTGCCGGGTCGTCTACACAGTCACCGTTGAAAACAACAAAATCATAGTTAATATTCTGAATTTGTTTGCACAAAGCCCGAAAAGTATTGGTATGCTGATGCAGATCATTGAACACAACAGCAGTAAAAGAATCCGTACCGGTTACAGGCAGAGTAAATTCACTGAAAGCGGAACGGGCAGTATTTCCGAAAACTTTCTTATATGCCTGATAGAGCAACATTTCTTGTGAACAGACACGATAATAGTACTTTTGACCGGGCTGTAAATCATTCAGCCGTATTTTATGTAACTTGTTATTGCAGACTACCTGTCCGTCAACAATAGTACGCGCACGCTTTAATTGAGTCGTATCCGTACCATATTCTACCCAACAATAAGCAGGAACAGTGGTTTCCCACATCACGGTCATTCCATTTCCAACCGGATTCTGCAAATAGGGTTTAGTACGGAATATCTTATCCGCCTTTTCGGCAGTACGCAGTTCCACAACAACAGGACGATGATCGGATGCTACAGGTTCATTCACCACTTCCGAAGAGACGAGGGCAAATCCCTTATCATTCTGCTTAAAAGCCGCCACGTAATCGATAGTCTCCTTTGGGGCGGGAGCAGGAAAAGTGTGTTCCTTTGGATTAGAGAGTATCCGAAATTCTTTCTGCAACTCTTTGATAAAATCCGATTCCGGCTCCGCATTCATGTCTCCTGCCAAAAAAAGAGGCTTTTTATAGGAAGCAGCAAAAGTTTTCAGAATCTCCAATGACTTCATCCGGTCTTCTTCCGTAAGGGATAAATGAGTGCAACAATAAATATAATCTTCAAACTCCGCCAAGATCAATGCACGGGCTTCTTCCCTGCCGGGCAGAGCTATAGTCTGCAAATGAACCGGAGCTTTCTTTGACAGCAGACCGATTCCATATTTTCCGCCATCATAATCTATAGCCGGAGCAAAGCAGGCATACATCTGTGTCCGCTCGGCTATCTCACCTAATACATATTTCTGATTACTCCGATTGGTCACGCTGTCTACTTCCTGCACGGCTACCACATCGGGAGAAGCGTTATTAATCACATTTGCAATACGCTGGAAGTCACAGACACCATCCATGCCGGTTGCATTTTTAATGTTATAGGTCATCAGTCTCAACGTATGCTGAGCCTGCACCGGAACAATTAACAAGATCGCGGAAATCAGTAAGAATATCTTTTTCATGTTTCTCATTGGGGGTTAAATATTAGAGTCACAAAGGTAAGAAAAAAATAAAAGCCACAAGAGACTTTTTACAATCTCTGTGGCCATTACTTATACATGAGGGGAAATGTATAAATAATCTATTTTATCAGATGATGCCCCGCATGCGATCATCAAAGGCAGAAAGGGCAGCTTTCGCACCTTCGCCCATAGAAATAATGATCTGTTTGTAAGGTACGGTCGATACGTCTCCGGCTGCATAGATTCCCGTCACATTGGTACGGCAATGCGCATCGATGACGATTTCACCCGGTCGGTTTGTTTCCACAATATTACGGAAAACGCTGCTATTGGCGGAAAGTCCGATCTGCACGAATACTCCGTCCAGTTCTACCAGACGTTCTTCTTCCGTCTTACGGTCTTTGATGCGCAAGGCTGTCAGTTTATCGCCATTACCGATTACTTCCGTCGTTTGCGAACTCACGAATACTTCCACATTCGGCAAAGATTTAAGTCTTTCCTGAAGGACATTATCCGCTTTCAGTTCATCCATAAATTCAAAAACGGTTACTTTAGAGCAGATACCTGCCAAGTCAATGGCTGCCTCGATACCGGAGTTTCCGCCGCCCACTACCGCAACGTGTTTTCCTTTGTAGAAAGGACCGTCGCAATGAGGACAGAAAGCGACTCCACGCCCGATATAATCGTTCTCGCCGGGAACATTCAATTTTCGCCAGCTTGCACCGGTAGCGATAATCAATGCAGGAGCAATGAATCTCTCCCCTACGGAAGTAGTCACCAGCTTGTCTTTTCCGGCAAGTTCTACCTTTTCTATCTTACGCTGTTCCAACAAATCAACAGGATAACGCAGAAGATGCGTTTTCAGGTTATCGGCAAGTTCACTTCCTGTCGTTTCGGGAACAGAAATCAGATTTTCAATACCTACCGTTTCTTTTACCTGTCCGCCGACACGTTCGGCAACAATCGCCACACGCAATCCTTTACGGGCGGAATAGATAGCTGCCGATACTCCGGCAGGACCTCCACCAGCCACGATTACGTCATATTCCTTCACTTCCGTTTCCGCTTTGGTTTCATCAATACCATATTGCGCTTCCAATTTAGCAAGCAGTTCGCCAAATTCACCGCGCCCCACATGAAGCAGCTTTCCATCGGCGAAAACAGAAGGCACGCCTTGTATCTTCAATGCGTCCACCTCATCCTGATACAGTGCGCCGTCAACCATTTCATGTGTGATGGAAGGGTTCAGCGTTGTCATTGCATTCAAAGCCTGTACCACATCCGGACAGTTAGTACAAGTAAGTGAAACATAAGTCACCAAATGTACCGGACCTTTCAATGCTTTTACACGGTTGCAGACAGCCTCATCCGGAAAATTCTTTCCCTTACCGTCCAAATTCAGGATAGCGAGCAACAAAGAAGTAAACTCGTGTCCATTGGGAATAGCACGGAAAGTGATTCCTGTTGGATGCCCGTTCTTTCCTATCGCAAATTTCAGTCCGCTTCCTTCATTTACCACGCAAGTGATATGGGCGGAGCATTCGGCTACATCTCCCAGTAACTCCAGCAATTCAGCACGGCTTTCATGACTGGCTGACACAGATATATCAAAGGTGAAATCAGCCTCCAGTCCGGCAAAAATACCCTTCAGTTGTTCTTTTAATGCAGGTTCTAACATCTCTCTTTCTCCTTTCATTCTTTTAAAAGAAGGGCCGGCAGCGTCTCCGTTACCGGCCCTTCACACACATTATCAAGATCTATCAAATCTTACCGACAAGGTCAATGCTTGGCTTCAGAGTAGATTCGCCCTTCTTCCATTTAGCCGGGCAAACTTCTCCGTCGTGAGTAGCTACAAACTGTGCGGCTTCTACTTTGCGAAGCAATTCGCTGGCGTCACGACCAATATTGTTATCATTCAGTTCCACCACTTTAATCTTTCCTTCCGGATTGACAACGAATGTACCACGATAAGCCATACCTTCTTCTTCGATATACACACCCAGTGCACGGCTCAAAGCGCCGGTCGGGTCTGCCAGCATCGGATATTTAATCTTACGGATACTTTCGGAAGCATCATGCCAGGCTTTGTGTACGAAATGCGAGTCAGTACTTACCGAGTAGATTTCCACACCCATTTCCTGGAACTGAGCATATTTGTCAGCCATATCTACCAATTCCGTCGGACATACAAATGTAAAGTCAGCAGGGTAGAAGAAAAGGATTGCCCATTTACCTTTCAGGTCGTTGTTGGTTACTGTCTTGAAAGCTCCGTTTTGAAAAGCCTGAACGCTGAATTCAGGAAGTTGAGAATTTAAAATTGGTTCCATACTCTTTATTGCTTTTATTGTTACTAATTGATTTGACTTATAACATCAGAAACATCGTTTTGTTTTTTGTTTCTGATGCAAAGATAAAGGCGGAAACCCCGCCTTTGCAAAAAAAGTCCAATCGAATAATTCTATCGAATAATAGATGAAACCAATATGCTTACCGGTGAGACAATCATTTTCGACCTTTTGCTTTTAGCAAATGCATGCTGAGGAAGCCTACCAGAAAGATTACGATTGTACCGAAAACAATAGTCAGGTTGGCATGAAACGGACTCGCATATTCGCCCATAAAACCATCCTTAAAGAAGATAGGCGATAAACTCATCCAGACAACAACAATAATACCACAGGTAACTCCTAAGACAGCGTCAACATTCCGTGCTTTTTTAGAAATATATCCCAGTAGAAATAATCCCAGCATACCACCGCTGAAGATTGAAGACAAAGCCCACCATGCATCCAGTGCGCTTTCTACATTCAAAAACGCCAGTGCTACAAAAATGCCAATTACTCCAATAAAGACATTAGAAATGTACAAGGCCCTCACCGACTGTTTTTCTGTCGGTTTTTTATTCATATAGCGGGTATAATAATCCGTGAGAATGATAGTAGCCGAACTGGTAATGCTCGTAGCCACCGTACTCATACCGGCAGCAAAAATAGAGGCAATCAGTAATCCGGTTAATCCGGTCGGAAGCGCATGCACAATAAAATAGGGAAAGACTGCATCTCCCTCAACTCCTGCCGGAAGAAATTCCGGAAATACCTTGCAATATGCATACAATGCCGTACCTATCATAAAGAACACGGCAGAAACCGGAATAAAGAGATAACCTCCGAAAAGAGCTGAGAACTTAGCCTGCTTATCACTCTTTGCGGTCAGATAACGCTGTACGTAGTTCTGATCAATGCCATAATTCTGCAGATTGATAAACACACCATAAATAAGACATACCCAGAAAGTAGATTCGGTCAAACTGCTTCCGAAACTTCCCAAACTGAACTTATGATCAGTTATCGCTATCTGAAATACCTGAGCAGGTCCTTCGGGCATCTTAAACATCAGTACACAAAGACAAACGACTGCACCACCAATCAGAATAAATCCCTGAATTGCTTCCGTCCATATCACCGCCTTCAGACCACCCAGCATTGAATAGGCAATAATAGCGATGCTGGTTATTGCAATAATCATTTTGATATCCCATCCCAGCAAAGCATTCATGGGCAATGCGAGCAGATACAAAATAGAGCCCATCCGGGCAACTTGTGTCAAAAGATAACATGATGACGCATACATGCGCGCCCAGGGGCCAAAGCGTTCTTCCAGAAAGCTGTAAGCCGATACGCTTCCGATAGAACGATAAAAGGGTACAAAATATTTAGCAGCAAAGTACGAAGCTATCGGAATGGACAAGCTGAATACAAAAGCATTCCAATCGGACATATATGCTTTGCCCGGATAAGCCAGATAACTGATACTACTCACATACGTTGCGAAAATAGACATTCCCACAACCCAACCCGGAAGGGAACGTCCTGCCGAAGTAAACTCCTCCGACGAACGTTTCTTGTTGAAAAAAGAGCAGCCGAAGACAACAACTCCCCCCGTGAAGAATAAAAAAATTATAATGTCGAGAATAGACATAGCCGTTCATTTTTAGTTAAATTAATTACCTCAACACTACATCCACTCCCAGATTTTGAAGCGCTTTCCATATCTTCCCTCTTTCCCGTTGCTCAAACTTATGGAAAGGCGCAGCTACATAATCACTGCATATTCCCAATAGATTGAGAGCACATTTCAGACCTTTCAGATAACTGGACCCATGTTGCCCTACCGTATAGATCGTGGCACTGATTTGCATCACTTTTTCCTGCAAACGTCTCACTTCTTCGATATCCGCATTTTTTGCAGCATTGTATAAGCTCACATACAGTCCGGGGAACATATTCGCCCCTCCGTTTACTCCGCCATGAGCCCCCAGAAGCACGGACTCCGCCATTATTTCTTCCGGTCCCACCAGCATCGAAAAGTCCGGATTATCTTTCATGGCATACATCACCGACTGGAAATAAACAGTATTTGCCGAACTGTCTTTAAAACCGATCACTCCGGGATTCTCTGCTATCCGCTGAATAGTAGACGGTGCAAAGTTCACTTTGGTATGAGTCGGCATATTATACAGGAACAAGGGCAACGGCAACTGAGGCAGCAGATTTTCATAGAACTCGATCAATTCGGGCTGACCTGTCGCAAAATAATAGGGAGGAGCAGAAACGACAGCATCGGCCCCATGATCAGCCGCTATACAGGCAAGGTTCACGCTCTCCACAATCGAGGTATCAGAAATACATACCAGTACCGGCAACCGTCCTTTCGCTATACGACAGGTATTTTTAATCATTTCCACCCTCAATTTATAACTGAGACTTTGCGATTCACCGGTAGTTCCCAACACAAAAAGAGCATGTACGCCACCTGCAATGAGATGTTCAATCAGTTTTTGCAAACCTTCCACATCCAATACATCATCATCCAGCAAAGGAGTTACCAACGGAGGAATAATTCCCGATAAAGGAACATTCATTTTGTTATTCATAGCCTGATTCTTTTAATTTGTATATGATTGTTGTTAATGATACTAATAAGACGGGGTATTTACTATTTTGTAATCACATTATTCCATATCTGAAGAAAAGATTTTATATTTTTGTGGGCAGACAATCTTTTATATAAAATTGATAATTATGAAACATCCTCTTGCGCAATTTCTGTATTGCCCCGAATGCGGTTCTCCACATTTCGAAGTGAACAATGAAAAGTCTAAGAAATGCACAGACTGTGGTTTCGTTTATTATTTCAATCCGTCTGCCGCTACTGTGGCGCTGATTCTGAATGAAAAGAACGAACTGCTAGTCTGCCGCCGTGCCAAAGAACCTGCAAAAGGCACTCTCGATCTTCCCGGAGGGTTTATCGACATGAATGAAACAGGAGAAGAAGGTGTAAGCAGAGAAGTATTAGAGGAGACAGGATTGAAGGTGGACAAAGCGGTCTATCAGTTCTCCTTGCCGAACATCTATATCTATTCGGGCTTTCCCGTGCACACCCTCGATATGTTCTTTCTTTGTACCGTAAAAGATATGAGCCATTTCTCGGCAATGGATGACGTGGCAGATGCTTTCTTTCTGCCGTTATCGGAGATACATCCGAAAGATTTCGGGTTGGATTCCATTCGACGGGGAGTTATACAGTTTCTGGCTCAACACAGTTAACTAAAAGGTTCACTAAACTTTCGGGTATCAGAAAACGTTTTAAATGAGGAAAATACTAAGATTCGTATTATCTTTGTAACCGCCATTAATTATAAAAACAACAATCACATGAAATTCAACATCAGACTTAATTACCCTCATCAGAAAGATGAAAAAGAGCCAAAAAAGAATAAGTATCTCGGATTCAAAATCGATGAGAGATAATTTACATAAAGATTTAAATGATTATAAAATAACTTTCAAAGGGTTTTCGTTGGAAGATATAGTCGTATTTTTGTCAAAACACTAGATTATGAAGAAAAGAATATCACGAATTATCTGCACCTTGTTGTGTTGCGCGCCGATTGCCATCTCCGCACAGACAAGCGAAAAGATAACCTCTCCTGTCAACCTTTATAAAGAAGGGAAAGAACTTTTCCAGGAAAAAAATTATGCAGCCGCTATACCTGCATTGAAAGCATTTGTAAAGCAAAAGCCAACAGCAAGTCTCCTTCAGGACGCAGAATATATGTTAGTCAGTTCGGCTTATGAACTGAAAGACAAAAACCGCATCGAGTTACTGCGTAAGTACCTCGAACGTTATCCCGATACTCCTTATGCCAACCGCATCTATTCGTTGTTGGCCTCCTGTTATTTCTACGAAGGGAAATATGATGAGGCATTAGCTCTCTTCAACTCTACCCGCCTCGATCTGTTGGGTAATGAAGAACGTGACGACCGCACCTACCAACTGGCAACCTGCTACATGAAGACCGATAATCTGAAAGAAGCCGCCATCTGGTTTGAAACATTGCGTGCCAGCAGTCCCAAATATGCAAAGGATTGCAGCTACTATCTTGCTTACATCCGTTACACTCAGAAACGTTATGACGAGGCATTGAAAGATTTCCTCCCCTTGCAGGACGACCCGAAGTACAAAGAACTCGTACCTTACTACATAGCAGAAATCTATGCTATCAAAAAGAACTATGACAAGGCGCAGATTGTAGCACAAAACTACTTGTCCGCCTATCCAAATAACGAGCACGCCGCCGAGATGTACCGCATTTTGGGAGACGCTTACTACCATTTCGGACAATATCACCAGGCAGTGGAAGCATTCACCGGCTATCTGGACAGAGATCACTCTGCTCCCCGCCGGGACGCACTTTATATGCTGGGACTCTCCTATTACCAGACAAAAGTCTACTCCAAAGCAGCCGAAATGCTGGGACAAGTGACGACCGCCAACGATGCACTGACACAGAATGCTTACCTGCACATGGGACTCTCCTACCTGCAACTGGCAGAAAAGAACAAGGCACGTATGGCGTTCGAACAGGCAGCCGCCTCCAACGCCAACCTACAGATTAAGGAACAGGCCGCTTACAACTATGCACTTTGCCTGCACGAAACGTCCTACTCTGCTTTCGGTGAATCGGTTACTGCTTTTGAAAAATTCCTCAATGAATTCCCGACTTCTCCGTATGCCGAGAAAGTAAGCAACTATCTGGTAGAAGTTTATATGAATACCCGTAGCTACGAAGCTGCCTTGAAGTCTATCGAACGAATAGCAAAACCAAGTGCACAGATCATGGAAGCCAAACAAAAGATTCTCTTTCAGCTGGGCACACAATCATTTGCCAATGCCAACTTCGAGCAGGCTCTCCAATATCTGAACCAGTCCATCGCCATCGGACAGTACAACCGCCAGACCAAAGCGGACGCCTACTACTGGTGTGGAGAATCTTACTACCGCCTCAACCGAATGATGGAAGCCGCCCGCGATTTCAACGCTTACCTGCAACTGACCACGCAGCCTAATAATGAAATGTATGCACTCGCCAACTACAACTTAGGATACATTGCCTTCCACCGCAAGGACTACACACAGGCAAGTAATTACTTCCAAAAATATATCCAGCTGGAAAAAGGAGAGAACAGAACTGCACTTGCAGATGCCTACAACCGTATCGGAGACTGCCACTTGAATGTGCGCAACTTCGAAGAAGCCAAACATTATTATTCGCAGGCCGAACAAATGAATACTCCTTCCGGAGATTATTCATTCTATCAGTTGGCACTCGTATCCGGTTTGCAGAAAGACTATACCGGCAAGATCACTCTTCTGAACAGACTGGTGGGCAAATATCCTTCTTCTCCGTATGCAGTGAACGCCATTTACGAGAAAGGCCGTTCTTATGTATTGATGGACAACAACAGTCAGGCTATTACCTCCTTCAAGGAATTGCTGGAGAAATATCCCGAAAGCCCTGTCAGCCGGAAAGCCGCAGCAGAAATCGGCTTGCTGTACTATCAGAACGGTAACTTCGATCAGGCAATCAATGCATATAAACAAGTAATTGAAAAGTATCCGGGCAGTGAAGAAGCCCGCCTGGCAATGCGCGATATGAAATCTATCTATGTGGATTTGAACCGCATCGACGAATTTGCTGCCTTAGCCAATGCGATGCCGGGACATATCCGTTTTGATGCCAGCGAGCAGGATTCTCTGACCTATGCTGCTGCCGAGAAGATTTACGCACGTGGCAGAATAGAAGAAGCCAAGAGCAGCCTCAACAAATACTTGCAGACCTTCCCGGAAGGTGCATTCAGCCTGAATGCGCACTACTATCTCTGTCAGATTGGAAACGAGCAGAAGAATTATGACATGGTTCTTCTCCACTCCGGAAAGCTACTTGAATATCCGAATAATCCATTTGCTGAAGAAGCATTAATCATGCGTGCGGAAGTACAGTTCAACCAGCAACAGATGGCGGAAGCTCTGGCAAGCTACAAAATGCTGAAAGAGAAAGCAACCAATGTAGAACGTCGTCAACTTGCTGAAACCGGTATTTTACGCTGTGCCTTCCTGCTGAGAGACGATATAGAAACAATTCATGCAGCTACCGATGTACTGGCTGAAGCAAAACTCAGTCCGGAACTGAAAAACGAAGCTCTTTACTATCGTGCAAAAGCTTATAAAAACCAGAAAGCAGACAAAAAGGCGTTGGATGATTTCCGCGAATTGGCTAAAGACACCCGTAACTCTTACGGTGCCGAAGCTAAATACCAAGTTGCCCAATCACTTTACGATGCCAAAGAATATGCAGCAGCAGAAAAAGAACTGCTCAACTACATCGAGCAGAGCACACCGCATGCTTATTGGCTGGCCCGTAGCTTTGTCCTCTTGTCGGACGTATATGTTGCTATGGGTAAAAACCTCGACGCACGCCAGTACCTGCTGAGCCTGCAACAGAATTATCAGGGCAACGATGATATCGAGAGCATGATTGAAGACAGACTAAAGAAACTAACAAGTAAAGATTGAAAAGTATGAAACGATCTCTTTATATAGCAGGAGGCTTTACACTGGCATTTCTGATGCCGTTCAGCCTCCAGGCACAGAATACTCAGCCAAAAGACACGACCATGAACCGCACGGTTGTCGTAGAACAGGAATATAATCCGGACATTCTGGATGCCTCCAAAGTGAATGTGCTGCCCAAAGTAGAAGAACCTACCGTCAGCAAAAAAGAAGTGGAATATGCCACAACTTTCTTCCCGGCTACTTCAATTCCTGCCGACCTGATGCGCCCCTACGTAGGAACAGAAGTTCAACCCGGCAGCAAGCCCGGATATATACGCGCCGGATATGGAAACTACGGTAATCTGGATCTTTTAGCTAATTACCTGTTCCACCTGTCAGGCAAAGATAAATTGAATGTCCGCTTCCAGATGGATGGAATGGATGGCAAACTGACCATGCCGGAAAGTGATACGAAATGGAACGCCTACTATTACCGTACCCGTGCCAATGTAGACTATATCCACCAGTTCAATAAGGTAGATTTCAACATTGCTGCCAATTTCGGACTTAGCAACTTCAACCTTTCTCCGGTTCAACCCGGCAAGCAGAAGTTCACCTCGGGAGACTTCCATCTAGGATTGAAGTCAACGGACGAGAGTTTACCGGTACAGTTTAAAGCTGAGACCAATCTCATGATATACAATCGTCAGAATAATAACACCTTGTTCTTCAATGATGCAATCGGAGAAACACAGGTACACACCAAGGGACTGATTAGCGGTGCCATCAATGATGAACAGAGTATCAACATCGGACTGGACATGCGTAATCTGATCTACAACAAAGACCTGAAACTTTCTGACGAACTCCAGGTGTACGAAAACCGTACTGCCCTGGCATTGAATCCGTATTATAAACTCAGCAGCGACAACTGGAATCTGCACGCAGGAGCCAATGTCGACCTTTCATTCGGCAGCGGTAAATCATTCCGTGTATCTCCGGACGTAGTAGCGCAATATATTTTCTCTGACAGCTACGTACTTTATGCACAAGCTACCGGAGGCAAACTGGTCAACGATTTCCGCAGACTAGAAACGATCTGCCCGTATGCATTGCCCGGAAGCAGCATTATAGACACATACGAACAGCTGAATGCAGCAATAGGATTTAAAGCAAGTCCTTATCCCGGATTATGGATCAATCTATATGGCGGTTACCAAAACCTGAAAGATGACTTCTTTGAAATAGAAGAGGAAACATATCTCAACTATGATCCCTCACTTGTCAATGATGGACAGGGAGAAAACACCTCGTCTCCGGTTACGGCATATCAATATCTGAATTTGGGCTTCAGTGATGCCAATAACTTCTACGCAGGTCTGAAGATCAGCTATGAATACAAAGACATCATTGCCCTGTCGGCTGCAGGAACTTACCGTAATTGGGATGCAGATGACAAGTATACGCTATACCTGAAACCCGCTTCCGAAATTAATTTCAATGCAGACTTCCGCCCTATTACAGGACTGAAGATTAATATCGGTTACGATTATATCGGACGTACCAAAGTAGAAGGGATTAAAGCCGCAGCAGTCAGCGACCTGCATGCCGGAGCGAGCTACAACGTATTCAAAGGAGTATCCGTATATGCCCGTATCAACAATATCCTCAATAAGAAATACCAGTATTATCTGGGATACCCGACAGAAGGATTTAACTTCTTGGGAGGATTGAGCTTTAACTTCTAAGAAAATACGATTCTCCACACAGAGAAACAACAGATTTAAAATGCCCGCCTCATTATGCATGCCTATTTATATGGCACATAATGAGACGGGCATTTTGCATTGTAATCCAAACCAGAGAATAACACTACCCCATAATATTCCTTACAAGCAACACGATCCTCCCCAGTCTATTAATCCATAGAAAGGTCTACACATTCGTTACAGATGGCATTTCTAGCTATTTGTGCACCTAATTTGGCGAATATTACACGTCCTTTTTTCATACCTCCCCTAATTTTGCAGCAACATTAAGAGATAAATGAAGTTAACCTTTTTGCACGCAAGCAAAGGATATATTTAGAAAAGAAGAAGAGAGAAACAAAAAATAAAAGTCACCTTAACGGTCGGCTTTACTATAACTAAATATATTATTAACCTACTAATTAAACAGTATGAGAAACGCGCTTAATTTAAGATTCTGCTTTCTTGTTATGTTTCTTTTATTCATACCGATGATGTATGCCTTGCCCCCGGAAGGTATTACCATTAAAGGTAGGGTAACAGATGAAACACTTAAAGAAGGCGTCCCTGGAGCTAACGTGACTGTGAAAGGCACAAGCATTGGGACTATTACAGACTTCGACGGTAATTTCACGATCGTCGCTCCAAGCAAAAAATCCGTATTGAACATCTCTTTTATCGGGTACGTAACCCAGGAGATCGTAGTTGGAGACAAAACAACCATCAATGTCATTCTAAAGGAAGACTCGCAGAACCTCGGTGAAGTGGAGATTGTAGCTATTGCCTACGGTAACCAGGACAAGAAGATGCTTACGAGTGCCGTCTCTTCCATCGACAACAAAGAGTTGATCAAATCTCCGGCAACAAGTATCACGAACATCCTCGCAGGAGCACTGCCAGGTGTTTCTTCCGTACAGACTACCGGCCAGCCCGGTAAAGATGCCGCTGCCATTTACGTACGCGGTGTGGGTTCACTGAATGACTCACAATCCAGGCCTTTGGTTCTGGTAGACGGTATCGAACGCGAGTTCTCGCAGATCGACCCGAATGAAATCGAAAGTGTTTCTGTATTGAAAGACGCCTCTTCCACCGCAGTATTCGGAGTCAGAGGTGCTAATGGTGTGGTATTGATCACCACCCGAAGAGGTAAAGCCGGTAAAACACAAATATCCGCCAACACTAGATTAGGTTTACAACAACCGATTTCTCTGGTAGAACAAACCGGAAGTTACGAATTCGCCCGTTTCTGGAATATGAAACAGGAGATGGACAATGTAACCAATCCCAAACTATACTTCACCCCGGAACAAGTGGAAGCCTACCGTACCGGATCAGACCCGATCATGTATCCAAGCATGGACTGGAAGAAGTATATCTTCAACAATCTCTACCTCCAAAGCCAGAACAACCTCAATATTTCCGGTGGTAGTGAGAATGTACGATACTTTATCTCAGTTGGTTATACCTATCAGAACGGACTTCTGAAAGAACTTCCCGGACAGACGTATGATAACAACTACCGTTACAACCGCTATAACTATCGCGCCAATATTGATGCCAACCTGACCAAGACTACTGTAATGAAGCTTGGTGTCGGCGGTGTATTAGGCAAGATACAGGAACCACGCAGCGTTGTTTCGGGCACAGGAGAAGACCAGAATCCCTGGGTAATTGCACAAATCTGGTCTCATCCGTTTGCCGGACCGGGATTTATCAACGGAGTACGCACACTGGTCCCTAAGGACATCGTTCCTTTGGGAGAGGTTATGCGTGACGGTATGTTCGTATTCTACGGACAAGGTTACAACCAGACGTATGACACCACATTAAATCTAGACCTGGACATCACACAAAAACTGGACTTTGTCACTCCGGGACTCAGTGTTTCCGTGAAAGGTGCTTATGACAATAAGTTTAAGCTGGAAAAAGTCCGTACGGGAGGTGCCATAGAATCGCAAACCGTATACTACAAATCTTATTTTGACACCAACGGTACCATGTCGCAAACCGACCCTGATTACGATAAGTCTCTTATTTATGTACCCAATGGCAGTGACACCCCGCTGAACTACTCGGAAAGTAGCGGACGCGGACAAAACTGGTATCTGGAAGGACGCATCAACTATGACCGTACCTTTGGCGATCACAAAATATCAGGTCTGTTCCTTTACAACCAGTCGCGCAACTACTACCCGGACAACTACACGTACCTGCCGCGTAACTACGTAGGACTGGTAGGACGTGCCACTTATGCATATCAGAGCAAATATCTGCTCGACGTCAATGTCGGTTACAACGGTTCGGAGAACTTTGCTCCGGGCAGTACACGTTTTGGCGTATTCCCTTCATTCTCTGCCGGCTGGATAGCAACTGCTGAGAAATTTATGGAGAATCAGAAAGTGGTGGACTACCTGAAGCTCAGAGCATCCTGGGGACGCGTAGGTAACGACAAAGGAGTAGACTCCCGTTTTATGTATATGCCTGCCGTATGGGGATCATCCGGTGGCTACAGTTTCGGTGTAGACAATCCGATTTCTCAAGCAGCCGCTGCCATCTCACGCATGGGTAACCCGGCAGTTACATGGGAAACCGCCGATAAACAGAACTACGGTATCGACCTTAAATTCTTCGACAGCCGTCTGTCTGCTACTTTCGATTACTTTATCGAACATCGTACAGGCATTCTGATCTCTCCGGAATCTACGCCAAGCATTATTGCAACGGCACTGCCAAACTTGAATATCGGTAAAGTGGATAACAAAGGTTACGAAGTATCGATCGGCTGGCGAGACAAGATCGGAAAAGACTTCCACTACAATATAGATGCGAACGTGTCTTTTGCACGCAATAAAATCCTCTATATGGACGAAGTGCCCAAACAGTTCCCTTACATGAATCAGACCGGTGGTTCTACCGGACGCCAGACCGGAATATACAATTATATCCGACTCTACCAATACAGTGACTTTATCACTGGAGCCGATGGCGAACTGACCTTAAAGCCGGAACTGCCTCAACCCTATCAGAAAGTTTATCCGGGTGATGCCATGTATGCCGACCTCAACGGAGATAATATCGTTGACGGTAATGACAAAAGCGTAGCAGGTTATGCTACCCGTCCGGAATACACATTCGGTTTGAACGGAGGATTCGACTGGAAAGGATTCAGCTTCTCTATGCAATGGGTAGGTGCTACGAATGTCAACAGAATGTATGACATCGAATATCGCATCCCCTATACCAATGCCGGAAAACGTGGTTTGCTGACCTACTTCTACGATGGTTGCTGGACTCCGGAAAATCAACTGGGAGCCGTTTATCCGCGTCCGTCGGAAGAATCGGAAAGCTGGAACTCCGAGCCTTCTACCTTATGGCTGGTGGATGCTTCTTATCTCCGTCTGAAAAGTCTGAACTTCGGATATACAATTACCGGAAAGAAATTTTTGAAGAAACTGGGACTCAGTTCACTTGGAATCACCTTCAGCGGCTACAACCTGCTGACCTTCTCACCGCTTAAGTATCTTGATCCGGAAAGTGATCCTAACCGATTCGGAGATTATCCGCTGATTAAAACATATAGTTTCGGTTTAAATCTTAACTTCTAAAAAAACGACTTTATGAATAGTATACTAAAAGGATTCGGAATTGCACTGGGTTGCTTACTGATGGCCTCCTCCTGTTCTGAAATCAGCTTCGGGGATAAAGCTCTAGGTGACCAGCCTGAGAGTTCCGGAGCAACTACCGAAGAAATGTTCTCTTCGAAGATAAATGCCGAAAAGGTGCTGACTAAGGCTTATACCGGACTGCCCTACGGGTTGCCGACCGGCTCTGACTTCAAGCTCGGCGTGAATATACTTGAATCGCTCACAGACTTGTGCTACAGCTTTCGTGACAATATCAGTGACGGTCCTGTCAAACTCTACTATAACGGAGCACTCAGTGCCAACAATGTTCCCAACAACTCGGCCTACCGCTATGGAGGCAAATCCGACTGGACTACCATCCGCTATGCCTGGTTGTATATCGAGAACGTAGAGAAGGTACCTGATATGACAGCTGATGAAAAGAATCAACGGATTGCAGAAGCAAAAGTACTGATCTCCCTCTGCTATTTCGAAATGCTGAGATACGTAGGTGGTGTGACATGGCTGGACCACTACATAGATGTAAACGAGAACATGAACTTCCCCCGTCTCACTTTTGCTGAAACGGTAGAAAAGATCGTAGGATTGCTCGACGAAGCCATCGGCTCAAACCTGAAATGGAAGCAGAAAGCCGAAGATGACGGACGTATGACCAAGGCAGGAGCAATGGCACTGAAATTCAAAGTACTGCAATGGGCAGCCAGTCCAACGTTCAATTCCAACACGAAATGGCATCCGGAAGCAGACGAATATACCTGTTACGGCAATTACAGCGACCAACGCTGGAAAGATGCGGCAGCAGCCGGCGCAGCCTTTTTCACAGAAGTACAGAAGCAGGGTGAATATGAACTGATTCAACCTACAGAAGCGACTCACCGCGCAAGACGTCTGGCATACCGCAAAGCATACTACAATCGTGGCGGAACAGAAATTCTGATTTCTACCCGTCAGGGATATAGCTCCGACGTTCACAGCAGTTTTATCGGTCAACGTTATTATACCGGTCCTACATTGAATTATGTAGATATGTTCCCCTGGGAAGACGGAACTGACTTCCCGGCAAACTTCGACTGGAAATCACCCTCCAAACAACCGTTCTTCACGAAGGGAGAGATGGAACCAACCCGTGACCCGCGTCTGTATGAAAACGTAGCCTGCCCGGGAGATACCTATTGTAACGGAACAACAGCTCCGGTTTATATCAACCATGCCGACTACAAAGACGGCAGCGGATTCCTGATCATGAAGTATATCTTACAGGAAAACAGCGATCGTAGCGCTCCGGTACAATGGTCACACACTCGTCTGGCAGAAATCATGCTGGGATACGCAGAAGTACTCAACGAAGTAAACGGACGCCCTACCGACGAGGCTTACAAAATGGTAAACGACGTACGCAAGAGAGTAGGTCTGCCTGAACTTTCCAAGACCATGAATCACGATCAGTTCCTGGAAGCTGTATTGAAAGAAAGAGCACTGGAATTAGGATTTGAAGAAGTACGTTGGTTCGACCTCGTGCGCAGAGACCGCCAGAGTGATTTCAAGAAGAAGTTATACGGACTGAGAAGCCGGGGTAACGACCTGAATGACCCGACTGAATTTACTTTCGAGAAAGTAGAACTGAGCGATCATTACTGGGCAACCAATTGGGATACCAAATGGTATCTGGCTCCGATTCCTCAGGAAGAGATCAACAAGCAATATGGAATGACCCAAAATCCGGGCTGGTAAATGACACGTTAACTAATATCGTTTGAACAATGAATAAAATAAATTATATATTAATCACTCTGCTCCTGGGAGGTTCGGTATCCCTGAATGCACAGACATCGAAAGTTGCTTCGGAAATGCAACTGGCAGATACACTGGGCATCGGATACCAGATGAACGTATCTTCCCAGACAAGCAGTTACTCTATCAACGGAGTCAATGCATCCGCATTCGAAAAGTCTCCGTACATAGACATCAGCAAAGCTTTGTATGGAAAAGTGGCAGGTCTGAATGTATATCAGGGCACAGGCTCGTCAGCCGATAACGTATCCACTCTCTCTATACACGGAAAAGCTCCGCTAGTATTAATTGATGGTTTCCCACGCGATATCAGTGATATCACTTCGATGGAAATCGAATCATGCTACGTTCTCAAAGATGCGGCTGCCGCAGCACTTTACGGTATGCGTGGTGCGAACGGAGTAGTATTGATTACGACCAAACGCGGAATAAGCAATGGACTGAAAGTAAATGTAGACTATAATTTCGGCGTCAACACACAATTCCGTTCTCCGGATTTTGCAGATGCCTACACGTATGCGAACGCACTCAATAGCGCATTAAGCAATGACGGGCTCTCCGCACGCTACAATGCACAGGAACTGGATGCTTTCCGGACAGGAATCTATCCTTATGATTATCCGAATGTAGACTGGTGGAACGAAACGCTGAACGATACCGGATTCACAAATAACCTGAAAATGTCTTTCAGCGGAGGCAGCGAGAAGTTCCGCTTCTATACCGTAGTGGACTATTATCGTGATCGTTCTATGCTAAAGAAAAACACAGAAGATACACGCTACGACACCACTCCGACAGATACACGTCTGACCGTACGTACCAATCTGGATGTAAAAGTGACGGAAAGCACCTATCTGAAAGCCGGAATTGTAGGCAGACTGAAAGAATTCAGAGGCACCCGCTATGGACGCAGCAGTATCTTCAGCAAAATCTATGGCATTCCATCTGCAGCATTCCCCATCCGCTATGAGAATGGTATTTACGGTGGCAGCTCTGCATACGGAACAGGTAACCCGGTTGCCCTGTTGAAAGATTACGGACATATCCGCAATGTCTACGGAACTCTGCTCGCCGACCTGAGTATTCGTCAGGAATTGAATGCACTGACCAAAGGACTGGCTGCCGAAGCATCCATTTCTTTCGATAATATCGGAGGTATGAATGAAACCAGCAATAAAGAGTATCGTTACATGAACAGTAACCCAAGCATTACCAGCGATGGTACATTGGTGACAACTCCCGTCATCTATGGTACAGACTCCGAAACACTGGGACATACCCAGCCCTTCGAAAGACTGATGCTGCGAAGCGATTTTCAGGCAAAAATAGACTATAACCGTACTTTTGGCAAACATCAGGTAGGAGGAGCATTGATTTATGATATGCAATCTACTATCAGAAACGGCAGAAACAATTCCCAGAAGAACCAGTCGGTATTGGTGAACGCCACCTACACTTACGACAATCGTTATAGCCTCAATGCAGTATTCAACCGTTCCGGGTCCGCTTATTTGCCGGACGGAGACAAATACTCAAACTATCCTGCCGTATCTGCAGCCTGGATAGTATCCAACGAAGCATTCATGGAAAAAGTGACTCCGATCAATCTCTTCAAGATTCGCGCTTCCTACGGTTTGTCCGGATGGGACGGTAATCTGAGCCACGAACTATGGCGCCAGTCTTATGGCAGCGGTGGTGCAGGCTATAACTTCGGAGTAAACGCCGACAGTCAATATGGCGGTAGTGAAGGCGATTTGCCGGTGATAGGGCTGGTAGCGGAGAAATCAGAGAAGGCTACTTTCGGATTTGACATTGCAGCTTTTGACAACCGTTTGAATGCAAGCGTGGAAGGTTTCTACGAAAAACGTTCGGACGTACTTGTATCAGGAGCCAATTCCACCTCCGGCATTATCGGTATCACAGTAGGTCAGGTGAACGAAGGAATCTATAAATATAAAGGACTGGATGCTTCTTTAAGCTGGAATGACAAAATCGGCGACTTCCATTATGGCATCGGAGCAAGCATGTCTTACCTGAACTCAAAGATTGTCAATGAAAATCAGGCATATCAGGAATACGATTACCTGTATACCAAAGGCAACCGTATCGGACAAATGTACGGTCTGGAAGCTATCGGCTTCTTCAACAGCCAACAGGAAATCAACAACAGTCCACAACAGACTTTCTCGAATGTGGTTCCCGGTGATGTGAAATACAAAGACCAGAATGGTGATAACCGCATTGACGAAAAAGATGTTGTAAAAATGTTCGGTTCATCTGTTCCGCGCTTCTACTTCGGATTCAACCTGAACTTCTCCTACAAGAGATTTGAACTTTCTGCTGATTTCCAGGGCATGACGGGTATTACTGTTTCCCTGCTCAACAGTCCGCTTTATAGCCCACTGGTAAACAACGGCAATATCTCGAATACTTTCCTGAACGAAGAAATAAGCTGGACACCGGAGAATAAAGCCAATGCTACGATGCCAAGGCTGACCACTCAAGAGAATCTGAACAACTATCGTGCGAGCTCACTGTGGTATCGCGACGGTTCGTTCTTGAAACTGCGTAACCTATTGGTAGCTTATACTTTCCCGAAATCGCAAACTCGCTTTGCCGATCTGAAAGTATTCGTACAAGGTACCAATCTGTTCTCATTAGACAATATCCATTTTGCCGATCCGGAACAACTTGGCATCGCTTATCCGTCGACAAGAAGTTATTGGGCAGGTATCAAACTTAATTTTTAATGCAAAGTAACAAATGAACATTATGAGAACCAAATACATACTCTTAACCATTTTGTCTTCGTTGGTCTTTGCTTCATGCAACTACCTTGACTTTGATGAAACCAACAACCTGAAGACAAAAGAAGACATGTACAAGTATTTCGGTACAGCCAAATCAATGCTTACCCACGTATACTCATACATGCCGCAAGGATATACATTATTCAGCAGTTTCAGCGGAATAATGGACGACGAATTTTCCATGCGTGACTGCGCAAGCGATGACGGCGAATTCGGAGCTGTTGCTGCCGGTATCCAGAATACTAATAACGGAAACTGGTCGTCCATCAAAACCTATGACGACTCCTGGAATCTGTACAAGGGCATACGTGCAGCTAACAGTTTTATTGCAGAGATCGCTTTAGTAGACTTTACACGCTATGAACATGATGGCAGCTATAAAAACTGGATGAAACAGTTACAGTATTTCCCCTATGAAGCGAGAGTACTGAGAGCGCACTATTTCTTCGAACTGGCGCGCCGCTATGGTGACATCCCGATGCCACTGGAAGTACTGACTGAAGAGGAAGCCAACACTATCGGCAAAACGCCATTCAGCGAAGTGATTAACTTCATTGTCAGTGAATGTGACGACGCCGCTAACAATCTTCCGGATAGTTATGCCACTGAACCAGGAGCAGAAATCGGCAGAGTGACCAAAGGATTTGCCATGGCAGTAAAGTCAAAAGCATTGCTTTATGCTGCCAGCAAATTGCACAATCCTTCTATGGATACCGAATTGTGGAAAAAGTCGGCCAAAGCAGCATTAGATATAATCAACACAGGGCTTTACTCTCTCGACCCCCAGGAGAGTGCCAACAACCTAGATTCAAAAGAAGTTGTATTGATGAGAATTAACAGTGATAATACAAACTTTGAGATGTTCAATTTCCCGCTTCGCTTCACTGCGGGAGCACGCACCTCCAGTTTTATTCCTTACAGCAATTTCCCATCACAAAACCTTGTGGACGCATTCGAAACAGTCAACGGTTACCCTGTAACCTTAGAAAACACAGGTTGGGTTTGCGAAGACCCGGCATTTGACCCGCAATTACCTTATGAAAATCGTGATAAACGCTTCTACCGTTCTATCCTTGCCAATGGAATGTCATTCAAGGAAAACACCATCGAGACTTTTAAAGGCGGTGCCGACGACGGAATTGTATCACAAGGCGGCTCACCAACAGGTTATTTCCTGCGCAAATACATTCAGGAGACGACTAGTTTCGAACCGGGTAAAGAGTCGGCAAGCAAACACCATTGGGTAATCTACCGCTATGCGGAAACACTGCTTACTTATGCAGAATCCATGGTCAACGCTTTCAACGATGTCAATTACACCGATGAGACCTATAAGCACTCGGCTCTGTGGGCCATCAATGAAGTGAGAAAGAATGCCGATATGCCGGCGATTCCTTCAATGGGAAAAGAAGAGTTCATGGAACGCCTGTACAACGAATGGCGTGTAGAGTTTGCTTTCGAGGATCACCGTTTCTGGGATGTACGCAGATGGAAGATTGCCGATACCACTCAACGGGAACTGTATGGAGTAAAGATCGAGAAACAGACGAACGGTACGCTCAACTTCTACAAGAACCTTTACGAAACCCGTAACTGGAGAGACTGCATGTATCTGTATCCGATTCCCCAGAGCGAATTGTACAAGAATACAAACTTAAATCCTCAAAATACAGGATGGTAATTAATTGTCTAATCTAATATTTAAAAGATATATGAAAAAGTTATATAGCAACACGTTAATGCAACTGATTCTTGCACTGTGCACATTCAGTTTTGTAGCATGCCAGGAGTTCGATATCGACTCACAACCGGAAGGTCCTCTCAATATCCAGATAGATGCTCTGGAGTCTTATACTGCTTTGGCAACTTCTCCGAGCAATGTAGTTTTCAACATCAGTTCCAATACTCCCTGGACCATCGAAAGCGACCAGCAATGGTGTAAACCGACTCCTTCGATGAGTGCAGCCAGTTCACTGGTTTCGGAGATTGTGGTAACAATGGAAAATAATGAAGGAAAGAAAGCACGTACAGCCAAACTGACCATCAAAGCGGAAGGTATCGAAGGCAGCAAGGTGGTTACTATCGAGCAGGTCTCGAAAGAAGACTTGGTGGTAATTCCCTACGACCAAATTGTGCCAACAGCAGGTGGAACCATCTCTTTCAACATTGTGTCAAACAAACCATTCCAAATAATTCCTTCCACACAGTTTGTCGAACAAATCTCTCCGGCTTCGGGCGATGGCAATGAAGAGGGTAACAAAATTCCCATAACCATCACAATACCAGAAAACACAGGAGCTGTGAGAACAGCTGAAATCACTGTCAAGACAGAGTTTCAGGAGCAATCATTCATCATTACACAAGACGGTATCATCATCGAACCCAAGAATGAAGAAGAAAAGACCAACCAACTGAATGGCATGGGGGAAGAAAAAAGCATCGAAATCAACTCCAGCGTAGAGTGGAAAGTAGAGGTTCCTGCCGAATTTAACGAATGGCTAAGTGCCGAAGCTGATGGTAATAATCTGACACTCAAAACAAGATACAACAATTTGTTTATTACAAGAGTGGGACATGTGTTACTTTATCCCAAGAGCAATATCCCGGGATTTGAAGGGGTACCTGTTGAAGTGAGACAGCCTAGCAATATGCGGGTAGACGGAGCCGAAGATATTGATCAGGAAACCGGATATGCAACCATACGAAGCAATGCGCAAAATAGATATGTGCCCAATTTCTCTTATGGAAAGGGGAAAATCGTTTGGAACTTTGAAAGCGTCAATATGCCTGCCGGAACGAATGGATTCCTTTACCTGAATGGTGACACATGGCACTGGAATGGTGCAGCAGGCGGTGCAGGTTGGATACAAATCAGAATTTATCCGCAAGATTCAACAACAAAATCCAGTTTTAAACTTCACTACGACTGGACAGCTGAAGAATTTACGCTGGAAGAAAGCATGAACGACATCAAAACCATTGAGTTAGATACCAAAGTTGATCCGGAAGACGCAACAAAAGTAAACGTGACATTCTCTATCAACGGAAAAGTATACTATTCCGGTAAGAAACACAATGCCTTTGACTTGGATGGACATAAAGGCGTAATATTCTATTCCGGATTCAGCGGTCCATTCTCACCGGAATGTACCATCGTCTTTAAGTCGTTAGACTATGAAGTTTATGAATAAATGTGCAAACAATAACTTGAAGTGTTTATGAAATCTGATAAATTACATAAAATAGCCTTCTTAGGACTTTTCACACTACTGGCAGCAGTTCCTGTATTGCAAAGCTGTGATGACGATGAGAAGCAAAAGGCTGTCGACCTGCGCTACCGTGTAGAAGACTCATATCTACTACCCGCCAGTGGCACAACCAATGAACTGAGCGTCACTTTCCAGGTGAAATCAACCGATCCGTGGGAAATATTCGGAGAAAACAAAGGCGATTGGTATGCCATTTCACCGGCCACGGGTGATAATCCTGAAAAGACATACGACGTAACCATCAAATGTGAGGAAAATACCAGCTTGGACGATCGTATTGAGGTCATTAACATCAAGAGCGATTATTGGACCGGTAAGAAATTCACACTGACTCAAAAAGGTACTGCCTATTTAGAGTACGAAGGAGTGGATATGATTGACAAAAACGGAAATGTGCCCGAGGTATTCAGCGTGCTTAGCAATCAAAAGTGGACAGCCAAGGTGACTGATGGAGAAGAGTGGCTTTCCATCAGTCAAGGAGCTTCCGGAATGGAAAACGGTACAGTAGAACTGAAAGCAACACCCAATACTGGTGCCATGCGTTACGGAGTGATAACCTTATACGACCGCAACGGCGACAAACAACAGGAAGTGAACGTAACCCAAGATGGTGTACAGATTGAACCCGCACAGCCCGAAAACGGCAAATGGTATGAAGTGGAAGCTGTGGGCGGAAAGCTGACTATTCACGTAAAAGCCAATTCACGCTGGGGAGCTACGAAAGAGATTCCGTCAGACGAAACATGGTATGAATTTGAGCAAACTGAATTTGACGGAAGTGCCGATTTGATTATCAATGTAGCAGAGTACAGCACCAGCTCTTCGGTACGCAACGGAACCATCATTTTATCTTCCCTCAGTGATGAAGAAGGAATAGAACCGGTGACTACTACCATACGAATCAAACAGGCCAGTTCAGAATTATCAAGAACTACCGTGAACGAAGAAAACAAAGACGTGAGCGGAGATTATTATTTTGGCAGCCAACTGATGCCCGGACGATACAATGTCTACATCGGACCGTTCAACGGCAACATGAATATGTTCTTCATGATTAATGCCAACCCGTGGACTGAATTCCGTTGGCACGTGGCAGGCGGAAAGAGTGACCTCAGCACTACTCCATGGAGCCAGAAAGTATTTAGCGGTGCAGCCGGAACGGTGAAAACACTGGATACGAATGCTGACAATAAATTGGGATGGAACATCCTGCAAGAAGAAAACGAGACCGGTACATGGATTAGGGTAGAATGGTACCTCAACGATGAGTTTATCATTTCCACCATCTCCGATGGCACCCAAGACTGGAAAGTACCAGGAAATATTCTTGTTGAGAAAGGTGGACAGATCATGGTGCGCTGCAACGATGGCACACTGCCGCTACGCAAATGGGAATACATCGAACCGCTGAAGTGGGGCGAATAGCCAACGTAGCATTGACAAAGAAAAAGTACCTGCCTGTACAGGCTGGCAGGTACTTTTCTACCAACGTAAAGTAATGAACGAATAAAAAAAGTTACAATGAAAAAGAAATTACTATTTCTACTGAGTATGCTGTTCATCGGATGGAGCGGCACGTCTTGCAACGATAATGAAAAGAGCGAGATACCTCCACAACCCAAATATCCGCTGACTGCTTTTGCTGTCGCTGTGAAAAACACACAGGCGGATCAGACCTCTTACTATCATGGAAAGATAGACCAGACGACCCACAGAGTGGAAATCGGAGCAATCGAAGATGCTAATATGATCACCGGTGTAGACTATACATTAATGAGCGACGGAGCCACCATCTCACCGGACCCGGCAACATTTGTACATAACTGGAAGAAAGAACAAACCGTGACCGTCACGACCGAAGACAATCAGACAACGACCTATACGATCGTACTGACCAAGTTTGACGACACGATGAAAGATGTCCTCTTTATGGATGAATTTGACGTGGACGGCAATCCGGACCCGACCAAATGGGTACTCTGTCAGAAAGCGGGTTCCGACTGGAATGATGAAATGTCCGAAAGCTACGATCAGGCTTACGTAAAAGACGGCAGACTTATACTGAAAGCCGAAAAAATAGGTGATGAATACAAAGCCGGCGGTATCGAAACGCAAGGTAAGTTTGACTTCACCTTCGGACGCGTAGAAGTAAAAGCGAAAATCACAAGTTATCCGAACGGTGCCTTCCCTGCTATCTGGATGATGCCGAAGAAGTATATCTATGACGGATGGCCGAATTGCGGAGAAATCGATATCATGGAACATGTAAAACAAGAATCCGTAATCCATCACACCATACACACCCACTACACGTATGACTTGAACATAAAAGATCCGTCCAACACAGCGCAAGTAACTTGCAACTATCAAGACTGGAATGTCTACGCTTTAGAGTGGAGCGAAGACAAGCTGACTTTCTTCGTCAATGGTCAGGAAACTTTCTCTTATTCGAACCTGAAACTGGAGAATGAAGCGGAAATGAAGCAATGGCCGTTTACGAAAGACTCTTCATTCTACCTCATCCTGAACATGGGATTGGGAGGAGACAGAGAGGGCTCATGGGCAGGCCCTATCGATGATGCCAACTTACCTGCCATCATGGAAATTGACTGGGTGAAAATAACCAAGTTAGATAAATAGGTTTTAAGGTAAGAGCCAAGGTTTTTAGGAACTTCTAAAGGAGGAGGAATGGAAGTGTGGAGAATATTCAGAACTTTCATTCCTCTATTTGTCTCCGGTTATTAATCCTTTTTTACTGATTCAACATGAAAAATTTATTATTCGCATTATTAACGGCTGTAAGTATCTTATTCACTAGTTGCGGACCTTCTTCAAATACTAACAATCAACAGCAGCCCAATGTACCTGATCCCCAGCCTCAGCCCGAAGCCAGCCAGAAAGTAGTTATCGGCTATCTCGCGCTTGACGACTGGGAGTTTGAAAGTTCATTTCCTACAATAGAGTGGAAATATCTGACACATATCAATGTCAGCTTTGCAAGGGTAAAAGCAGATGGCACTCTGAACATTGATCCTGTCCGGGAAAGAATTGAAAGTGTGCGGGAAACAGCCCACAAACATAATGTCAAGATACTGATATCACTGGCAAAGAACAGTCCGGGAGAATTTACGGCTGCCATCAACGATCCGAAAGCCAGAAAAGAACTGATACAGCAGGTGATTGCATTCACCAAAGAATACAAGCTGGATGGATTCGACATTGATTATGAGGAGTATGACAACTGGGATAAGAACTTCCCTTCGTTATTGGTTTTTGCCAGAGGTTTATATCTGGCTAAAGAGAAAGGTATGCTGATGACTTGTGCAGTCAACAGCCGCTGGCTTAATTACGGAACCGAATGGGAGCAATACTTCGACTATATCAACCTGATGAGTTATGACCGTGGAGCGTTTACTGCCACTCCGGTTCAGCATGCCTCTTACGAGGACTTTGTAAAAGACCTCAAATACTGGAACGAACAATGCCGGGCATCCAAAAGTAAAATAGTAGGAGGACTTCCTTTTTATGGATATTCCTGGGAGGAAAGTCTGCAAGGTACAGTAGACGATGTACGTGGAATTCGTTACAGCGGCATACTCAAACATCTTGGAAATGAAGCTGCAGACAAGGATAATATAGGCAAGACTTATTATAACGGTCGCCCTACTATAGCCAACAAATGTAAGTTCATCAAAGAAAACGACTATGCCGGCGTGATGATCTGGCAATTATTCCAAGATGCCCACGATGATAACTATGACTTAAAACTCATAAACGTTGTAGGCAGAGAAATGATGGAATAGATAAGCTTTACCGCTTTTTCTCATGCAAAAGACCTTATCCTGTGGTGCTTTTCACCTATTGTTATCAGATTTTTAATAGGATATCTTCATCGTTCCACCCGAGTAGTCTAATCTCATCACTAACGTAAACAGATCTCTCTACTTTAGTGACACAATCGTTTCACCCGAGTGGAACGATGAAGATGTCGGTAAGAAAACAGAAGTATGCAGGCTTAATATGGCAAAGATATAAGGTATCCTAGCTACAAAGTACCTGTAATTTGAAACCGATATATGAGATATTAACCCTCAAAAGAAAGTCACTTTATCTACTTACAAAAGAAAAGGGAATGAGAGATACTCTAAAAGAGGATGAGAGATAAGCCAAATTAAAGCCGTTTTTAGTAAGCGTCTCGGCGATGTCGTCTTTTCTTTAATTCTACTTCTTCATATCTTTGC
>OGDN01001181.1_pt1 | contig 45999 bp, 45 predicted proteins | sample 1570271 | NCBI WGS metagenome assembly OGDN01 (sample SAMEA4384481, study PRJEB24528) | human gut metagenome | reverse complement strand
TGCCAGGGCCCATGGTGGTGGCGATGGTAGCGCTCTTGAAGTAGGTACCCTTTGCTGCAGCGGGCTTTGCCTTGGCAATAGCCTCCATCACAGTGTCCAGGTTGGCGTACAGCTTCTCTGCACCGAAAGAAGCCTTGCCCACGGGCACATGGATGATGTTCTGCTTGTCCAGACGGTACTCGATCTTACCAGCCTTGGCCTCAGAAACTGCCTTGCCCAGATCGGGAGCGACAGTGCCGGCCTTGGGGTTGGGCATCAGGCCGCGGGGGCCCAGGACCTTACCGAGACGGCCAACGCGGCCCATCATATCGGGAGTGGTCACGACAACGTCGAAATCCATGAAGCCGCCGGCGATCTTTGCGATCAGCTCGTCATCACCGACGATATCAGCGCCAGCAGCCTCAGCAGCGGCAGCTGCGGGACCCTTGGCGATTGCGCAGACGCGGACGGTCTTGCCGGTGCCGTTGGGCAGAACGACAGCGCCACGGACCTGCTGGTCAGCGTGACGGCCGTCAACGCCCAGACGGACGTGCAGCTCAACGGTCTCGTCGAACTTGGCAGAAGCGGTCTTGCAAGCCAGCTCCAGAGCCTCGTTCACATCATATGCCTTAGTAGAATCGACCAGCTTTGCAGCGTCGACATAGTGCTTGCCATGTTTCATTGTATATCCTCCTGTGTGGTCATGCGGGCAGTGTTATGCCCTCCCACTGTTTGTGTCTCAGCCCTCGACGGTAACGCCCATGGAGCGGCAGGTGCCACGGACCATGCTGCATGCAGCTTCCAGAGAAGCAGCGTTCAGGTCGGGCATCTTGGTCTTGGCGATCTCTTCCACCTGAGCGGCGGTCAGAGAAGCAACCTTTTCCTTGTTGGGCTTGCCGGAAGCGGTGTTGATGCCAGCTGCCTTCTTGATCAGAACGGCTGCCGGAGGAGTCTTGGTGATGAAGCTGAAGGAGCGGTCAGCATACACAGTGATGACGACGGGGATCACATAACCCATCTGGTTCTTGGTACGCTCGTTGAACTCCTTGGTGAATGCCATGATGTTGACACCCTTCTGACCCAGAGCAGGGCCAACAGGGGGAGCCGGAGTTGCCTTGCCGGCCTCGATCTGCAGCTTAATGTAGCCAGTAACTTTCTGTGCCATAATAAATGCACCTCCAAAAATCTGTGGTGAGTTGCGGCACGGTGTCTCCGTGCCTCCCACGAGCATGTGCACAGTGCACACGCTCTATAAGAACCGCACTGCGGTCTTACCTTGGTAAACGATTTGTGCCGGTTGGTTACGGCAGCTCGACCTGACCGATCTCCACCTCTGCGGGGGTCTCGCGGCCGAACATGTTGACCTTGAGCTTCACTTTGAAGTTCTCGGTATCGATCTCCTCCACAAGGCCCATAAAGCCTTCCAGAGGACCAGCGGTGATCTGCACGGTGTCGCCGACGTTGAAGTCGACTGCCAGAGGTGCAGCCTTTTCCACGCCCATCTTCTCTACTTCTTCAGCAGAGAGAGGAACGGGCTTGGATGCGGGGCCGACGAAGCCGGTGCAGCCGCGCGTATTGCGCACCACGTACCAGGTATCGTCGTTCATCACCATTTTGACCAGAACGTAGCCGGGGAAGAGCTTGTGCTCCACCATCTTCTGCTTGCCATTCTTGTCAATTTCGGGAACCATCTCGACGGGAACCTTGATATCGCAGATCAGATCCTGCAGATGACGGTTCTCCACCATGGTCTGCAGGTCGTTCGCGACCTTGTTCTCATAGCCGGAATAGGTATGCACTACATACCAAAGTGCCTCATTGGATTGTTCTTCCATTTTGGTCTGCCCTCCGTTTCAAGATGATTCTCAGGCGCCGATGATCAGGCCCAGGATGCCGCCAAAGATGGCATCCAGCAGGATCATCACGACCGCTGCGATGGCGACGGTCACGAGCACGACAATGGTGTTGGTCTTAACGTCCTCTTTGGACGGCCACACCACCTTCTTCAGCTCGCTCTTGGTGTCGCGGAAGAACTTGGCACACTTGCCAAAGAAGTTCTTCACAGCGGCCTTTGCTCTGGCCACAAAGCCCGGCTTGTTCTCGGTTTTGTCTGCCATGATGCGTCCGCCTTTCTTACTTGGTTTCGCGATGAACGGTGTGCTTCTTGCAGAAACGGCAATACTTCTTCATCTCGAGACGATCGGGGTTGTTCTTCTTGTTCTTCGTGGTGTTGTAGTTGCGCTGCTTGCACTCGGTGCAGGCCAGAGTGATTTTAACGGTCATTTGTTGACACCTCCATTATAACGGTTGTTTTGAACCTCCCTCGGGTTGCGGGTGGTACCTGTAAAACAGGCGCACTTAATAACCCCGCAAAAGAGGTGATATCATTGTACCACGCACTTTTCCATCCGTCAAGCGGAAATCTTCGATTTTTGGAAAGTTTTTTTGAAAAATATCTCTTTTACCCACCGGCAGCTTTTTGGCATTCTGCTTGCATCGCGCGCATAGATATTGTATAATAAGTCAGAACGGCATTTTTACCGGTTATATCCCGCCCAGGTCTTGGGCTTTGTAAATAGGAGAGAGTTATCATGCAGTCTGAAAAAATGTGCGTTGTGCTGCTGTTCGGCGGTATGTCCAGCGAGCACGAGGTCAGCCGCGTTTCTGTGGGCAACTTCGTCAACAACATTGACCGTGAAAAATATGAGGTGCTCACTGTGGGCATCACCAAGGAGGGCCGCTGGCTGTACACCGAGGCCACGGCCGCCCAGATGGCCGATGGCAGCTGGGAAGAGCTGGCAGGCAACATGGCCTGCGTCATCAGTCCGGACCGCGCCGACCACGGCATGATCCTGTTCACCCCGGAAGGCCATGTGGAAAAAGTGCATGTGGATGTGGTCATCCCGGTGCTCCATGGCCTGTGGGGCGAGGATGGCACGGTGCAGGGCCTGCTGGAGCTGGCCGGCATCCCCTACGTGGGCTGCGGCGTGCTGGCAAGCGCGGTGTGCATGGACAAAGCCGTGGCCAATGCTCTGTTCGAGGCCAACGGTGTGCCCCACACCAGATGGCTGGCTGCCGACCGCTGGGAGATCGAGTCCGATCTGGAAGGCGTGTGCGAGGGTGTGGAAAAGAAGCTGGGCTGGCCCGTGTTCGTCAAGCCCGCAAACGCCGGTTCCAGCGTGGGCATCTCCAAGGTGTCCAGCCGTGACGAGCTGAAAAAGGCCATCGACCTTGCACTGGAAAACGACCGCAAGGTGGTGTTTGAAGCCTTTGTGGACGGTCAGGAAGTGGAGTGCGCCGTGATCGGCTCCGACCCCGCCGTGGCTACCCGTCCGGGCGAGATCCTTGCCGGTGCCGAGTTCTATACCTACGACGACAAGTACAAGAACGGCGTGAGCCAGACCGTCATCCCGGCTCACCTGCCGGAAGCAAAGCTGGACGAGGTGAAGACCTACGCCGCCATGGCCTACACTGCCCTGAACTGCGAGGGCCTTGCCCGCTGCGATTTCTTTGTGGAAAAGGGTACTGGCCGGGTGCTGATCAACGAGATCAACACCTTCCCGGGCTTCACGTCCATCAGCATGTACCCCAAGCTGATGGAGCACGAGGGCCTGCCGGTGCCGCAGCTCATCGACCGGCTGATCGCGCTGGCGCTGGAAAGGAAGGAAAAGCAGCATGGATAACCGCCCGATCGGCGTATTCGACAGCGGCCTTGGCGGCCTGACCGGTGTGCGGGAGCTGCGCAAGCGCCTGCCCCACGAGGAGATCATCTATTTTGGCGATACCGGCCGCGTGCCCTATGGCAGCCGCAGCCCGGAGACCATCCTGCAGTATGCCCGTCAGGACGTGGCATTCCTGCTTTCTAAAAATGTAAAGTGCATCATGGCGGCCTGCGGCACCGTGTCCAGTACCTACCCGGCTGCAGAAGCGGCAAAGCTGCCGGTGCCCTATCTGGGCGTGGTGGATGCTGCCGCCCGGGAAGCAGCCTTTGCTACCCGCAACCGCCGCATCGGCGTGATCGGCACCGCTGCCACCATCCGCTCCCGCAGCTACGAAAAGCTGCTACGTCAGCTGGTGCCGGGGGTGGAGATCACCGCGCAGGCCTGCCCGCTGTTCGTGCCGCTGGTGGAGGCCGGTTATGTGGACCACAGCGAGGAGAGCCGACAGCAGGTGACGAAGCTGGTGATCGCTCAGTACCTGACCGAGGTGCGTGAGGCCGGTGTGGACACCCTGATTTTGGGCTGCACCCACTACCCGCTGCTCAAGACCATGATCGGCGAGTTCATGGGCCAGAGCGTGACGCTGGTGGATCCGGCCAAGACCGCCGCCCACCATCTGGAACAGATGCTCTCCGAGCGCGGCCTGCGCGCTGCACAGGAGCACGAGGGTCAGGCGCACTTCTACGTGAGCGATGTGCCGGACAGCTTTGTGCAGACGGCAGACCTGTTCCTGGGCGAGTACAAGGGCGGCCCGGTGGATCAGATCGCCATTGATAAATATTGATAAGGACAGAAAAACGTGAGCAAACCGCTGAAGGAAGATTATATCATCCGCATCAAGAGCCGCATTGAGCAGCATGTGAAAGAGCCTGTGGAGCAGGAAGAAAAGGAAGAGTTTGTGGAGCTGATGACCCGCGGCCAGTTCGTGCAGAAGGGCGGCAGCTACTACATTACCTATAAAGAGACCGAGGCCACCGGCTACGAGGGCTGCACCACCACCCTGAAAATTGCCGCCGACGGCAGCCGTGTGGCGATGCTGCGGTTTGGCAAGGGCGGCGGGGCCGGCACCCAGCTGCTGATCGAAAAAGGCAAGCGCAACCTCTGCCACTACGAGACAGGCTACGGCTCCATGACGCTGGGCGTGACCGCCGACGAGATCGAGTGCGGCCTGACCGAGAAGGGCGGCACCGCAAAGTTCGGCTACCTGCTGGATGCCAACAGCGCCGAGCTTGTGAGCCGCAACCGCCTTGAAGTGACCGTGACCCACGTAAACTGAGATATTTCCCAGACTGTGAAAGGAACCAGACCAATGACTGAATTTGAAAAAATCTACCAGAACTATAACCCCCGTCAGGCTGCGCTGGACGAGGCACGCGCTCTGCTGACCGCTGCCGCCAAGGCCGCCATGGCCGATGGTGCTCTGCCGGAAGCTGAGCTGCCCGCCTTCATCGTGGAGATCCCCGCCGATACCAAGAACGGCGATATCGCCTCCAACATCGCCATGGCCGGTGCACGCAGCTGGCGCAAGGCTCCCAAGATGATCGCGGATGCGCTGCTGGCACATCTGCCCTCCATCGAGAACAGTGTGTTTGCCAAGGTGGAAGTGGCTGGCCCCGGCTTCATCAACCTGTTTTTGGCTCCGTCCTTCTGGGCCAGTGTGGTGCTGGGTGCCTGCTCCAACAAGGAGTATGGCCGCACCGATCACGGCAAGGGTGCCAAGTACAATGTGGAATTCGTTTCCGCCAACCCTACCGGCCCCATGCACATGGGCAACGCCCGCGGCGGTGCTCTGGGCGACTGTCTGTCCGCTGTGCTGGACTGGTCCGGCTATGATGTGACCCGTGAGTTCTATATCAACGATGCCGGCAACCAGATCCAGAAGTTCGGCAAGAGCCTTGCCGTGCGCTACCTGCAGAAGTACTGCGGCGAGGAAGCCTATCCGCTGCCCGCCGAGTGCTATCAGGGCGGCGACATCAAGATGCTGGCCGGTGAGTTTGCCGAGCTGAACGGCGACAAGTACGTTGCCGCTTGCAAGGGGATGGACGAGGAGACTCTGTTCGAGAGCGAGGCTTTTGCCGCCCTGAAGGACGCACTGGTGGCCTACGCTCTGCCCAAGAACATTGCTGCCCTCAAGCGCGATCTGGGCAAGTACCGCATCGACTACGATGTGTGGTTCCATGAGAGCACCCTGCACGAGTCCGGCGCGGTGAAGGCCGTGGTGGATAAGCTGCTGGAGCTGGGCGCATGCTATAAGGCGGAGGACGGTGCCATCATGTACCGCAGCGCCCAGTACGCTGCCAAGTACGGCACGGTGAACAAGAAAAAGACCGAGGACGGAACCGAGGAGGAAGCCAAGGACGAAGTGCTCGTCCGTGCCAACGGCATCCCCACCTACTTTGCCGCCGATATCGCCTACCACTACAATAAGCTGGCCACCCGTGGCTTTGCCAAGGCCATCGATGTCTGGGGTGCAGACCATCACGGCCATGTGGCCCGCATGAAGGGTGCCATGGATGCCATCGGCCTGAACGGCGAAGATCTGGACGTTGTGCTGATGCAGATGGTCAACCTGATGCGCGACGGCCAGCCTGTGCGGATGTCCAAGCGCACCGGCAATGCCATCACTCTGACCGACCTGCTGGAAGAGGTGCCCATCGACAGCGCACGCTTCCTGTTCAATATGCACGACGCAGGCAGCGGCATCGATTTTGACCTCGATCAGGCTGTCAAGACCGACAACGATAACCCCGTGTACTATGTGCAGTATGCCCATGCCCGCATCTGCTCCATCCTGAAAAAGATGGAGAGCGAGGGCGTGCAGTTTGCCGGTGCCGAGAAGGTGGATGCCACCCTGCTCACCGAGCCTTCCGAGATGGATCTGATCCGGATGCTGGCAGCCTTCCCGCAGGAGATCGTCATGGCGGCCGAGAAGTACGACCCCAGCCGCATCAACCGCTTTGTCATTGATCTGGCCAGCGCCTTCCACCGCTTCTACGGCAGCTGCCGCATTCAGGGCGCAGACCCCGCTGTGCAGCAGGCACGTCTGGCTCTGTGCATCGGCGTGAAGAATGCCATCTTCAACGTGCTGACCATGTTCAAGATCAACGTGCCGGAGAAGATGTAAAAAAGGCTCCCTCATTGAGGGAGCTGTCGAGCGAATGCGAGACTGAGGGAGTTTTCTACAGGAACTCCTTCCGTCATCGCCTGCGGCGATGCCACCTCCCTCAGTGAGGGAGGCTTATGCCGTACCCGAAAGGATTCGCACGGTAATACCCAGCTCCCCTGCGGGGGAGCTTTTTTCGATAACAGCGAGGAACAACCAATGGAACCTTTGAAAATCGGCAATATCATCCTGCCGCACCGGGCGGTGTTCGGCCCGATGGCGGGCTTTACGGATGCACCCTGCCGCCGCCTGATGGCCCAGCACGGTGCAGGCTTTACTGTGAGCGAAATGGTGTCCAGCCGGGCGCTGGTGTACGGCGACCACAAGACGGTGAGCCTGCTCAAGGCCGAACCCAACGGTGCACCCTATGGCGTGCAGATCTTTGGCGAAGTGCCCGAGATCATGGGCGAAGCCACCGCCGCCATCGAACAGTACGAGTTCGACTTTGTGGATATCAACATGGGCTGCCCGGCCCCCAAGATCGTGTCCGGCGGCGCAGGCAGCAAGCTGATGCTGGACCCGGACCGCTGCGGGCGCATCGTGGAGCAGGTTGTGGCAAATACAAAACGGCCTGTCACCGTGAAAATGCGCAAGGGCTGGGATGCCGACCACATCACTGCAGTGGAGTGTGCCAAGGCCTGTGAGCAGGCCGGCGCAGCCCTCATTGCGGTGCATGCCCGTACCCGGGAGCAGATGTACACCCCCGGCATTGACCCGGAGATCATTGCCCGGGTGAAGGATGCCGTCAGAGTGCCGGTGCTGGGCAACGGCGACATCCACTCGGCAGAGGATGCGGTGGAGATGATGCAGGCCACCGGCTGTGACGGCGTGATGATCGCCCGGGGCGCGCTGGGCGACCCGTGGCTCTTTGAGCGGGTGAACGCCGCCATTGAAGGCCTGCCCGCACCCAAGGCACCCAACCTGCAGGCTCGCATGAATGCGCTGCGCCGTCAGGTGGAGGAGATGGTGGAGCAGAAGGGCGAGTTCGTCGCCATGCCGCAGGCCCGCTCTCAGACCATGCACTATATGAAGGGGCTGAAAGGTGCGGCCAATCTGCGCCGCTACTGCTGCACCCTGACCCATCTGGAAGATCTGGACGAGCTGATCGACGCTGTTTTTGAAGAGCAGCGCAAAGCGGGCATCGACCCGGACGACGTGCGCGAGGTGCCGTTTCCGTAAGGGGAATATTACTGCTGCCGGGTCAGCTCATCCAGATTCTGGGTGTAACAGGGCAGACAGTGCTCTATGAACCAGTCGGCTTCCGGGCAGTGCATGGCCTGCAGGGCTGCTTTCTGCTGGGCCAGCGCCGCGTCAAACTCGTGGTTGCCGCTGCGCTGCTCCTCCATGCATTTGATGAGGGCGCTCAGCCGGTCGGCGGCCTTCAGCAGGCGCTTTTCCTCGGCGGTGAGCAGTTCCCCGGAGATGAACGGGGACAGCTCTTCGCTCAACTCGTCCGGCAGAAGGCCGGTCATGCAGCGCACGCTCTCGTTTTCCAACGCCTTGTAGGCATCCCGCAGGGTGGGGCTGCTGTACTTGACCGGTGTGGGCATGTCGCCGGTAATGATCTCCGGCGCGTCGTGGTACAGCGCCGCCACTGCTACCGTTTTGGGGCGGCAGGACGTGCCGGTGTACCGCCGTGCGATCAGGCAAAGCATGTGGGCCAGCAGGGCGGTATCGCATGTGTGCTCGCTGAGAGATTCGGCCCGGGTGGAGTGCATCAGGCTCCAGCGGGTAATGTATTTCATGCGCGCCAGCAGGGCGCTGAACGGGTACAGCATGGCAGCTTCCTCCTTTTTTCTCCAACATACCTGTCCGGCAGAGCGTTGTCAAGCCCTTTTTTCTGCGCAGTGTTCGTGCTATACTAGAACAAACCAACTTTCTGCCGCTTTGGCAGAGAAAAGAGGAAACCATGGAGCGGTCTGGTACTGCCCGGCAGCCGCAGCTGCTGGGACAAAAAAAGGATAAATTCTGGCTGACGGTGGGCCTGTGTGCCCTCACGGCGGCCCTGTTCTTTCTGCCGTTTTATATCATCGACGGCGGCTTTTTCCACTATGCAGGCGATTTCAACAGCCAGCAGATCAGCTTTTACCGCTACATGAACGGCTTTCTCAAGGGGGCAGGCTACCCCGCCGGATACGAAGGCGTGAAGAACACCTTTTCCTGGGCAACTGACCTGGGCAGCGGAACCATGAACGCCTATTCGTTCTACCTGTACGGCTCGCCGTTCTTCTGGTTCTCGCTGCTCTTCCCGCAGGGGTGGCTGCCCTACCTCATGGTGCCGCTGCTGGTGCTCAAGTTTGCTGTGGCGGGCGGCGGTGCGTACCTGTATCTGCGCCGCTACGTCAAAAATATCGACTACGCCGTGCTGGGAGCCTGTCTGTATACCTTCTCCGGCTTTACGGTATACAATGTGTTCTTCAACCACTTTGTAGATGTGGTGGCGCTGTTCCCGTATCTGCTGTGGTCGCTGGACGAGGCCCTTTACAACGACCGCCGCAGCTGGTTTGCGTTCTGGGTGGCGGTGAACCTTGTCAACAACTACTTCTTCTTCATCGGTCAGGTGGTGTTTCTGGCCATCTACTTCATCTGCAAGCTCAGCACAAGGGACTTCCGTCTCACTGCAAAAAAGTTCGGGCTGCTGGCCTTTGAAAGCCTGCTGGGCGCTGCCATGGGCAGCATCCTGCTGGTGCCTGCGGTGCTCTCCATTTTGCAGAACCCGCGCACCATCGACCTTTCCTCCGGCTGGGGCTTTCTGACCTACAGCAAGGTGCAGCAGTACCTTGCAATTCTCGTCAGCTGGATCATGCCGCCGGATTCTCCCTACCTCACATCCATCTGGTCGGAGGGCGTGATCAAGTGGACCAGCATGTCGGCCTATCTGCCGCTGTGCAGTCTGGCCGGTGCCGTGGCCTACTGGAAAGCAAAGTGCGGCGACAGTAAAAAGCGCATCGTGGGCACCTGCGCCGTGTTCGCACTGGTGCCCATCCTGAACAGTGCGTTCTACGCCCTCAATTCCAGCTACTATGCGCGCTGGTACTATATGCCGGTGCTGGTGCTGGCCGCAATGACCGTGAACGCGCTGGAAGACCACAACACCGATCTGGACAGCCCGGCCCGCGGCATCAGCTGGCTGATGATCGCCACGGTGGCCTTTGCGGTGGTGCCGGTGCAGGACAGCGACACCGGCAGCTGGTCGTTCGGCGTGCTCAAGAACCCCGGTCAGTACTGTGCGGTGCTGGGCTTTGGCCTGCTGGGTCTGCTGCTGTACCGCTATCTCTGCCAGAAGTGGCGGGGTGACAGCCGCTTTGCCCAGCGCCTGACGGCGGCAGTGCTGGCGTTTGCCTTCCTGTTCAGCGTGGTGCACATCGGCATTGGCAAGTTCGGCCAGTGGTATACCGACAGCGACCTTGTGAAGCAGGACACAAGCGCCCTGCTGCTGAAAAACGACCTGCCCGAAGGCGATTACCGCGTGGATACGTACAAGATCCACGACAACATCGGCATGTGGCTGGATAAAAGCTGCCTGCAGTATTTTGGCAGCACGGCAGCCCCCAGCATCCTCAGCTTCTACCCGGCGCTGGGGGTCAAGCGGGATGTGCGCAGTGAGCCGGAGCTTTCCAATTATGCACTGCGGGGCCTTTTGAGTGTGGAGTACCTTATCACCACGCCGGAAAAGCAGACCGACTTTGAAAACGAAGCCGACGACGGCTGGGAATATGCCTTTGCAAAGGACGGCTATGCGGTCTACCGCAACACGAACTACGTGCCCATGGGCTTTGCCTATGACTATTACCTCACCCAGACCGAGTACGAAGAAACAGCCAAGGCCACCCGCGCAAACCTCCTGATGCGTGCACTGGTGCTTACCGACGAGGATGCTGCAGTCTACGGCAAGTACCTCACCCATCTGCCGGAAGGCAGACGGGAGGAGCTGTACTATGAGTCCTACGTGCAGGACTGCCGCGAGCGCCGTGCCACGGCTGCCAGTGTGTTCCAGATGAACAATTCGGGCTTCCACGCCGAGATCACGCTGGAAAAAGAGAACCTCGTGTTCTTCTCCGTGCCTTACGATGACGGCTTTACGGCCTATGTCAACGGGCAGGAGGCCGACATTGTGGAGGTGGACGAGGGATTGATGGCTGTGCTGTGCCCGGCAGGTGAAAACAGCATCGATTTTGTCTACCAGCCCGACGGCATCCGGCTGAGCCGTGCGCTGACTTTGGGCGGCATTGTGGTATGGCTGGCGTACACGGCGTACTTCGTCTGGCGCAAGCGCCGCACAAAGCGGGCCTGATGCACGGAAGAATGACTTTGTGCTGTAGAAAAAAGAAATTTTTGAAATTTCCCCTTGACTTTATGCCAATAAAGTGTATAATGCAATCAAACCGATGAGGCGGAAGAGAACCTGCACAGCGCATCTTCAGTGAGCCCGGACAGTGAAAACGGGCGAGAGCGGGGCAGAGCTTCGTGGGCCGCCGAGGGCCGGGCAAATGGGCAGCAAGCCTTAGTAGCTTTGGACGGAAGTCTCCGTTACAGGACAGGGGAGTGTTGGCTCTCCGTGAGAGGCTCTGCAGTTTGCAAAGCAGGGCAAGCAAGGTGGCACCGCAGAATCGAACTTTACCGATCCTGTCCTTGTGGATAACACACAGGGACAGGGTCGTTTTTATTTGTAAGACCCGTCCCGCAAGGGGAGCGGGTCTTTTACTTTTGCCGCCCGCTCCGGGAAAGGAGTTTACTGTTATGAAAAACGTTACCATGATCTCCCGCCGCAGCTTCCTCAAGGCCGCTATGGCTGCTTCCGCCGTTTCTGCACTGGCATTCACCGGCTGCGGCGGCTCCGCTTCCAGCACCGTGGCTGCATCTTCCGCTGCCGCTTCTGCCGCAGCGGAGGGCGGTCAGACCTTCAAGGTTGGCATCGTCAACTATGTGGATCATGCTTCCCTCAACCAGATCGTGGAATCTGTGGAGAGCCGTCTGGATGAGCTGGGGGCAGAGAAGGGCGTTACCTTCGACTACGCCGACTACTACGCAAATGCACAGGCTGACCAGTCCAACCTGAACCAGATCGGTGCCGACCTCGTAGGGGACGGCGTGGATGTGATCGTGGCTGTGGCTACCCCCACCGCCGCAACCATGCTGGCCGCTGTGGAGGATACCGATATCCCCGTTGTCTACTCTGCTGTCACCGACCCCGCCGCTGCAGGCTTTGACGGCGAGGAGAACATCACCGGCACCTCCGACGCACTGAACACCGAGGCCATCATGAAGCTGATCACCGCTGTCAACCCGGATATTGACACCATTGGCCTGCTGTACGACCTGAGTCAGGATGCCTCCACCCAGGCCATTGCCGATGCCAAGGCTTTCTGTGATGCCAACGGCATCAAGTACATTGAGAAGAACGGCACCACCACCGCTGAGGTGCAGATGGCGGCTGAGGCTCTGATCGCCGCCGGTGTCAAGGCCGTGTTCACCCCCACCGACAACACCGTGATGACCGCAGAGCTGTCCATCTACGAGACCTTTACCGAGGCAGGCGTGCAGCACTACACCGGTGCCGACAGCTTTGCACTGAACGGGGCCTTTGTGGGCTACGGCGTGGATTACGTCCAGCTGGGCGAAGCCACTGCCGATATGGTGGCAGAGCTGCTGTGCGAGGGCAAGACTACCGCAGACCTGCCCTACCAGACCTTTGATAACGGTATCGTCACCATCAACACCGAGACCTGCGAAGCGCTGGGCCTTGACCTCGACACCGTGAAGGAAGCCTTCAAGCCCTACTGCACCGAGATCGTGGAAGTGACCACCGCAGAGAACTTCTCTTAAAAAAGTACCCTCTCAGTCAAAACCTGACGGTTTTGCCAGCTCCCCCGAAGGGGGAGCTTTTGGCGGCTTTAGGAAAAGTTTTCGATTCAATTGCAAAGTGTGCAGCTTTGCCAGAGGCTCTCCCTTTGGGAGAGCTGGCGCGTAAGCGCCTGAGAGGGCGAGGACGCCGCCCACAGCGCCGCGCTTTCGCAGAAAGCGGCGCTGCAAATGCCGTTTTCCGTCACGACCCTACTCGTGAAAAGGGGATTCAGAAAAGCCCGCAGGTTTTTCTGAATCCCGAATAAAAACCCAATTCCGCTGAATATGGCCAGAGCAAAAGCGGAGGCCATTTTAAATCGTCCAATCAAAAAGAAACATAAAAGGAGCACACACATGCTGGCGAGTATCTTTTCGCTCAACGTCCTACAGACGGCGCTGGAACTGGGCTGTATCTATGCCCTTGTGGCGCTGGCACTGTTCCTGAGCTATTCCATCCTGAACATCGCAGACCTTTCCACTGACGGCTGCTTCACGCTGGGCTGCGCCGTGGCCTGTCAGGTAGCACTGACCGGCCACCCTATTCTGGCCCTGTTCGCAGCCATGGCGGCAGGTGTGTGCTCCGGCTTTGTTACGGCTTTTCTGCAGACCCGCCTTGGCGTGGAGAGCATCATGGCAGGCATCATCGTCAACACCGGCCTTTACACCATCAATCTGGCCGTGATGGGCTTTTCTTCCACCATGTCGCTGGTCAAGACCGACACTGTTTTCTCGCTGGCAAAGGGCTCATTGAGCTTCCTTGGCGGCTGGTATAAGCTGGCCATCGCGCTGGCCATGATCCTGCTTGCCGGTGCGGCGATGCTGGGCTTTCTGGGCACCCGGCTGGGCCTGTCCATCCGCGCCACCGGTGACAACGCTGCCATGGTGCGTGCTTCCAGCATTAACCCGGCTTTCACCATTACGGTGGGCCTGTGCATTTCCGGCGCATTGTGCGCCCTCTCCGGCGGCCTGCTGGCACAGTATCAGAAGAGCTGCGATATCAATGTGGGCACCGGCATGGTGACCATCGCACTGGCTTCCCTCATCATCGGCGAGACTCTGCTTGGTAAGCGCACCATGCCGCGCCGGATCATCGGCGTGGTGTTCGGCAGCTGCCTGTACCGTTTTATCGTGGCTGTGGCCCTGCGCTTCAATGTGCCTGCCGCCGCCATGAAGCTGGTGTCCGCCATCATCGTGGCCATCGCCATTTCGATGCCGGCCATCAAGGAAAAAATCGCCTTTGAGCAGCGCAAGCATGGGGCCTGCCGCCGCCGCGTGACCACCGGCAAGGAGGGAAAGTAAGATGGAAATGCTTCAGCTGAACGATCTGCATAAGACCTTCAACCCCGGCACGGTCAATGAAAAAGTGGCCCTGAACGGTGTCAGCCTGCACATGGAAGCCGGGGACTTTGCCACCATCGTGGGCTCCAACGGCGCGGGCAAATCCACCCTGTTCAACGCCATCACCGGCGGCTTCATCGCCGATGAGGGCAGCATCCTGCTGGGCGGACAGGATATCACCTTTGAGCCGGAGCACCAGCGCAGCAAGGTCATCGGCCACCTGTTTCAGGACCCGCTCAAGGGCACGGCACCCAACATGACCATTGAGGAAAACCTTGCACTGGCCTATCTGCGTGCCGGCACCGCGCCCCACGCCATCTTCTCCCGCATCTCCCGCAAGGACAAGAAAGTGTTCCGCGAAAAGCTGGCGCTGCTGGATATGGGCCTTGAGGACCGCATGAAGCAGCCGGTGGGACTGCTTTCCGGCGGCCAGCGGCAGGCGCTGACCCTGCTCATGGCAACGCTGGTCACCCCCAAGCTGCTGCTGCTGGACGAGCACACCGCCGCACTGGACCCCGCCACCGCCGAAAAGGTGCTGGAGCTGACCAGGAGCATCGTGGCTGAAAAGAAGATCACTTGCCTGATGGTCACCCACAACATGCATCAGGCACTGGAGCTGGGCAACCGCACCCTGATGATGGATTCCGGCCGCATCGTCTTTGACGTGAAGGGCGAGGAACGCAGCCGGATGACCGTGGACGGCCTGCTTGAAAAGTTCCGCGAGAATGCCGGCAAGAATCTGGATAACGACCGCATCCTGCTGAGTAAAGTGGAAAAGTGACCCGGACAGAAAAGCACAGCCCCGACAGACCATGCAGTCTGCCGGGGCTGTATTTTTGCGGGGAAGTGCACCGTAGGGAAAAGCGGTTCCCCCTGAAACAGCAAATCCCCCCTGCGCAGATACACAGAGAGGATTTTAAATATCAGAAATTACTGAACGTATTCGACCGTATACTCGAAGCCGTACTCTTCCTGCAGCTTCTTCACCTCGGCCTCGCAGTCCTCGATGAAGGTGGGGGCGTAGACAGAAGCGCCATTGTGGGCCTTCTTGTAGTCCTCAACGATCTGCTGCAGCTTTGCCCAGCCCTCGTTGGCCTTGTTCTGGTCGATGCTGTCGGGGAAGTTGATGATGAACTCGCGGTGCTTAGGAATACGTGCTTTCATGGTAGGTTCTCCTTATAACAGTTTGGATTTTGATTGTTGATTTATACAGAAGCACAGAGAAAAACCTGTGCAACTTGCGAAAAACGGATCACAGCCCGTATACCCGGCGGGCATTTTCGGCTGTGGTGCGGAACACTTCTTCGGCAGAGATGCCCCGCAGCTGGGCGATATACTCGCCCACATAACGGATGAGGGAGCTGTCACAGCGGGTGCCGCGCACCGGCTCCGGTGCCATGTAGGGGCAGTCGGTCTCCAGCACGATGCTTTCCAGCGGCAGGGCGCTGATGGCTTTTGCCGCCCGCTTGGCACCCTTGAAGGTACACGCCCCACCAAAACCGATGAACAGTCCCTGCTTTGCCAGCCACACCGCATCGTCGGCACTGCCGGAATAGCAGTGGACGATGCCCTTGGGCTGGTATTTTTTGAGCAGGGCGTAAACGTCGGCATGGGCGTTGCGGTCGTGCACGATGATGGGCTTGTCCAGTTCCAGCGCCAGCTGGATGTGTGCCTCAAACATGGCCAGCTGGGCATCCTTGGGCACAGGCCAGTGGTAGTCCAGCCCGCACTCACCCACAGCTACCACCCTGGGGTCCTCGTAATACGGGGCCAGAGCGCGCATCTCTGCGGCCCAGTCCCCGCCGTACACCGAAACCGTAGGAGCCGGGCCTTCCTCGCCGCAGTCGGCGGCGGGCAGCAGGCTTTCCGGGTGGATGCCAACAGCTGCCACCACCCACGGGTAACGGTGCGCCAGCTCCAGCACTTTGGGTGCATCCCCGGAGTGGGTGGCCTGTTCACACACGCCCACCACGCCCTTGCCGGGCAGGCTGCCCAGCAGGAAATCGCGGTCTGCGTCAAAAGCGCGGGCACTGTAGTGCGCGTGGGTGTCAAAAATGGGGCCGGTCATTTGCCCTCCTTTTTGGCGGGGGCCTTGTTCACCAGCCAGATGCCAACACACACGAACACCAGTGCCGCCAGATACTGCCAGCGGAACAGGGGTTCGCCGTTGAGCACGGCGCTCAGCAGTACGTTGACCACCGGGTTCACGAAGCCAAAGATGGCAATGCGGCTGACCGGGTTGTTCTTCATCAGCAGGGCCCACAGCACATAGCCTGCCCCACAGATGAAGGCCAGATACAGCATGACCACCACCGCCAGTGCGCTCTGCACATGGAGACTGCCGCCCAGCACAGTGCCCAGCACGAACAGTGCCAGACCTCCCACGAACAGGTTGATGAAGCAGACGGCAAAGCTGTCTGCTTTTTTGGTCACGGATTTGTTCCACGGGCCGGACAGGGTAAAGATGATGGTAGCGGCCATCATGCAGAACACGCCCCAGCCGCTTCCGCTGCCGTGGTTGCCCAGCGTGCCGATGAGCACGCCCGCAAAGCCAATGACACAGCCCAGCGTTTTGGCAGGGGTCATGCGGTCGGCATTGCCATAGATGAAGTGGGCAAAGATCACGCCCAGAAAGCTCTGGGTACTGTTCAGGATGCCGCCAAAGGCACCCGTGAGCATGGCAACAGCGATGTAATAGAATGCGTACTGGGTCGTGGTCTGCCACAGGCCCAGAGCACAGCACTCCGCTGCCACTTTGCCGCGGGGAAACTTGGGCAGGCGGCTCTGCAGCAGAACACTGCCCAGAAGCACCAGAAAGCTGCCCAGCATGAACCGCACACCGGCAAAGCAGAAGATGGACGCGGTGCTGCTGGAATCAATGGCAAACAGCCGGTAGCCCAGCTTGATGAAGGGGAAGGCCGAGCCCCACAGCACATTGCAGAAGATGGCCAGCAGCACGGCGAACACCGGCGTGCCGAAGATCTTATCCAGCCATTCCGCGCGGGAAAGCGTTTTGTTTTCCTGCATGGCAGCTCAGTGGATGCGGCTGCCTACGGGGGTGTCGTCGCCGTAGAAAGCGATGGAGCAGCCGCCGTCGGCGGTATCAGCAGCAAAGATCATGCCCTCGCTGACATACTTGCCCTTCATCATGGGGCGAGGTGCCAGATTGCACACAATGCCGATCTTCTTACCGATCAGATCTTCCGGCTTGAACCACTTTGCAATGCCGGAAAGGATGCAGCGCTCCCGCTCGCCGTCAAACACGGTCAGGTGCAGCAGCTTCTTGCTTTCCTTCAGGTTCTCGCAGGCGCGCACTTCGGCCACGCGCAGTTCCACCTTGCAGAAGGTGTCAAAGTCGATCTCTTCCTCGTGGGTAAAGTCCACGGTGCTCTCCTCAGCGGGGGCGGCAGCCTTCTTCTCAGCTTCAGCCTTGGCCTTGTTGGCAGCTTCGGCAGCGGCCTTGCGCTTCTCGTCCTCTTCCTTCAGGTGGGCAATTTCCTTTGCCACATCGATGCGGGGGAACAGTGCCTCGCCCTTGTGCACGGTGTAGGTCTCCTGTGCGCCGTAGGTGGTCTTGGTCAGGTCCAGAGCGGATGCGTCCAGACCCAGCTGTTCCATCATCTTGGGTGCGGTGGTGGGCAGGTATGCGTTCAGCAGGATGCCGCACACGCGCAGTGCCTCGCACAGATGGTACAGCACGCTCTCCAGACGGGCCTTGTTGGCCTCGTCCTTGGCCAGCGCCCAGGGAGCGGTCTCGTCGATGTACTTGTTGGCGCGCTGGATGACCGCAAAGATCTCCATCAGGGCCTGCGGGATGGTCAGGCTGTCCATGTCGGCCGTGACCTTGGCGGTCAGCTCGTTGACCATGGTCTCCAGCTCGGTGTCAATGGCTTCGGTACCGGCCACATTGTGCACGGTGCCGCCGAAGTACTTCTCGCACATGGCGACGGTGCGGCTGAGCAGGTTGCCCAAATCGTTCGCCAGATCGCTGTTGATGCGGGTGATCAGGGCTTCGTTGGTGAACATGCCATCGTTGCCGAAGGGAATCTCACGCAGCAGGAAGTAGCGGATGGCATCCACGCCGTAGCGGTCGCACAGGATCACAGGGTCCACCACGTTGCCCACGGACTTGGACATCTTGCCGCCGTTCATCAGCAGCCAGCCGTGGCCGAACACCCGTTTGGGCAGGGGCAGATCCAGAGCCATCAGCATGGCGGGCCACAGAATGGTGTGGAAACGCAGGATCTCCTTGCCCACCATGTGAAGGTCGGCAGGCCAGAACTTGTCGTAGTCGTGATATTTTTCGTTACCGTAGCCCAGCGCGGAGATATAGTTGCTCAGGGCATCCACCCACACATACATGGTGTGCTTGGGGTCGAAGGGCACGGGAATGCCCCACTTCACGGAGGTGCGGGACACGCAGGTATCCTGCAGGCCCTGCTTGATGAAGGCAATCATCTCGTTCTTGCGGCTCTCAGGCTGGATGAACTGGGGGTTCTCCTCGTAGAGCTTCAGCAGGCGGTCGGCATACTTGCTGGTCTTGAAGAAGTAGGCTTCCTCGTGTGCGTCGTACACTTCGCGGCCGCAATCGGGGCACTTGCCGTCCACCAGCTGGCTGTCGGTCCAGAAGCTCTCGCAGGGTTTGCAGTAGTGGCCGATGTACTCGCCCTTGTAGATGTCGCCCTGCTCATACAGCTTGGTGAAAATTTTCTGGCAGGACTCCATATGGTAGTCGTCGGTGGTGCGGATGAAGCGGTCGTAGCTGACGTCCAGCAGCTTCCACAGATCCTTGACAGTGGCTACGATCTTGTCCACATACTCCTTGGGGGTCACACCGGCATCGGCAGCCTTGTCCTGAATTTTCTGGCCGTGCTCATCAGTGCCGGTCAGGAACATGACGTCATAGCCCTGCATCCGCTTGAAGCGTGCCAGTGCGTCGCAGGCGACAGTGGTATAGCTGTGGCCGATGTGCAGTTTGTCGCTGGGGTAGTAGATGGGAGTGGTAATGTAGAATGTCTTGTGCTCACTCATAGGTTGATACTCTTCCTTTCCTGATTTGGCGGGGGACGAAAAAAGCCCTCATCCTGCCGGACTGAGCCGGACAAGGACGAGAGCCTGAAACTTTCGTGGTACCACCTTGCTTCGCCGCGCCCTTGCGGGCGCAGCCTTTTGCCGGGCCAAAAAGCACGGCGCAGCGCGGTAACGGGCGCACCCGTCGCAGGCTCAATTTTCACCTGCGCAGCTCCGAGACCATCTTCGGCATCGCGCGGCCTGCCCGGTTCCATCCTTCGGGCTTTCTGTCAGGCGCAGACGGTGCGTACTCTTCTCTTCACAGCCAATTTACATTGTTATGTCTATAATACGCAAAAACGGTGGGTTTGTCAACATTAAATCTCGTAATCCAGACAGAACCGTGCCTTGGTGTAGGGCCGCACCTTGCTGTCGGCCACAGCCACATGGGCGGGATGGACGGAGTAGCCCTTGAGGGCCTCGGCGCTTTCAAAGGTGGTGTCCAGCATCAGGTCGGCGGTGGAAGAGGGGAGACCGTTGATGTTGACATGCACTTCCACAAGGCCCGGGACCTTGCCTGCCAGACCTTCCAGCCCTTCCTTGATGCCTGCCTTGACGGCGGCTTTTTCGGCGTCGGACAGCTCGTCCTTCAGCTGCCACAGGATCACATGCTTGACCATAATAAAATACCTCCTGCGTTTTTTTCTCATTGTAACAGGGTGAGAAAAAATCCGCAAGAGGAAAGCTGCAAAGTATTATTGGGGTGCGAACAGCAGAACCACCAGAAGCACGGCACAGAGCACCGAAACTACGATGCCCTCCAGCCGGGTCAATTTGATGTACTCTTCCGTGGGCTCAGGTACCTGCGTGTACCGCCTGCGGGAGCGCAGGGCAATGGCATCTTCCGGATGCAGCGCCATAAAAATGCCGAACCCGATGCCGAAAAGGGCGGTTAAGATCGCACAGATGACTTCCATAGCAACCTCTCACTTTTTGTTTTTGTCGTCCCTGCTCAGAGTATAGCACAGATACGAGATCAGCAGGGCAGCGCACAACACGAGCGCTGCCACCATCAAAATGGAGTGCAGCGGCTCGACCCTGGGAAGAAAGGTGTTGACCAGATAGAGTGCACCGCAAAGGATCGAAGCAATGCCGTAAAATTTGCGGAAGTGCTTCTTTTCGTCCTCACTGCTCCATCCGGTGCCGGTGCCATTGTACAGATCCCGGATGCCGCGGTACAAAAACAGCACACCCAGCGCGGCGTTCAGCCAATCCCAGTCCGAAAGATTCAAATTCATGGTGGCCCCTTTCCGGCTGTCAATCCGCACTATGGTTCCAGCTTTCGTAAGCGACAAGATAAAGAAGGTCTCCCACGATGGCGATGCCGAAGATGATACGGTAAATCAGCGATGTAACAGGTGTGAAGGCTAAGATCAGAAAGGCGATGCTGTTGAGCATGTAAAACACGCCGTTCTTTTTCTGCCAGAAGGCGCGGTACTCCGGGTCGCGGTGATACTGGTTGAACGGCAGATCGAGGAACGGGTCTTTGCCTTGAAGATCCCGAATGCCGGAGATGAACCAGATAACGGTCAGCACAAGGTTGAACAGAGTGGAAAACGAAACGAACGACTCCATGAAATGCACCTCCCATCTTTTTCCACAGTATACCACAGAAAAGTGCAAAAACAAAGGACGGTATTCAACCGCGCAGCGTAAAATTTGCACAAATCGGGCGTTGACTGTTGGTGAAAACAGCACAAAATAAAACCAGCCGGACGAGGCGGTTGCAAGCCCTCGTCCGGCTGGATACTTACTTCTTCGGAGTCATAAGCCTCTTCTCCTTGGGGTTCCTCATTTTCGGAGTAAACGTTTCATAGGGTGACTCTCCTTAGAAACTACTGGAAACTGAGAATCTATTTCAAGGGGACTGATTACTTAGTACATTGGATTGACCCTTCTCTTAACTGATGGAGTGCGGCACCGAGATTCTAAAGATGAATTTCATATTACCACATTCTTTCGAGTTAGATTCGCCAGGGGCAAACTACTTAGTACATTGGTAGAACTCCTTTTTTGCTATTCAAATAATGTTCTCCGTACAAAAGATACCTTCATAGGAATCATCTCCGGCGGATCTATTTGAATCGCTGGGGGTTAAGTTTATCGACAGGTTGTCGTGTAATCGCATTTTTGATGCTCAAGACTGGCTCATTTTTGTTGTGTTTTTATACGGGGGAAACATCCCGTTTGTGGTGAGCCTCTATTTTGCTTCTCAGCGAATCCCGACAGCCTGTCCCTGCTGTGCGGGTTCCATATCGACCATCGGTCTCGCTCCTTTCTGCTTCAAGCCAGCGGGATTAGCTCTCTCTTGAGCTTCTGCTGTACTTCTCTGGTTTCTGGCTTTATTATACATATTCCTGATTGATTTGTCTATTCGCAGAGTGCACAAGGATAGAAATATAAAATTGTGCAGTTCTTGAAAAACAGCAGATAGAACGTGCAAAATGCCGCTTTCTGTGCGGTGTGCCCGGGCGATCGGGCCCTTTGGGGAGGAACTCTGTGCCCTGCAGGGAGGGCTGCCGAGAGGGTCACAGCAAAGCTGCCCAGAAGTTCCGGGCCGTTTGTGGAGGATTTTGCGCAAAACGGGAGAAAGTGTCCACAGGGTATTATGCGTCAGATCGATTTGTGCTAAAATAGCGTCAATGAATGGTAGTCGCCGCCGCCCCGCGAGATGAAAGTTTCGCGGGGCGGTTTTTTTGCGGCAAAAATTTAGACACAAAAGAAACGGAGAATCAAAATGTCTAAAACTTTACCGGAACGTATCTTCTTTACCATTGTCATGGCTGCAATTATGGTCTATGGCATGATCGTTTACAATGTGGCGCTGAACACAGGCGGTGTCACCAATGCCAACTTTGTTATGGCTCTGCACGAGATGCCGATCATGGTTCCCATTGCCTGCGTGCTGGAATTTTTCGTGGTGGAGAAACTGGCCACCGGATTGGCGTTTATGTTCATGCGGCCCACAGATCGTCCGCAGTTCATCACCTATGCCATCTCGCTGATGATCGTGTGCATCATGTGCCCGGTGATGAGCCTGATCGCAACGGTGCTGTTTAAAGAACCCGGCTTTGGCACTTGGGTGCATACATGGGGCTGCAATATGCCCATGGCCCTGTGCTGGCAGATGCTGTACTGCGGGCCGCTTGCCCGTGCCATCTTCCGGCTGGTGTTCCGCCGCGGCGCAAAACAGGCGGACTGACAGATTTTAGATATGCAGTTATAATAAATATGTATAGGAGCGGGTGTAATACCGGACGAGACGCCTATACGAATTTTATATATCGGGCATATAAAGTATGTACAATGGGGCATTTTTGATGGAAATATTCCCCGGAATGCCCTGAAAAAGCCATTGAAACCTAAGAATTGGCTAAGAAATTTGTGGAAAAAGTACATGTGAAGAACATTTTATTGGACAAGATGCACAACTTTTTTTGTATATCAATGCAGTAGAACCACCTAAAATGTAGAATGTGCACAAAGCCACTTGCCAATTTTCGTCAATCGTACTATCATACACAACGAAAAAAGACGAAGTGACCCGTGCAGGAGGGAGGGTGTGACCGGACAGAGCCGAACACCTTCCTTACTTTTTTCACAAAGCTGCGCCTTTTCTTCGAGCGATAAGAAGGACGCTGCGCCGCCGGGGCGGTGCGGCGGTCTTACCCCCGGAACCCTATTCTTCAGGAAGGAGGAAAAACAATTGAATAATCTGACCAAAGCATTGATGGAAGAGCTGACCGTCGAATACGTCAAGGTCGGCCCGCTGCAGATCCCGGAATCCGTGGTCATCAGCTGGGTGATCCTGGCCATCGTCACCATCGGCTCGATCCTGCTTACCAGAAACCTGAAGGTGGACCATATCAGCAAGCGTCAGGCCGTGCTGGAAATGGCCTACCTCGCAGGCACCAATTTCTTTGAAGGTCTGCTGGGCGAAAAGGGCAGGCGCTATGTGCCTTACCTGATGACCGTGGCCATCTACATCGCCTTCAGCAACCTGATCGGCGTGTTCGGCGTCAAGCCCCCCACAAAGGATCTGGATGTGACCGCAGCGCTGGCGCTGATGAGCATCGTCCTGATCGAGGGTGCCGGCATCCGGGCACGCGGCGGCGTTGGCTTCCTCAAGAGTCTGTCTGCCCCCACTCCGGTCATGACTCCCATGAACATCCTCGAGATCGCCATCCGCCCCACCAGCCTGTGCATGCGACTGTTCGGCAACGTGCTGGGTGCATTCGTCATCATGGAGCTGATCAAGCTCGTGGTGCCCGTGTTCGTCCCGGCGGTGTTCAGCCTGTATTTTGACCTGTTCGATGGTCTGATCCAGACCTACGTGTTCGTGTTCCTGACTTCGCTGTTCATGAAAGAGACCATGGGCGGAGAAGACTGATCCATTGATATTTACTGAATTTAAAAGGAGATTATTACTATGAATGGTTTGATTGCTCTGGGCGCTGGCATTGCAGCGCTGACCGGCATTGGCGGCGGTATCGGCATCGGCATCGCAACGGGTAAGGCAACGGAGGCAATCTCCCGTCAGCCCGAGGCATCCGGCAAGATCCAGACCAACCTGCTGCTGGGCGCTGCTCTGGCAGAAGGTACTGCAATTTTCGGCTTCGTCGTTGCACTGCTGATCATCCTGTTCCTGGGTCAGTAACGGAGGCGCAGACGAATGCTGAAGTTGGATATTAACCTGCTGTGGACCGTCGTGAACGTCCTCGTCATGTATGCGGTGCTGCGCAAGTTCCTGTTCAAGCCTGTTCAGGACGTGATCGCAAAGCGCCAGCAGATGGTGGACGCAAACCTGGCCGATGCGGAGACCTCCAAGAAGGAAGCTGCAGAGACCATGAACGCCGCACAGGAAAAACTGCGCAATGTGGACAATGAGGCCGCTGCCCGCCGCGAAGCCTACGAAAAGCAGGCTGAGGTCGAAAAGCAGCAGCTGCTGGCAGATGCCCGCAAGCAGGCGGACGCCATCGTGGCCGCCGGCAAGGCGAGCGCCGAGGCCGAACGCCAGAGCAAGCTGCGGGAAGCCGATGCCCAGACCACGGCACTGGCCCGTGCGATGTGCGAGAAGCTGCTGGCCCGCAATCTGACCGCCCAGGACGACGCACGTCTGCTGGACGATCTGCTGGAGAAAGCAGGTGCAGGCAATGGCAACTGAATTCAGTCGTGAATTTTTTGCGGACAACCGCATCGTCAAGGCCGAGCTGCGCAGCGCCCGCAAGCCCCGGGAAGAGGAGCTGAACCGGATCCGCGCCGAGGTACGCAAGCTGTATGATGCCACCGAGGTCATCCTGAACGTGACGGTGGACGAGAGCCTGCTGTCCGGCTATGTCCTGCAGGTGGGCGACCGCGTGTTCGATAACTCCGGCCGTCATCAGCTGGACAAGATGATGGAGGGCAAGCCCTCGCTGGCTACCCTCAAGACCCGCATTGAGGACTACAAGCCCGCCGAGACCTCTGCCGAGGGCGGTGTGGTCATCTCCTCTGCCGACGGCATCGTGCACGTCGAAGGCATGAACCGCGCCGTGTACGGCGAGATCGTCACCTTCGACAACGGTGCCAAGGGTATGGTGGAGAGCGTGGACCCCGAACAGCTGGGCATCATGCTGTTCGACGGAGCTGAGACCGTCGGTGTGGGCACCATGGTGACCCGCAGCGGCAAGCGTGCCGGCATCCCGGTGGGCGATGCCTTCCTGGGCCGTGTCATCAGCCCGCTGGGCGAGCCCATCGATGGCAAGGGCCCCATTGAAGCTGTGGGCTACAACCCCATCGAAAAGCAGGCCCCCGGCATTCTGGAGCGTCAGAGCGTGGATACCCCGCTCCACACCGGCATCCTCGCCATCGATTCCATGTTCCCCATCGGCCGCGGTCAGCGTGAGCTGATCATCGGCGACCGCCAGACCGGCAAGACCTCCATCGCCACGGACGCCATCCTGAACCAGAAGAACACCGGTGTGCTGTGCATTTATGTGGCCATCGGCCAGAAGGCTTCTTCCATTGCCCGCGTGGCAGGCGATCTGCAGAAGCACGGTGCCATGAGCTACACCATCATCGTGGCGGCTACTGCTTCGGATTCTGCTCCCCTGCAGTACATCGCACCCTATGCCGGTACCGCACTGGCCGAGTACTTCATGAGTCAGGGCAAGAGCGTGCTGATCGTTTACGACGATCTGTCCAAGCATGCAGTGGCCTACCGTGCCATTTCTCTGCTGCTGCGCCGCTCTCCGGGCCGTGAGGCTTACCCCGGCGATGTGTTCTATCTGCACTCCCGTCTGCTGGAGCGCTCCTGCCGGATGCGCGACGATCTGGGCGGCGGTTCCATCACCGCACTGCCTATCGTAGAGACGCAGGCAGGCGACGTTTCGGCCTACATCCCCACCAATGTCATTTCCATCACCGATGGTCAGATCTTCCTCGAGAGCGCTCTGTTCAATGCAGGCAACCGCCCGGCCGTCAATGTGGGTCTGTCGGTGTCCCGTGTGGGCGGCGCTGCCCAGACCAAGGCCATGAAGAAGGCCAACGCCAACCTGCGTATCGAGCTGGCACAGTACAAGGATATGGAGTCCTTTGCACAGTTCAGTTCGGATCTGGACGCGGAGACCCGCCGCCAGCTGGATCACGGCAAGGCTCTGATGGAAATGCTCAAGCAGCCGCTGTATCAGCCCAAGTCCGACGCCGAGCAGGTGGTCACGCTGGTGCTGGCTTCCCACGGCGTGCTGGACGAACTGCCCACTGCCGAGCTGCGCGCCAAAACTTCCGCATTTGTGCGTCAGTTCCGCGCGGATGTGTCCGGTACGATGGATAAGATCACCGCCACCGGCAAACTGGAACCTGAAATGGTCGATGCCATCCTGAACGCCTGGAAAGCTTATGCGGGAGGCGACAGCCATGCCGTCCAGTAAGCTGCTGAAGGAGCGCATCGAGAGCATTCAGGACACCATGAAGATCACGAACGCCATGTACCTGATCTCCTCGTCCAAGCTGCGCAAGGCACGTAAGAACTACCAGAATGTATCGCCCTACTTCAACCGTATGCGCGATACCATTTCCCGCGTGGTGCCCCACCTGCCGGAAGAGCCGGTGCATCCGTTCTTCCACGAACGCAACACCGCAAACCCCAAGCGCGCTTACATCGTGCTGACGGCAGATAAGGGCATGGCAGGCGCTTACAACCAGAACATCATCAAGTTCCTCAAGGAAAATGCGGATGAGAACGACCGGTTCTATGTGATCGGCCAGACCGGCTACCGCGCCCTGTACCACAAGGACCCGCGGCTGGTGGAGGATTTCCACTACGGTGCCACGGAGCCTACGCTGCAGCGTGCCCGCGATATCACGATGGATGCCATCGATGATTTCAAGACCGGCAAACTGGATGAGATCTATCTTATCTATACCCGCATCGAGAATGCACTGACCAGCGAGCCCACCATGGTGCGTCTGCTGCCGCTGGACCGCGCCCATCTGCAGCCTGCCCCCAAGGGTCTGGGCGATCCGAAGGGCGATGTGGAGATGTTCCCGTCTGCATGGACGGTGTTTGAACAAATCGCGCCCATTTATATGCACGGCATGATCTTTGGTGCCATGACCGAGAGCTTCTGCGCAGAGCAGAGCGCCCGCATGACCGCCATGGATTCCGCCACCAAGAACGCCAACGATATGATCCGGGAGCTGCAGCTGGAATACAACCGCACCCGTCAGGGCTCCATTACACAGGAGATCACCGAGATCATCGGCGGTGCGGCTGCCGTGCAGGACCGGGCGGAATAAAACGTATTTACAAATTAGTATAGAGGCAATCGTATGATACAGGGAACTATTATTCGCGTAGCCGGCCCTGTGGTGGACGTGCAGTTCACCGCAGGCAAGCTGCCTGCCCTGCAGGAAGCGCTTACCGTGACCGCCGAGGGCACCGAGCGCACGATGGAAGTGACACAGCATGTCAACGAGACCACTGTGCGCTGCATCATGCTTTCCGCCAGCGAGGGTCTGGGCAAGGGCATGACCGTGACCGCTACCGGCCACGGCCTGACCGCACCGGTGGGTGAAGCCACGCTGGGACGCATGTTCGACCCGCTGGGCAGACCCATCGACGGCAAGGGCTCTGTGGATGATGTGCCGCATTGGCCCATCCACCGCAAGGCCCCCAGCTTTGCGGAGCAGAAGCCCGCGACCGAGATCCTGGAGACCGGCATCAAGGTCATTGACCTGCTGGCCCCCTATGCAAAGGGCGGCAAGATCGGTCTGTTCGGCGGTGCAGGCGTCGGCAAGACCGTGCTGATTCAGGAACTGATCCATAACGTGGCCACCGAGCACGGCGGCTACTCCATCTTCACCGGCGTCGGCGAGCGCTCCCGCGAGGGCTGCGACCTTTGGGGCGAGATGAACGAGTCCGGTGTTCTGAATAAGACCGCACTGGTCTTTGGTCAGATGAACGAGCCCCCAGGAGCACGTATGCGTGTTGCCGAGACCGGCCTGACCATGGCAGAGTACTTCCGTGAGGAGACCCACAAGGACGTGCTGCTGTTCATTGATAACATCTTCCGCTTCGTGCAGGCAGGCTCCGAGGTGTCCGCCCTGATGGGCCGTATGCCTTCTGCTGTGGGCTACCAGCCCACTCTGGCCAACGAGCTGGGCGCTCTGCAGGAGCGCATCACCTCCACCAAGGAAGGCTCCATCACCTCTGTGCAGGCCGTCTACGTCCCCGCCGACGACCTGACCGACCCGGCCCCCGCCACCACCTTTGCACATCTGGACGCCACTACCGTGCTGTCCCGTAAGATCGTGGAGCAGGGCATTTACCCGGCCGTGGACCCGCTGGCATCCACCTCCCGCATTCTGGAAGCGGATATTGTGGGCGAGGAGCACTACCGCGTGGCCCGCAAGGTGCAGTCCATTCTGCAGCGCTATCAGGAGCTGCAGGACATCATTGCCATTCTGGGCATGGATGAGCTGGACGAGAACGACAAGCTCACCGTTGCCCGTGCCCGCAAGCTGCAGAAGTTCCTGTCCCAGCCCTTTGCTGTGGCCGAAAACTTTACCGGCCTGAAGGGCAAGTATGTGCCGCTGCAGGATACCGTGCGCGGCTTTGCCGCCATTGTGGACGGCGAGGCCGACGATCTGCCGGAGTGGGCGTTCTTCAACGTTGGTACGCTGGAAGATGCCCGCCAGAAGGCAGCGGAAAAGCTGGCTGAGGAAAAGGGCGGTGCCATCTGATGAACAAGTTCATGCTGAACATCACTGCATCCAGCGGTGAGTACTATCAGGGCGATTGCGAAGACCTTGTGCTGCCCATCAGCGATGGCGTGTACGGCATACAGGCCGGACACAGCCCGGTGCTGGTGGCCATCCACATGGGCATCCTGCACTTTGAGGTGAACGGTGAAAGCCAGGACATTCTGGTAGGCGATGGCATTGCCGAGGTGACGCCTGCCTATGTGATGGTGCTGGTGGACAGCGCCGAGCGTCCGGAGGATATCGACAAGAACCGTGCCGAGGCTGCCCGCATCCGTGCCGAGGAGCGTTTGCAGCATCAGCAGAGCATGCATGAATATTATCAGAGCAAGATCGCGCTCGACCGTGCGATGCAGCGCCTGCAGGCCGCTGCAAAGTACCGGCGCTGAGAATGAGCCGCATCTGCCAGGACAAGATCTGAAAAAAGAGCATCATTTGTATCCGTTGAGGGTGCAAAGTGATGCTCTTTTTTGTTTCAGGCGGTTCCATGGAACGCAGCTTTCGTGTATAATAAGGTCAATGCAACCCCGCGTGTTGTGCGGGAAAGGAGGAGGTTTTCCATGATCCAATTCGGCTTGCGTCTGCATGACGCGGAAAAGCTGCCCGTTGAACAGGTGCTGCCGCTGGTGCGCCAGAAAGGCTTTACCTGCGCCCATGTGGCCCTGAGCAAATCCTTCAAGGAGCTGCCCTGCACCCCCAGCGCCCTGACCCCCGGCTATGCGCTGTATCTGCGGCATCTGTTTGAGAAAAACGGCATCGACATTGCCGTGCTGGGCAACTACCTGAACCTTGCCCACCCGGATGCGGATGCCCTGCACGCCATTCAGGAAAAATACTATGCCCATATCCGCTTTGCAAGTCTTCTGGGCTGCGGCATGGTGGGCACCGAGACCGGTGCGCCCAACGCGGAGTACAAATTCTGTCCGGAGTGCCGCAGCGACGAAGCCCTTGCTACTTTTATCCGGAACTTCAAGCCGGTGGTGCGCTGTGCCGAGCAGTACGGCGTGACCATTGCCATTGAGCCGGTGGTCAAGCACATCGTGTACGATGCCAGACGCGCCCGCACCGTGCTGGACGAGATCGGCAGCCCGAACCTGCAGATCCTGTTCGACCCCGTCAACCTGCTGAACATGGAAAATGTGGACCGCCGCGAGGAAGTGTTCGCCGAGGCCATCGAGCTTCTGGGTAAGGATATCGCCATGATCCACTTCAAGGATTTCCTGCGCAAGGATGCGGGCGGCCAGCTGGCTGCTACGGGTGCAGGGCAGGGAGGCATGGAGGACTACCGCACCATCCTGCGCTTTGCAAAGCAGGAAAAGCCCTATATCTTTGCAACGCTGGAGAACACCACCCCGGAAAACGCGGTGGAATGCCTGAACTACCTGAAAAAGCAGTACGACGAGTGCTGAACACTTTATAACAAGAAAAACATCTGCAAGCTTTGCCCGGAATGGGGCAGCTTGCAGATGTTTTTTGTATCAGATGAAGTTTATGGTTCGGCCTTTTACAAATTGCAATTAAGAAGTAGTTTCGCTGAAAATGCCCAGAACGAAAGCGGAGGACATGAAGATCATTCCAGATTCAGCTTATGCTCCATCAGCCAGCGGGTCAGCAGAAAGTACCCTGCGGCAAAGGCAATGCTGACCGCCAGCCCGAACAGGGTGGTGAACGCACTGGGCGCAGCGATGGAAACATCTACACCGCCAAGGGTGGGATCGGAAACAGCCTGCAGCATGTCGGCACTGCTGACACCGGAGCTCAGCCAGTTCTGCAGGAAGGACAGCAGGAAAAATGCCAGAATACCGGCCGGGACCATGTGCTTTTTGAACTGGTGGCCGATCATGCATGCGGCATAGATGCACAGGATGCTGGACACCAGTGCCACCAGCCCGTTCAGCGTTTCAAAGATCAGCCAGAGCCACCCGGAGCTGCCGGTCATGCGGAAGATCTCTCGGAAGATCTCTACCACTTTCTGCCACAGCTCCGGCAGCTGCTGCAGGGCCGCGCTGTTCAGAGACAGAGCCAGCAGCATCACCGCAAAGGAGAAAATACCCACGATGCTGCTGCAAAGCATCCAAACTACGCTGGAGATCAGCTTGGAAAGGATGAGCTGGCTTTCCGTCACCGGCAGGGTGTGCATCAGGTAGCCTTCGCGGCCCAGCAGATTGCGGGTGAAGCGGGTGACAATGGTCATCACGGACACCACTGCCACCGCAACGGCTACGACCATGTAGGCGAACAGCAGCAGAGATGCAAAGTTGTCCTTGGAAGAGCTGCGCAGGGAAAAGCCGCTCAGCACTGCCAGCGCAACAAGGGCCAGATACAGCCCGCCATAGGTGCGGCCGGTGGCCTTGAATTCATATTTTAACAGCTGTTTCAGCATTTGAATACCTCCCGGAAATATGCATCCACGCTCATGCCCTCGGTCTCGCGCAGCTCTTCGGCATTGCGGTGGGCGAACACCCGGCCATCCTTCAAAAAGACGGCTTCGTCCAGAATTGGCTCGATATCGCCGATGAGGTGGGTGGATAGAATGACGGTCGCATCCCGGCTGTAGTTGTTCAGGATGGTGCTCAGGATGTAGTCCCGGGCGGCAGGGTCCACGCCGCCAATGGGCTCATCCAGCAGGTAGAGCTTTGCGGCGCGGCTCATGGCCAGGATCAGCTGCACCTTTTCCTTGCTGCCCTTGGAGAGGGTCTTGAGCCGTGCCTTCGGTTCCAGTTCCAGCCGGGCCAGCATTTCGTTCGCCTTGGCGGGGTCAAAATCGGCATAGAATTCGCGGAACATTTCCACCAGCTGCTCCACACGCATCCAGTCCGGTAGCCAGTCGGCGTCCGGCAGATAGGACACGATGGCTTTGGTGTCCGGCCCGGGGGTCATGCCGGCGATCCGGATGCTGCCTGCACTGGGCTGCAGCAGACCGTTCGCCAGCTTGATGAGGGTGGTCTTGCCGCTGCCGTTGGGGCCAAGCAGCCCCACGATGCGGCCAAAGCCGATGTGCAGGTCTACATTTTCCAGTGCGGTCTTATCCTTCTGGTAGCACTTGGTCAGTGCTTCACAGCTCAAAAGTTCATTCATTGCGGTCCTCCTTTGCGTCCCAGTGTTCCAAAAGCGCGGCTGTCTGTGCGGGACTGTAGCCGATGCCGCGCATCTTTTCCAGAAAATCCGACGCCAGCGTCCGGGCGGTGTCGGCACGAAGCTGTTCAATCAATGCAATGTCCTCCGTAACATAGCGGCCTGCGGTGCGTTCGGTGTGCACCAGACCTTCCGTCTCCAGCTGGGCAAGGGCCCGCTGCATCGTGTTTGGGTTCACCCCGGCGGCTGCGGCCAGATCCCGCACCGAATCCAGATGCCCGCCCGGCGGGTAGGTGCCGGCCAGGATCCGGGCCTTCAGCCGTTCCACAAGCTGGGCATAGATCGGGCGGCTGGCATCAAACTGTTCGCCCATGGTATCATCTCCTTGTCTTGCTGTATTAAGCGCTTGATACAATAATACACGATTTGCTCTGTTTGTCAAGGGAAAAAAGAAAAAACACCATAAAACTGTGGGAAGTTGGAAAAAGTGTCCATAAAACACTACACATTGATAAAAAATTACAATAAATTCAAACAATTTCACATTGCAAAGCTTTTAACAATGTGCTATGCTGAAAAACAGAGAGTTCCGCCCGGAAAGCGGCGGAAAAGAGATTTGGAGGAAAAATAACTATGGCTGACCGCATCGTTCTGAATACCATCTCCTACCATGGCCACGGTGCCATTGAGAACATCGTTCCCGAACTGACCGCCCGCGGCTACAAGAAGGCATTCGTCTGCTCCGACCCCGACCTGATCAAGTTCGGCGTCACCAAGAAGGTCACCGACCTACTGGATGCTGCAAACTTTGCCTACGCTGTTTACAGCGAGATCAAGCCAAACCCCACCATCGCCAACGTGCAGGACGGCGTGGCCGCTTTCAAGGCCGCCGAGGCTGACTGCATCGTGACCATCGGCGGCGGCTCCTCCATGGATACCGCAAAGGCCATTGGCATCATCATCAATAACCCTGAGTTTGCGGATGTCCGCTCTCTGGAAGGTGTTGCTCCCACCAAGAAGCACGCGGTGTTCACCATCGCTGTTCCCACCACCGCCGGCACTGCTGCTGAGGTCACCATCAACTACGTCATCACCGATGTGGAGAAGAAGCGCAAGTTCGTCTGCGTGGATACCAACGATATCCCCGAGATCGCCGTGGTCGATCCCGATATGATGTCCTCCATGCCCAAGGGCCTGACCGCCGCCACCGGCATGGATGCTCTGACCCACGCCATCGAGGGCTACATCACCAAGGGCCACTGCGTCATCTCCGATATGTTCCATCTGGAAGCCATCAAGCTCATCAGCCAGAGCCTGCGCGGCGCAGTGCAGAACACCCCGGAAGGCCGCGAGGGCATGGCTCTGGGCCAGTACATCGCCGGCATGGGCTTCTCCAATGTGGGTCTGGGCATCGTGCACTCCATGGCACACGGCCTGTCCGCTCTGTACGACACCCCGCACGGTGTGGCCTGCGCCATCCTGCTGCCGGTGGGTCTGGAGTACAACAAGAGCGTCGCTGGTGAGCGCTACCGCGCCGTGGGCAAGGCCATGGGCGTTGTGGGCATCGATGAGATGAACGATGTGGAAGCCGCTGACGCCACCATCGCCGCCGTCAAGCAGCTGAGCGCAGACGTGGGCATCCCCACAAATCTGCACGGCATCCTGAAGGAAGAGGATATCCAGTTCCTCGCCGAGTCCGCATTTGCGGATGCCTGCCGTCCCGGCAACCCCCGCGATACCAGCGTGGAGGAGATCGTGGAGCTGTATAAGAGCCAGCTGTGATTCCGCTCTGTAAATTCAAGCTGTAATTTTGAGCCCTGCTGTCCTTCGGGATGGCAGGGCCTTTTTCTAAGATGTATCTGAAAACAAAGCAACAGGCTGGATCTTCGTCTTTTCAGAGATGCCCGGAGAGCCTGCCGCGTCGCAGAGTGACAAAATTTCTGCACGGCTCTTGTACACAGCGCCCAAAACAGGTACAATCAATGCAGTAAGAAAAAACTGGAAGCGAAAGGAACCTTATGACGCTGAACTTCTATACTCTGGGTGTTATTTATCTAGTATATTCCTTTCTGGGCTGGGTGGCTGAGACGGTAGTCGCGACCATCCGGGGCGGAAGGTTTGCCAACCGCGGTGCGGCGGCAGGCCCGTTCTGCTTTATCTACGGTACCACCGGCGTGCTGCTGGCCGTGAGTTTCGGCGACCTGCGCACCGAGCCGGTCTACCTGTTCTTTGCCTGTATGATGGCGGCAACGGTGATGGAATGGATCACCGCCAAGCTGCTGGAACGCCTGCACCGCCGCAAGTGGTGGGACTATTCCGGAAAAAAATTCAATCTGAACGGCTATGTGTGCCTGCAGTATTCGCTGCTGTGGGGTGCGCTGGGCACGGCAAGTGTGCTGTGGGGCAATGATGTGCTGCTGCGGCTGTGCGCGCATATCCCGGTTTGGCTGCTGCGCCCGGCAGTATGGGTCTCGCTGACGGTGGCGGTGCTGGACCAGATCGGGTCGGCAGTGCTGGTGCAGCAGTATGCGGCCCGGCACCCGGTGCTGGAGCAGCTCAACCAGAGACTGGGGGAGCGGTCGGATACGCTGCGCCGCAGGATCGCGCTTTACATTGAAAAACGCATCCAGTATGCTTACCCGGCTGCGGCCCGGCAGGAGCAGACTGCGCTCCGGAAGGGGGAAAAGAACTTTCTCAGCGTGTCCGACCTGCTGTGGCTGTTCGTGATCGGCGCGTTTCTGGGCGACATGGTGGAGACGGTGTTCTGCCGCGTGACCGCCGGGGTCTGGATGAGCCGCTCCAGTCTGGTCTGGGGGCCGTTCAGCGTGGTGTGGGGTCTGGCGCTGGTGCTGGCAACGGTGCTGCTGCGTCAGGAAAAGGACCGGAGCGACCGCTATCTGTTCGCCTTCGGCACCGTCATGGGCGGTGTGTACGAATACGTGTGCAGCGCCGTCACCGAGCTGCTGTTCGGCACCGTGTTCTGGGACTACAGCAAGTTCAAGTTCAATCTGGGCGGGCGCATCAACCTGCTGTACTGCTTTTTCTGGGGCATTGCGGCGGTGGTATGGATGCGCTACGGCTATCCGCTGGTGCTCAGAGGCATGAAGAAGGTGCGCAGCCACGTCCGCCCATGGATGACCGTCCTGCTGGCAGTGTTCATGGCGGTGAACATGCTCACCAGTGCGCTGGCGCTGGCCCGGTACGATGCCCGCACCAGCGGTGAAGGCCCCAAAAACAGCATCGATACGCTGCTGGACGACCATTTTGACGATGCCCGCATGGAGCGTATTTATCCCAACGCGAAGAAAGTAGCCAAGGCCGGATGAAATTTCAACGCTCCTCTTGCACTTTGGTGCAAAAACCGGTATAATATTTTTCGGATAAAAGGGAGTAAAGGGCGCTCGCTTTGCAAAAACGGTGCGCTGTGGCGCAGCGACATCCCGGCAGAAATGCCCGCTGTGTCACCGGAAGCTTGAGACTTTTATTACACTTTCCCGTTTCTGGGCAGGATGTAATAAAGGTCTCTTTTTTATTGCTGCTCTGCCAAAAACAAAAGGAGAAAAACTATGCTCATTCCTGTTTTGCTGTTCATCGTGGGCCTGCTGTGCCTCATCAAGGGCGGTGACTGGTTCGTGGATGGTGCCACGGGCATTGCCCGCCGCTTCCATGTGCCGGAGCTGCTCATCGGTGCCACCGTGGTGTCCATCGGCACCACCCTGCCGGAGGTGATGGTCTCCACCACCTCGGCCTTTACTGGCCACGGCGAGATCGCCTATGGCAACGCCATCGGTTCGATCATCTGCAATGCATCCCTCATTGCGGCCATCACCATTGCGGTAAAGCCGGGCAAGGTAGACCCCAAGAGCCTGCGCACGCCGGTGCTGTTCTTCTTTGTGGCAGCGGCCTTCTATGCCGGTGTGGCCTACACCACCGGCTACTTCTCCCGCCCGGTGGGCCTGATCCTTCTGGCCATGTTCGTAGCGTATATCATCTGCAACGTGATGGCCATGAAGAACGCCCCCGCCCCGGAAGAAGAGGAAGAACCGGAAGAAAATGCGTCCTTTGCCAAGGAGCTGGGTCTGCTGGCCGTGGGCGCGGTGCTCATTGCCGTGGGTGCCAACCTGCTGGTGGACAACGGCACCCTGATCGCACAGGCACTGGGCGTGCCGGAGTCGGTGATCGCGCTCACCTTTGTGGCACTGGGCACCTCGCTGCCGGAGCTGGTCACGGCCATCACCTCGCTGGCAAAGGGCCACGGTGCACTTTCGCTGGGCAATGTCATTGGTGCAAACGTGTTCAATCTGGTGCTGGTGAGCGGTGTTTCCGCCACGGTGGCACCCTTTACCATCCCGCAGAACTCCCTGCTCTTCGGACACAATGCATCGCTGGTGCTGGAGTTCCCGGTCATGTTCGCCGTGATGCTGCTGCTCACCCTGCCCGCCCTCTTCAAGGGCAAGCTGAGCCGCCCGCAGGGCATTGCGCTGCTGTGCATCTACGCGGCATTCTGTGTGGTGCAGTTCACTATCTGATAAAACAACAAAAGGCCGACGCAGCACTGCGTCGGCCTTTTGCCGTTTTAAGGGTTATTTTTTCAAATGGGAATCCCAGCCGGAAGAGGTGATGACCTGCTGATCCGGTGTGCACCACATGGCTTCCACGCCGTCCAGGCTTTCCACGATCTTCATCCCGTCCTCCAGCGGCTGGCAGAACAGGCCGGTGGTCAGGCAGTCGGCAAGGCCGGAGTCGCTGCACAGCACGGTCACGCCGTTAAAGTAGGCGGCGGGGAACAGGGTGTCCGGGTCGATCAGGTGGTGGTAGCGCTTGCCGTCCACCACGTAGTAGCGCTGGTAGTCGCCGCTGGTCACAAGGGCCATATCGCTCATGTTGATGGCACCGTCCAGCATGGAATCCGAGGTGTATACATCCGAAGAGCTCCATGGGTTTTCCACGCCGCCGGTCCACTGGCTGCCGTCCGGTTTTACACCAATGGCGCGTAGGTTGCCGCCCACGCTCACCAGAGCGCTGGTCAGGCCGCGGGCCTCGGCAGCCTGACACACCATTTCCACGGCGTAGCCCTTGCCCACGCTGCCCACATCCAGCAACATTTCTGGGTCGGCCAGATAAACGGTCTTGGCATCCGCGTCGATGATCACGTTGTTGATATCACAGTGCTGGGCGGCTGCTTCCAGCTCTTCCATGGTGGGCAGCTTGTTGTCGGCATCCGTCTCGGCGGCTTCGGCAGCTTCGCGGTAATTGTGCCAGATATTCAGCACGCTGCCCATGGCAATGTTCAGCTTGCCGTTGGTGGTCTGGTACATCTGGTCGGCCAGCTCCAGCATGGAGAGGATGCGGTCGTCCACCTCCACCGGAGCGCTGCCGGCATTGTCGTTGATGGTCTTGACGTTGGTCACGCCGGGGTAATCGTTGTAGATATCATACAGCTGGTTATAGGTAATAAGGTCTGCGTGCAGGGCATCCATCTGGGTATTGAATTCTTCCTCGCTCTCGCAGTAGGCGATCACCTGCGTTACGGTATCGAACACATCATAAAAAACGGTGGAATAGCGGGTAAGCTCTTTCTTTTTGGAGGCACAGCCTGCCAGCAGGCTCAGGCAGAGCACCCCGGCCAGCAGGGCGCTGACGAAACGTTTTGCGCGGGTCTTCATACGGTGTGGTTCTCCTTTGCGGCGGTAAAGGCGGCGTGCTCCTCCTGCAGGTGGGCCAGCAGATCGCCGAACACCCAGCTGCGGTTGGAGGGAGTCACAACGGCCTTGAGCGGAATGGTGACCTGTGCCTGCTTCATCAGATCCAGCAGGGTGTCCACGTCCTTCTCCTTGAAGTTGGCCAGAACCACTGCCGGCGGGTAGGCACCCGGCTCCAGCACCAGCGTGCGGGCGGCCTTGGTCTCCACCTCGCCCAGCAGCTGTGCCACGGTCTTGCCCGCATCGGCAGGGGAGACGAGCAGCACCTTCATGCCAAAAGCAGGAGCCATGCCTTCCAGCTTGCCGCGGTCGGCGGGGGAAAGGTTCCAGCCCAGAATCAGCGGGACACCGGCGTTCTGGTTGCGTGCGATATGTGCTTTCATAAAAAAACCTCATTTCAGGGTGGATTGCAAATACACTATAGTATAACACAAATACGCAAAAAATGGAATGCCGGGGACGGTTCCGGTACTACCGGGAGAAGTTTCGGAGGATTTCGAACAAAGGCAACAAAAATTAGAAGAAATTACAAGGCAAATTTCAGTGCAGATGAAGATTGTATGCAGAAAATAGAGGTGCTATACTAAAAATGCAAGACATAAGTCTTAGAAATTTAACAGAAAGCAGAGGTTTTGAGGATGAAAAAACAGAAGATGCGGCTCATCAGTGCAGTGCTTGCGGCATGTATGATGACATCTGTCCTTCCGGTCAATGCACTTGCTCTGGGGGGGTACGCCTGAAAATGGCGTAACTGCGCAGGAAGATACCGCAGTCGAAACGATCCCGTTTGAAGGCACGACCATCACCAAAGGCGGCAATTACGAGATCCTTGAGGGAAAGTACGCTGGTAATATTACCGTTAATCTGACCGATACATCAGAGCCTGTGAACATTGCTATTAAAGGCGGTATAACCTATAACGGCACACAGCAGGTTATGTTTATCAATGTGAAGAATGCTGACGAGGTGACAATTACAAACGATGGGCATGAAGTAAACTGTAAACCATCGGATGCTCATTTCTTGGATGTATCCTCCGGCAATGTAACAGTCAACGGCGGCACATATGTAACTGCGACACGTAATGTGGTCATGGCGTACGCTGGAACGACCACGCTGAATGATATGACAACGGAGACCAGTGGCTATGCTGTGACCAGTAGCGGCAGTGCAAAGGTTGTTGTTAACCGTGGTACACATACCCACAGCAATACAAATCAGGACAGAGCAAATTTCTGGATTTTTAATGGTGGCCACATGACGTTGAACGATGTTACCGCAATCTCCGAAGAGGCCGTTATCCTTAACAGTACCGGCACGGTGGACGTCAATGGCGGCGACTTCAAAACCACCGGCACAAAAAGCTGCTTTGTCAACAACTCTGCAAACCTGACCATTAACAAGGGCAGCACAACAGAGGGAAACTTTGTGTCTGAGGGTGCCAGCTGCATCAACAACAGCTGGGGTCAGGTACGGATCAACGGCGGCAGCTTTACTACGGACGCCGGTATTGCTGTCAAAAACCGCGGAGGTCTGCGCCTTAATGGCGGCACGGTCGAAGCGCCGAACGGCGGCACCGCCATTGACATTTCGGGCGAAAGCGGCGATGTGCAGCTGAACGGCGGCACCATCCGCAACAGCGTCACCGGTGTCCGTGTGGCCGATGCAGGCGATTCGGAGATCGACCTGAAGGCTGTGACCTTTGAGAATAATACTGATGATATTAGTCTGGGAAATGACCAGCAGATCAACATCAAAAAAAGCTTTGTCGGTACGGCAAAGATCCGGGTGGATGACCCTGCGCGGGGCCGTCAGATCACAACGGACAACGAGGACTCTCCTTACCAGAAAGAGCTGAACCTGATCAGTCGGAATGAAGGCTATGTGATCGGCTACAAGAAGGTGACCGACGGCGCGGAGTTCCGCTATCTTGCCCCGGCCAACGGCAACATCGTCAACGCTGAAAATGCGAAGGCAACCGCTGACCTCGGTGCCGGGGAGCAGGAGCTGGATACTGCCACCGTTGTGCCGAAAGGCACCACCGTGACCGTGACGGCAAACATCCCGGAGGGCGCAGAGTTCCTCGGCTGGAGCGCCGTGTGTGATGACCACAGTGTGCTGAAGCTGGGCGATGATCAGACCGAACACTTTGAGATGCCCGGTTGCAACGTGACCGTCGAAGCGCTGTATCAGGGTGGAAATGTTGACCCTGTCAATCCCGGCGGCGGCAGCAGCAGCGATGTGGTGACCGGCATTGCGGCTGTTGCGCTGACCGGTGCAGCCGTGTGGAGCATTTACGAAACCGGAACCGGCATCTATCGCGTGCTGAATATGCCCGGCGTCCCCATGCCCTCCAACCGCGCCGGTCTGGCGACCCTGATCTGGGAAAAGGCCGGCTGCCCGGAACCGCAGACGGTGAAGAGCTTCAGCGACATCGATGACGCCGACCTTCATCTGCGGCAGGCTGCCAGCTGGATGGAAGAGAAGGGTCTGATGGACGATGTGAAGGAAAACGAGTTCCGCCCCTATCGCTATGTGACCAAGCTCCAAACCTGCCTTGTCTGGGATAAGGCCAAGGAAGAGAGCCTGATCTCCTGAAAAGTAGATCATTCTTGTAACAACCCCGGGGTGACCGCAAGCGCCCCGGGGTTATTTTTTTCACAGGAAAAGGGGCAGAACCGGAAGATGCAGTTTATATCCACGAACCCTCCCGTGAAAAAGCAAACAAGCCAGACCCGCAGGTCTGGCTTGTTTGCAATATCAAAAATATTCTTTCCGCTGAATATATCCAGAGCGAAGCGGAGGATCTTTCAAATCATCAGTTCAGCTTTTTGCCAAAGAACTCCACCTCTTTGCCGATGAACTGCATCAGCTCATCGAACTGGTCGGGGGTCAGGCTCTGGGCACCGTCGCACTTTGCCTTGGCGGGGTTGTTGTGCACCTCGATCATCAGGCCGTCGGCACCGGCAGCAACAGCGGCCTTTGCCAGATCCGGCACCATCCATGCGTGGCCGCAGGCATGGCTGGGGTCCACAATAACGGGCAGGTGGGTCATCTTGTGCAGCATCACCACACCGGCAAGGTCGAGGGTGTTGCGCATGCTGGTCTCAAAGGTGCGGATGCCGCGCTCGCAGAGGATGACGTTCTCGTTGCCCTCGGCCATGATGTACTCGGCGCTCATCACGAACTCTTCCAGCGTATTGGCAAGGCCGCGCTTGAGCAGCACCGGCTTCTTCTGACGGCCAACGGCCTTGAGCAGCTCAAAGTTCTGCATGTTGCGGGCACCCACCTGAATGAGGTCTACATTCTCGAACAGGGGCAGGTGCTCGGTGTTCATGATCTCGGTCACGATGGGAGCACCGGTGGCGCGGCGTGCCAGCTTGAGCAGGTCGAGGCCCTCGCTGCGCATACCCTGAAAGGAGTAAGGCGAGGTGCGGGGCTTGAATGCGCCGCCGCGCAGCAGGGAAGCACCCGCAGCCTTCACGCGCTGTGCGCAGTAGGTGATCTGCTCCTCGCTCTCAATGCTGCAGGGGCCTGCAATGACCGCAAAGTTTCCGCCGCCGATCTTTACGCCGTCCACATCGATGACGCTGTCATCCGGATGGAACTTGCGGTTGGCCTTTTTGTAGGGCTCCGTCACCCGGCGGCAGGTCTCCACCACCGGGTTTGCCAGCACCCAGCTTTCGGCCACGGCCTTGGTGTCGCCGATCAGGCCCAGAATGTGGCTCTCACTGCCCTTGGAATCGTTGATCTGCAGGCCCATATCCTGCAGTTCATGGCAGAACTCGCGTACCTGTACCTCAGGTGCGTCCTGTTTGAGTACGATGATCATAGTGCTTTGTCTCCTTTGCCTTATCGTGTGAAACGGCGAGGGAGACCGGCTCCTTTGCCGCAGCTTGCAGTGTCAAACTTCAGGGTTCTGAAGTGTGTGACGCTATGATATCACTTCAGGAAACTGAAGTCAAGAGAATTTTGAATTTTTTTGAAGAAAGTGGTAGAATGGGGGCAGGAAAAGGAAAGCAGGCTCGCCCTCTCAGCTTCGCTTGCGCTCAGCAGCTCCCCCAAAGGGGGAGCCCTTGGCAAAAACGGAAACTTTGCGTGGATTGCCAAAGCCTCTCACTTTGGGAGAGGTGGCATTGCGTTAGCAATGACGGAGAGGGCGAGGACGCTGACCCAATGCCATCATACTTAAGAATAGAACCAGCTAAATATAAAGGGGAATACTACAATGGGAAAAGAAGCAAAAACCAATGCCATGCGCATTCTGGAGCGCGAGAAGGTGCCCTACACCGCCCACGAGTACGCTCATGAAGAGGGCGTTGCCGTGGCAGGTGTGGATGTGGCAGGCAGCATGGGCGAAGACCCTGCCTGCGTGTATAAGACGCTGGTGACGCAGGGCAATAGCAAAAACTATTTTGTGTTCGTCATTCCGGTGGCAGCAGAGCTGGATCTGAAAGCCGCTGCCCGCAGTGTGGGCGAAAAAAGCGTTGCCATGATCCATGTGGCCGATATCAACAAGGTCACCGGCTATGTGCGCGGTGGCTGCAGCCCGGTAGGCATGAAAAAGCAGTATAAGACTGTGTTCGATGAGAGCGTGCTGACGCAGGAGAAGGTCTATGTCTCCGGCGGGCGCATCGGCACGCAGGTGTGCTGTGCCCCGGCGGACCTCATCCGCGCTGCACGGGCAATTACAGCAAAAATTATTTTTTAAAAAAGTCCGTCTATTGTACAAAAAGTTAACGCACCCTATTTACATAAAATATACTTAAACTATAAGTCATACTTAAAAAGAAAAACAATGTCGAAACTGCACAAAACTTTTGAAAGTTTTTTGACGGCATGAAAACACAAGGTAGAATTTGTGGGAACACTCTTTTCAAAGATGTTTTTTTGCCGTAAACTGTATGTAGTACAGGGACGGCGGCCCGCAGAAAGGGCTTTTCCGCCGCCTGAAAACGCAAGCACAAGGAACTGCGGAGGAGAACTTCAATGATGAAGATGCTGCCGGGTCTCATGGGTCGAAACAACATTCGGGCATGTCAGGGGCATCGTGCAACTTTGTGCAAAGCGTCGGGAGAGCATACGCAGAATTAAAGGCCGTGGTACGGGTGTACCGCAGCCTTTTTTGTTTGTCGGTTGAGAAAGAGAGGTTTGGATATGGTTCGTAAAGTGGCTGTGATCATGGGTTCTGACAGCGATTGGCCGGTGGTAAAGGGCGCATGTGCCCAGCTGAAAGCGCTGGACATCCCTTTTGAGGCGCACATCCTTTCGGCACACCGCACCCCTGCCGAGGCAGCGGAGTTTGCCAAAAGCGCCCGTGCCAACGGCTTCGGCGTGATCCTGTGCGCAGCAGGCATGGCAGCACATCTGGCGGGTGCCTTTGCTGCCAACACCACCCTGCCGGTGATCGGCATTCCCATGAAGGGCGGTGCCATGGACGGCATGGATGCCCTGCTTGCCACGGTGCAGATGCCCAGCGGCATCCCGGTGGCAACGGTGGCTCTGAACGGTGCCAAGAACGCCGCATGGCTGGCTGCGGAAATTCTGGCTTTGAGCGACGACGCTCTGGCCGAAAAGCTGGCAGCAGAGCGCACCGCCATGGCCGCACAGATCGCTGCCAAAGAGGAAAAGCTGCAGGCTGAGATCGCCCAGCTGTAAAGGAGAACCAATGTCTGATTTTGCATATCCGCTGCACGAAGAATGCGGCGTTTTCGGCATTTACGACCGTGCCGGTACCGAGGATGTGGCCGCTGCGGCCTACTCGGCTCTGTATGCCCTGCAGCACCGTGGTCAGGAGAGCTGCGGCATCGCCGTGAACGATGATGGCGTGATCAACGGCCACCGCGACCTCGGCCTTGTGAACGAGGTGTTCACCCCGGCGGTGCTGGCAGGTCTGGCAAACCCCAATGCGCGCATGGCCACCGGTCACGTGCGCTACGCTACGGCAGGCAGCCGCGTGCGGGCCAACGCACAGCCCATGATCGTCCGGCACGGCCGCGGCACCATGGCACTGTGCCACAACGGCAACCTGACCAACGCCATCGAACTGCGCCGCCAGCTGGAAAATGAAGGTGCCATCTTCCACGGCTCCTCCGATACCGAGGTGATCTGCTACCTGATCACCCGCAACCGCCTGCGCATGGGCAGCATCGAGACCGCCATCAGCAAGACGATGGATGTGCTGGAAGGTGCCTACAGTCTGGTGATCATGTCGGCCACCAAGCTCATTGCAGTGCGTGACCCCCGCGGCTACCGGCCCCTGTGCATCGGCACGCTGCCCGGCGGCGGCTACGTATTTGCCAGCGAGAGCTGTGCGCTGGATGCCGCTGGTGCCACCCTGCTGCGGGACGTGGAGCCCGGCGAGATCGTGGTGGCAGACGCAAAAACCGGTGAGCTGCGCAGCATCAAGGATCACTGCGGTCGGCCGGACACCCAGATGTGCGTGTTCGAGTTCATCTATTTCTCCCGTCCGGACAGCATCATCGAGGGCAGCTCGGTGCACGAGGCCCGCAAGCAGGCTGGCCGGTTCCTTGCACAGGAACACCCCGTGGAAGCGGACGTGGTCATCGGCGTGCCGGATTCCGGTCTGGATGCAGCTCTCGGCTACTCGCAGGAGAGCGGCATCCCCTATGGCATCGGCTTTATTAAAAATAAGTACATCGGCCGCACCTTCATTCAGGGCAGCCAGAAGCAGCGCGAGAACAGCGTGCGCATCAAGCTGAACGTCGTTTCCAGCACGGTCAAGGGCAAGCGCGTGGTGCTGGTGGATGACTCCATCGTGCGCGGCACCACATCTGCCCGCATCATCAAGCTGCTGCGGGACGCCGGTGCCACCGAGGTGCACTTTATGGTGTCGGCACCGCCGTTCAAGTACCCCTGCTACTTCGGCACTGACATCCCGGATCAGAAGCTGCTGGTGGCCACCGGCCGCACGGTCGAGCAGATCAATGAGGTCATCGGGGCCGATACGCTGGGCTACCTTTCCACTGAGCATGTTGTCCAGCTTGCAAAGAACGCAAAATGCGGATTCTGCACCGCCTGCTTTACCGGCGAATATGCCGTGAAGCCGGACGAGGTGCTTTCCACCGATATTCACGAACGCCACCTGAACGACCGTCCCAAGGACGAGAAAAAGTTAGGAGAGTAAGACCATGGAAAAAAGCTATTCTGAAAGCTATGCAGCCGCCGGTGTGGATATCACCGCCGGTTATCGCTCTGTTGAACTGATGAAGCAGTATGTGGCCCGCACCATGAACGAGCACTGCATTGGCGGTCTGGGCGGCTTTGGTGGCCTGTTTGAGCTGGACTGCACCGGCTACAAGCACCCGGTGCTGATCTCCGGCACCGACGGCGTGGGCACCAAGCTGAAAATTGCCATGATCATGGACAAGCACGATACCATCGGCATCGACTGCGTGGCTATGTGCGTGAACGATGTCATCTGCGCCGGTGCAAAGCCGCTGGTGTTCCTGGATTACATCGCCTGCGGCCGCAACATTCCCGAGAAGATCGCAGAGATCGTCAAGGGTGTGGCTGAGGGCTGCGTGCAGGCCGACTGCTCTCTGGTGGGCGGCGAGACTGCCGAGCACCCGGGCATGATGCCGGAGGAGGAGTACGATCTGGCCGGTTTCACCGTGGGCGTCGTGGATAAGGAAAAGATCCTGAGCAATGAGACCATGGCAGCCGGTGATGTGATCCTTGCCCTGCCTTCCACCGGTGTGCACTCCAACGGTTTCTCGCTGGTGCGCAAGATCTTTGACATTGACGCAAACCCCGATGTGCTGCACACTGCCCCTGCAGAGCTGGGCGGCAAGACGCTGGGCGAGGCCCTGCTGGCTCCCACCAAGATCTACGTCAAGCCTGTGCTCAAGGTGCTGGAAGAGGTGGATGTGAAGGGCATTTCCCACATCACCGGCGGCGGCTTCTACGAGAACATTCCCCGCAGCCTGAAAAAGGGCTGCTGCGCACGCATCAACAAGGCAGATGTCCGCACCCCGGCTCTGTTCCAGCTGATGCAGAAGACCGGCAATATCTCCGAGCACGATATGTTCAACACCTTCAACATGGGCGTTGGCATGGTGCTCACCGTCCCCGCAGAGCAGGCCGACAAGGCGCTGGACATCCTGCACGCAAATGGCGAGCCGGAAGCTTACCGTCTGGGTGTTATTGCAGAAGGTGAGGGCGTGGAGCTGTGCTGAACATTGCAGTTTTAGTCTCCGGCGGCGGCACCAACCTGCAGGCTCTGCTGGACAGCGAAGCCCGGGGCGAGAACCCCAACGGCAGGATCACCCTTGTGGTGGCCTCCAAGCCCGGCGTCTATGCGCTGGAACGGGCCGCAAAGGCCGGTGTGGAAGGCTGCGTGGTGCGCCGCAAGGATTACGCCAGTAGTGAGGATTTTGACGCAGCTCTGCTGAAAACGTTGAAAGACCACAACATCGATCTGGTGGTACTGGCAGGCTTTCTGTCCGTGCTGGGGCCCAGTGTCATTGAAGCGTATCCCCGCCGCATCCTGAATGTGCACCCGGCACTCATCCCGTCTTTCTGCGGGCCTGGCATGTACGGTCTGCGTCCGCATGAGGCGGCTCTGGCCCGGGGTTGCAAGGTGACCGGTGCCACCGTCCACTTCGTGAACGAAGAGTGCGACGGCGGGCCCATCCTGCTGCAGAAGGCCGTGGACATCCTGCCCGGCGACACCCCCGAGGTGCTGCAGAAGCGTGTGATGGAGCAGGCTGAATGGAAGCTGCTGCCGAAGGCTGTGGCAATGGTTTGCAGCGGAGAGATAAAGTAAAAACTCCTTCCGTCACGCCTGACGGCGTGCCACCTCCCTCAAGGAGGGAGGCTTGAGGCTCCCTCTCCGAGGGGGCTGTCG
>OGDN01001176.1_pt1 | contig 46133 bp, 36 predicted proteins | sample 1570271 | NCBI WGS metagenome assembly OGDN01 (sample SAMEA4384481, study PRJEB24528) | human gut metagenome | reverse complement strand
GGATTTTCGGGAAAAGTGGGGTGGGGGGGGGTGGGGGGGGGGTGGTGGGGGGGGGGGGGGGGGGGGTTGGGGGGGGGGGGGGGGGGCGGGGGGGGGGGGGGGGGCGGGGGGGGGGGGGGGGGGGGGGGGGGGGGGGGTGCGGGGTCCGCGTTGCACAGTTTTGCGCGATATGCTGCGTTCGACCCGAACCGCTCGAACCCCGATTTCGCGCGACCTGGTAAAACGCTCGCGAGAAGTGCGCCCGGAGGAGCGCGAGGGCGTCCGAAAGCGCTTGAGACGCAACATATCGTGCAAAACTGTGCAACGCAGACCCCCGCCGCGCCCCGCCGGGTCGGTTGGTCGGCGGGGCGCGGCGGGGCTATGAAGTGCCGACGAAGATGTTTCACGTGAAACATCTGTACGGATAGACTGTCGCCCATGGCAAGCCGTCATCCTGAGCGGAGCGCCGGTCGCTTGGATGTGGGCGCGCCCCGCTGGGGCGGGGCGCGGCGGGAACTATGAGATGTGGCCCAGGAAGTCTTTCGTCCGATCGGACTTGGGGTGGTCGAACACCTCTTCGGGCGTGCCCTGCTCCACGATGAAGCCGCCGTCCATGAAGATGACGCGGTCGGCCACGTCGCGGGCGAAGCCCATCTCGTGGGTGACCACGATCATGGTCATGCCGCCCTTCGCCAGGCCTTTCATGACGCCCAGCACGTCGCGCACGAGTTCGGGGTCCAGCGCGCTGGTGGCCTCGTCGAACAGCATGACGTGCGGGTCCATGGCAAGCGCGCGGGCGATGGCCACGCGCTGCTGCTGGCCGCCCGACAGCTCGGAGGGCTTGTAGTCCACGCGGTCGGCCAGGCCCACGCGGGTCAGCTGCTCGACGGCGACCTTCTCGGCCTCCTCCTTGGCGCGATGCAGCACCTTCTGCTGCGCCAGCATCACGTTCTTCTTGGCCGTGAGGTGCGGGAACAGGTTGAAGTTCTGGAACACCATGCCCACTTTGGCGCGCACCTTGTTGATGTCGGTCTTCTTCGCGGTGATCTCGGTGTCTTCGAAGAAGATGCGCCCGTCCGTGGGCGTTTCCAGCAAGTTCACGCAGCGCAGCAGCGTCGACTTGCCCGAACCCGACGGACCCAGGATGACCACCACTTCGCCGCGTTGCACCTCAAGGTCGATCCCGCGCAGCACCACGTTGTCGCCGAACGATTTGCGCAGCCCCTCGATGCGGACCACCGGCTCGCCGACGCGCACGTCAGCTGCATTTGTGCTTTCTTCGCTCATATCCGCACCTCCTTAATGGCTGATATGGTTGGAGCCGGCCAGCGTCTCGGACATGCGCAGGCTCTTGGACACGGCCGCATCGGAGTCGGGCAGCACGGCCTCTTCCGACGTGATGGTCACGCCCTTCTTACGCTTCTTGCGGCCGCCCGCCATGCGCTGCTCCATCGAGTTGATGAGCTTCGTCATGGGAATGGTCACGATAAGGTAGAAGCCGGCGGCCACGATGTACGGCGTCACGTTGCCCGTAGCGGCCGTGATGGTTTTCGCGTACATCATGATCTCCATGACGCCTACGGCGGCCAACAGCGACGTGTCCTTGTACATGAGGATGAACTCACTCGTCATCGTGGGGATCACGCGCCGCACGGTCTGCGGGATGATAACGTAGAACATCGTCTGCGCGCCATTCATGCCCAAGGAGCGCGCAGCTTCGAACTGGCCGCCGTTGATGGACTGAATGCCCGCGCGGAATATCTCCGCCAGGTACGCGCTGGAGTTCAGCACGAGGACGATTGCGCCCAACACGAACAGATCCATTTTAATGCCGAGCAGCGGCAAACCGAAAAACGCGATGTATATCTGCAGAAACAGCGGCGTACCGCGCACGATGTTGATGTACGTAGCGCCGAGAGCGCGCGGGACACGGCTTTTCGCCATGCGCATGAACGACCACAGAAGGCCGATGGGAATGGCCAGCGGAAAGCTGACGATGACGAGCGCGATGGCGATAAGCCATCCGCTGAACACCACCGGCACCGAGGTGACGATGATGCTGGGGTCGAAGAACAGGTGGAGGAACTTGTTGGAGTTCCACGCCTTCACCCAATCCTGCATGCCGAGCCAAGTGGACAATTGCTCGGCCGGAGACGTGCTGACCACGTCGAACGTCTTGTCGGTGGCAGGCATGTCGAGCGTCTGCCCGTCCGCCGTGGTATAGCTTCCCGTCAGGCCGAAGGTTCCCCCATCGCCCGGCAAAAGCGTGCGGTTGCACTCCACCATGACAAGAGAGCCGGCAGGCGTGGCCTCGGGGAACGTCACCGTGACCAGCGATCCGCCGTCAACCTGCACCTTCGAGGCGACGTCGAGGCGATCGAGGCCGTTCATGACGGTAACCTTGACGTTCTCGGCGTCGACGGACGAGCCCTCGGGCAGATCGATAGCCAACGCCGACAGCGATTCGTCCTCGGCGGTCTGCCCTTGCCACGTGACGCGCGTGGGCGTGGCGCCCATGACCTTTTCGAGCGCGTCGTCGTTGGGCTGGGCAGTCCATCGCTCAACCTCCATCGCCTGAGCGCTCAGCGGAAACGCGAACAGCACGGCAAGTGCCGCAGCGGCCAAAAGCGCTGCGGCACTTGCCGGGTGCATCCGCGTGCATCGAATGATACTCATGATGTCACGCTGGTTGATTTACTGAAGCCACTTGGCGGCAAGTTCGTCGTACTTGCCGTTGTCATGCACGGCCTGCAGCGCTTTGTTCAGCGCCTTCGTGAGCTCGGGGTTCTCCTTGCTCACTGCGACGGCATACTGCTCGCCCGTGGGAATCTCCTTGATCACCTGGCAGTCCGAGTACGACCTCACGTAGTAGTTCGCCACCGGCAAGTCCACGGACACGGCATCGATCTGGCCGGAGTCGAGCGCGGCGAACACAGCCGTCATCTCGTCGTAACCGGTAACCTCGGCATCTTTGATGTTCTCGGCAGCCCACTCGTAGCCGGTCGTGCCGCTTTGGGCTCCGATCTTCTTGCCCTCAAGCTGGGCGACGTCGGTGATGCCCGAATCGCTGCGCACGGTGATGCTCTGGTTCACGTTGCAGTACGGATCGGTGAAATCCACCTGCTGCAGGCGCTTGTCGGTGATGGTGAACGAAGACACGCCGACGTCAGCCTTGCCGCCGGTCTGGATGAGCGGCACGATGGTGTCGAACTTGGTGGACGGCAGATACTCGCACTCGAGACCCATCTCTTCCGCCAGCAAGGTCATGAGGTCCACCGCGAAGCCTTCGGGCTTGTCGCCGTTGAGATTCTCGAACGGCGGGAAGTCGAGCGACGCCGCCACCGTCAGCTTGCCGTCGTTGACCAACGTGTAGCCCGCATCGTTCCCGCTGGTGCTGCTGGTAGTGGTTCCCTGATCTCCGGACGAGCAGCCAAACAGCGCGAGCGACGCGGCCAACGCGCCTGCGGCGACGAGCGCGCCCCATTTCTTGATATTCATGTTCCTCCCCTTTCCACTGCATCCGCTTTTCTCGAACACTATAAGTATGACGCAGTCGCACTACTATACGGCCCCGGACGCTCTTTATCAAAGGTCTAAGCGCCAAGAGAAGGGTTAGTTGAGCGTGATGGCCCCCGAGCGGTCGTTTCGGAGGGCCGTGCGGTTTAGCGCGCTAGAGCGATGGAGCGGCTATCCGCATACGGCGCACACAGCACACAGCACCGCGAGAAACGCGAAGTTGAAAGCCGTGAAGCGCGCGACGAAGCCGCTCGCCGTTTGGCGCGCCAATTCGGGACGGCGCCCGAGCGCAGCACGCACGGCACGATACTGGTTGAACGTGATGAGGCTGGCCAGCGATGCCACCAGCGTGCCCGCGCCGCCGATGTTCACGCCCACGAGCAGCGCCTGATAGCTGTCGGTGAAATGCGACAGCAACACCGCGGCCGGCACGTTGCTGACGATCTGGCTGGCGGCCGCGCTGGCCAGCAGCGCGTTATCGGCCATCGCCCGGGACAACACCGCTTCGACCGAGGGAATGCGCGCCATATTGCCCGCGAACACGAAGAAGCAGACGAAGGTGAGCAGCAGCCCGAAGTCCACCGAGCGCAGGGCGCGACGGTCGAGCACGAGCAAGCCGGCTACCACGGCGACGAGCGAAACCGGATACGGAACCAGGCGAAACACCGAGGCGATGACCAGCAGAAGCAGCGCGCCGAACGCGATGGCGCGACGACGGTCGACAGGGGCGACGTCGGATCGCGCGAGGTGCCGCCCCTCCGCAGGCCGCCCTTCGGAAGCGCGGGGCGTCGGCTTCGCGAACAGGGCGCAGCTCAGGCCGATGAGCAGCACCGACACGGCAAAGGGCAACGCCATGGTAGCAAGGAAGTCCGTCAGCGGGATGTCGAACCGCTCGAACAGGTAGAGGTTCTGCGGGTTTCCGAACGGCACGATCATGCCACCGAGATTCGCCGCCAGGCTCTGCATGATGAACGCGAAGGGAAGCGCGCGTTCCCACCCCGCTTTGAGCAAAGTCGCCGCACAGAGGGGCAGCATCATGATGAGAGCCATGTCGTTCGTGGCGACCATCGACAGCACCAGCGTGATGCCCACGATGGCCGTGACGGCCGCGCGGCAGGTGGAGAAGCGCCCCACCATCGCGCGAGCCGTTGCTTCGAACACGCCTGCGTTGCGCAGCGCACCGACGAGCGCGAGGATGCCGAACAGGCAAGCGAGCGTTTTAAGATCGAAGTAACCCAGATAGGAGGCGTCGGGCGGCACGACCAGCATGGTGGCCGCCGCGGCGAGCGCCGACACGAGCAGCACCGCGTGGGTCCGCGCGAAGCGCAGGCAGGCCGAAGCGATGCGGGCGCGCGAAAAAACGCCCCTCGGATCAGGGGCGTTCGGAGAAGTCGATGAGGGGTCGCGCGTCATGGCGACCAGTGTAGCGCGTCGACGGACGGCGTACAACCGCCAAAGCGCGCGAACCCCCGCCCGTACGAGGTCGCGATCGCGGGGCGCAGGGCACGGCCGCGTCGATGCGGAGCGGGCGATCGCGGGGACGGAGCGGTCGGTGCGCAACGCGGCCTCCCAGGCCGATTCGGCGGGCCTGCGCACGCAACGGCACGCGCCCTAGCGCTCCGGAAGGTTCGCGCAATCTACGCCGGAACGCGAAACCCCACGTGGGGAACCCTGCCGAACTTCCCGTGGTAATCGGAACCGCCCGTGCAGACGAGACGGTAGCGAACGGCAAGCTCGGCGCAGCGAGCGTGATCTGCCAAGGTGTGGTCGGGATGGAAGCGCTCGATGCCGCCGAGACCGCATTCCACCAGGTCGGGAAGCAGATCGTAGCTGTCAAGCTGGCCGGGATGCGCGAGCACCGCCAGCCCGCCGTCCTCCACGACGACCCGCACGGCGTCGCGCGCGTCCACGTAGTCGATGTCGCGGTCGCAGATGCCGCCGTTCTTGAACAGGCTGCGATACAGCGTGCGGTAGGCGGCGCTGGGGTACGGCTCGCTGGTGAGCGCGGCCATGAGGTGCTGCTTGTACAGGCACGTTGACGCGCGGCCCAGCTCAAGCGCGCGCTCTACGTCCACCTCGTAGCCCGCTTCCACCAACCGGTCCAGCTGCCACAGCGAGTTCGCGTGACGGCGCTCAAGCGTGGACCCGCACAGGGCGGCCAGCGCGGGCGCGCCCTCCTCGACGCCCAGCCCCAGGATGTGCACCTTGCGGCCGCGCTCGAAGTCGTAGGCGCTCACCTCGATGCCGCCCACCACCTGCACGCCCAGGCGCTCGCCCAGCTCGCGAGCGGCGGTCAGCCCGGCAGTGGTGTCGTGGTTCGTGAACGCCAGGCGCTCGACGCCTCGCTGCGCCGCCTGTTCGAGCACCTGCTCGAACGTGTCCGATCCATCGGACATCGTCGAATGCACGTGAAGATCTTCGATCACGATTCCCCTTTCGCGGTACGGAATACGGCTGGGATGGCAAAAAAGCATCGAATTCGGAAGGCGTGCCCGCCTCATAGGGTTGGACTATGCGAGAAGTCGGGGCATGGTTTTCCACGACCAGGCGTTTTGCCAGCGTTCCGCTTTCCTGCGCCGCGAAAAGACAGCTCGAGATTCCGAATTCGAATGCTTTTTGCCATTGGGACGACGTTGCGCGACCGCGCAAGGCGCCGTCGCCACGAAGGTCGCCGCCGCAAGGGGCTCCGTCGCCGCCTCCGGATGTTTCACGTGAAACATCCGTTCTCTTGCGCGCCACCCTTTCCTGCTCGCGACCGCACGGCGTCGGGCGCGGGCGATACATCCTCGTCACGCCATCATCCCCTCCTGCATGTTGAACTCATGATCGCACAAGCCTTCCATGAATTCGAGGTCGTGGAAGATGCCGAGCATCGTGGTGCCTTCGGCTTTCAGCTGCTCGATGAGGGAGCGCACCTTGAGCTTCGACGCGTTGTCGAGCGAGGCCGTGGGCTCGTCGAGCAGCAGCAGGCGCGGGCGCTTGATCATGGCGGCGGCGATGTTGAGGCGCAGCTTCTCGCCGCCCGAGAACGTGCGGGGGTACAGCTCCCACAGGCCTTCGTCCAGATCGAAGTGGCGCAGCATGCGCTCGGTCTCCTCTTCGGCGCGGGAGCGCTCGTCGGCGCCGTACGCTTCCAACGCGCTTTTCAGCACGATGTCGTAGGCGGTTTGGCGCGGCAGGGCGTTGAGGAACTGGGAGACGTAGCCCAGCTCGTAGGCGCGCAGGTACAGCATCTGGCGCTGCGTGGCCTGGGCCAGGTCCAGCATGCCGAAGCGCTGCGAGTCGTACAGAATGCGGCCGCGCTCGGGCAGGTTTGTGCGCCAGATGCAGCGCAGGATGGTGGACTTGCCGCTGCCGCTGCGCCCCGTGATGCCCACGAACTGGCCCGGTTCGATGGCGAAGTCGATGTCCTGGCACCCTTGCACGCGCCGGTTCACGCGATGGAGCAGGAAGGTTTTGGACAGGCCGTCGATTCGGAGGAGCGCCATGCTACACCGCCTTGGCCAGAGGGCGGGTCAGCTGGTCGAGCGAGACGAGCTGCTCGGTGTCGCGCCCGTAGCCGAGCGGCTGGTCGGGATAGTGCGAGCGGAACACCGAGCGGCCGCCCACGAACGCGCGCGTGACCACGGGCATCGTGCGCGCGACGCGACCGTCCGGCCTTGCGCCCGGGTGCTCGCCCGAGCCTTCGCCTTCGCCGCAGGAGATCTCGCGCACCAGCAGCACGTCGGCGCGCTTGCCCACCGCGATGGAGCCCACCTCGTCGGCGATGCCCGCGGCCTTCGCCGGGTTGATAGTGACCAGCGCGAACGCTTTCGCGATGTCGAGCCCGCACTGATCGCGCAGCGTGAACACCGCGTCCAGCAGCGCCGCCGGGTAGTAGTCGCTGCACAGCACGTCGATGGCGCCGGCCTGCACGGCCTCGCGCGCGCTGAGGTTGCCCGAGTGGCTGTGGCCCAACATCACGTTCGGCGCGCCTGCGATGGTGTGCATGCCGCGCGCCCGCGCCGCCCGCGCGATGTCCAGCGAGATGGGGAACTCGGAGATAGTGGCCTCGAGGCCGTCCATGAACGCCAGCTTGTCCTCGCTGTCGTCGTCGTGCGAGGCGATGGACACGCCGCGCTCGCGCGCCACGGCCGCCAGGGCGGTGATCTGGGCGTACGTGAGCTTCTGGCTCTCCTGCTGTTGGCGCACGATGTCGCGCACGTCCTCGTCGCTGACGTCGCGGTAGCCCTTCAGCGTGTCGCCGAACACCAGCAGGTCGCGGTACTGGCCCTGCCCCGGCGTGTGGTCCATGAACGACACGAGGTCCACCTTGCCCGAGCGCAGGAAGCTCTCGATGTCGTCGTACAAATCCACCGAGTCCAGCTCCACGCGCATGTGCAGGCGGTGGCGGATGAGGTGGTCGCGCTCCTCGCCCGCGCGCAGGGCGGCCACGCGGTCGATGAGGGCGCTCACGTTGCCGAAATCGCGGATGGGCTTGTGGTCGAACACGTGCGCGCCGTACACCGACAGCGAGTGGAAGATGGTGGTCACGCCGTGCGACACCAGCTCGCGGTCGGCCTTGTACAGCGACGTGGACAGGTCCATGACCACGCTGGGGCGCGGCGAGGCCACGTTCTCCACGTAGTCCGAGTGGATGTCGATGAGGCCGGGCGCCACGTACGCGCCGCGCGCGTCCACCACGGGCAGCACGCCCATCGTGGCATCGGGCTGCGCGTCGAAGTCGGACGCGCCCACCGGCTCGATGGCGGCGATGCGCCCGTCGATGACCACGACGTCGCAGTCGGGAAGCACGCGGTCGGCGCACACCACCGTGCCGCCGCGGATGATGCAAGAATTGGTGTCCATAGTGCAGGTTCCTTTCAAAGGGTCACATGTTGACGTAGTAAGTCAGCGAGGGTTCTTCCGGTGCCCGAGATTGGCGTGAAAGACCGAGGAAGCGTACTTTGGTACGCGACGAGGGCTTGGAGCGCCAAGATCGGACACCGGAAGAACCCGCAGCGTCGGCGTACTCCTTGCTCGTCAGAGCAAGGAGTAGACGAGCTGTTGGGTGTATGCGTGTTGGGGGTCTTCCAGGATCTGGTCGGTCAGGCCGCTTTCGATGACGCGGCCGTCCAGCATGACCAGCGTGCGGTCGGCCAGCATGCGGATGACGCCCAGGTCGTGGCTGACCACCAGCATGCTGACGTTGAAGTCGCGCCTGATCTGCTGGATGAGGTCGAGCACGGCGGCTTGCACGGAGAGGTCGAGGCCCGTGGTCACCTCGTCGAGCAGCAGGATGGGAGGGTTGTTCGACAGCGCCTTGGCTATCTGGACGCGCTGCTGCATGCCGCCGGAGAAGTTGCGCGGCGGCTCGGCCTCGCGCGACAGCGGGATGTTCACGCGCGCGAGCAGCTCCTCCCCGCGAACGCGCATGGCGCCCACGTTGCGGTTGCCGGCGGCGATCATCTGCTCGGCGATGTTCGACAGGCTGGAGAAATCCATGCGCAGCCCCAGGTAGGGGTTCTGGTACACCATGCCGAACACCGTGTTGCGGATGGCGCGCTGATGCTGGGGCGACAGCTGCAGCAGGTTCGCCGCGCCGCCGTCGAAGGGACGGGCGCGCACGTCGCCCTCGGTGGCCTCTTCGTCGAAGAACAGACACTTCATCAGCGACGACTTACCGCTTCCCGACTCGCCCACGATGCCGACGATCTCGGCCGGGAACACGTCCAGGCTGACGTCGCGCACGGCGTGCACCGTGCCGCAACGCGGGCATACGTTGCGTTCCAGCTGCGCCGCGGGAGCAAGGCAGTGCGGGCAGCCCGCGCCGAAGCGCTTCGACAGGTGGCGCACCGGCAGGCACGGCTCCTCGTCGACGCCGAATCGTTGCGCATCAAGCATGGGAAGTTCCTTTCCGAGAATTGCCGGTCGTTCGTAGAGTCAGCGAGGGGGCTTCTGGTGCCGAAGATTGCGGGGAAAGGCCGACGAAGCGTGCTGCTGCACGTAAGGAGGCCTTGGAGCCGCAAGATTCGGTGCCAGAAGCCGCCGCAGCGTCGACCGGCTTCGTCGGCTGGCAAGCCGACGAAACACAATAGTTCGTGTCGTTGCATTGGTAGTAGGTTTCGCCGGTGGCTTCGTCCACCAGCTCGTCCAGGTAGACGCCCTCGGCGCCGCACAGGCGGCAGCGCTTTCCCTCGAAGGTTTCCACCGCGAACGGGTAGTCCTCGAAATCGAGCGGCTTGACATCGGTGAAGGGCGGCACGGCGTAGATCTTCTTCTCGCGGCCCGCCCCCAACAGCGTGAGGTGGCGCGCCTGGTTCAGCTTCAGGTTGTCGAAGCGCGGGATGGGCGACGGCGCCATCACGTAGCGGCCGAACACCTGCACGGGGTGGTCGGCGCCGGTGGTGGTGGCATCGAAGCGCACGATCTGGTCGAACAGCTCCAGCCACGCGCCGGTGTAGTCGGCTTCGGCGTGGAGGCGCTTCGTGGCGGCCTCGCTGGGCTCGAAGCTGCGCAGCGGCTCGGGCGTGGGCACCTGCAGCACGAGGATCTGACCGTCGTCCAGCGGATGCTCGGGAATGCGGTGGCGCGACTGGATGAGCGTGGCGTCCTCGGTGGCGTCGGTCACCTCCACGTCGGTGGTGTCGACGACCAGCTTCTTGATATTGACGGCGTTCACGCTGTCGTCGGAGCCCTGGTCGATCACCTTGAGGGTGTCGTCGGGACCGATGATGGCCAACGTGATCTGCAGGCCGCCCGTGCCCCAACCGCGCCCGATGGGCATCTCGCGCGAGGCGAAGGGCACCTGGTAACCGGGAATGGACACGCCTTTGACCAGGGCGCGGCGGATCTCGCGCTTCGACGCCTCGTCGAAGAACGCGTAGTTATAGCGCTGCTGCATCGCGGGCCTCCTTCGACTCGGCGGGTTGATCGTGCGGGTCGCGCGTACTTTGCGGGTCGTGCGCGACGCGCGTGCCGTGCGGGTCGCATTCGCCGCATTCGCCGCGATCGTCGCGCGTGCCGCGCACGCTGGACAGCTTCGACTGGAACGTGACGTAGTGGGGCAGCTTGAGGTGCGAGATGAAGCCGGTGGCCTCCACGCCGTCCACGTGGTACAGCACGAACTCCTCGTCCTCGGTGGGGAACCGTTTGTCGCCGTGCTCCAGGCAGTGGTCGAGCACGCTCATGGCGATGGCCTTCGTCTCGGCACGGCCGAACACCAGGCCGTAGCCGATGGCCAGCGACAAGCCGCCATCGGAGCGCGTGGCCGTCGCCGCGCCGTCGCCGGCATCGCTTTCGCCCTCGCTCTCGAACACGCTTTCCACCTCGGTCACCGGGACGGAGCCCAGGTAGTAGGCATCTTGCTCGTCGCCCGCCTCAAGCGGATGGTCGACGGCCACGGCCACGCGGCCGGAGCGGAGCTCGCCCACCGTGGGATGCGCGGGGCCGAAGCCGCGGATGGCGGCGTACCCCAGCGCCTCGACGGCCTGCGTCATGCCGCGCGCGAGCGTCTGCAAGCGCACCGAGCGCGGCGCCGGGAACGACAGCGGCGCCATGGTGGCGTCCACCGGCGGCGCGTCGTCGGCTTCGACGCGCGCGAGCAGGCCTTGGGCGCGCAGATAGTCCAGCACGCGCGGAAGGGTGGCGGGAATTTGGGGCGCGCCGGGCACGGCGGTGTCGGGAGGCTTCGTAGGGGCGCCCTGCTGGGCGCACGCAGGCGGGCAGCAGCCCGTCCCTACGGGGATCTCCGCGCACGGGGAAGCGGCGGGCGCAACGTCGGGCGCGGCCTCGAGGGCCTCGGCGGCACTCTCGAAGTGAGCGGCCAGTTCGGCGCGCTTCTCGGCCAGCTCTTCGGCGCCCTCGGTTTCCAGGTCGAACGCCAGCAGGCGGTGGCTGTAGTCGCGCGTGGCGCCCAGCACCTGGCCGCCGGGCACGTCCTTGAACGCGGCCGACACGCGGCGGTTCACGCGCATGGCGCCCGTGTCCACCGGACGCGACACGTAGGGGCGCTCCAGCGTGGAGCGGAACGCGCGCAGCAGGAACACGGCCTCGTCGGGCGAGCCCTGCGCCTGTTTGAGCGCCAGCGCAGCCAGACGCGGCGCATAGAGCGAGGCCTCGCCCATCACCTGGTCGACCAGTTCGGGAAACGTGCCCTCGATCTCGTCGGTGCCCCAGGCGGACGACGCGCTAACGCGCTGGTATTCCAGCAGCTTGAGGCTTTCCTCGATGGCTTTCCCGCCACCGCGCACGGCAACGTATCCCATCTAGCGCACCCCCTTCGCAGCGGATGCGGCGGTTGCGGCGGGCGCTGCGGGCGTTGCGTTGTCGGGAGACTGCGTAGGGGCGCCCTGCTGGGCGCCCGCGGGCGGGCAGCAGCCCGCCCCTACGGAGATCTCCGCGCGCGGGGAAGCACCCGACGCGCCGGGCATGGCGGGCACGGGCTCGGAATGTTTCACGTGAAACATTTGTTCTTTTGTCGCACTACATTGAGTCGATTGTTTCACGTGAAACATCGATGCGGGATCGGTCGAGGGATCGAGGCCGGGCGCTGGGTTGGTTGCAGCGTCGGGCGCGAGGTCAGACGCGGGGTCGGCGCCGAACCCGGTTGCGGGGTCGGCGAGGCGTCGCGCGCTCGAGCTACGCGGCACGGCGACGATGCGGCCTTCCGGATCCACCAGCACGATTTCGATGCCGCAAGGGAACTCGTCGCCGCGCGCGTCGCGGGCGCGCAGCCAGTCCACGCGATCGACGGCGAAGCGGTTCTCGCGTTCCACGCCCGGGCCCTGCAGCGCCACCACGTGCACGGCCGGCTGGGAAACCTCGCCGCTTTCGGGCGCGTCGGCCAAACGGGCGCAACCCACGAGCACGGTCGCCCCCTTCTCGGGCGACACCAGCGTGCCGCGGCATGCCTCCGCCACCGCCTCGTACACCGTCTGCGCGTCGGCGCGCGCGGGCACCACCACGAAGTCGGCATCGCGCAGGGACACCCGACGCGCGTGCGTCTCGCTCGTAAGGTACGCAGCCACGGCGTCGGACTCGGAATCGGCCACGCAGAACGTCACCGCCTGGTCCACGAACAGGCGCACCACCAGCTCCAACGACGCGTCGAGCGCAACGGGGCTCGCCGGGTTCTCGGGCGCCGGCACCAACTGGTGCACGGTTCCCGGATGCGCGAACGCATCGAGCACGCAGCGGAACGCCCGCTGGGCGCGATGCAGGTCAGCGTCTTCTCGTATCGTCATGCTTCCACCTTCATAGTCGAGAAATCAACCTTCGTCGCCGCGGTGCGGCGCGTCTCGCGCTGGTCGCGCGCTTCGACGCGCGCTAGCTCGGCGCGCAGGGAAGCGTCCCAACGGGAAGCCCACGCGTCGCCCGCCGCGCCGGAGAACACCGCGTCCACCACGGCAAGCTCGTAAGCGCGGCACCGATCGCTGCCCAGCACGAGGCCCAAGCCCACGGCGTCGCCCACGCGCACGCGGCACGACGTCATCAGCGCCTCGCCCAGGAAGAACAGGCTTCCCTGCGCCGTCTCGCGCGCCTGCACCATCACCAGTTCCTCGCGCGGCTCGTCGAGCACCGCGACGGCATCTTGCGCCCCGTCGCGCTCCACCTCGCACACGATGGCCCGAGCCAACGCCGGATCGCCCTCCACCAAAGCACGAGTACGCTCATACCGTTTCAACAAAACACCACTCCCATCTGAGTTTTTCTCTCTTCATACACCGGCCGCGAATCCGCGCAAGCGCCCCGCGCAGAACGATTGTTTCAACATGCAAGAGGCTTGGGGGCTGCGGGGCCCGGGGTGGTGCCCACCAAGCGAGTTTCGCAGCGAAGCGAGGACTGTTTGAGCGACTGGGCATCGCCCCGGGCCCCGCAGCCCCCAAGCCCTCCCGCTCGCAAGACAAATCAGTGCTGCACGATGTAGCGCTTGCGCAGCTGCGTGGCCGCCACTTCCAGCACCACGGCCACCGCCAGGCACAAGTACACGATCAGCCCCACCTCGTGGATGTTGTAGTAGAAGCTGCCGGCCAGGAACAGCTGGTAGCCGATGCCGCCCGCGCCCGCCACGGCGCCCACGGCCACGGCGTTGACGAAGTTGATCTCGAAGCGGATGAACGTCCACGACAGCATCTCGTTCACCTTTTCGGGCACCACGCCCTGGAACACTACCTGCCACCACGACGCACCGCTGGCGCGCAGCGCTTCCAGCACGCCGGCGTCCACTTCCTCGAAGCTTTCCGAGTACGCCTTCACCAGGTACGCCACGCTGTGGAACAAAAGGCCTGTGACAGCCGCCTCCGGCCCCAGGCCGATGGCCACCGAGAACACGAGCACCCACAAAATGGTGGGCACGGCGCGCGCCACGCTCATGAACACCTTGATGGCGTTGCTCATGCCCTTGCTGGACAGGTTGCAGGCCGCCAGCAAACCCAGCACGAACGCGATCACCGCGCCGATGAACGTGGTCAGAAGCGCCAGCGCCAGCGACACGAACAGACCTTCGATCACGTCGGGCAGCGTGAAGTGCCCGCCCAGCCCCGGCTGCGTCATCATGGTGACGAAGTCGTCCACGGCCGCGGCCATCGCTGCGGGAAACGACACTTTGCCGTAGTCCATCACCACAAGCGCGAACACGGTGATGGCTGCCAGCACGCCCAGCACAACGTACAGCGCCACGGTCGACTTGCTGGCCACATGCACCTTGATCTTCCCCGAGCGCGACGTGCGCGCGCCCATGCCACACAGGTCGTTCGTATCGCCATCGAGGGTTTCCGCAGCACCGGCGCCTATTCCGAGCGCGTCGGCCGAGGCGCCCTGCACGATGCCGACGTCCTCGGCGATGGCCGCCGCGTTCGCTTCGGCAGCCACTTTGTCGGCGTTCGCCATCATATGATCTTCCTCCGTACATAGTTCGAGGTTAGCTCGCAGGCGATGACCACGAGGACGATGGACAGGATGACCAGCCCGGCGATGTCGTAGCGGAAGCTTTTGTAGTACACGTCGAACACAAATCCAATGCCCGTGCCCGTGAGCAGGCCGATGAGCGTGGCGTCGCGGATGTTCGTCTCGATCATGTACATGACCCAGCTGATCACCGACGTGATGCTCATGGGGACGACCGCCTGAGCCACGATCTGGCCGTAGGTCGCCCCGGAGGCGCGCAGAGCCTCCACGGGACCCGCGCTCATCTCGTCGATGCTCTCCAGAAAACAGCGCGTCAGGTAACCGAAGCTTGTGAGGAACAGCGCGAAGAACCCGGTGAACTCGCTCTGCTTGAACGAGAACAGCAGGATGAACGCCCAGGCCACCACCGGGATGTTGCGGAACAGCGACGCGACGGCCCGCACGATGAGGGGAAACGGCCCACCCACCCCCACCGATCGCGAGCCCAGCACCGCGCAGATATACGCCAGAACCGCCGCCGTGCAACTGGAGGCGATCGAGGCGAGAATCGTCGAACCCAAGGCGGGAAGGATGGTGTCCAGCTTCTGGAGGGAGGTAAGGGAAGGGACGAATTGCGTCGCCATCCAAACGAGCCCGCCCGGGACGTCGAGGATTGCCTGCATGAAATCGAAGCCGACATAGGTGCCCGACAGCGCGCCCAGCGCCACGAACACGAGCGCCATGCCGACGACGGCCGCCGTGCGCCGCAGAAAGAACGACGGGTCGTAGGCGCCGCGCGGCGCCGCGCGCCTGCCGCGCAGACGCGAAAGGAAGCCGGCCGACTGCAGAACACGCTCGGTCATGCCGCCACCTCCGGCGAGGAGGAATCCTTCGCCTCCGCTTTTCCGAGCCTTTCTGGATCCGCCTCGCGCGTTCGAGAGCCCGATAGCTCGCCGACCTGCCGAACGCTTCGTTCGCCGAAGTCGCTTCCGGCTTCGGCTTCCTCGTTCGTGCCGTATATGTCGGCGATGGCGGCCTCGTCCAACAGGTGCGGCGCGCCGTCGAACACGACGCGGCCCTTCTTCAGCGCCACGATACGATCGGAGAATTCCATGGCGAAGTCAACTTGGTGCAAGTTAGCCAGGCACGCCACGCCCAGCTCGTCGGCCGCCCAACGCAGGTGCTCCATCACCGTGCGCGACGACTTCGGGTCGAGGCTGGCGATGGGCTCGTCGGCCAGCATGAGCAGCGGGTCCTGCACGAGCGCCCGGGCGATGCCTACGCGCTGCTTCTGTCCGCCGGACAGCTGGTCGGTGCGCGCGTACGCGAAGTCGGCCAGACCCACCTGGTCGAGAATCTCGAACGCACGGCGCTTCTCGTCCTCGCTGAACAGACCCAGCATGCCGGCGACGGCGGACTTGTAGCCCAAGCGCCCCTGCAGCACGTTCTCGATGGCGGTGGCACGGTACACCAGGTTGTAGTGCTGGAACACCATGGCGATGCGGCGACGCGTCTGGCGCAGCGCCCGTCCGCGCACGTGCGTCACGTCGTCGCCGTCGAAGACGACGCTGCCCTGCGTGGGATCGATCAGGCGGTTCACGCAGCGCAACAGCGTGGATTTGCCCGCGCCCGAGCAGCCGATGATGCTGACGAATTCGCCGCGCGCCACGGAAAGCGACACGTCGTCAAGCGCCTTCGACCACCCGTCGTAGCTTTTCGTTACGCCCTCAAGGAGGAGCAGCGGCTCGAAGCCCTGCCGCTCGACCGAAGGTGTTCCCAGCACCTCGCTCATTACGCAGTCCCGCCCAGTTTGCGGATGGGCTCGTACCAGGCATCGTCGGTCTTCACGAAGCAGGTCTTCTCGGAATCCTTCTCGAACAGGCCCTTGGCGCTCTCGTCCTCGGGATCGATGAAGATGGCCTTGTCGTTGGCTACCTTATCGGAGCAGAAGTAGTCGATGATCTTCGTGCGGTCGTCGTCGGAGATGGCTTCCTCGTTGAAACAGATGGGCGAGTTCAGCACCGGCGTGATGGCGATGATGGTGAATTCCTTGCCGCGCACCGAGTCCACGGGAGCCTCGGCGTCGTCCTTGGCCTTGTACACCGCGCCGATGCTGTTGGCCTCGCCGGACACGAGGTCGAGGTACATATCCACGTCCACATCGTCGAACGCGGCCGCATCGGCATCGCCGGACAGCAGATTCACCAACGATCCCACATGCGAGTTGCCGAACAGCACTTCGCTGAAGAACTTGCCGCCTTCCAGCAGCTCGTCGGAGCTGTCGAGGCCGAACTCGCTGACGATGCCGCTCGACGGCACCTTGAAGCCCGAGGTGGAGGTGGCGGACACGAACGAGAACGACTTGCCCTTGATGTTCTCGATGGAGTAGCCGCTGCCGCTCTTGTACTGGTCGGCGTCCTCTTTGCGCACGCAGATGCGGCTGTAGTAGCAGGCGCCTTCGAGGCCGCCGTCCTCGTCGCTGTTCGTGAAGGCGGCCAGCACCTTCGGGTTCTTCTTGTTGGCCTGCACGTAGCCCTCGGGGCCCAACAGCGCCATCTGCGCCTTGCCCGACGCGATGGACTCGATGGCCACGTTGTAGTCGGTGGTGGTCAGCAGATTCGCCTCGCGGCCGCATGCCGCCGTGATGGCCGCGCCGATGGCCTCGCGCGAGGAGGTGAGGTCGGCCGAGGAGTTGTCGGGCAGCCACACCATGGTGATGGGATCGGTGGACGCGGCCGCATCGCCGCCGGTGGAGGCCGAAGCCGTGTCCGCGCCCGCAGCCGCGCCGGAGCCGCCGGCCGTGCAGCCCGTCAAAGCGCCGAACATGCCCGCCATCGCCAGCGCCGCGCTGCCGGCCACGAACTGGCGTCTGCTCAAAAACCCTTCTGCCATAGTTGCGTTCCTCTCGTATCCCCGGCGCAATCGCCGGGATCGCATTCGTCTTCGGCACGAGTTGACCCTGCGGCCAACGTGCGAGAACCATCGTAAGAAAGGAAGGTAAGAACGAAGGAAGAGGTGCGTAAAGATGCCCCCAAGTTTGAGCAAAGGGGGCATCAGGAACGAGAAAGGTTCAGGTAAAGCGGCTGCGAACGAGCCGATGAGCGAGCCGAAACGCAGGAGGACGGCGGCATCGACCGACCACGTTCGCCCCGCCTCGCTCGGGATGTTTCACGTGAAACATCCGTTCGCGCTTGCGAAGGAGCGGGCCTTTGGGTTAGGTCTGCGAGCTCGAGGTTCGCGGAGCCCGGGCACGCAGGATCCGGGCTGCAGGCTCACGGGCTAGGGCTTGCGGCTTCGGGTTGGGGTTCGCGGGCTAGGGCTTGGGGCTCGCGGCGCACGGCTTCGGGCTGGGCTCACGGGCTGCGAACCAGGGCTCGCGGGCCTCGCGCTTGCGGACCTCGAGCTGCGGGCTTTGCCCGAGCGGGGCGGCGGCTATCCCTCGAAGTGCTCGGCCGCCACTTCCAGCTGATGGACGATGTCGATGCCTTGAGGGCACATCGCTTCGCAGGCGCCGCAGGCGATGCAGGACGAGGCAGGCCCAGGGGCGGCCTGCCACGAGTAAAGGCCCTTCGCGAAATCACGGTTCTCGGTCATAAGCTCCAGGTTCAGCAGACCCAGGATGGTGGGTATCACCACGCCCTGCGGGCAGTCCTTCACGCAGTAGCGGCAGTTCGTGCACGGCACGCTGGCCATGCCGCGCAGCGTTTCGACGGCCGCGTCCAGCGCCTGCTGCTCCTCGGGCGAGAACGGGCGGTTCGCCTGGTAGTCGGCCACGTTCTGGCGCACCTGGTCCAGGTTCGACATGCCCGAGAGCACGGTGAGCACGTTCGGCTGGTTGCAGCAGAAGCGGTACGCCCACGAGGCCAGGCTGGCGTCGGGGTTCGCCGCGCGCAGCACGTCGGCCACGCGCTGGGGCAGCTCCACCAGGCGGCCGCCGCGCGCGGGCTCCATGATGACCACGGGCACGCCGTGCTTCGCGGCCACCTCCATGCAGCGGCGCGCCTCCACCACCGGGTCGTCCCAGTCGAGGTAGTTCACCTGCAGCTGCACGAAGTCCATCTGCGGATGCGCCGTCAGCAGCGCGTCCAGCGCATCGGCGCCGTCGTGCATGGAGAAGCCGACGTTCCTGATGAGGCCGCGCTCCTTGGCATCCAGCGCGAAGTCCCACATGCCGTACGCGTCGAACTTGGCCGTGCGCTCGCCGCCTACGTTGTGCAGCAGGTAGAAGTCCACGTAGTCCAGCCCCATGCGCTCAAGCGACGTGGCCAGGTTGCTTTTCGCCTCTTCGGCGCTGGGCGCGGCCCAGGCCAGGCACTTCGTGGCCACCGTGTACGCGTCGCGCGGGTAGCGCTTCACCAGCGCCTCTTTCAGCGCCTTCTCGGACGCGCCCTCGTGGTAGACGAACGCGGTGTCGAAGTACGTGCCGCCACCTTCGATGAACGCGTCCACCATCTGCTTAAACTGCTCCAAGTCGATGCTCTGCTGGTCGGCGGGATCAAGCAACGGCAGGCGCATGCAGCCGAAGCCCAGCTTCGGCGTGGTCTCAAATTCCGGTCTCAATGATGCTCCTCTCGATGGGTTCGCCTATCATCATAGGGCTTCGAGCGGACTCCAAGTCAAGAGGGTTTTTTGGAGAAAGGATGCGAACGGATGTTTCACGTGAAACATCCCGGCTGACCGGGATGCGCGCCGCCCCCACGAGCCGGGCAGGGACACTACGGCGGCCAAGGATCAGGATTGGGAACCTGCGCGCCAGTCCGGGAGGAGGTCGGGGAAGCCGCGCCAGTCGGGGGGCGCCAGTCGGGGGGGGCGCCAGCCGAGGGGGCGCCGGCCGCCGCGTTCGGCCCGAACGGGCTCGCGCCGGCATCGCCCGCAGAAGGCCGGGAAGCGGGGCGGCAGAGAATGCTCGCTATGCACGATTATCGGGGCCTGCCGACGGAGGCGAGGAGGGAAACACCAGGTCGGAAGAAATGGCGAGGGAGAAGAATCGTGCATAGCGAGCATTCTCTTCCATGCGCAGGGAAACGATCCGTCGCAGGGCGCTCGCCGGCACGGGTCCCATCCTGCGCCCCCCCCTCCAACGCGTACGGATGTTTCACGTGAAACATTCCGGCTGACCGGGATGCGCACCGCCCCCACGAGCCGGGCGACGCAGGAGAACTGAACGGCGAGGCAGACCCGGGCAGCGGGCTCGAACGCAGATCCCGCGGAATCGAGCGCAAAACGCGAACCCAGAGGAATTGGACGCGGGCGTGGGGAGCGCGGGTGCGGACCTGGATCCAGGTAGCGGAATCGAGCGCGGGCCGCGAGGAGGGGGCGCAAACGCGGATCCAGAGTAATTGGACGCGGGCGTGGGGAGCGCAGACGCGGGTGGCCGGGTCGAACGCAGGGTGCGCGAGCGCGAGGAAGCGGGTGCGGGAGCGCGGGAGCGGGATCGAACGCGGGGGAGGCACGAGCACGAGCACGGGCGCGAGAAGCGGAGCGCAGGAACAGCGGGTGAAGGAAGGACCGGCAAGCTTCGTCGAAGCCTTCGATCAGAGATCGGCGAACAGGTTCTGGAACTCTCGCTCGAAAACGCTGTTCTTCAGGCGGATGAATGCGATGTCATGCAAGATGGCGAGCCCCTCCAGATCGATGACACGCAGCGTGCCGGCGGCCAGCTCGCGCGCCACAGCCGCCTCGTACAGAAACGAAATTCCCAGATCGTGCTCCACGAGGATCTTGATGACGTCAAGGCTCTCCACCACGCTGGCCTGCGCGAAGCCGTCCACCGTAAGGTTCTGAGCCGCCAGCGCGTGTTCGAGCACCGCGCGCGTGCCCGACCCCGGTTCGCGCACGATGAGCCGCTCGTCGAACAGATCTTCCACGCGCACGGGCCGAGCGGCAAACTCATGATCGGCCGCGCACACGCACACCAGCCGTTCGGTGCGGAACACGTCCCACGCATACGCATTCTTGTCGAAAAAGCCCTCCACGAACGCGCAGTCTATTTCGCCTGCGTTCAACAACGCCAGCAACTCGCTCGTGCCGCCTGAGCGCACGGCGACATGCAGTTCAGGGTGTCGCCTGAGGTAGTCGGCCAGCGGCGCAGCCACCAGGTACTCCCCTGCCGTCAGCGTCATGCCCAGCGACAGCTCCACGCGCGCGCCCGTGGCCGAGCTGCGCATCCGGTCGCGCAGCAGGCGCTCGTCGTGCGCCATCGTGGACAGCGCGTCGCGCAGCAGCGCGCCCGCGTCGGTGAGCTGCAGCTTCTTGTTGCGGTAGGCGAACAACGGCACGCCGTAATCGCGCTCGAGGTGCGCGATGTGCTGCGACACCGCCGGCTGCGTGATGTTCAGCTCCTCAGCGGCGCGCGTGTAGTTCATCGTTCGGCAAACGGTCAGAAACGTTTCGACACGGAAATCCAGCATTGCGACCTCTATCAGGACAAACAATAACCATAAGATATAGTAATCATAACATAAGTATTTAGAAGTTTTCTTTTTCGTAGGGGAATGGAAGAATGGGCAGCGACTCGCAAGTCCCGAGCCTTCCCAGGTCGCAGGCTTGCAAGCCGCAGACAGACCCCCGTGCGTGTTTCAGATGGAACATCGAGCGGGACCCCTCCATCGTGCGCATCAAGGAGTAAGATGCGCGACAGTAGAAAGGTAGCGCCGTGCGCGAGATCATCAGAAAAGTCCCCATACCCACCGCAGGCGTTGCGCTCGGTTTAGCCGCGTTGGGCAACTTGCTGCAGCCCTACACCGAGATCGTTCACATCGTCTGCGGCATCCTGTCGCTGGTGCTCATCGCCATGCTCGGCGCCAAGATCGCGCTGTTCCCCGATATGATTCGCGACGACCTGCATAACTCCATCATGGCCAGCGTCAGCGCCACCCTCTTCATGACGCTCATGCAGCTGGCCGGCTACCTGGCCCCCTTCGCGTACATTCCGGCATTTGCGCTATGGTCGGCGGCCGTTGTGGCGCACCTCGCGCTGATGGGCTGGTTCACCGCTCGCTTCATCTCGCACTTCAAACTGCATGAAGTGTTTCCAACCTACTTCATCTGCTACGTGGGCATCGTCGTAGCGTCCGTCACCTCTCCGACGTTCGGCATGGAGGCAGTGGGCCATCTGCTGTTCTGGTTCGGATTCGCCTGCTACGTCGTGCTTTTGGGCTTGGTGACGTACCGCTACATGAAGCACGAGATCCCCGAAAGCGCACGCCCGCTGTTCTGCATCTACACCGCTCCCATGAGCCTGTCCCTTGTAGGCTACTTGGCCACGGCTCCCCAGCCGAACCTCGTGTTCGTCCTGGCGATGCTGGTGTTGGCGCAAGTGCTGTTCGCCGTGGTGCTGTCGCGCCTCCCCGTTCTGCTGCGCCTGCGGTTCTACCCCAGCTACGCGGCCATGACGTTCCCCTTCGTCATCACGGCCACGGCGCTCGGCAAGGCGCTCGCGTTCTTCCAGGCTAACGGCTTTGCGGTACCCGAAGTGCTGAACGTCCTGTTCGCGGCCGAGGCGGCGGTGTCGGTGGTCATGGTGGGATACGTGTTCATCCATTACCTGCACTTCTTCTTCATGCGCATCGAAGAGCCGAAGAGCGCCGCCGTCATTCGCGAGAACAAGCAGACCGCCCGCTTCTCGGAGTATTTCGAGAACTAGAGCAAGAAAGAGGCAGGCCGGAAAGTCGGCTTGCCTCTTTCGGAAGATGCTGACGGAGCCGCGCAGAAGGCGCGCGGGTGCGGGCCATCAGCCCATGCAGCTGGCTCCGGCCGCTAATCTTCCATCTCCAACGCACGAGCGAGGATCTGCATGCGCGACTCCACGTCTTCGATGATGCGACTGCAATCCTTGAGCTCGTCGTAGGAGTCGATCCCCTGCACCTCGCTCACCGACTTGTACTTCAGATCGTGTTCCAAGCTGGCCCAGAAGTCCATGGCGATGGTGCGCAGCTGCACCTCGACGGGAATGAGTTCCTTCTTGTCAAGAAAGTACACGGGAATGCGTACGATAACGTGCAGGCTACGATAGCCGTTCGGCTTCGGATTGTTGATGTAATCTTTGATCTCGACGATCTCCAGGTCATCCTGTTTTTGCAGCAGCTCCAGCAGGTTGTACACGTCGTGGATGTACGAGCAGATCACGCGCACGCCGGCCACGTCCATGATGTAGCGCTCGAGGTTCTCCAGCGTGGGCTCTTTGCCGTAGCGCTCCAGCTTCTCGAATATGCTGGCAGGCTTCTTTATGCGCGACTCCAGATGATGGATGGGGTTGCGGTGCTTCTTGAGATTGAGATCCTGGTCGAGGATCTCGAAGCGCACCATCATCTCGCGCATGGCAGCTTGGTACTTCTGGATGATCTCGCGGGTTTTCACCTCGGCGTCACGAAGACGCTGCAGATCGTCCAGGGGGCTGCGCAGGTCGTCGGTCAACAAAAAGGGAAAGCGGCTGGCCCCCTCGCCTCTCTGCGCCTCGACTGCAAGTCGACGATCGGACGGCTGCTGCGATGCGTCTGCCATAACGAATACTCCTTCAAGCACGGCTCTACCGATCCCATGATAGCCGAGCCGTCACGTCAACGGCGTTCCGGCTGCCGAATCCCGCGCAATCATCAGATGCGCCAGGCGGAGAGGGCTGGCGGTGCGCCGGATCCTTCGACTCCGGCGGCTCCGCCTCCTGCGCTCAGGATGGCAAGGAGATCAGCGATTGGCGCTTGCAATCGGAATGACGGAAGTCGCAAAAGACCCTAGCGGCCGTGGACGCAGATGCGGTTCTTCCCCGAACGCTTCGCCCGATACAGCGCCTCGTCGGCCTTCACGAACACGTCGCGGTACGCCAGGTCATCGTCTTCCGGCACATACACGCCCATGCTGACCGACAGGGCTTTTCCCTGCGAGCCGACCTTCACGGCTGCAAGCTGGCGCTTGACCTGTTCCAGCTTGTCCAGTGCCACTTCGAGATCGATGTTTTTCAGCAGCAGCAGGAACTCGTCGCCGCCCACGCGACCCAGCACGTCGCTTTCGCGGAAGCTCGATCTCAGCACCTTGCCCACCTCATGCAGCAACGTATCGCCCTCAATGTGACCGTACGTGTCGTTCACCTGCTTGAAGTCGTCGATATCGAGCGCGACGCACACGCTGTGCCGCCGCACCGATGCGTCGGCGAGCGCCGAGGCAACCAGATCCTGCGTGGCGGTATGGTTGCTCAACCCCGTCGTCGCGTCGTTTTCCGCACGGAACCGCAGATCGTGCTCGTCATCGATATTCTCTATCAACCCTACGAGATGCCACACGCCCGCGACGTCGTGGGCAACGAACAGATTGGCGCGGTACCAGGCATAGCCCTTGCCGAAGTAGTCTGCCTGATACTCGGCGCTCACCTCGTTGGCGCCCGACCGTGCATGCTGGAACATCCTGCGCACGTCGTCCATGCTGCCAGGATGGATGATTTTGCCGCGAGTTTCCGAAAGCGTTTCCAAATAATGAGGGATAACCTGGGCTTCCATGCCCTTGCCCGTGCGATCCATGTACAAAAGCACCGTGTCGGAATCCGAATCGTAGTCGAAGCTCATCTTGTGCGTCATCTCGCTGAGCAGGCGATAGCGCTCATTCTGCCAAGAGCGTTCACGCTGATCGCGCAGCTCCGCCGTCACGTCGCTGACCACTGCGTACAGAACCAGCTCGCCGTCAGGCTCGCGCGCTACGCGACCCTGGATCCGCACGTCAATCGCCTCTCCGTTATCGCGCACCGCACGAAGACCTACGTCCAATTCGTTCCCATCCGCGATGATTCCTGGTCGACGCAACGCTGATCGAGCCGCTTCACCTCTTCGCTCAGCTCAAGCGGCGCATCCCAATCGGGATTATCGGGCGCACCCGGAAGCCCGTCGCCGAACATGGTGCTCAGTCGGTCGTTGGCATAGCGCAGCCGCACCTCGCCATCGCGCTTCGCGAACACGCCCACGCCCACCGGCAGCTTGCCCATGGTGTCCAGCACGCGCATCATGATCCTGCGATCCTCGTTCGACACGTGTTCCGTCACGTCCTTGCTGCAGCACAGCACGGCCGACTCCGACACTCGCAGCAGAATGCTCTGGTACCAGCAGCTCCTATCTTCGAACGCCATTCGGTAGGTGCAGGCGATAGGGCTGGCGCCGTCGTCTGCAAGGCATTCGTCTATCGCGGCACGTAGGCGCAAGCGATCGTCCGGCTCGGGCAGATGGTCGGTCCAGAACTTGAGCGCCTCTTCCATGGGCATGGTTCTGTCGGCGAGCGTCCTGCCCGACGAGTACAGCGAGCGGTACGTCTTGTTCTCGCCATCGAACTCGACGATCTCGTCGTACACCGAGCACAACACCATCGAATAACGGTGTATATCCTGTTCGTAGCGCTTCTGCTGGCGGTCGGACACATCCAGGAACGCGCTTTGGACGACGGTCCTGCCGTCGATATCGCGCTCCAGCGCCGACGTGCCCTCGATCCATCCCATCGAGCCGTCGCTTCGCACGAAACGATACGTGAAGCCGATGGGCGCCGCCCCGGCCTTGAGCGCCGCAACCGTCTTGGCATGCAGCTCATCGTCGTCATCGTGGATGGGTACGATCTTACCGCCCGCCGTCCCAGCACGATATGCAGCGAAATCGGCGTACCCGAATATCTCGCATCCCGTACGGTTGACGAATAGCACGCGGGGCTCGTCGTCCACCGTATAGCGCACGATGCCGCACGGAACGGAATCGCTCAACCGGCACTGCAGCTCGCTTTGCGCCTTGAGGCGTTGCTCATTCTCCTTCTCGTTCGTCACGTCGATGAGCACGGCCACCACGTACAGCGCCGTCTCGTCTCGATACATCGTCGACGCTGAAAGATGCAGCCACGCCACCTTGCCGTCGCCGCGCAGAACGCGCATAGTGCACGACGACCGCGACGCACCCGCATCCAGTTCGGCAGCCACCGCTTCGACGCGTGCGCGATCTTCCGGATGCACCACCGCAAGCGCGTCGTCCAACGTGCGGGCCTGGTATTCCTCGCGAGTGTAGCCGATCATATCGGCAGCGGCATCGCTGAAATCCAACAGACGAATGCGATCCGCCACCTCGTAGAACGCCAGACCGCCCGGAATGGTGTCGCGCGTGGCAGCCAGCCGATCGCGCAAAGCCTGCTCCTGAGTGGTTTCCTCGGCAAGCAAATAGAGGTTGCTGAGATTGCCCGCGCGCGAGAGCAGACGGATGCGGACACGGATCCAACGCCCTCGTCCGCCGCTGCGGAAACGCAGCTCGCTCTCGGAGTCGCCGCGATCGCGCACCGCGCGCAAAATAGCCTCATGCAGCGCGGCACGATCCTCGTCCAACAGCTGCGTCAGCAGGTCCTTGCGTATCCGCTCCGCCGCGTCCAAATCGTCGAGCATGCCGAACAGCTCGGCGAACTGATGGTTCGCACGCGCGATCTCCAACGTGCGGCTGTCGTATTCGGCGATGGCGGCGGCGCCCACGTAGCTGTTGAAAAAATGGGTTACCGGGGAATCCGCGTTCCAAAACTCGGATGCATCATCCTGCAGATTCTCAATGATCGGCCGCTTGACGGACTCTCGACCGCCGTCCATCAACATGCGCTCGAACGTCTCGCGATCTACCGGACGCGAGAACAGATAGCCCTGCATGTACTCGCACCCTATGCTGGCCAGGTATGCTGCCTGCTTCTGGGTTTCCACTCCCTCGGCGATGACGGGCAGGTTCAGCCAGCGCGCCATGCGCACGATGGAGGCGAGGATGAGGCCGCCGCGCGAGCTCTCGCGCGCATCGAGGAAGCCCATGTCCAGCTTCAACACGTCCACGGGCACGTCTTTCAGCGTGTTCAGCGACGAGTATCCGCTGCCGAAGTCGTCCATCTCCACGGTGAAGCCGGCGCGGCGCAGTTCCATGACGGCTCCAACCAGCTGGTCAGGCGATTCCATGTACGCGCTTTCGGTGATCTCGAGGTTCAGCAGGCTGGGCGGCACATCGTAGCGCTCCACGAGCCCCTTGAGATACGAGCACAGGTCGGATCGATAGATGTCGGCGCGCGACAGGTTCACCGACAGATGCGGCACGGCGTCGCGACCGTGCGCGTCGATCCACGCGCGCAGGCAGCGGCACGCCTGATCCCACATATAGTAATCGAAGCGGGAGATGAGGCCGTTGCGCTCGAACACGGGAATGAACTCGGCGGGACCCAGCAGACCACGCTTGGGATGCTTCCAGCGCGCGAGCACTTCGGCGCCGATCATACGGCCGGTCGCATAGCAGTACTGAGGCTGGAAGAACGGCACGAACTGCCCCCGGTCGAGCGCGGTAGTCATCTCGCCCGCCAGCTGCTGCTCCTTCAGCAGCGACGCACGCAGCGTCTCGTCGTACAGCACATAGCGGCTGCCCGCAGAACCGCTCTTCGCGGCGCGCAGCGCCAAGAGCGCACGGTCGCACATGAGGTTGACGTCCAGCTCGGGATCGTCGATGGAATACACCCCCATGCGAACGAAGAAGGTGAAGTCCTGACGATAGGCAGCGAACCAGTCGTTGAACACGGCGAGCATGCGATCGGCGTCGAACAGAGAACGCGGGAAGCAGCCGATGAAATGATCGGCGCGCAACCGAGCCGCCGCCGCATTGCTCGGCAGATTGCGGCGGATCATCTCGCCGATATCAGCGAGCAGGCTATCGCCCGCCGAAGTGCCGAACAGATCGTTATACGCCTTGAAGCGATCGATGTCGCCGTACACAAGAACATACGCCTCATCGGGATGGGCGTCGATCAATGCGCGCACGCGCACGTTGAATCCGCTGCGGTTTAGAAGACCCGAGAGGGCGTCGTGCTCAGAAGGCCCGAATGAGCCCCCCCCCCCGTCGGTTTTTTCTTCCTCCAGCGAGTCTTTTTCGATTCCAAATTCCCATGCAGGACGCATCGCCCTCCTCGCCTTCTTGGTAGGATGTATGACGATGGGGATACAGTTTAGCGCTTTACGCCCACCTGCGCCATCAAATGTGCCAAAGGGTTGAAGCGGAGACCCGAACGAAGCGGTGCGGGCGCCCAGGACGACAGGAGGCGACCCTACGATCGCTCGCGCTTCTTCGCCTCGTTCCACAGGGTTTCGCGCTCTTCGCTGGAGAGGTCTTCGATGGTTCGACCCTGCTGCCAGGCGGCTTGCTCCATCCAGGCCCATCGGTCGCGGAACTTGCGGCAGGTGGAGCGCAGCGCACCTTCTGCGTCCACGCCCATGCGGCGGCCCACGTTCACCAGCGAGAACAGCACGTCGCCGAGCTCGTCCTCGACGGCGGCGACGGCCGCCTCGGCCGCGGCGGGGTCGACGGCCGCGCCTGCGGAAGCGGCCGCGGCGTCCACCTTGCCGTTCGCCGCCTTGGGCGCGACGGCGTAGGCTTCTTGCAGCTCGGCGATTTCCTCGCGCACTTTCTCCCACACGCCGTCAAGCGAGTCCCACTCGAACCCGGCGGCCGCGGCCTTGCGAGATATCTTCTGCGCCTGCATGAGCGCGGGGAAGCTGGTGGGCACGCCGTCCAGCAGGCCTTCGCGCCGCTCGCCCGCACCGTCGGCCGCCTCGTCGGCGGCGCCCTTCTCCGCCATCTTCACCCGTTCCCACAGATCCAGCACGTCCCCGGCGTTGGCGGCTTGCGCCTCGCCGAACACGTGAGGATGGCGGCGGACCATCTTCTCGTTCACGTCGGCGCACACGTCGTTGATGTCGAACTCACCGGCATCGGAAGCTATCTGGCTTTGCAACACCACCTGCAGCAGCACGTCGCCCAGCTCCTCGCGCAGGTGCGCGACATCGGCGGCTTCGATGGCGTCCACCGCCTCGTATGCCTCTTCGATCATGTTGTGCGCGATGCTCTGGTGCGTCTGCGTGCGATCCCACGGGCATCCGTCCGGCGCGCGCAGCGCGGCGATGGTGGCGACGAACTGGTCGAACGACGGATGGCTGCAGGGGTTGGCCGCAAGCTGGCTTGCGAGGGGCGCGGCAGGAGACGGGGATGCGATGGGCGGCGTGGGTTCGGAGGCAGTCATGGAGATCCTTTCTTCGGTTGCTCAACAGCAGTATACCGCCGCGCGAGGGGCGTGGTATGCTGCACGACAATGCGAAAGGATATCGGTATGAACCAACCCGCCGACACGAACGACCTGCCCGTGCGCGTACGCCGCGCCGCGTGGCTGGCGCGCGCAGCGTTTCTGCTGGTGTTTGCCATCAACGTGCAGTGCGCGGCGTCGTTCGTGCTTTGGCCCGATGCCTACGCACCGTCGTTCGAGGTGGCGGGCGTGCCGGGCGCCGCGGCCGTGCAGGGCCTCGGCATCGCGTTCCTCATGTGGAACGCCACCTACCCCGCCGTCATCGCCAGCCCGCTGCGCTTCCGCGCCGTGGCCGTCATCGTGCTGGTGCAGCAGGCCATCGGCCTTGCCGGCGAATCGTGGCTGCGCTTCGGGCTGCCCGCCGGCCACGCCGCGCTTTCCGCCAGCATCGAGCGCTTCATCCTGTTCGACGCCGCAGGCCTCGTGCTGATGGCGGCCGCCTTCGGGTGGCTGCTCTGGGTGAAGCGTGCAACGCCCCAGACCTGAGAGCGTGCAACGCCCCGGGCTCGAAATGGCAAAAAGATGCCGAATTCGGAAACCATCGCGCCCCTCAGGAGGGCACGGCATGCCTGTATCCATGAAGGGCACTTCGATGACCAGGTATTACGAGAAAGAGCGTTTTTCGCAGCGCCTGCGGCACGCTCCGAAACTTCCGAATTCGAGCCTTTTTCGCCACCGGCGGCACCATCGGATGCACGGGATCGGACACGGAGCGAGAAAGATGCGGCGCAACCGGAAAACAGCAGCCACGACATAGCAAAATCGGATATGCTGGCAGCCGAACCGAAAAAGAAACAGCGAGGAGCATCATGATCGATACCGCACCCGCCCCGACCGCGCAGCTCTCCCCCGAAGCGCTCGCACAGGTTCGCATCTTCCAGCAGAACGAGGTGACCGAATCCGAAGTGTACCGGCGCATCGCGGCCGGCACCAAGGACGAGAGCAACCGCGCCGCGTTGCTGCGCATCGCCGACGAGGAGGCGAAGCACGCCGCCATCTGGCAGCGCTACACTGGCGAGGCGATGAAGCCCCAGCGCGGCAAGGTGCTGCGATTCTCCCTTATCGCGCGCGTGTTCGGCTTCACGTTCGCCGTCAAGCTGATGGAGCGGGGCGAGGAGAAGGCCCAGATCTCGTACGAGGAGCTGGCGAAAGAAGCGCCCGAGGCGCTGGGCATCCGCGCCGACGAGGAATCGCACGAGCAGGCGCTGCTGGCGATGCTGGACGAGGAGCGCCTGTCGTACGTGGGCAGCATGGTGCTGGGCATGAACGACGCCATGGTGGAGATGACCGGTACGCTGGCGGGTCTGACGCTGGCTATGCAGAACACGCGTCTCATCGCGCTTTCGGGTCTGATCACCGGCATCGCAGCCACCCTGTCGATGGCGTCGAGCGAGTACCTGTCGTCGAAGAGCGAGGGGCGTCCCGACGCGCTGAAGTCGGCTTCGTACACGGGCGTCGCCTACCTCGTGACGGTAGCGCTGCTGATTCTGCCGTACCTGCTGTTCGACGAGTCGCACTACCTGTGGGCCATGGGTACCATGGTAGTCATCGTGCTGCTGATACTCGTGGTGTTCAACTACTATCTCTCGGTGGCGCAGGATCTTCCGTTCAAGAAACGATTCGGCCAGATGGCCGGCATCAGCCTGGGCGTGGCGGCGCTGTCGTTCGTCATCGGCATCCTGGTGAAGCAGTTCCTGGGCGTGGATATCTAAGTGGCGCGAAAAGGGACAGTCCCCTTTCGCGCCATTCGTGAGCGTATCGAAGGCGTGTCAAATCACCCGTCCCTTTGACACGCTTGGTACAGCTCCGCTTTGAAACGCTCCGAAGTTTTCTCAAACCAATTGAGAAAACTTCGGAATACCCGCCGGATTCTCAACTCAATTTCGTTTTTAGCACCTCGCTTCGCTCCTTCGCACGCATGGTCGGGAGCTACGCCAAAATCGCCTTCAAGTCCTCCTCCGGCGTGGTGATGGGGCGGACGTCGAACTCGCGCACCAGCACATCCAACACGCCGGGCGACACGAATGCGGGCAGAGTCGGACCCAGGTAGATTCCGCGAATCCCCAGATGCAACAGCGTCAGCAGGATGGACACGGCCTTCTGCTCGTACCACGACAGCACCAGCGTCAGCGGCAGGTCGTTCACGCCGCAGTCGAACGCCTCGGCCAGCGCCACGGCCACGCGGATGGCGCCGTACGCGTCGTTGCACTGACCCATGTCCATGATGCGCGGCAGACCGCCGATAGTGCCCAAGTCCAGGTCGTTGAAGCGGAACTTGCCGCACGCCAGCGTCAGGATGATGCTGTCGTCGGGAGCCTGCTGCACGAAGTCGCGGAAGTAGCTGCGGCCCGGACGCGCACCGTCGCAGCCGCCCACAAGGAAGAAACGGCTGATGGCGCCTTGCTTCACCGCGTCGACCACGGTGTCGGCCACGCCGAGGACGGCGCTGTGGCCGAAGCCCGTGGTGAACGTGCCGGTCGTATCGGTTGCAGCCGCATAACCGCCCAGCTCCAGCGCACGCTGGATGAGCGGCTCGAAGTCTTTCCCGCCGTCGGGCGCAGCCTCAACGTGCATCATGCCGGGGTACGCCACAGGACCGGTGGTGAACACGCGGTCGGCGTAGGAGGCCGCCGGCGGCATGAGGCAGTTCGTGGTGAACAGGACGGGCGCGGGCAGGTCGGCGAACTCGACGCGCTGGCTCTGCCATGCGGTTCCCACATTGCCCTTGAGGTGGGCATAGCGCTTCAACTCGGGATACGCGTGCGCGGGAAGCAGCTCGCCGTGCGTGTAGACGTTCACGCCGCGGCCTTCCGTCTGATCGAGCAGCAGCTTGAGGTCGTGCAGGTCGTGACCAGAGACCACGATGAAGGGGCCGGCTTCCACCGCGCGCGTCACCGTGGTGGGCTCCGGCGTGCCGAACGTCTCGGTGTTCGCCCGATCGAGCAACTCCATACAGCGCAGGTTCACCTCGCCCACCTTGAGCGACAGCGGCAGCAACACGTCGGCGTCGGCCTCGTCGTCGGCCAGCGCGGCCAAGCCTTCATGCAGGAAGGACGACACCGCGTCGTCGCGATAGCCCAGCGCCGCTGCATGATAGGCGTAGGCCGCCAGCCCGCGCAGACCGAACAGCACCAGCGACTTGAGCGAACGCGCGTCCTCGGGTGCGTTCCACAGCATGGCCAGATCGTAGTCGGGCGCAGCCCCCACCTGCGCCGACGCTGCAACGGAATCGCGCTCGGCATGGACGCGCGCGAGGAGGTCGGCCAAGGCCGCATCGTCGAAATCAACGTTCGTCAGCGTAGCGAACAAACCTTCCATCGCAAGATCGTCCGCCGTTCGCCGCGCGTCCCCGTTCATCCCCGCAGCACGTACGGTTCGCGCCAGAGCAACGAGCGCGCCCGTCACCTCGTCCTGCAAAACAGCCGTGCTCGCCTGCTTGCCGCACACGCCGGTCGCCCCGGTGCAGCCAGTACATCCAGCCGTCTGCTCGCATTGGAAGCAGAACATCGTCGCCGTATCGCCCATGTCTCGTCCTCTCTTGCGCCTGCGCTCAAACCCCGCCAGAGCGGCGCGAAAGGGGACTGCCCCCCTTCGCGCCGCATGCCGTTCACGGTGCAGTGCGCAGCGCTCGGTCATCGCTTGCTTGCCTGATGACGCTTACCCTACGATACTGGTTCAAGCATTTCCGTTGTATTTACAACAAAGGAGCCCTATGGAACACCACCTGCCCCTCATCGGCCGATCGCCCCTGTTCGCGAACATCGACGCCGCCGACCTCGCGCCCATGCTGCAGTGCCTGGGCGCGCGGAAGCGCACATTCCCCAAAGGCTCCTACCTCTTCCGCGTGGGCGACCGCACCACGGCGATGGGTATCATGCTGGAAGGCTCGGTACGGCTGGAGAAGGAGGACTACTGGGGCAACCGCAGCATCCTCGCATCGTTCGGACCGGGCCAATCGTTCGCCGAAGTGTATGCCTGCGAGCCCGACCTGGCCTTCGACATCAACGTGGTGGCAGCCGAAGACGCGACCGTGCTGTTCCTGGACATCGGGCGCGTGACCACCATGTGCCCGTCGTCGTGCGCGTTCCACGCCCGGCTCATCCGCAACCTGCTGGGCATCGTGGCGAAGCGCACCCACGCGCTGACGCGCAAAATCGAGCACACCACGAAGCGCACGACGCGCGCCAAGCTGCTGTCGTACCTCTCCGACCAGGCGGAAGCCGCGCACGCCAGCCGCTTCGTCATCCCGTTCGACCGCCAGGAGCTGGCCGACTACCTGTCGGTGGACCGCAGTGCCATGTGCGCCGAGCTGTCGCGGATGAAAAGGGACGGCCTCATCGACTACAATAGGAACCAGTTCGAGATCGTGCGAAGGAGCGCCCTATGATCGACCCGCGCAAAGCAGCCCTCATCATCATCGACATGCAACACGGGTTCCTCGACTCCTCGTCGGCGCTATGCGTGGCGGGAGCCGCAGCCACCGTGCCCGCCTGCACGCGAGCGCTCAACCGAGCGCGCGAGCTGGGAATGCCCGTGTTCCACGCCATCCGCGAGTACGCTGCCGACGGCTCGGATGTGGAAGCCGCGCGGCATCGCGGCTGGGTGGAAGGCGGCAAGCCCGTGTCGCGCGCCTGCGCCAGCCCGCGCACGCTGGACGAGTACGAACCGCTGGCGCCGCAGCCGGGCGACCGCGTGATCGCGAAGCCGCGTTTCTCCGCGTTCTTCGCCACGCAGCTGGACCTGGTGCTTCGCCGCCTGGGCGTGGGCACCGTCGTGCTCATCGGCACCACCACGCCGAACTGCATCCGCACCACCTGCTACGACGCGCTGTCGCTCGACTACAATGTGGTGCTGCTGGAAGACTGCACGTCGTCGCGCACGCCGGAGGTGCAGGCGGCGAACATCGAGGACATGGCCTTCATCGGCGCCCACATCATGACCTGCGACGAATTCTGCGAACGCGGTCTGGCGAACGTCGCAGACGTGGCGGGCGGAGTGCGCGAGGCATGCTTCGAGGAGGCAGCCCGATGATCGAGAACGTGGAAACGCTGGACGATCCGCGGCTGGATGCGTTCGCGCGGCTGACCGAGGCGCAGCTGCGCAGCAAGCTGGAGCCGGAGAAAGCGCTGTTCATCGCCGAGTCGGGCAAGGTGATTGAGCGCGCGCTGGCGGCTGGCATGGAGCCTCTGTCGCTGCTCATGGAAGCGAAATGGCTGCCCGCGATGCAGCCGATCATCGACGAGATCTCCGCGCGCTGGGGCGACGGCGTCCCCGTGTTCGTCGCACCGCACGACGAGTTGACGAAGCTCACCGGGTTCGAGCTGACGCGCGGCGCGCTGGGAGCGTTCCGCCGCCCGCAGCTGCCCAGCGTGGCCGATATCGTACGCGGAGCGCGGCGCATCACGGTGCTGGAAGACATCACGAACCACACGAACGTCGGCGCCATCTTCCGCTCGGCCGCAGCCCTCGGCATCGACGCCGTGCTGGTGACGCCCGCCTGCTACGATCCGCTGTACCGGCGCGCCGTGCGCGTGTCGATGGGCACGGTGTTCCAAGTGCCGTGGACGCGCATCGGCGAAGAGGCCGGCGCGGGCGCGACGGGCACGGGCGGCTGGGCGCCCGACGGCGTGCCGCTGCTGCATGAGCTGGGCTTCAAGACCGCAGCCTTCGCGTTGACGGACGACTCGGTGCCGCTGGACGATCCCGCCCTCAACGCCGAGGAGCGCCTGGCGCTGGTGTTCGGCACCGAGGGCGACGGCCTCGCGCACGACACCATCGCCCGCTGCGACTACACCGTGCGCATCCCCATGGCCTGCGGGGTGGACTCGCTCAACGTGGCCGCCGCCAGCGCCGTAGCCTTCTGGCAGCTGCGCCGGTAGGTTGATGTCTCGCTCTACACCGTGTCGCCAGGGTGGCCGGTGTGGTTCACCTTCGTGGCCAACGGGTGCTCCTTGAGCGTGAGCATCAGCACGAAGCCCACCACTAGCAACGGCACCACGTACAGGAAGATAGGCACGAGCGCGTCGCTGTACGCCGAGGTGATGATGGCGCGCGTGCCGCTGTCGAGGTGCTGCACGAAATCGGGCGTGATGCGGTTCATGTTGATGTTGTCCACGTGCGGCAGCTTGGCGGCCAAGTCGGCAGTCAGGCGCGACGTGAACAGCGCGCCCACCAGCGACGCGCCCAGCGTGGAGCCGATCTGCCGGAAGAAGTTGTTCGCCGCCGTCGCCGTGCCCACGATGGCGTGCGGGAACTCGTTCTGCACGATGAGCACGAGGATCTGCTGGCCCAGACCGATGCCGAAGCCCAGCACGAACAGGAACACGCCCGTCACCACCAGCGGCGTGCCCACGGTCAGCTGCGACAGCAGCACGAACCCCACGGCCGTCACGGCGCACGACGCGATGGGCATCCACTTGTAGCGGCCCGTTTTCGTGGCGAGGAAGCCCGTGCCCACCGCCGTGATCAGCACGCCCGCCATCATCGGCACCGTCATGAGACCCGCCTGCTCGGGCGCCAGCCCCTCGACGATCTGGAAGTACGTGGGCAGGTACGATATGGTTCCCATCATGCCCAGCATGATGAACATTCCGGTGACCGTGCACACCACGAAGTTGCGGTTCTTGAACAGCAGCATGGGGATGATGGGCTCCTTCGCCTTGCGTTCCACCAGTACGAACGCAACCGCCGCCACGAAGAACAGCGCGAACAGCGCGAATATCTGCGGCGAGATCCACGGAAACAGCGTGCCGCCCCACGCCGTGGCCAGCACCAGCGACGACACCGACACGGCCATGGCCATCATGCCGCCGATGTCGATAGGCGGGCGGTCGTCGCGCCGCACGGGCTTCGTCAGGAAGAACGCCACGGCCGCGATGGCCAGCAGCGCCAGCGGGATGTTGAACGCGAACAGCCAGCGCCACCCCGTCACCTGCACGAACCAGCCGCCCAACAGCGGCCCCACCACCGTGGACACCGCGAACACCGAGCCCATGAGGCCCATGTACTTCCCTCGCTGACGCGGCGGGATGATGTCGGCGATGGTAGCTTGCGCCAGGATGATAAGGCCGCCTCCGCCGAGCCCCTCCACGGCGCGGCCCGCGATGAGGCCGTCCATGCTGGGCGCGAGCCCGCACGTGGCCGACCCCACGATGAAGATGGACAGCGCGATGATGAACAGGTATTTGCGGCCGAACAGGTCGCCCAGCTTGCCGTAGATTGGCATCATGACGGTGGACGCCAGGATGTACGCCGTGGTCACCCACTGCATATGGTCGACGCCGCCCAGATCGCCCACGATGGTGGGAAGCGCGGTGGCCGTCACCGTCTCGGACAGCGTGCTGACGAACATGGCCAGCAGCAAGCCAGCGAACACGGCGGCCACGCCGCGCGAATGCTCGGGTTTGGGCTCGCTCGCGGGCACGCCGCCCTGCCGCGCCGACGCTGCGGCAAGCTCGTGCGCGCGGGTGCGCGCCGCCGCGTCGCGGGCCGCGTCGGACGTGGCCGAGGCCGAGACATGGCCGGAGCGTGCTGCGGTCGAAGGCGCATCAAAGGCCGCCGCGCGCTCGGCATCGTCGACGGTCGAGGTCAGCGGGGTGGTTTCGGGTTCGTCGCTTTCGTGCACGCGCGCCGCGTCCGCGGGCGCGAGCGCCGTCCGGTCTATGCCTTCCATGCCTGCTCCTTATCGCTGCGTGATCCTTTCCAGTATGGTCGCGGTCGCGCGGACGAGCATGCGGCCGCAGCACACGGAAACCGAACGGTCAGCAGAGCGTCGCGCACTCGTGGGGAAGCCCGCCAACGCCCGAACGAGGCCCGCGAGCAGAGGAGGAATGCTGGCGCGGAATGATGGCCTGGCAGGTCGCGATGCCGTCCTCGCCGAGGCCCTCCCGCGTCGGAACGCGAATGTTTCACGTGAAACATTCGTACGCCACCGTCCGCTCTCCCTTCCGATGCGCTATGCGTTTTGCATGCGCGCGAAACCTGTCCGCTACTCGGCGCGCGCGTCGAGTAGAATACGGGGAACGAGGAGGGAGGGGATATGCAGCACGAAACCAAGCCGGAATCCGCGGGCGCGAAACGCACGCTCGCGGGCAGCGCCGTGGGATACGGCATCGTGTGCGGGCTGACGTTCCCCCTCATGATCTCCAGCACGTTCCTTCAGGAGATGAGCCTGTCGCACGGGGCGGGCGATGCGTTCGGCGCACTGTTCTTCCTCGCGTACGCGCTGACGATGGCCGGCACCGCGCTGGCCTACGCTCTGCGCCGCAAGCCCACGCGCCGCGCGCGCATCGTCAGCGCCTTCGCCGCAGCCTTCCTGGGCAACGCCCTCATGTTCGCGCGGCTGGTGGGGCTCATCGAGGGCGGCTGGCCGTACGCCATCGCCGCCTCGAGCCTGATCGGCTACGGATTGGCCACCGCCGAGCTTGCATGGATGGCGCGCATCACCAGCCTACACGAGCGCGGCCAGGTGTCGCTTGCGCGCACCGTGCCGCTGTCGTTTCTGTGCGGCGGGGCGGTGGCGGCCGTCATCTTCGTCGCATCGGGCACCTTCGAGCTGCTGTTCGCGCTGGCCATCATCGTGGTTTCGGCGTTGCCGCTTGCGCGCACGGCACCGATGGATGCAACGGCGCGGCGCGTCAGCCTCGCGCAGGGCGGCGCGGGCGACTTCGTGAAAGCGGTGTCGTACCTGGCGGTGTTCTCGTTCGTGTTCGGCGCGGTGAGCCAGGTGGCAACCGTGGTCGAGGAGCCCGTGCCCATCGCCGCGCAGGCCGTGCTGGACATCTTGCTGGCAGCCGGCATCATGCTGGCGTACGTGGTGCGCAAGAAGCACGCGTTGTCGGTGGGCGATTTGTACGACATCCTGTTCCCCATCGTGGCCGTGGCGCTGATCGCGCTGCCGTTCATCACTTCGCCCATCGTGCACGTGATTGCGGCGGTGCTCGTGTTCGTGGCGTTCTACCTGTCGGGCATGAACGTTCGCATCGCCGTGTGCCTGCTGGGCGAACGCGACCACGTATCAATGTGGGTGTACCTGAGCGTTGCGCTGGGGGCGTCGGCGCTGCTGATCCTCGGAGGCGTCGCGTTCGGCGCGGCGGTGATCGCGCAGGATGTGCTGGTGACGGGACTCGCGCTCATCTCACTTGTGTCGCTGTTCGTGCTGGCGCTCAACCCCATCGTGGCGAAGCGGCTGGAAACCCGACGCGCGCAGAAGGAAGCGCCGTCGTCGTCGCCTGTACCCGAGACGAGCGACGTGCGCACGATGCAAGTCGATCTGCTGCGCTCGTTCGCCGCCGCCCATGCCCTCACCGCCCGTGAAACCGACGTGCTGATCCTGTTGTGCCAAGGCCGCACGCGCACGTACATCGCCGACGAGCTGGGGCTGTCGCCGAACACCATCAAGGGCTACATCCACAACGTGTACCAGAAGAGCAGCGCCGTCGACAAGCAAGACCTCCTCGACCGCGTCGAGCTCCACGCGGAGGGACGCCCGCTGTCGTCCTGAGCGAGCGCAGCATTCGACAGGCCAGCAGACTGTCGAACTCCCGAGCGCGCGAAGCGAGCGCAGGGAGACCCGCTAAGCGCGGGGTCGAAGGATCCCGTGCGGCGGCAGCTGCGGCGCTTCCAGTTGGCACCGCACGGGATCCTTCGACCCCGCGCCTTACGGCGCTGCGCTCAGGATGACAAGATGCGGCGGCGCTCCGCCCCTCAACCCGCCTTCGCGCCCCCTTCCCCACCCCTCCACTATGGAGGGTTTTCGCAATCCACCCACTTTGGCGCTGGCGGGGCGGCCCCGTTCCCTGGCAGGATGGCGACAGCGGCTCGGCCGGAGGAGGGTCGGCCGCCGACAAGAAGCATCGTCGAACAGGGAGGATCATCATGAGCACAGAGGGAAAGAACATCGCATCCGCAGGCGTTTCGCGCCGCTCGTTCCTGATGGGACTGGGCGCTACGGCAGCCGTCGTGGCCGGAAGCGGCCTCGCCGGCTGCGCGCCGCAAAGCACCGCGGCGCCCGCAAGCGCCGAAAGCGGCTCCGATGCCGCAAGCGCCAGCAACGCTCCGAGCGCAACCGGCGCCCAGAAGCCCGACACCATCCAAGCCGCCGCCGAGACCCCGGCCGAGAAGCAGGAAACCAAGGACGTCGACTTCGTCATCGTGGGCAGCGGCGTGGCCGGCATGAGCGCGGCCGTGGAGGCCTCGCGCGCCGGCGCCAAGGTGGTCGTGCTTGAAAAGCACAACGTGACCGGCGGCGATTCGTCCATCTGCTCCGGCAACTTCTATTGCTGCGGCGCGAAGAAGCAGGACGAGCTGGGCTACACGGACTATGGCACACCCGAGGAGGTGGCGCAGTTCTTCTTCGATCAGTCCGACGGCGACGCGAACATGGACATCTGCCGCCTCGTGGCCGAGGGCGGCGGCGCGGCCATGGATTGGCTGGTGGAGCTGGGCTGCGACTTCGACAAGAAGCCCGGCGACAACGTGTCCGACCGCTCCATGCTGTCGACCACCAGCGGCAAGGGCATCGTGGACAACCTCATCGCCGAAGCCGAGAAGAACGGCGTGGAAATCATGATGGAAACGCGCGCCATCGAAGTGCTCATGGACGGCGGCAAGGCCGCGGGCGTGAAGGCGCGCCAGGGCAAGACCGAGTACACCATCAACGCGAAGGCCGTCATGCTGGCTTCGGGCGGCTTCGACGGCCAGGATTGGGCGAAGGAGCTGTACGCGCCGGGTGCCGTGGGTTGGCACACGTTCAGCAGCCCCAGCAACACGGGCGACGGCATCGAGCTGGCGAAGCAGGCCGGCGCCATGACGCTGCTGAAGGGCGGCCTGTCGCAGATCCACCTGGTGGGCCGCGAACCGCTGCCCCTCAACGACGAGCTGAGCGCGCTGCGCATGGTGAACACGGGCGTGTTCGTCACCGACCTGGGCTATCGTTGCGCGAACGAGTCTATGACCAGCCAGTTCGATTACTTCACGCCGTTCGTGGAAAGCGGCCGCAAGGAATTCACCATCATCTGCGACTCGCAGCAGCCCGACAAGCGCATGGAGCTTATCAAGAAGGGCGTGGAGAAGGGCGTCGTCGACACGGCCGACACCATCGAGGAGCTGGCCGAGGCGGCCGGGCTGCCCTCCTACCCGCTGATGAAGACCATCGAGCGCTATAACGAGCTGTGCGAGGCCGGTGAGGACGCCGACTTCCACAAGAAGCCCGAAGACCTGCAGGCCATCGAGAAGGCGCCGTTCTACGCCATCCAGATCACACCGAACACGAACGACTCGTTCGGCCAGCTGGCCATCAGCACGAAGGCCGAAGTGCTGGACGCCGACCGCAAGCCCGTCCCCGGCCTGTATGCCGGCGGCACGCTGGGCAACGCCGAGCTGTTCTACATGCGCTACGCCGTGAGCGGCTCGTCCATGTGCATGGGCACCGTCACCGGCCGCATCGCCGCCCAGTCGGCTCTGGAGTACTACGGCGCGTAACGCGCCGAACGCTCGGGAGCCGGCACGCCCGGCGCCCGGGCGTCATCACACCGCCTTCCCTCCCCTCACGCCCTCCGGCTCTCGCCGGAGGGCGCTTTGCATACGAACGGGTCGCAGCCGCATCGTGGCCGCCGGCTCTCAAAACCGTCGTTCGGGCTCCTTCTCCTGTTCGACCCCGAATGTTTCACGTGAAACATTCGTACGCTTGTTGATCCTTGCGCGCATAGCCAGCGCTTCGCCGAGCCGCGGGCTATGCCTCGCGCCAGCAGCAGCCGTCGTCGTCTCGCAGCCCGCGGCCGCCTCCGTGCAACCGACAGCACGGCCAATGGCGAAAAGGCGTCGAATTCGGAAGTCGCTGCGCCTCTCCTCAGAAAGCAGGAAAGGGCCTCTCCCGATAACGCCCGGTCAAAACGATCCCGTCTCCAGCATCATGCGCCGATGCCGAACAGGGACGCCCGCTCGCTTCCGAATTCGGTATCTTTTTGCCATTGCGAGACCAGCCGGGGGGCACGAAGGGCCGTCAAGCAGGCAGCGCGGTGCCTTGTGAAGACGATATCGCATGTTCGTAAAATTCTAATACTATGCTTGACTTTGTAATCTGTATGCAATAGCGTTACAGTTACTTACCGTCGACCCTAGCGCTCCCCTTAGGAGGACGTTGCAGCTCATGAATAGCCGTATGAGAAAACACGCGGCGCTGGCCGTCGTCACGCTGGCCGCAGCCGGAGCGCTCACCCTGGCGGCATGCGCGGAAACGCCCGCCGCATCATCCGACGCGCCCGCAATTCAAAACCAAAGCAAAAGCGAGGAATCCATGACAAACGAACGCAACGGCGGGTACGCCACAATTTCCGAGGACGAGGCGGTTGCCATGATGAGCGAAAACTCCGCAACCCTTGTAGACGTCCGCACCGCACGCGAATATGCTGACGGGCACATCCCCGGAGCCATCAACATACCCGTCGAAACCATCGGCTCCGTCAAACCCGCCGGCCTTCAAGGCGTGGACGAAAACGCCTCCATCATCGTCTACTGCCGGACCGGCGTGCGCAGCGAACACGCTTCGAACATGCTTCTCAACCTGGGTTACAAGCACGTGTTCGACCTGGGCGGCATCGTCGACTGGAACGGCGAAAAGGTGGCCGGAACCGAGCCAGGCAGCTTCGCAGGCGACGCGCAGTAGAATCTGTCGCCTTGGAGGTCCGTGCGTGTCCCGCCGGAAACGACACGTGGACAGGTATGGGCAACCGCTCCGCTAAGCCAACTGCGGAACGCGCACGGATCTCCAAGGCGACAAACCGAAACGCTCGTCAGACCGAGCGTCCGCGAACATGCGTCGAACGGGAGGGGGACGTGCGCCGCGAGCCGTCGGCGCACGCGTCAAAGCCGTGCGGATGCGGCGGATCCCTGTCCAAGCTCCGCCGCACCCGCACGAAACGCCCGCGAATCACGCGAATGAGACAATAGCCCCGTCCCTTTGTCTCATCGAAACGGCCTCATTGCCCGGGGCCGTTTCGCGTTCGGAAGGTTATTTCGCGATCAGCACGGGGATGGGCGATGCGTGCAACAGCTTGTGGCTGACGCTGCCCATGTACTCCTTGAGGCCGCTGAGGCCGCGGTTGCCCACGATCAGCAGGTCGTAGTCGCGCTGGCCGATCAGCTTGACGATCTCGGTGGCCGGGTTCGTGCCGGTTAGCAGCAGCGAGTCGGTGCGCGCGGCAACGTCCTCGCCCATCTTCTGCTCGGCCTCGGCCAGCAGATCCTCGCCGTCGGAGATCATCATGTCGAGAATGTCCTTGAAGTTCGCCATCTGCGTTTCGTCGAGCAGCGGGATAGGCACCACGTACACGACGTCCACATGCGCCTCGGGATTCACTGCAGCCAGGCTGGCGGCCATGGCGAGCGCGCGGTCGGCGCCCTCGGATTCGTCGAACGCCACGAGCAACTTGTTAACGGCCATGGTGGGCCTCCTCTCGGTCGCGGCGAGCGCGGTGCGCCGCCTGAAAACGTCCTACCTCCAGTATAGGGCTTTCAGCGCGGGCAGGGAAACAAGTTGTCCACGCTTTCATGACCGCTTTCGCGCGGATCGCCGGCCATCGCCAGCCGGGCGGTCGGGTGCCCTACGATAAACATCTTCGGCAGCGTGCAACATGCCCCGAATAGAGCGGCCCCCTTTAGGGTCTCGACGAAAGGACGCACCATGGAACAGTTCGACGCAGCGATCATCGGGTTCGGAACGGCGGGCCTCGCCCTGGGCGGTGCGCTTGCCGACGATGGCCAGAACATCGTAGTCGTGGAGCAGTCCGACACCATGTACGGCGGCGCCTGCGTGAACAACGCATGCATCCCCACGAAGGCACTCGTGGAATCGGCACGACTGACCGCGGCCGTAGGCGGCCCTATCGTTGAGCGCGAGGAGCGCTACACCGCGGCCGTCGACGACATGAAAGAACTGCGCTCCGCCTCGCGCGAACGCAACTACCGCGCGCTGGCCGATCGCGAGAACGTCGACGTCATCGACGGCCGCGCATCGTTCGCGGACGCCACGCACCTGACGGTGGCCACCGCGTCGGGCACGCGCAGCATCGAGGCGAAGCGCATCTTCATCGACACCGGCTCGCTGCCGAAGCTGCCTTCCATCCCCGGCATAGACAGCCCGCGCGTGTTCGTCAGCAGCTCGCTCATCGAGCTGCCCACCCTGCCGCGCCAGCTCGTCATCATCGGCGGCGGCTACGTCGGCCTCGAGTTCGCCTCGTTCTACACCGACTTCGGCGCACAGGTGACCATCCTACAAAACAGCGACGCCATCCTCGCCCACGAGGATCCCGAGACGGCCGAAGCCGTGCGGAGGAGCCTCGAAGACCGCGGCGTCGCCATCGTGTACGACGCGCACGTGACGCGCATCGACGACGAGCACGACCAGGTGCTGGTGTTCGCCCAGGTGAACGGCGAGGAGAAGCGCTATCCCGGCCATGCCGTGCTGGTCGCGGTCGGCCGCACCCCGAACACGACCGGCCTCAACCTGGAAGCCGCCGGCATCGAGCTGAACGACCGCGGCGGAATCAAGGTGGACGAGCACCTGCGCACCACGGCCGACAATGTCTGGGCCATGGGCGACGTGACGGGCGGCATGCAATTCACCTACATCGCCTACGACGACTTCCGCATCGTCGCATCCGGCCTGCTGGGCGACGGATCGCGCACGACGAAGAACCGCGGCGCCATCCCTTATTGCACGTTCGTGCACCCGCCGTTCGCGCGCGTCGGCATGACCGCGGACGAGGCGCGCAAAGCCGGCTATTCCGTACAGGTATACAAACTGCCCGCTGAAAAAATCTCGCAAGCGCGCATCCTGCAAGACCCGGTGGGTCTGATGAAGGCCGTGGTAGACGCGAACTCAGGAGTGCTGCTGGGCATGGATCTGTTCTGCGAAGATGCGCAGGAGCTGGTGAACACCGTGAAACTGGTCATGGATGCACGCATTCCCGCCTCCGTGCTGCAGAGCGCCGTATTCACGCACCCGTCCATGACCGAGGCGTTCAACAACCTGTTCCTGCCTCAGAACATGCAGGAGTAGAAGCCGTCGTGGACACGAACCTCCTGACCGGATCGCCGCCTTTGACGGCAAGCTCGTTCGTCATCCAGCGCTCGAAGCCCGCATAGGCGGGTGCCTTGCGTCCTTTGAGGCTGACGAGGCAGATAGGCACGGAAACGGAATCCTTGGCCGCCATGGGTTTCAACTCGGTGAGGGGGTTGAACTGACCGAGCGCAGGAACGCCAACGGTGAGCGCCAACCCGTTCTCTCGCGTCAGATAGCGCTCGAACTGCGCGGCAGTAGTCGCGCTGACGAGAATATCGATCCCGCGCTCACGATAGAACTCCGCAACGGAATCGTTGAAGCGGTCGAAGTCTTCCGATATGGAGACGGGGTACGGCTTTATATCGTCCAAGCTGACAGTTTGATGCTGCGCCAAGGGGTGCCGATACGACATAATCACGCCCAGCATCACCTTGCCGAGATTCAGGCAGTCCATATCGGGGTGACGGCATGCGCCAACCACGATAAGCGCATCCAGGTGTCCCGCCTGCAGCGCCCCGAAGCCGCGAAGCCCCGCCTCAAGCCGTATAGAGGTTTCGATGCCCGAGTTCTTGTAGACGAACGATGCAATGCTGGCGCATGCTTGCTCGTATCCATAGAGCGGAGACGCGCACAGCCCCAACCGCAACAACGGAGATTCGGCAGAGCGTCGTCTGTGCACAAACGCCTCCAACTCGTCGAAGCTTCTCAGCACCGGCTCGGCTTTGACGTAGAAGGCCTTTCCGAACAGGGTGGGATGCACGCCGCGGCTTTCGCGCACGAACAGCTCGTTCTTCAGTTCTCGCTCCAGATCAGCGATAGCCTTCGAGACCGCTTGGACGGTTACGTACTGCTCCTTTGCGGCCGCTGACAAGCTGCCGCTCTGGAACACAGCGACGAAGTATCTTACTTGCTTGATATTCAAAAAGTCTACCTCGAACCTATCGCGCGCCGATCCTTTTTGAGATTCTACCGCGCTCCTAGGTCGTTGCATCCGAGACGCGCCCCGTTCAACTATCTTTTGAACAGCAGTTCCTGAGCACAAAACGCGCGAGAAGAGCGCCTCTGATCGCACGAAGGGCGCGCGTCGCTTACGGGCTTTGCGAAAGGGGCTCCATCGGCGCAAGCTGCGTCACAGCGCGTCGCAGGGACGGGTGGTTTTACGCGCTTTCCGCAAATCCCACCTCCTGCGGAAAAACCGAGTGGCGGAGGGCGCACCCTCCGTCGCAGCGCCTATAAAGACGCGAGCCGCTCGAGCGGCTCGCCGCAGGAGCCCGGCAGATTCGCATCCGCATCGATCCGACGGCGAACGGAGGAACGCCGTGGCAGAGATCGCGCGCTATGCACGATTTCAGGTGGTCGTTTTCGGAGGCGGAAAGGAAAAGCCCAGGTCGCGAGAAACGGCGGCGGCGGAGAATCGTGCATACCGTACGATCTCTGCCACGCGCGAGTCAACCGGAGGCGAGGCCCCCTCGAACGACCCGCCACCAGCTCGCCTTCAACCCGCCGGCGAGCCGTCGCCAGCAAGACCCCAAGCAACCCGCCGCCGACCCACCGCCGTCCCCAACGCGACCCCCCAAGCAACCCGCCACCAACGCAACACCCCTCCCCGCGAAGAAAGCATGTCGCTTGGGCGTGCCTTCGAGCGCCGCGCGACTGTTGGTGTAAGCTGCGTTAGGCAAGAACGGCGCCGTCATCGGGCTCCGGCTCTGCAGATCAAACCACCTCGCCCAAGGAGCACGCATGGCATCACCCGGGTTCCCCCTCCGCGCCGCCGCCGACGGCCCGCGCCGCATCGGCATGCCGCGCGCGCTGTTGCACTACCGCTACGGCACGCTGTGGACGACGTTCTTCGAGGCGCTGGGCTGCGACGTCGTGCTCAGCGACCCCACCGACCGCTCCACCGTGGCGCACGGGGACGCGCTGTCGAACGACGAGTGCTGCCTGGCCTCGAAGATCTACCTGGGACACGTGGCCTCGCTGGTGGATTCGGACGCGTGCGATGCCGTGTTCGTGCCCAGCATCGCCAACGTGGGACGACGGCGCGGGTTCTGCACGAAGTTCCAGGCGCTGCCCGACCTCGTGGCCAATACCTTCGCCGACCAGCGCATCGAAGTACTGTCGTGCCTGGTGAACGAGGTGGATGAACACAAAAGCATGAAAGACGCGCTCATCGAGCTGGCCACGCAGCGCTACACGGGCCCGCGCGAGGCGAAGCGCGCCTGGAAAGCGGCCGCCCGCGCGCAGGAGCAGGCCGAACGCGCCGCGACGTTGCGGCAAACGCGCGCCCTGTCCCAGCTGGAAGCCGCGCGGGCGGCGGCGCGGCGCCCCGAGGACGCACCGCTTGCCATCCTGCTGGCAGCGCACCCCTACCTCGCGCACGATGCGTTCATGGGCGGCGCGCTGACGGACCTGCTGGAAAGCATGAACGCCGTGGTGCTGTTCGCCGACGAGGCCGACCGTGAGCGCTCGCTGCAGGCCAGCTTCGACTTCTCCGACACGCTGCCGTGGATCGTGAACCGCGAGATCATCGGCGCCATCACGCAGCTGCACCACCGCGTGGACGGCATCGTGCTGGTCAGCGCGTTCCCCTGCGGGCCCGACTCCATGACCGACG